>Ga0116176_10000060_pt1 | contig 87233 bp, 67 predicted proteins | sample AD_STIC08_MetaG_FD_89803 | JGI IMG/M metagenome (GOLD analysis project Ga0116176, IMG submission 89803) | Active sludge microbial communities of municipal wastewater-treating anaerobic digesters from USA - AD_STIC08_MetaG | ecosystem: Engineered > Bioreactor > Anaerobic > Digestate | place: USA...
CGACCTGCCGGTGGTGGTGGTGCTGCTCGAGGTGCCGCCTCAGCTCGTGGTGATCGCCCGCTCGACCGTGCCGGAGGTGGATGCCGGCCGCCTCATGGCGGCGATCGGCGGCGGTGGGCACGCCACGGCGGCCGCGGCACGGCTGCGTGGGCGCAGCGCCGTCGAGGTGTCCGAGAAGCTGCTGGGCGTCATCGCCCAGGCGCTCTCGGCCCGCTGGACCGCGGCCAGCCTGGCGACCCCGTTTCTTCATACCTGCGATGCCGGCTCCACCGTCCAGGAGGCCAAGGAGCGGCTTACCCGCTTGCGCATCAACGCCATGCCGGTACAGCAAGGGGAAGCGTTGATCGGCGTCGTGACCCGTCAGATCCTCGACCAGACGCTGGCAGCGGGGATGGGCGACCGACCGGTGACGCTGGTCATGCGCCCGGGGATCCCCGAGGCGCCGCCCGAGGCCTCGCCGGAGGAGCTGCAGCGGCTGTTCATGGAGTCGCACAACCGTTTCGTTCTGGTGCGGCTGGCGTCCGGGTGGGGCGTGCTGACTCGAATGGACCTCTTTCGTCGGCTGTACGAGCGCCAGCTCGCCGAGGGCGCGCGCCTGGACCGACGAGTCGCCTCGGCGCGGTTGGTGGTCCAGGATCTGGGCAAGCAGCTTGCCCGCGCCCTGCCACCGCGGCTGCTCGAGGTTCTCACCGCCACCGGGGAGCTGGCGGCAACGGACGGAATGCGTGCGTTCCTCGTCGGCGGCGCGGTTCGCGACGTGCTGCTGGGCAGGCCGATAGAGGATGTCGACGTGGTCGTCGAGGGAGACGGCATGCGCCTGGCCGGGCGCCTGGCGCAGGCGTTCGGCGGGCGCAGCCACCCTCACGAGCCCTTCTTGACCGCAGCGGTTCACCTTCCCGAGGACGTACGGGTGGACGTGGCGACGGCCCGCACCGAGTTCTACCGCCGGCCGGCGGCGTTGCCCGAGGTCGAGACCTCGGCGATCCGTCAGGACCTCTACCGCCGCGACTTCACGATCAATGCCATGGCGATGAGCCTGGCCCCCGGCCATCTCGGGGAGTTACTCGATTTCTTCGGTGGGCGGCGCGATATCGAGCGCCGGCTCGTACGGGTGCTGCACTCCCTCTCGTTTCTCGACGACCCCACCCGAGTTCTGCGCGCGGTGCGGTTTTCGACCCGGCTGGGGTTCGGGATCGCCGCCGAGACCCGGCACCTCATCGGCGTGGCGGTGAGCGAGGGCGTTTTCGCGCGCCTGTCGGGCGAGCGGTTGCGCGATGAGCTGGCCGAGCTGCTCGAGGAGGACCACCCGGCCGAGGCGCTCGGAGAGCTCGCGAACTTGGGCGTGTTCGAGGCGGTGTTCCCGGGCGTGGTGTGGTCGGTGTCGCTGCGCCGATTCATCGGCCAGCTTCACGAGGTGCTGGCTTGGGCGGCGCTCGAGGAGGTCGGAGAGAAGGCTCGCTGGCCAGCTCACCTGGTGGCGTTGGCGACACGATCGGGCGAGCGGGGAGGCGAGATTCTGGCCCGTCGGTTATCGCTGTCCGGTCGTCTCGGACAGGTGGTGGCGCAGGCGCGACCACGGATCGAGAAGGCGCTATCGGTTCTCGCCCAGGACCACATCCGTCCCAGCGAGGTCGTGCGTTTGCTCGAGCACACGGAGCGCACCGTCATCCTCGTCACCATGGCGATGGCAGGCGAGGAGACGCGGCGACTGCTCCGCCAGGGGCTCTCGGTTTGGCAGCGCACGCCGGCCCCGGTCACCGGGGCGTGTCTTCGCGCCGCCGGCGTGCCGCCCGGCAAACCGCTCGGCGAGGCGCTGCAGCGCACGCGCGACGCGGTGATCGACGGGGAGATCTCGGCTCATCGGGCACTCGAGCACGCCGTTGCTCTGGCTCGCGGAGAGAAAGGAGGGCGGCGATGACGCTACTGCTCGCTCTGGTCCTCGCCACGGTGCCAGCGCCCGAGCCCAGCTACCTGGTGGAGCGGGTGGTGGCAATAGGCGGCGAGCAACGGAGGGTCACTCTTTTTCGAGACGGCACGGGCGTGGTCAAGAGGACCCCGGTGAGCGGCGAGGCGAGCCTTTTCGTCAAACCGGTCGGCGACCTCGCGCTGGCCCAGATCGAGCAGGTGGTGCGCGAGGTCTACGCCGAGATCGGCGAGTTCTCCTCGGTGGGCCAGGGGCTCGAGGGCGGGAGCATCGAGCTCCGGCTCGCGCCGCCGGGTCTGGTTCCCCTCACGGTTCGGATCTCGACCACGGCAGTACCCTCCGTCTCGGCTGCCCGCCTTGCTGCCGTCCTCGATGGGCTCGAGGAGCGCGTCCTGACCGGCAAGCCACCGGCTGAGGACCTGCGGGGCTGGGAGCCTCGAATCGGGGAGAGGATCGAGCTCGACGACGGCTCGGTCGTGACCATCGTAGCCGTGCTCGATACCCCGGCCGGGGAGCAAACGGTGCAGGTGCGGCAGGGATCCTCGCCGCTCAGCACCTTCCTGAGCCTCGCTGAGCTACGGCGGCGGGCAGTGCGGCGGATCGGCCAGGAGCCGGAGTGAGAATCACCGGTGGGGTATGGCGCTCGCGGCTCGTGGCCGGTCCGCCCCGGGGGACGCGGTTGCGCCCCACTCCCGACGCGCTTCGCGAGCAGGCGTTTCAGGTGCTGTCGCCGCACCTCGAGGGTGCGGTGCTCGTCGATCTGTTCGCCGGGACCGGCGTGGTCTCGCTCGAGGCGCTGTCGCGCGGGGCGGCGCTGGCGGTGATGTGCGAGCCGGCGCGGGCGGTCCAGAAGTTGATCCGGCGCAACTTCGCTTCGCTCGGCGCGCCACCTGGGGCGTGGGAGCTGCACCCCGGGCCAGCCGAGCAAGTGTTGCCCCGGCTCGCGGCGAGGGGGCTGCGCGCCACGCTCGCCTGGTGTGACCCGCCGTTCGGCGCTTGGGATCAAGGGCCCGAGGTGCTCGCTCTCGCCGTCGCGACGGGCGTACTCGCTGCCGGTGCGTTGGTCGTCGTGGAGCTGCCGCCGAGGCGCGCGTTCGCTCTGCCCGGCTTCGAGCCCATCCGACCTCTGCGTGGCGCCGTGCTTTTCCGCCCACAGTAGAAGCTTGCAGCGTGGTGCAGTGGTCCGCGAGCGAACCAAGGGGGGGCGGCGCCCCGACCAACGAAGGCTGCTGCTCCGAGCTGGAACGCGCGAGCTGGCTTTCTACAGCAGCCAGGCGTACCCGAGCTTCGCGAACACCGTGCGGCTGCGCAGCATGAGGGCGATCCGGTCGGTATCGCCGCGGTTGTCCGAGTAGCCGAGGAAGAACACGGTCTGTGGGTTCAGCTTGTAGGAGAACATGAGCTGGGAGAACAGCGTGCGGTCTTTGGGGCTGGGTGACTGGTTGATCTGCAGCTTGCGGTTGTAGCGCAGGTCGAGGTGCTGGAGAATGAGCCGCAGGAACGCGCGGGTGTTGAACTGGTAAACGGCCTTCGCCTGCGTGAGGTTGGCCCGGTAGAGCCTCCCTTCATGCACCTCGAGGTTCTCGAGCGTGTGGTCGACGGTGAGGGCGAGGTGTCGCCCCAGGTCGAGCGTGAACCCTGGCGCGAGGTATGTAACGGTGGCTGCGCGCCGATTCTCGTAGTCGATGCTGTCCCCGAACCGGGCGGCGAGCGAGGTGGTGAACGTGCCGTTGACCCTCAGGTTGTAGAAGAGGAAGACCTGATCCTGGTCGTAGGTGACGCCGTCGTAGTACTCCTTGGCACGGGCCAGGCGGAGGTCGACCATGGACTGCAGCGGCCCTTGGTAGTTGGCGAAGACGGCAAACGCCTGGTCCGTGACGCGGCCGGTGTGGTCGGTGGTACGCCGCGGCTCGACGCCGAACGCCAGGCGCGTGTACCAGTCGTCCTTGTCGCCGAGGAGCTTGAGCTGTCCCCCGGCCCCGTAGCTGTTGGCGTCAACGCGTGGCACGAACCCGAGGTCGGCACGAAACCCGGTCGAGTAGCGTTCTTGCCACGCCCAGGCGTCCCACCTCCGTTCGCTGTGCTCGTAGTTGACGAAGAACGCAGAGCCGTCGAGCTTTCGGCCGGACTGGCCGGACGCCTCGGCAAGCTCGTTCGGGTAGCGGGTGGACGAGCTCAGAGCCTGGAGGCGAATCTGGTCGCGGTCCGACAGGCGCACGATCGCGTCCGCTCCCCACACGCGGTTGGAGTAGTCACCGCCTTCGCGGGAGGTGGCGATGACGCCGACGGCCGAGGACTCGCCGATGTCGCGGCGGAACCGGAACACGCCCGCGGTGTTGCCCTCCTCGTAGGTGTCGAGGACGGAGCCGGCGTTGGAGGGAAAGAGCAGGTTGGTGGTGCGGTCGCGAGCAACGAAGACACCGAACGCTTGCGGGCCGGCCTTGCCGGAGAGCTTGGTGCCCCACCGCGGGTCCGCGACGGTGCGGGTGTGGACGGCGGGGAGCGGCGTCGAGAAGATGTCCGCGCCCTCCAGGAAGAACGGCCGCTTCTCGGGAAAGTACAGGGCATAGCGGGTGTTGGTAGCGAGCTGTGCGGAGTCTGCCTCGACCTGGGAGAAGTCGGGGTTGAGGGCGAGGTTGAGCGAGAGGTTGGGGGTGATACCCCAGCGTGCCGATACCCCGGCCTCGGTCTGGAACGGGCCGTCATGCCAGGAACCCTTGCGATCGACGGTTTCTCCGCGCTCGTCGGTGCGTTGCGTAGTGAGCGTAGGAGCAATCTCGAGGTTGCGGCCAGGTGTGATACCGGCGAAGCCGACGAACACCGGCACCTGGCAGAAGAAGCAGTTGTTGCCGCGCTGCAGCGGGACCGTGAAGATCTGGTGACGGACGTTGCGCGGGTAGGCGCGGAACGGGGCGATGCGCCACGACTGCTCGCCAGCCGTCTTCGGGAAGCGTAGCGAGCTGAACGGGATGGCGATCTCGACCACGTAGCCGTCGCCAGTGATCCGTCCGGCTGAGCTCCAGATGGCGTCCCAGGTATCGTCCTCCGACTTGCCGCCTCCAACCTCGTTGCGCGAGGAGTCCATCTGCACCCCGAGGGGGTTGACGAAAAACTCGTAGCCACGCCGTCTGTCGTTGAAGGTGTCGAGCATGATGCCGACCAAGTCGTCGCGATAGGCGCGGTCGCGGTCGGTGACGTGGGCGCGAATGGCCGCAGGCTCGGGGTCGAAGGCGCGGAACGCGAGGTAAAGGTTGTTGGTGTCGTAGGTGATGAGGAACTCGGTGCGGACCGGGGCGGGGATGTTCTCTCCGGGCTCGATCTCGAACGGCAGCTCGATCGGAACCATCTGGTGCCATACCGTCTCGTCGAGCATGGCGTCGATGGTGATCGTCTCGTTCGTAGGGGTCACCACGAAGGTGGGCGGCGATGGCAGCGCCACCTGGCTTTGCCCTCGAGTGAGGGCGGGGACGGAAACGAGCAGGACGAGGAGGCCACCGGTCAAGGCAAGGGGAGGCCGCACAGGATCTCCAGGCCGGAGTTGCCGGCCGCCTCATTAGACGCATATACCCGCCAGGTTGTTTCCGCTTTTCGGGGCGGGTGTGGAGCTGCGGGCGCGAGGAGGCGGGAAAGCGGGGCCCGGGTTCGGGCGGAAGCCGACTTCGATGGGGGCCGAAAAGGCGCAGAACCCACCGACCAGAACCACGTCTCTACCTTCCAGTAGGTTGGCAAGGCGGGTGGAGGACAGCTCGCAGGCCTTGTTTTCCGGGCCGGTCGACCAGCGAGGCCACACACTGGCTGGGAGCGCGGGCTGGCCGTATCATTGGGGCAGACGCGCGAGGAGGTGCGCAATGGCCAACGGTCCCAGGCCCATCGCAGACGTCGCGGCCGCCCTCGGTATCCGGCCGCACCACCTGACCCTATATGGCGGCGACAAAGCCAAGGTTGCGCTCGAGGCTTCAGAAAGCGGGCGCGAGCGCGGCAGGCTCGTGCTCGTATCAGCGATCACTCCGACCGACGCCGGGGAGGGGAAGACCACCACCTGCATCGGCCTCGCCCAGGGACTGGCGCGCATCGGCCAGAGCGTCTGCCTGGCGCTGCGCGAGCCGTCGCTCGGGCCGACGTTCGGGCTCAAGGGCGGCGCGACCGGCGGCGGCAAGGCGATCGTGGTCCCGGCGGAGGATATCAACCTCCACTTCACCGGCGACTTCCACGCCATCTCGACGGCCCACAACCTGCTCGCGGCGATGCTCGACAACCACATCCACCAGGGCAACCCGCTCGGGATCGACCACCGGCGCGTGCTCTGGCGACGCGTCGTCGACATGAACGACCGGGCGCTGCGCAACATCATCATCGGGCTCGGCGGCGTGCTCGAGGGCGTGCCGCGGGAGACCGGTTTCGACATCACCCCCGCATCCGAGGTCATGGCGGCCCTTTGTCTGGCCGAGGACATGGAGGACCTGCGCCGGCGTCTGGGGCGCATCATCGTCGCGTTCACCTTCGGGCGGAAGCCGGTAACCGCGGCCGATCTCAAGGCGGTGGGCGCCATGATGGTGGTGCTCAAGGACGCACTCAAGCCCAACCTCGTGCAGACGCTCGAGGGAGTGCCGGCGTTCGTGCACGGCGGCCCGTTCGCCAACATCGCCCACGGCTGCAACTCGGTGGTTGCCACCAAGATGGCGTTGGCGCACGCCGACTGGGCGATCACCGAGGCGGGGTTCGGCTTCGACCTCGGGGCCGAGAAGTTCTTCGACATCAAGTGCGCCTCGTCCGGGCTCGACACCGCCGCGGTGGTGCTGGTGGCAACGGTGCGGGCGCTCAAGCTGCACGGCGGAGTGGACAGATCGGAGCTCGACACACCGGACCCAGCGGCGGTGGAGCGTGGGCTCGGCAACCTCGAGAAGCACATCGAGAACATTCGAACCTTCTGCGAGCCGCCAGTGGTGGCGCTCAACCGCTTCCCGACCGACAGCGAGGAGGAAATCGAGGTGGTCCGCCGGGCCACCGAGGAGGCGGGCGCGCCGTTCGCGGTGTCCGATGTCTTCGCGCGCGGCGGCGACGGCGGCGTCGAGCTCGCCCAGGAGGTCATCGAGCATGCCGAGCAGAAGGCCAAGCCGTTCTGCCCCCTGTACGACTGGTCCGAGCCGGTGAAGGTCAAGATGCGCAAGATCGCCCGAGCCATGTACGGCGCCCGCGAGGTGGCCTGGACCAAGGAAGCGGAGCGCGACCTGGCGCTGGTCCGCAGGCTCGGCTACGAGGGGTTGCCGCTGTGCGTGGCCAAGACCCAGAAGTCGCTCTCCGACGACCCGCGCCTGGTCGGCCGACCGGAGGAGTTCGACATCACCGTCCGCGAGCTGATCCTTGCCGCTGGCGCCGGCTACATCGTGCCGTTGCTCGGCGACATGATCCGCATGCCGGGGCTGCCAGCCGAGCCGCAGGCCGAGAAGATGGATCTGGTGGGCGGCAAGGTCATCGGTCTGATGGGGGCGTAGGGCACGTTCCGAGGAGATAGAGCCGCTCGCCCCCGGCCAGAAGATGAAGCGGCCGTGGGCAGAGCGCCCGAAGACGCAGCGAAAGCGAGCCCGGGGCCAAACCGTGGCGAGCCTCGAGCTGGGTGCGGAGGGGTGCGGACTCGAGCAGCTCCCCGAGGGCGTAGGTCGGAGGAGCGGTTCCGCTGGCGATGCGGGCGAAGAGCGTGCTCAGCTCTCCCCGGTTGGCCGGGGTGAGCCTGAAGTCGAGGATCACGGGTGTTCGCTGGGCGAAGTACGGCACGTACACCTTGAGCTCTCGCCACGGATCGAGCCCGCTCACCACGACCTGTGATCCGACCGGTGTCGCGGCGCGCAGGCTCTCCGTCAGTTGCAGGAACTGGTTGTTGGCCGGCTCCATATCGTGGCGAATCGTCGGCAGGTTGGCAACGAGCAACGCCCCGGCGATCGCGGTTGCCGGTGCCGCACGCCAGCCGGACGCGAGGCGCCGCAGGCCGGCGTCCGAGACCACGGCCAGCAGCAACGCCCCGGGAAGCATCGCAGTGATCCAGTACTTCTCGTTGCACTCCCAGGCGAAGTAGAACAGGGCGTGAGCCACCAGCCAGGTGATGGCGATGACGGCGGCCCGCCGCTGTCCGTGGCCGTTGCCCCGCGTCGCCGCCACCGCCCCAGCGGCGAGGCCAACGACCAGCGGCGCGATCAGCAGCACGAGCCATTGTGGCGCCGAGGCCGCGAACGCGTGGGCAACGGTCGACAGGCTCGCCGAAAGCTGCCGCCACGGCCAGCCGAAAGCCTGCTCGCGGCTGCCCGCTTGCATGTAGCCAAGCAGGAAGCCGAGGCGTCCTTCGGGACGCCCGCTGCCGGGCGGGCCGAGGACTGCAGCTCCCAGCACGCCGCCGGTCAGAGCGATGTAGGCCGCGGAGAACGCGAGCCCGACTCGCAGCCGGCGGTGCGGTGCCCAGAGCAGGAGCAGCAACCCCGTGACCACGGCGAAAAGGCCATGCGTGAGATGTCCGAGCGTGGCAAGCGCACAGGCGAACCCCGCAGCGGCCGCGTTTGTCGGGGTCGGCTGGTCGGCTGCCCGGAGCGTGGCGGCAAGCGCCACGATGACCGTGAGGGCGGCGACCGAGTACGCCTCGACGTCGGTCGTGTAGCGCCAGAAGGCGTACGTCAGGCCGACGGCGGCGGAGACGGCGGCCGCGACAGGTGCCGCGACGCGTCGCCGCAGCAGCAGCAAGAGCGCGGTGGTTGTCGCCGCGCCGAGGAGCGCCTGCAGCACTTGGAGCCTGACGTGGACCGCCAGATCGGCGCCCAGACCTCCTGTCAGCCGGACCCAGAGCAGGGCCAGCGGCGGGAACAGCAGATGCCCGGTGTGGATCACCTCGCGCAGGCTGCCTTGGGAAAGCGCCAGCACGATCTCACCGCAGTACGCCACCCCGTCGTACGCATAGCGGGACGTGAGCGTCCCGAGGTAGAGAAGCGCCCAACCGAGCCCCCAGGCCGCGACCAAGACGCTGCTGCGTTTCACGGCGGCATCATGCACCTCGCGCCAGCCACGCTCAAGCCGGGACGCGCCTGGGCGCGGCCACCTTCGGAGGCGGGACGAGCTCGGCAGCGTCGCCGCCGCGAGGGTGGGCGCGGACCTCCGGGCCGCGCCGGGCCAGGCCGAAACCAAGCGGCGAGGCCCCCCGTAGGACTAATCGGTCCGCTCCACGGCGATGCCGAATGCGGAGAAGGAGGAACTCGATGAACCGGAGATCCTTTGCGCTCGTTCTCGTCCTGCCGCTGCTCGCGAGCTGCCTGCTGGCCGCGACGCCCGAGCAGCCGGCGCCAAAGGTCAAGCCCGCCCTGCTCGTCATCGACACCCAGAACGCGTTCCTACCGTACATGTCCGAGGAGGACAAGGACAGGGCGTTTGAGGTCATCAACGCGGCGATCGCACTGTTCCGCGACGCCGGCTTCCCAGTCGTCCGCGTCTACCACAGCGAGCCGGGCCGGGGGCCCGAGCCGGGCACCGAGGCGTTCGTGTTCCCGAAGACCATCGCCGTCAAGGACTCCGACCCCAAGGTCGTCAAGCACTACGGCGACGCATTCAACAAGACCGACCTCGACAGGATCCTGAAGGAGTCCGGCAGCAACACGCTGTTCCTCACCGGGCTGTCGGCCGTCGGCTGCGTGTTCGCGACCTACCACGGCGCCGAGAACCACGACTACGACGCCTTCATGGTCAAGGACAGCCTCATCTCCCACGACGCCGCCCTCACCAGGTCGGTCCACGAGATGACGCAGACCATCAGCTTCTCCGCCCTGCGCCTCGTCGTCCGCATGGCGAAGGCGCAGTAGCCGCCGCCTACTGCTTCACGAGCTCGACGCGGCGGTTCTTGGCCTTGCCGTCCTCGCTGTCGTTGGAGGCGACGGGCGCGAACGGGCCGCAGCCGAACGAGCGCAGGCGCGCCGCGGCGATGCCGTGGTCGCGCACCAGCGCCTGCAGCACCGCCTGCGCGCGGTCCTGGGAGAGCTTGAGGTTGTGGTCCACCGAGCCGGTGGCGTCGGTGTGCCCGACGACGAAGATCTTGAGGGCCGGATCGCCCTTCAGCAGCTTGGCGATCTCGCCGATCGCCTGCGCCGACTCCGGTTTGATCGAGGCGCTGTCGGTGTCGAAGGTGATCCCGTACACCGCAGCGTGGCCGGTCGCCCGGATGTCGTTCGAGAACGCGGCGGCGTTGGCGGCGATATCCTGCTGCATGGCGCCCCTCTGGACGATGCGTAGGCCGTGCTTGCCGGTGAACTCCGCCGTCACCTCGATCCAGAACTCGTTGTCGCCCTGGGTCAGGACGAGCGTGGAGAGGCTCTTGCGGCTGAACACGACCTTGCCGCCGAGCTTCTGTACCGCGTTCTCGAAGTTGCGGATGATCTGCAGCTCGGAGGGCTTCTCCCTGAGCGTGGCCTGCGGGTAGTACGAAACCTGCCAGAACTGGCCCTCGACCGCCGTTTTCTTTCCCTGCGCGACCTCGAACGAGATGGAGTCGAACTGGGTCTGCCTGCAGTTGTGGATCCAGTACTCCGGCATCCGCGTGAACAGCGGGTGGTCCTTGCACCCGGTCGCGTCCTTCTGCTCCGCCGCCGCGCCCGCCGCCAGCAGCAGCGCGCCAACCTTCACCCTCAGTACCTTCTTCATGACGTTTCTCCCGTCCCGCGCGCCGATTATCGCTCCTTGCGGAACCAGATGAGCTCGATGGGCGCGCCGTGGAACTCGATCATGGCCGCCCGGACGCCCTCGGACGGCGAGCCCGGGGGGTAGATGACGTGCTGGCCCTCGAGCGCCGCGTCGAGGTCGTCCACCTCGAAGGCGACGTGGGGCACGGTGCGGATCAGCTCGTGCAGCGGGCTGTCGGGGTCGAAGCGCATCCACTGGATGCCGTAGGGACAGTCGTAGAACCCGCTGACGTGCATCCCGAACGGCTCGAGGTGCTCTTCGTCAGGACGCACCCGTGTGGTCGGGATGCCAAGGTGGTGGTAGCGCCAGCCGAGCTGCGCCGCGACCGGCGGTGGCTCGTGGTCGAGTCGGCGGGTGAGGTGAAGCCCCTTCGGTACGGGGTCGTGCGGTTCGGTCATGAGTGCCTTTCCGCTCAGGACTTCTTGAAGATCCCGAGCATCCGCAGGATAGCGATGAGCAGCACGGCCCCTCCGACCGCCACCGCGAAGCGGAGCAGCCCGCCTCGCGGCGCGATCCCGAGCAGCCCGGCGACGAAGTAACCCAGCAGCGAGCCGCCGATACCGACCAGCAGGTTAGCGATACAGCCCATCTGGTCGTCGGTCTTCATGACCAGGCTCGCCAGCCAGCCAACGAACGCCCCGATGGCAAGCGAGATGATCCAGTGCATGTCCGCCCACCCTGCCCGTTCGCCGTGCTAGCGCCCGCCGCCGAGCATCCCCAGGATGTCGTCGAGCGGGTTGTCGTCGCCGTCCATGTCGAGCATCGACGCGAGTCCCGGCAGGCCGCCCTTCGCCGGCTGGCTGCCAGCGCCGGAGCCGCCGAGCAACCCTCCCAACATGCCGCCGAGCAGCCCCCCGAGCCCACCCTCGCCGGAGGCTGGTGCAGGCCCGACGCCGCTGCCGTGCCCACGCGACATCAACCCGGTGACCAACATCGCCAGCATCGGCAGCATCTTCTTGAGAGTGCCGAGGTCGAGCCCCGAGCGAGACGCCGCGTTTTGAGCCACGGCGCGGCTCACGTCCTTGGACCCGAAGATCTGGCCGAGCACGTCGTTGCCCCGATTGACACTGGTCGCGTGCGGCGACAACACATCCTCGAGCAAGCTGGCGCCACCGAGCTGGCCGAGTAGGCCGCTGAGCCCCTCGAGCCCAGTCGGCTGTGTCTGCGCTCGCTTCTTGAACCCGCCGAGGATCGCTGGCAGCAGCGCCTCGACGCCGAGCGCCGTCTGCTGCTTGCTGATCCCCAGCTGCCGCGCCATCGAGTCAAGGCCCCCCATTTGGGCGAGTACATCGGTCATCTGCATGGTTTGCTCCTTTCGCTGGCACGCAGTCAATGAGGTCGACCCCCAGGTCGAGAGTCAACGGTGTCTTCAGTGTCGTAGCATACCCTGTCGCCCCCCCCGGCACCCGCTTCCGCCAGCCTCACTTGACGCGACGGGTGCGGCTGCTGCTCGCTGCGTAGTGGCTGACAAGGAGTGAGTGCTGGGGGGATGCCGAGGTGGCGCTCCGCACCCGGTGTAGCTGATTCCCCGGCGAGCCGCGCTCGGGTTTTTGTCCGCGTGCCGCCGGTGTGGCGTCAGCGCGCCGACTCCGGGCGGGCTGGCGGGGAGCGCAGCGAGATCCCGGAGCTGCACCGTGGCTGAAACGAGCTGCTGGCTGTTGTCCGGCTTGGGTCAAGGAGTTGGCGGAGGGGAGGAGATTCGAACTCCTGGTTCCTTGCGGAACGGCGGTTTTCAAGACCGCTGCCTTAAGCCGCTCGGCCACCCCTCCGCGTCGCGGGCAGGATAGCCGGGTCGGGACCGGTCTGCCAGGTAGCGATCGCCGACGAACGCTACGTCTCATCCTCCTCGTCGTCGATCGGCGGCAAGGCGTACAGCCGGAGATCGTCGCCGACGGGTAGGATGACCAGGCGATCGTGGGCCGACAGCATGTCGTCATCGGGCCAGGCACGGCCGTCCTGGCCGTAGGCGCGGAACCCCCACGGCATCTCGACCTCCTCGTCCTGCGGGCCGAGCCACTCCGGGATGATGAGCTGTGGCCGCTGGTCGTCGTCAGCGACTTGCTTGAACTCGACCTCGGAGGCCTTGCGGGTTTCGAGCAATGCGGCCTCGGCAGCCTCGGTGGCTGCCATCTCGATCTGCTCGCCGACGATGTCCTCGAGCGCATCGCGTGCCGCGTCGAGGTATTGCTTGGCACCCGACAGCTCGGCGTAGATCGCGAGGTGGTAGGTGTCGCCCTCCAAAGCCTCAGCGGCCCCGAACCACACCTCGACGGTGTTCTCGGTATCCTCCTCGGGCTCGAGGGTGACGTTTTGCCCGTACAGGCGGTCGCGCGCCGCGAGAGCGGCCAGGAGCTGCTCCGGGGTACCGGCCGGCAGCTCGACTTCCCACTCGTGCTCGATGGTCTTGCTCATCTCGGTCTCCCCTGCGCCCGGCCGCGGTGCCTGGCGCAACCGCGGCAGGGTAGCACATGGGGACTTCCACCCCTACGGTGGCCTAGTGCTCCGGTGAGAGATGCGTCCCTCTGGCGGTGACACAGGCAGCACACTTCCAGAACCAGGTTATTCGAGCTTCTCGATGGGGTCGGGGCCTCGATCAGGTGCTGGCAGCTCCCGGACCGAGGAAGAACCGGTAGCCCAGCAGCTTGTACACGAGCTTGGCGGCCAGGAAGTCGGGCGCCACGTTGCCGGCCTGGGGGGCGAGCTCGACGACGTCGAAGGCGATGATGCGCTTGCGCAAGGCGACGGCGCGCAGCACGGCGAGGGTGCGGTACCAGTCGAGGCCGCCCGGTTCGGGAGTGCCGGTGGCGGGCATGATCGAGGGGTCAAGGACGTCGAGGTCGATGGTGACGTAAACCTCGTCGGGCAGCGCGTCGAGGACCCGGTCGATCCACTCGTCCACCGGGCGGCCTACGGCCTCGGCAGCGAAGACGCACGCCACGCCGCGCTGGCGCTGGAGCTGCCGTTCCTCGGCGGTGAGCGAGCGGACGCCGACCTGGGCGAGCGGGACGCCGGCCTGCACCAGCGGGAACATGGCGCACGCGTGGTTCGCGGGGGTACCCTCGTACTCGGCGCGGAGGTCGGCGTGGGCGTCGAGCTGCAGCACGCCCAGGCCAGGGTGGTGGCGGCGCGCCGCCTCGACCAGTGGTGGGCTGACCGAATGCTCGCCGCCCAGGGCGACGACGAAACGGCCTTGCTCCCACACGGTGGCGGCGACGCGGACGATGCGGGCCTGCATCGCGGCGGGACCCGCCGCCTCGGGGGCGATCGGCGGCAAGGTGACGATACCGAGCTCGCCGACGACGTCGCGGTCCAGCTCGTCGTCGTAGGTCTCGACGTAGGTGGAGGCCTCGAGAATCGCCAGCGGGCCGCGGCGGGCGCCGGCCTGGTAGGAGGTGGTGTGGTCGTACGGGATCGGCAGGATCGCCACGCGGGCGTTCTCCTGCGGGTTGCACTCGGGTGGCAGCCCCAAAAAGCTCAAGTATGCCGGGTAGCAGTCGTCGCTCATGCGGCCTCCGTTCCCGACTTCAGGGTAGCGGCGCGGCAGCGGAAAGACCACTGGCGACGAACGGGCCCGAGCTGGCCGAGGCGGGATGTGGACCGGACGTCGACGTAACCGCAGACGTGGATCGGCTCCTCCGCGAGCTGGCGACCACGACCGCGACGCCACGACGACGAAGCAGGTCACCGAGGAGCCAGCTCACGCGTGCTCGGCAGTGCGAACGAGCGTGAGCGCGCCAGTGGCAACGGCGACTCGTCCGGCACGACCAGCGTCGAGATCCAGGGCGGCAGCCGCGAGGCGCTGCGCCGACGCCTCGCCTCCGCGGGATTGGTGGTGAAGGGTCAGCGCAGCCGAGCCGAACGACGGCCCGATGGCCGCCCCGCTACACACGAGCGAAAAGCGAGCTCACCCTTCGATCTTGGTGATCGCCTCGGTCGGCGACAGCGCGCCGTACATGACCCCCATGATCCCTGGCAAGTACTTGTCGGTCATCAAGACATTGAGGTAGACGAGGCGCTTGATCAACCCGGGGCCGAACTTGTCCTCGTTCTCCTTGACGTCGAGGGAGGTCTTGAAGCGCACCTCGCCGTCGGAGAAGTCCATTTCGAAGTTGCCGGTGATGAGGCCGTAGTTGGCGCGGGTCAGGAACTCGGCCATATTGGGGCGGGCACCCTCAGGGCAGTTGCTGTCGAGAATGGAGTAGAAGAGAAACTGCCGCTGCTCCTCCCGAATCTGTGCGAAGCAGCGCCACGCGCCGTTCTCGCCTTTGAAGCCCATCTTGAGGATGGTCTTGCCCTCAAGGCGCTCGAATCGCCAGTCGTCATCTTTGAAGAACTGCTGCATGGTGTCGAACATCGACTTGTTACCGCCAAACAGGGGGGACATGCTGGATGTCTCCTTTCGTCGGGGCGTATCCTCGCCCGGTCTCGGCTCCACGTCAAGCGCTGCAGGGTTAGACTTGCGGCATGTCAGATTCGACCGGCGAACGAAGGATCCCGATTCGGCGGCGTTCGTGGCTACGGCGTTGGCGGCTCCGGCGACGGATTACACGCAGCCAGACCACCACCGTCACCGGCCCTGAGCTGCCCGTTCGGTTCGAAAAAGGCGAGCCGGGATCGCTGCCCGGGGTCGACGTCCGGGAGCTGCGAACCCAGCCAGGCAAGCCTGGAGAGGTGCGCGTGACCTGTCTCGACTACAGCGCCGAGCAGGTCGAGGCTCAGGAGATCACCGACATCGATGCGTTCGTCGCGGTCCACAGGCCGTCGTGGTCGGCGGTGCGCTGGATCAACGTCGACGGCCTCACCGATCTCCACGTCGTTCGTGCGCTGGCGATCAAGTACGACCTGCATCCTCTTGCGGTCGAGGACGTGCTGCACCTCCCGCAGCGTCCCAAGGTCGAGGCGTACGACGAGTCCTCCGAGCACCAGGCACGGCTGTTCATCATCGTGCGCATGCTGCAGCTCGTCGAAGACCGGCTCGAGAGCGAGCAGGTGTCGATCTTTCTCGGACACAAAACCGTGCTCACCTTTCAGGAGCAGCCCGGTGGCGACGTCTGGGATCCCGTACGCGCGCGGTTGCAGGCCAGAGGCTCACGCTTGCGTCAGAACGACGCCAGCTTTCTCGCCCACTCGCTCGTGGACGCGATCGTCGACCAGTGCTTTCCGATCCTCGAGCACTACGGCGACCGCCTGGAGGAGCTCGAGGACCTCATCCTCGAGCACCCGTCGAGGGCGATGATCAATGCGGTGCACAGCCTCAAGCGCGATCTGCTGCTGCTGCGTCGCGCCCTGTGGCCGATGCGCGAGGTGCTCAACTCGATGTACCGCGAGCCCCACGAGTGCATGTCGGACACCACCCGGACGTACCTCCGCGACGTCTACGACCACACGGTGCAGATCATCGACATCATCGAGACCTACCGCGAGATGGCGACGACGCTCGCCGAGACCTACATGACCGCGGTGAGCACGCGCATGAACGAGATCATGAAGGTCCTGACGATCATCGGCACCATCTTCATCCCGTTGACGTTCCTGGCCGGCGTATGGGGGATGAACTTCGGCGACGCGATGCCGGAGGTTCGCCACGCCGTCAGCCTCTATCCCTGGATCTACCCGATCGGGTTCTGGGGGCTGTGCCTCGCCACCGCGGGGGCGCTGTACTGGTGGTTCCGCCGTCACGGCTGGCTGTAACGGCGGGCGAGGAGGTAACCGGTGTGCGATCGGGGAGAGCGGAGCGGGTGTCGGTGCTGCTCTCGCGAGCGGTTGCGGTGCTGATCGACTGAACGAGGCGGCCGGGGCCGGTCGCGCGAGCACGGGTCGCCGCGGGCCCCAGAAAGCGGCACGGTGCCGGTGGGGACGGTCCTGTGGGCGCGTCGGACCGAAGCCTCGGCGTCGGGGTTCGGAAGCGGTTGGGGTGCGCTTCCACGGCCTACCACCGATCACCGCCCGGGTGGGCGCGCACGCTGCCGGGAAGAACGAATCTGCTCCGTCGGTTGTCTCGGCACAGGATCCAGGTGACGAGCCCCCACGCCCTGGGACCAGGGGGGGACCGATGAGGCGATTGTATGTTTTGGTATTGGCTGCACTTGTGCCCGCAGCGGCGGCCCAGGCGCGGGTGCGGCTGTTCCCGGGCGTGGCGCGGTTGCCTGGCGCCAACGGCACGGTGTGGCGGTCGGACGGGGTGCTACATAACCCCGGGCCGTCCCCACAGAAGGTCACGCTGGAGCTCATCCCGCGCGGCGGCTCGGCCGTCTCGACCTCGACGACGGTGCAGCTACAACCGGGCGAGACGCGCACCATCCCGAGCGTGTACGACCTGCTCGGCGCCCCCGACGGCGCCGGCGTCCTACGCGTCACGGGCGAGGTCGGAGCGTGGTTCCGCGCCTACAACCAGGGCGCCCAGGGCACCTTCGGGCAAGACCTGCCGCCGATCGCACCGACTGGTGGGAGCGCGGCCTCGACGGTGACGACGTTTGCCTTTGCCTCGCCGCAGAGCACGGCCAGCGACTTTCGCTCCAACCTTCTGCTCGTCAACCTCGACTCGAAGCCGGTGACCTTCACGATCAGCGCCGCCGGCAAGACGAAAACGACCAACGTGCCGGCTGGCGCCAACACGCAGATCAACAACCTCGGAGCGTTCCTCGGCACGCCGAAGGGGTTCTTTGCCGCCAGCGTGACAGCGGACGGGCGCTGGTACGCGGTCGTGTCGACCGTCGACCCGATCACCGGCGACCCGACGACGGTGCGTGGGCTCGCCCCGGTACCGCAGGGCCAGCGCTTGTTCCCTGGCGTGGCCAAGCTGGCTGGCGCCAACCAGACGGCGTGGCGTACCGAGGCGACGTTCGCCAACCCCGCCACCACCGCGGCCTCACTCCGCCTGGCACTCATTCCGCGCGGGTCGAGCCACGAGGTCGCGAGCCGCACCGTGACGTTGGCAGGAGGCGAGGCGTTACGGGTGGCCGACCTTTACGCTTTCCTCAACGTGCCCTCCGGCGCTGGGATGCTCAAAGTCACCGGAGCGGCGCTCGCCTGGGTGCGGACGTTCAACCAGGGAGTGAAAGGTACGTTCGGCCAGGATCTGGCAGCGGTGGGGGAGGGAGAGGGCGTCTCGGCCAACACGCCGGTGCTGTTCCCGTTCGAAAGCCCTGCCGACCCAAGGACCGGGTTCCGCTCCAACCTCGCGGTGCTGAACCTCGAGACCCGCGATATCACGGTGACGATGCGGGCTGGCAGCCGTACCGGCAGCAAGCCGGTTCCGGCAGGCTCATATGTGCAGGTGGACAACCTCGGTGGCTTCCTCGGGACCCCGATCGGCACCGAGCCGGTGTGGGTCTCCGCCGACGGTCGCTGGGCGGGAACGATTTCGACCATCGACCCGGTCACCGGCGACCCGATGACGGTGCGCGGGGAGGAGTCATTCGCCCCCCCCTCGAGCTACGATCTCATCGAGAAAGCCCGCGCCAGCCGGGTGCTTACCGACGAGCAAGCGTTGCTGTACTCGGTCTGGGCCGACCACCGCGACCCGCGCCTGCCGGCTGCGTACCGCGGCGATGACCGCTTCCTCGAAGAGACCGACTCGTTGCCCGCGGCGACCTCGCGTTGGGGCACCCTTTCGGTCGCGACGCGCGATGCTATCGGCCCGTTCCTGGCGCCACCGTTCGTGGCGGGGAGCTGGTGGGACCTGCGGCGGGGAGGCGCGGGAAGTGTTTGGACCGCCGCCCCGCCGTGCCGGCCATGGGAGGCCGGCTGTCCGATCCTCGCGGATTGGGAGTACAAGCAGGGGCCGAACGTCCGCGTCTGGTACCTCAAGGCCAACGCGTCCACCGACGCCGCCACCGCGCAGGGCCTGGTCAACGAGGTGGAGCAGAAGATCTGGCAAGACCTCGCCGGAGTACTTCAACGCTGGCCTCTTCAGGACGGGTGGCTGGGTGGCAGCCCCCACCTCGACATCGCCCTCGTGGACGGGTTACCGGTGCCGGCGCGCACCCGTCCCGCCGACTGGAACGCCTGCAAGAAGACCGCCGCTTACATCCTTCTTTCTCGCTCAGAACCCGCCGGACCGAGGCTCAACTCGTTGCTGGCCCACGAGCTCATGCACGCGGCGCAGCTCGGTTACGATATGGCAGCGTGTATCGATGCCTACCACTGGTTGCGCGAGCCGATCGCGGTGTGGTTCGAGGACTACGTCTATCCCGACACCAACCGCGAGCACTCGTACGCCGACAACTACCTCGACGAGCCGCACGTGCCGATGGATGCCTTCGGCAACGATCGAGAGAAGCTCCACGCCTACGGGGCCTACCTGTTCTTCCAGTACCTGACGCGCATCCGGGGCGCCGACCCGTCGGTGATCCGGCACGTGTGGGAGGCGACGCAAAACGGCGACGCCTACCGTGCCCTGGAGGCTGGGCTCAAGAAGGCCGGTGCCCCGCTCGACCAGACGTGGCCGGCGTTCGGGGTATACGCCTGGAATGCCGCGCAGCCATTCGACAAGTTCGCACAGAAGGACAAGATGTCGTTGCGGGCGGCGATCCAGGATAGCTTCCCGATGAGCCTCTCGGGCGGTGACGGGTTTTACGAGGTGGCCAAAGGCGATGACATCGAGCTGCCGCGGCTGTCCACGCGCTACTTCGTGTTCGATTTTCCGGACGATCACGCGGCCGTGGTCGGGTTTTTCAACGCTCTCGAGTTCGCGGTCAAGCTCGAGAAGGTCGAGGAGTACGGCGATGTCTTCTCGCCCAAGTCGCCCGGCACGGCGCCCAAGGGCCTTCACGTGCGGGCGCTCGTCAAGGTCGGGGGGACGTGGAAGGAGGAGGACTGGACCGGCTGGCGGCATCGCAGCCTGTGCCGAATGAAGGCCAGCGAGAAGCTCGAGTCGCTGGTCGTGATCCTCTCCAACTCGAGTGTCGACGTTGACAACAACATCGTGCCGCAGGGCGACTTCTCGCCGCTCGTCTGGGTCTCCAACTTCGGGTGCGGCCCGTGGGAGGGCAGCGCCACCCTCACCTACCGGTGGGGCGACGGGCCGGTCGAGACCATGACCGTCAGCAACTTCCGTATCGAGGGCCTGGGCGACGGGTACACCGACGACGACGGCGGGACCCCGCTTTTCCAGTCGTTCGTCGCGACCGCCGGCAGCTACCAGTGGAACCTCTCGGGGTCGGACGCGAACTGCTCGTACCAGGGGTCGTCGGCCGGGCTGGTATCGCTGTGGCCCGCCCCGGTGTTGTTCACCCACCCGTGGGTCGTCGCCGGCCCCGCCCACCGGGCGTTCGTGTCCGAGCTCTTCCAGCCGTGGACGTTGCCGGTCACGGTGACCGAAACCTGCGGGTCGCCTCCCAAGAGCCGTCAGATTCCGTACGCTCCGGCGAATTTCGTCCTTGGGACGGTGTTCGACAACCCCTGGAAGAAGGTCTCGAACGACGGCAAGACGTGGGTCGTGGACGCCAGCAAGATTGACAAGCACCTGTCCGGGACGTGGCGCCTCGAGGCCAAACGCCAGCCATGAGGGATCGTCGCCCGGGGCTCCGGCGGAGGAGGTAAGGGACTCGAGCGGCCACCTCGGTCGGTGACGCGCCGGTCGTCGGGGCCCCGGGCTCGGAGCTACGCCACTTTCAGCCACCTCCACAGCTCGACCGCGGTTGGGCGCTTGCCGTACGACAGGATCCCGACCCGGAAGATCTTGGCCGTGGCCCACAGCATCGCCACGATGGTGGCGACGGAGAGCCCGACCGAGAGCAACACCTGCCAAAACGGCGGCTCCGAGACGACGATGCGCATGAACATCGTGATCGGCGTGAACACGGGGATGAGTGAGATCGCGGTGGCGAGCGTCGACTCGGGGTTCGAGATGATCGGCATGGCCAAAAACCACGGAATCATCATCACCATGATGAGCGGGCCCATGAACTGCTGGGCTTCCTTCTCGGAGTTCGAGATCGCCCCGCCGACGGCGTAGACGCAGACGTAGATGAGGTAGCCGAGCACGTAGAAGACGAAGAACGCCGGAATGATCCCGACGCTGAGGAATTGCGTGGGGTCGAACCCGCTCATCGCCAAACCCGTGCCCGCGTAGATCACGAGGAGCGAGCCCATCGCCATCCAGATCCCGACCTGCGTGAGCCCGACCGCGGCAAGGCCGAGGATCTTGCCGGAGAGCAGCGACATCGAGGGCATGGAGGAGATGAGGATCTCCATCACCCGCTCGGATTTTTCGGCCACGATGCCGCGCATGACCTCCTGGCCGTAGATGATGTTGGGGATCATCAGCAGCGCCACGAAGACGAAGGCGACCAGAAAACCCAGCTCGCCGCCCCTTTTCTCTTCGCCGGTACGCGTGAGCTTGATCGCCTCGACCTTGAGACGACGGAGGATCTGGTCGGCCTCGTCGGCGGCGATTCCCTTGGCGGCGAGCCGGCCCCGGGAGACGGCGCGGTTGACCATGCCGCCCAGGCGCTCCTGGGTGACGAAGTCGGTAGCGGCGCGGCTGAAGTAGGTGAGCTCTGCATCGGGGTTGGAGAAGGCGTCTCCGCCCACCACCAGCACGCCGTCGAGCTTGACCTTGCCCTGCTTGCCGAGCATGCGGTCGAGGTACGGCTGAGCGGCCGCACGTGGGTCGCCGGAGGCCGCGACATACTCCGTGCGCAGCGCCAGTGCCTTTGCCATCTGGTTTCGCTCGTTCAGCTTCGAAGCGTCTTTGAGGGACAGCTCCTCGGGGGACGCCTCCTTCGCCTCGCCGTTCGCGCCGGAGAACACGGCTGCGAGCTGCCCGGTGCCGTCGACCACCACCACGTGCTTCTCTTCGAGCCCGCGGGTGACCAGGAGCATCGGCAGGAGCATCAGGGCCGCCATCAGGAACGGACCGAGGACGGTCATGATGATGAAGGACTTCTTGCGCACCACCTCGAGGTACTCGCGCTTGAGGACCGCGATCACCTTGTTCATTGCCGCACCTCCTCCGAGCTCGCTGCCGGCTCGCCCAGCGTGTCCCCGCCAACTTTCTCGATGAAGATCTGCTCCAGCGACGGCGCCGCTACCTCGAAACGCAGGATGCGCAGCCTCCCCATCGCTGCAGAGAGCAGCGCCTGCGTGCTGGCGCCGGCCTGCAACTCGAGCTCGGCGGCGTTGGTATCGAGCCGCGCCCGGGTCACGCCCGGCAAGGTGGGCAGGAAGCTCCCATCGCCCTCGAACGCGAGATGGACGGTGTCCGTGCCGTACGCGGCGCGAACCTCGTCCAGCCCCCCCGCCAGCACCGCCCGGCCGAGGTGGATGAGGACGATGTCGTCGACGGTTTTTTCGGCCTCACCCATCATGTGGGTGGAGAGCAGCACGGTCTTGCCGGCGGCGCGCAGCTCCTGGAGGATGCCGCGCACCAGCACAACGTTGACTGGGTCGAGTCCCGACAGCGGCTCGTCGAGGATGATGAGCTCGGGGTCGTGCAGCAAGGCGCCGATGATCTGCACTTTCTGCTGATTGCCTTTGGACAGCTCCTCGACCTTGGCGGCGCGCTTGTCGCCGAGCTCGAAACGCTCGAGCCATTTCTCGGCCTGCTGCCGGGCGCGCACCGGAGGCTGGCCCTTGATCGCGGCCAGGAACAGCAGGTGCTCGAGCACCTTCATCTTCCGGTACAGGCCGCGCTCCTCTGGCAAGTAGCCAACCCGGTCGCGTACCGCCGCGACCTCCCGGGCGCCGAGCAGCTCGATGCTCCCCGTATCGGGCAGGAAGATCCCGTTGATCATCCGCAGCGTCGTGGTCTTGCCAGCCCCGTTGCGCCCCAGCAAGCCGGTGATCGTGCCAGCGCGGACTTCGAACGAGAGGTCGTCTACGGCCCGAACCGGCCCGAACGTCTTGGTGACTTTCTCGACCTTGAGCAGGGCATCGTTCGGCACGCGTTCCTCCTTCTCCCGGGCCGCACGGTCCGAAGGTGGGCTGGCGGCCACCGTCACCCGGGTCGCGGCGGCGCGTACCCGCCTACGCCCTCTCCGCCGCTCCGGGTGTCGAGCCGTGTACGCGTTCCGGGCTCGCCGGGTTGCGTGCCGGCGGGCGGGTGGAGCGTGGACGGCAGACCGCTGAACATGGCCGACACATGGGTGCTGGCGGCGGTCCTACACGTCCTGGATCTAACCCTGAGGGAAGCTGGAACGGGTGCGCGAGCTTCCGCCCACCGACCCTGCGGGCCTCGTGAGGGTGTGCGGGCTGCAGGTGACGGCTGACGGCGACGGGTACTCGTACTTCCGGGTCCTCAGCGAGCCGCTGCTGGGGCGGGGCCTCGAGTCGCGCGCCGGTTCAGCAGGGAGCGATGACGCGTTCCGCCGAGGCGAACAGCTCGACCGTCTGCTGCATCCCGCCCACGGCGCCTACGAAAAGCCTCTCCCTGCGCTGGTAGTGATCGAGGCACGAGCCGCAGGTCGTGACGATGGCGCCCCGCGCCGCAAGCGCCCGCAGGCTCTCGAGCGCCGGCCCCTCCCCGGTGGTCAGGAAGACGCCGCTGTTGAGGCAGGCGACGAAGTCCACCCTCACCTCCGAGGCAACCAGCTTCTCGAGGAAGAGCTGCAGCAGCTTCCGGCCGAGCTCGGGCTCGGCATTACCGATCCGATCGCTGTTCAGATAGAGAAACGTCATGCCGCCTGTGTACCGGGCCGGAGCGCCGCGGTCAAGGGCGGCCGGGGCCGGGAAGGCGTGGTGGGGTCGTCCACGCTTCCTACCGGTCCCTCACCCGGCTCGCTGCGCTCGCCACCCTCACCCCGCTGCACGGGGCGAGGGGATGCTCACGGCAGGGCCGCCGTCCCGATGGTGGTCGCGGGCCTCCGGGCCGCGGTGGGCGGGTGGGCGGGTGAGCAGGTGTGATACTTTCCCCGGCCTGGAGGAAGGATGCACCCCTTCGGTCTCGGCGCCTTGCTGCTGGCGGGCGCGGCAGCGCAAGCCCCGCAGGTCCACGAGTCGGTGATCGTCACCGCCAGCCGTCTGCCCGCCGAGGCCGCGGCGCCGCGCCGCACGGTCGTGCTGGAGCGGGAGGAGATCGCCCGTCTGCCGGTGGAGAGCGTCCAGGAGCTGATCGCGCTGCTTGCCGGCGTCAGCCTGATGCGGCGCGGGCCGCTCGGCGCCCAGGCGGACGTCATGTTGCGCGGCGCGACGTTCGAGCAGGTCGCGGTGCTGGTCGACGGGGTACGCGTGAACGACCCGCAGACCGGGCACTTCAACCTCGACCTCGCGGTGGACCTCGAGGCCGTGGAACGGGTCGAGGTGACGCTCGGACCGGGATCGGCGGTGCACGGCCCCGACGCCTTCGGCGGCACCATCGCCATCACGACCGCCGCGCCGTCGGCGCTCAGGGCGAGACTCGGCGGCGGCCAGCACGGCCTCTGGCAGGCCGGCGCGGCGCTGCCGGTGGGCGGCGGCGCCTGGGTGTCGGCGAGCCGGGTCTCGCACGACGGCTTTCGGCCCCACACCGAGCTCGACGCCACCCGCGCGAGCCTCGGCTGGAGCGGGAAGGCCGCCGGCTGGAGCCTGCGCACCACGTTCGGTGGCGAGGACAAGCAGTTCGGCGCCTGGGCGTACTACTCTGCGCGCTACCCCGACCAATGGGAGGAGACCGACACCGCGCTGTGGACGTTCGCAGCCTCGCGCCCGCTGGGGAGCACGGGTCTGTCGGTGCGGGCCGGGGCGCGCCAGCACCACGACCTGTTCGTGCTGGAGCGAGCCCGCCCCGATTGGTACCGCAACCGCCATCGCTCGCGCTCGGGCTCGCTGCAGGCCACGCTCGACGGCGAGGCAGCGGGGCTCCGCTGGGTCGCGGGGTTGGAGGGCGAGGTACAGGGGCTCGACTCGGCGCGGCTGGGCGACCACCGGCGTGAGCGGGTGGCGGCGTTCGCCGAGGGCTCGCGCCGCCTCGGCCGCGTCCTGCTGAGTGCCCAGCTTCGCGGCGACCGGACCTCGGACTGGGGCTGGGAGCTCGACCCCGGGCTCGGGGTGGAGATCGAGCTCGGCCGCGGCGTGAGCTGTGGGCTGCACCGCGGGCGCTCGTTCAGGCAGCCGTCGTTCACGGACCTCCATTACGTCTCGCCGGCGACCGTGGGCAACCCGGCGCTGCGGCCGGAGCACGCCTGGAGCGACGAGGCGTTGCTGCGGGTGCCGGTGCGCTGGACCCTGCTCGAACTCTCGGTGTTCCGGCGCGACGCCCGGGACCTCATCGATTACCTGCGTGGCGACGACGGCGTCTACCGTGCCGCCAACCACGCACGCGTCGTCACCCGGGGCGGCGAGGTGAGCCTCGCGCTGGCACCGTGGCGGGTGCTCGCCGCCACGCGGGTGTGGGCGAGCTGGCTCGACTCGGAAGTGGACGTCGACCCGTCGCGTTCCCGCTACGCCCTCTCACACCCGCGGGCGGAGGCCGGTGCCAGCACGCGCGCCGCGCTCCCGGCCGGTATCACGGCGGACGTCAGCTGGCGCTGGCGCGACCCGCGCACCGGCCCCTCGTACTCGCTCGTCGACGCCCGCCTCTCTCGCGGGCTCCGCGGTGGGTTCTCACTGGAGGTCGGGGCCAGCAACCTGCTCGGCACCCGCTACGAGGAGCTGGACGGCATCCTGATGCCCGGCCGGTGGGTTACCGCCTCGGTCGCCTGGCACGCGAAGTAGCCGCCCCTGCTCGGTGGTCGACGAACGGTGGTCAGCGATCAGAGGGAGGGCTGGCGACCAGCGTTTCCGCGCACCGATCACCGGCCGCCGATTGCGGCATCAGGCCCGCGTCGGCGAGGACCCTGGAGTGGTCGAAGGCAAGCTCGAGGCCGCGCAGATCGGGAAACCAGCGGGCCTCGGCGGCGTCATCGGCGCCCGCCAGCTCCCCGCCTATGACCCGGCAGATGAAGATCGTCGACACGGTGTGCCCGCGTGGGTCACGGGCCGGGTCCGAGTAAACCCCGAGAAGCTGCACCGGCTCGACCTCGAGGCCGGTCTCTTCGCGGGCCTCGCGGCGGCAGGCTGCCGCCACGGTTTCGCCGACCTCGACGAACCCACCCGGCAGCGCCCACATCCCGCGGAACGGCTCGTGACCGCGTCGGATGAGCACCACCCCACGTGCAGCGTCGAGGATGACGGCGTCGGCCGTGAGCTTCGGAGTCTCAGGTGCGGGCATTCAGACCTCCCATGAGGAGGCCCGGCAGATCCGGGCCAGCTTGACGAGCAGCGACGAGGTGGGCAGACCAGGCCGCAGAGGATCGGCCCAGCGGCGGTCAGGGGTCGCCTCCGAGACGCCCGGCTCGAAGGAGCCCACGAACGGGTGGACGGTGATTGCTCGGTGGCTGATTCCGTGGGAGAGCGTGGGTGCGGTGCGCAACGAGCCAGCGAAACCCAACCCGGCGGCGAGCCCGGCGGCGGCCGAGGCTGGCTGCTCACACGCGTCGAGAATACGCAGCGGCGGCAACCAGAGGCGGTCGAGAAGCGGCCCCTGGACCTCGCGCAGCAGCACCTGGCCGTCGTCGCGCTCGAGCCAGAGCACCACCCAACGATGGGGTTCGGCGGCACGCTGGGGGCGGGGTAGGGGATAGCGGTCCTGGTCGCCGTGGTGGGCCGCCTCGCACCCCGGGCGCAGTGGACAGAGCAGGCAGCGGGGCGGTGCCGGGGCACATAACGTGCCGCCCAACTCCATGAGCGCTTCAAATACCTCGGGGCTCGGAGCCGCGGCGTGCAGCGCCGCGGCCAGCCTTCGCCCGGCAGCGAGGAGCCTCGCCGAGCCGAGTGGCAAAGCCAGCCGTCCGAACCGAGCCGCAACCCGCGCGACGTTCCCGTCCACCGGCGGCTCGGTGCCGCCGAAGCAGAACGCCGCCACCGCCGCCGCGCTGTAGGGGCCGACCCCCGGCAGCGTCCGGAGGCTCTCCGCGGTCCGTGGCCATTCGCCACGTGCCTCGATGGCTTTCGCTGCGGCACGCAGCATCCGCGCGCGGCGGTAGTAGCCGAGTCCCGACCACTGCTCGAGGACGTCGCTCTCGTCTGCGGCTGCGAGCGCCGCCAGCGTGGGGAACCGTGCCAGAAAACGCTCCCAAAACGGCAGCACCCGGTCGATCTGCGTCTGCTGGGCCATCACCTCCGCGACCAACACCCCGTACGGCTCGCGCGGGAACGGCGTCCGCCACGGCATCGGCCGCCGTGCGGCGCGGTGCCAATCGACGAGTGCGGTCGCGAGGGCCGTGTACATTCCGTGGAGTGTATCCCGGTCCGCCCACCGCCCGGTCTCAGCCCGACCCTCGTCCCGAGCCTGCAATTCGACCTGGACCCGACCTTGGACCGAGTGGGTGAGAAATCGACCACGATCACGTCCACCTTGACGACCGTGTGCGGATTTGGGCTGGTCGTTGAGCGGTGATAGACTCCCCCGACTCTGGCATGGAGGTGGAGGTATGGCGCAAGGCGTGCGGCTGGTGAGCTGGGTGTTGGCGATCACCCTGGTCGGGGTGGCGGAGGCGGCAATCCCGACCTCGGAGCGGGACGCACTGGTGGCGTTGTACAGCTCGACCGGCGGCCCGAGCTGGACCGAGCAGCAGGGGTGGCTCGGGGCGGTGGGGACCGAGTGCACGTGGCGCGGCGTCGTCTGCGACCACGCCGGCGAGCACGTCGTGGACCTGCAGCTGTGGGGAAACAACTTGCAGGGCCCGCTGCCGGCCGCCATCTCCGGCCTCACACGGCTGCAAAACGCTTACCTCTGCTGCAACCAGATCTCGGGGCCGATCCCGGAGTCGATCGGGGGCTTGACCCAGCTCGTGCGGCTGTACCTCTACTCGAATGCGCTGACGGGACCGCTGCCTGAGTCGATCGGCCAACTCGCCAACCTCGAGGAGCTGCGACTCGCCTACAACCAGATCTCCGGCGCCCTGCCGGCGACGCTCGGCAACCTCGGGAAGCTGCGTCAGCTCGACCTGACCGACAACGCGGTTTCGGGCCAGCTGCCCTCTCAGCTCGGTTCCCTGGATGCGCTGCAGGAGCTCGACCTCTCCGGCAACGAGATCTCCGGTGCTATTCCACCGGAGCTGGCCGAGATGGCGGCGATCCGGCGGCTCAATCTGGCCGCCAACGCCCTCACCGGAGCGATCCCAGCCGAGCTCGGAGGCGCCACGACGCTGCGCCGGCTGGTCCTGTCCGGCAACCAGCTCTCCGGCATCATTCCGGCAGCGCTCGGCGACTTGCCCAACCTCGAGATGCTCGCTGTCAACTACAACCAGCTCTCCGGCTCCATCCCACCCAGGCTGGCGAACCTCGGGTCACTGGTGAGTCTCGACGTCAGCTCGAACCAGCTAACGGGATCGATACCACCCGAGCTCGGGGCGCTCCCGAAGCTCGAGGAGCTGAACCTGGGGTCGAACCAGCTCACCGGCCCGATCCCGGCCGAGCTCGCCGGGTTGGGGGCAGTGCGATCGCTGGTGCTGCGCAACAACCGACTTTCTGGACCGGTGCCACCCGGGCTCGGGGCGCTCCCGAAGCTCGAGGAGCTGAGCCTGGAGTCGAACCAGCTCACCGGCCCGATCCCGGCCCAGCTCGGCGGGTTGGGGGCATTGCGATCGCTGGCGCTGCAGGACAACCAGCTTTCTGGACCGCTGCCACCCGAGCTCGGCCAGCTCGCGAACCTCGAAAGCCTCTCCCTGTGGTCGAACCGCCTCGACGGGCCGATCCCGGCCTCGCTCGGCAACCTCACCAAGCTTACCTGGCTGGCGGCCTGCTGCAATCGCTTCGTTGGCTCGATCCCGCCGGCCCTCGGGCAGCTCGGAAAGCTGCGCCAGCTCTACCTTCACGCGAACCACCTGACGGGCGCGATCCCGGCCTCGCTCGGCAACCTCGCTGAGCTGCGTCTGCTTTCCCTGGGTGACAACCAGCTCACCGGGCGAATCCCCGATGCCCTGGCCGGCGCCACGTTGCTCGAGGACTTGTCGCTGCAGAACAACCAGCTCACGGGCCCGGTTCCGGCTTGGTTGCAGGAGCTGACCCACCTGAGAACGGTGGATTTCGCCAGCAACCAACTGACCGGCCCGATCCCGCCGGAGCTCGGCAACCTCGTGGCACTGGAGTACCTGCAACTCGACGATAATCAGCTCAGCGGCGTGATCCCGGCTTCTCTCGGCGGGCTTGGCAACTTGATCGGCCTGCGTCTGAGCCACAACCAGCTCACCGGGCCGATTCCAGCTGAACTCGGCGATCTGTCCTCGCTCGTGTTCCTGCATTTGTGGGACAACCACCTAGCGGGCGTGATCCCGCCGACCCTCGGCCAGCTCGCCAACCTCGAGGAACTGTTCCTTTCGCAGAACCGACTCACCGGTGCCATCCCGAAGGAGCTCGGCTCCCTCGCGATGCTGCGGGCGTTCCACGTCGCCGGCAACCAGCTCGTGGGGGAGCTGCCTTCGTCGCTCGCGAGCCTCACGGCGCTCGCCAACGGCTGGGGCCTCGATTTGCGGTGGAACGGGCTGTGGACCACCTCCTCGAGCCTGCGGGACTTCTGTACCTTGAAGGGCGGGAACTGGTCCGGCTCTCAGACCGTGGCACCCACCGGTGTGCAGGCCTCCGCGGCCACCGACCGCACGGTCAAGGTGAGCTGGACGCGGATCGCCTTCACCGACGGCAGCGGCGGGTACCGCGTGCTGTACAGCCTTGCCCCCGGCGGCCCGTTTACCCTCGCTGGCACCACCCAGGGAAAGCTCACCACCGATCTGACCGTTACCGGACTCGTGCCGGGTTCGACCTACCACTTCGTGGTCGAAACCCGTACCGAACCGCATGACTTCAACCAGAACGCCGTCGTGAGCGCCCGTAGCAACGTCGTCAGCCTGGCCACGACCGGCCAGCCTCAGTCCGCCATCCTGCCGGGTATCGCCAGGCAGTGCGGGCAGAACAACACCACGTGGAGATCCGAGGGGGTGATGACCAACCCCCTTGCGACCGCGACCAACGTATTGCTCGAGATCGTGCCGCGCGACGGCAGCACTGCTGTGGCACGGCGGGCGTACGATCTCGCTCCTGGACAGGTGGTGCAGGTCACCGACCTCTACACCGAGCTCGGGCTCGGCGCCGGTGCCGGCGCCCTACGCGTCACCGGTCCGGTCGCGAGCTGGGTACGAACCTACAACCAGGGTGCCTCAGGTACCTTCGGCCAGGATGTGGTGCCAGCCAGTGCCACCGCGTTCGACGCCGGTGAGGCTGCCGTCTTTCCCGTCTACACCCCGGCCAACGTACTGACCGACTTTCGCTCCAACTTCCTGGCGCAGAACCTCGAGAGCACGCCCATCACCCTCACCTTGCGGATCGGCGCCCGAACCCTCGACGTCCCGGTGCCGGCAGGCACGTACATCCAGCGCAACCTCGTTGGCCAGCTCGTCGGCGCACCGCCGGGGCTCGGGATCCTCGAGGTGAGCGGCACCGGCCGCTGGTCTGGGAACGTCTCGTTCGTGGACCCGATCACCGGCGATCCGATGACCGTTCGTGCTCTGCGGTCCGGCGGCGCCAGGGGGACCACGGTGTTCGCAGGCGTCGCTTCGCAGCCCGGGCAGAACAACACCCAGTGGCGCTCCCAGGCCGCGCTGTACAACCCCTGGGCGATGCCCCAAACGGTCGTGCTCGAGATCGTGCCGCGTGGCGCCACGACGCCCTCGGCGTCGCTCGGGCTGACGCTCCAGCCTGGGGAGGTCCGGCAAATCAACGACCTCTTCGCCGCCCTGGGCGCCGGCACCGGTGCCGGGGTGCTGCGTGTCAACGGTGCCGTCCTTACCTGGGTGCGCACCTTCAATCAGGGTGTGTCCGGCACCTTCGGCCAAGACGTGCCGCCTGTGAAAGCGGCGGAGTGGGCCGCCGGCGAGACCGTGCTGTTTCCGTTCGAACGCCCGGCGAGCCTGAGCACCGACTTCCGTTCCAATTTGCTGCTGTTCAACCACGGAGATGCCGTTCTCAACGTCAGCCTAGCCAGCGGCGGAAAGACCAAGCCCACGACCGTAGCCCCGGGGACCTACATCCAGATCAACGACGTTGGACAGTATCTCGGCGCTCCGGCTGGCATGGCGATCGTGGCGATCACTGCCGATGGCCCGTGGTCCGGGTACGTCTCGACCATCGATCCGGCGACCGGCGACCCCACCACCGTTCGCGGGCTCGCGAGACCGTAAGAACGAGGCGTCGGTTCGGTAGGTGGTCGGGACGTGGCTGAATAGCGCGGGTTTTGCGACGACGGCGTGGCGGAAGGAGCCTGCTGCAGCCGTTTGTCAGGGTGCCGTTCCTGCCTTGCCGCAGCGCGCCCGTCGACGGCCTCGGCGGGGCGGTTGGGCGACCACCGCACCGTGGTGACAACGGCCGGGTTGGCGGTACGCCGATCGATGACCGACGCGGAGGCCGGTAGGGCGCCTCACTCGCCGACCTCCTCGCGGTTGCGTACTCGGCCGCCTGTCGCTCTGGCCCGGTCGGCGTTACGGTGCGCCCGCAGCCGCAACGAGGGCACCGTCAGTTCCGGGTCGGGCAGCGGCGCCACGTCCGGCGGCCCGAGCCGCGCCGCCAGCTCCTCGCGGTCGCCGACCTCGAGCACTCGTAGCGGGCAGGCGGCGACGCAGGCGGGCGGCCGCCCCGCGGCGAGCTCTTCCTCGCACAGGTTACATTTGGTCATCACCCCACGGGCAACGTCGAGCTGCGGTGCCCCGTACGGGCACGCCCAGGCACAGTTGCCACACCCCAGGCAGCGCTCGGGGTCGTGGGCGACAATGCCGTTCTCCCGTTTGGTGTAGGCACTTGCGGGGCAGACCTCGAGGCAGATCGGCTCCTCGCAATGGTTGCAGGAAACCGACAGCGAGTAGGCCCACACGTCGTGCCGCCAGGCCTCGCCATCGCGCCGCCACCCGCCCCCCGAGATCTCGTAGACCCGCCGCCAGAGCACGCCCACCGGCAGGTGGTGCCGGTTCTTGCACGCCGTCTGGCACGCCTTGCACCCGGTGCACGAGGAGGTATCGACGCCGAAGCCCAGGCGCCTCACCGGAACGCCCTCTCGACCTGGACCATCGCCGTGTGCTGAGCGGAGCCCTTGGCGAGCGGCGTCCAGCGCTCGGAGGTGAGCACGTTGACCGAGCCGCCCCAGTCACGCCCTCGGTTGTCGGGCGCCCACCACGCCCCCTGCGGCAGGTCCACCACGCCCGGCATGATCCGCTCGGTGAGGCGACAGCGGGCCAGGACCTCGCCGCGCTGGTTGAACACGCGGACGAGCTGCCCGTCCTCGATGCCACGCTCGGCGGCGTCGTGCGGGTTGATGAGCAGCCGCTGGGGGAACGCCTCGGAGAGCCAGTCGTTGTTGGCGTGGGTGGAGTGTACGCGCTGCATGGTGTGGTGGCCGATGAGCTGCAGCGGGTAGTGGCGCGCCTCCTCCCCGAACGGGCTCTCCCACTCCTGGACGTACTTGGGTACGGCTGGGATCTCGTCCGGCCGACCCAGGTCGTAAAGGGCCTTGGAGAAGATCTCGATCTTCCCGGAAGGGGTTTCGAGCGGGTGGGCTTCGGGGTCGCGCCGGAAGTCCTCGAACGCCACCGCCGGCCGCTGGGGCCGACGTCCCCACACACCAAGGTTGGCGGCGATGAGCTCATCGAGCGTCGGCAGATCGGGAAAGCGCGTCCGGCGCCAAACATCCAGGCACCACTCGACCCACCCGCGCTCGTCGCGACCCTCGCTATACGCCTCCTCGATCCCCAACCGCCGCGCGAGGCCCCGCGCGATCGCGTAATCGGACAGGCACTCCCCGGGCGGGTCCACGAGCTTGGGGAGGACGATGACCTCGTCGCCGTACTTCCAGCCGTCCTGCACCCCCCACGTCTCCCACTGCGTGCACGCCGGGAGCACGAGATCAGCGAAGCGCGCGGTGGAGGTCAGGAAGTTGTCCTGTACGACCAGCAGCTCGACGAGCCGCTCGTCGGCCAGGATTGCCGCCGAGCGGTTGACGTTGGCGTGTTGGTTGACGAGGCAGTTGGAGGCCACGGCCCAGATCGCGCGAACCGGGACATCGAGCCGTTCAGCGCCATTGACGCCGTCGTCGGCGGTCAGCTCTGGGCCTCGCAGCACCGCCTCGGGCCACAAGAACACTGGAATCGATGCTTTCACGGGGTTGTCGCCGAGCGGGAACACCGTCCAGTGCGCACCCCCATCCGGCGCCTGCAGGCCGAGGCCCGAGGCCCAGCCGCCGGGGATGCCGACGTTGCCGGTGATCGCCGCCAGCACGCACCCGGCGCGCACCACCTGCTCGCCGTAGGCGCGGCGCTGCATCCCGTAACCCTGGTAGAGCACCGCCGGCTTGCTCGTTGCGTACTCGCGAGCCAGCCGAGCGATGACGTCGCGCGGCACCGCGGTGATCGGCTCGGCCCAGTCCGGTGTTTTGGGCACGCCGTCGCGCCGCCCGAACAGATAGTCGACGTAGCTCTCCTCACCCTCGCACCCGGAAGGCATCTGCGTCGCGTCGAACCCCACGCAGTGGGTGCGGACGAAATCGGCGTCGTGCAGTCCCTCGGCGACGATGACGTGGGCCATCGCGGTCATGAGCGCGGCGTCGGTGCCGGGACGGATCGGGACCCACTCGTCGGCCAGCGCCTGGGCGGTGAAGGTGTGGCGCGGGTCGATGCAAATCGTGCGCGTTCCGCGCTCGCGGGCGAGCTTGACGAAGAAGTCGGTGTTGGTGCCGTCGCGCATCTCCGCCGGATTCCAGCCCCACATCAGGATCAGCTTCGAGTTGAGCCAGTCCTGGCGCTGGTTACCGGTGACGAGTGTGCCGTACACGGTGGGCGTGGCGACGTTGATAGCGCCCCACGAGTAGCTGTTCCAGTGTCCGAGGCAGCCGCCCGACAGGTGCAGCACGCGGCGCGCCGTGGCCGGGCCGTTGATCTGGTTGTAGGCGCCGGTGCCATAAGGGACGAACAGCGCGCCGGAGCCATGACGCTCGCGAACGCGGGTGATCCCGGCCGCCAGAAGATCCCAGGCCTCGTCCCAGCCGATGGTCTGGAAACGACCCTCGCCGCGTTTCCCGACCCGCTTGAGTGGGTGCAGGAGCCGGTCCGGATGGTACTGGCGCCGCAAGTAGGCGTGGCCACGCACGCAGGCGCGAAGCTGTGGCGCCTCCAGGGTGTCGGGTCGATCGTCGGCGTCGAGGCGCACCACCCGTCCCTCCCGCACGTGCGCGAGGAGGAGACACCGCCCGCCACAGTTGTGCGCCGGACACCCGACCCGAACGACACGCTCCTCGCCGGCCGGTGCACCCTGCTCCCGGCTGCCACGCAGCCGAGCCACCAGCAGATCCATGTCCCGGGTCACCTCGGTCTTTTCGCGCCCCCCGACGCGTGCCAACCCTAGCACGAGTTGGCCCAGCGTCGGCTGCCCGAACCGGGCATGTCGACGCCGCCAGCTCAGGAGCTGAGATACCTGCCGAGCCCACGCAAGCCGGGTCGGGCCAGACGGCAGCCGGGGCCATCGCCATCAGAACGTGGCTCTCACCCGACCGGCGGACGCTGGCGAACTTCGAGCCAGACCTCGGCAAAAGCCAGGCCTGTCGCGGTGTCGATCAGGGAAAGCCGGTGGCGACCGCTCGCCAACGGCCGCGTGGTGGCGGAGACCAGCCCGCCAGCTCCCGTTGCACTGGGGATACGCACGCCGTCGAGGTGGACCGCGACCGATGCTGGCGGGTTTTCGAGGCGGAACCAGAATGCCGAGCTGCCGTCGGGCTGCTGGTTGAACGGAACGTCCTCGTCGACGCACGTGGGACCCCATTCGGCCAGGCTGGGCGTGACCGATGAAAGCCCGGTCGCCTCAGCTGTCGGCGGCAATACGGGGTCGACGACCAGCAGCTCGCGCTCGGCGCTGCGCGAGCGGGTGACGGGGTCGACGACGGCCACCGAGTGTCGACCCGCCGAGCGGAGCACACGCGGGGGGATTTTGGCCGTGAGGAGCCCGTCCGGTCCGACCTGGGTCGGAAGCCGCACCCCGTCGAGGACGATTTGCGCCTGCCCCGAGGTGCTCCGCGACCTCACCCACATAGCGGACGATCCGTCCGGCTGCGGCAGGTGCTCCTCGCCGACCGAAAGCGTGCGGGGTGCGAAGTCGGTGATCTCGATTGTCGGCCGGCCGGCCAAGTCGAGCTCGTGGTCAGCGCGGAGCCGGGCGAGCTGGCGCCAGGCTGTTCCGAGCAGGGGGTCGAGCGATGCCAGGTACTGCGACCCGAGCACCAGATCGTGGTGCAGGAGCCACCAGTCGGCCTGCAGTTGTCCAGGGACCGTGGCAGGTGTCGGGGCGACGGTGTCGACGTGGTCTGCGAACGCGAAGGCCAGCGGAAGAGGCAGGCCGGCGGCTCGCAGCAGGTGGGCGCCAAAAGCGCTGGCCCGGCAGTGCAGCCGCTCGGTAGGCAGCGGTCGGTTGGACCATACGAACACCGGCGTGGTGTGCATCCGCTCCTGCTCCTCCGAGGTCGGCGGCTTGGCGCGGAAGCCAGTCTCGCGGTAGACCTTGAAGCCGGGCCCGAGAAGTGGCAAGTGATCGCCGAACACGGCCACCACAATCGGTCTGGGCCAGCGACCGAGTCGATCGATGAGGCGGCCGAGCGCCAGGTCGGCGTGAGCCAGGGCGGTGGCGTACCCCTCGAGCGCGGCCTTCGGCGCCCCGCCTAGCCCCGAGACGACGTTCACCGGCTGGTCTGCGGGCAGTGCGCGGTCATACGGTCCGTGGCTCGCCATGCTGATGGCGAAGACCAAGCACGGCGACGCCGCCTCGCACTCGCTGATCACCCGGTCGACGAGCGCGATGTCCGACACGAAAGCGCCAGCCCTCGGAGGGCGGTCGAAATCGTCGAGGGTGATGAACCGCTCGAAGCCGAGCAGCGGATACACCCGTGCACGGTCCCAGAACCACCCGTGGTTGGTGTGCACCGCCGCCGGATGGTAGCCGAGCTGCCGCAGATACGCAGGCAACGCCGGCACGGGTCGGTGCAAGTAGCGCTGATACACCACCGTCCCCATCGGGAAGTAGTCGGTGGACAGGCCGGTGAGGACCTCGAACTCGGTCTGCGGGGTGAGCCCTCCGAACACCGGTACGCGCATGTCACCCGCCACCGGCCCGGCCAGAAGGCGACGCAGGTTGGGAGCAGGATCGCGGTCGAACCTCACCGGCAGCACGGTAGGGTCCCAGACCGCCTCGGCGAGGTAGAGGACGATATCGGGCAGGGTTTCGGGCCGTCCTGGCTCGGTTCCCAGAGCGAGTCCGGCCCGCCGGAGTGCCGCCTCGACGGATGCCAGGTCGTAAGCCTTGGGGGAGGGGATCCTGAGCGAGAGCTGGAGCAGGCTCGCGAGCACGAAGCCCTTGTGGACGAAGTAGTCACGGCCGCCCCAGAGCTCGGCCCGCAGCGCGGTATCGAGGTTCGAGCCGCGGGGGACGAGGTGGGTCCAGGCTACCAGCGGACCTATGACCAGGGTTGCGAACGCCCCTGCCAGCAGCCGTTGCCTCGAGCGAGCCTTCCATACCGGATGGCGGAAGGCGAGGACAAGACCAAGAACGATGCCCAGTACGAGCACCGCCAGCGCCGCGAAAAGTCCAGGGAACGTTCTGACCAGCACAGGGAGCAAGCTCACGACCTGCGCTGCCGACGTCAGGTCGGTGAGGTAGAGCGGCCGGTTGAGGGTGAGCATCTTGCCGAGGTGGGCGAGCACCAGGATCGTGATGCCCCCGTGTACGAGTACCTGGGCCGGGAGCCAACGGCCGATGAGGGAGTGGCCGAACGCCGACAGCGCGAGAACCACCGCGACGTTCACGGCGAAGTACCCTGGACCGAGCTCGGCGTTCCAGATCGGGAGGCCGTCGAGGACGGCGAAGATGACCGACTGGTAGGCGGCAACTGCGAGGGCACTCACGGCAACCGAGAGGCCCCACAGGGGGAGTGTCGAAGGGCTCGGTCCGCTCCGGGCGGCTAGGTCGCGGTGGGTATCCGAGGTTGCTTGGCAAGACCGCCACGGCAGCTTCCACCCTCCTCTCTTCCCCGGCTGTGGGTGCTTCATGGCGGCGGACTCCGATGCCACTCGAGCTCACCGACGCGACAAGCAGCCGGACTGGCGCCAGCCAACCGGCGGCTGCCGCCGAGCAGCGTTGACAGCTCCCAGGTCACGCTGAAACTCGGGGGAGCGGGGCGCAGGAGCACCGTCACGTCTCGCCGGGGCCGGCCGGGAAGCGTTGAGAAAACGCGGTCGAGACGATCCGTTGCGAGCTCGCCAGCGCGGATGACCTCGACGATCACTCCGGAGCACTCCTTCCGTCGGTCGAGGGCGATCAAGGTGAGGCGGACGAGGGGTTCGTCCCCAAGCTCCGCCGCCATCGCGATTTCGGCGTCGGGGAGCGAGCCCACTCACCCAACGCGCGGGTCGCCTTTCCGAGCTTGACCCTGCGACCCGGTTGTCCAAGGTCGCTCATTGCGAAAGATGCTAGCACGACGATCACCGAGACCGCCGCCGGCCTGCCCGGCCAATGCCGGGCCGAAATCGGGAGCGGGCGTTGCCGGCGCCGGCTCGCGGGTCCGGCCGATGGGTGGCGTGCGGTGCGGATGGGTGGGCGACGACACTCAGGAGAGCCTCGCTCGTCAGGAGCGTGCAGCGGTTGCCCGAGTGGCCGAGAAGGCCTCGAAGATCGAGTCGAGGCGGGAGTCCCACGTGTGCGCGGCAGCCCACTCCCGCCGCCGGGCGATCTCCGCCGCTGGTCGAGCGGCGGCGCGCTCCAGTGCCTCGAGGAACGCCGCGAGCCCCTCGACGCGCTCCACGAAGGCCTCGGCTCCGGCGGGCGGGAAGACGCCGGTCACCACCACCGGCAGACCCATGGCGAGGTACTCGTAGGTCTTGATCGGATCCGCTCCGGCGGCGAGTGCCTCGGGTCTGAACGGCACGATCGCGACATCCCAGCCAGCTGCGAACGCCGCCAGTTCGCTCTGCGGCTGCTTGCCGAGCAGCACCAGGTTGTCCGGAAGCTGCGCGTCGTCGGGCTCGCCCCCGTAGCCGATCACGTACAGGCGCCAGCTCGGCCGGGAACGGGCGGTGGCAACGAGCAGCTCCCAGTCGAACCAGGCGCTGGCCAGGTAGCCGAAGTAGCCGACCGTCACCTCCCCACGGGCCAGCTCGACCGGCGCGCGGACGGTGGCGATATCCGGCCTCAGCCCGTTGGGTACGACCGTGACGGTGGCGGCCCCGAGCCGGCGCAGGCGGTGCTCGAGGGCGGGGGTGACAGCGGTGACCAGCGTCGCGAGCTCGACCACTCGGCGCTCGGCGACCTCGTCGAACCACATCGCCTGGCCGACGCGGTGGAACTCGGCCCAGTCGTCGAGCACGTCGTACACGACGGTCCAGCCGCGTGCCCGTGCCTCCTCCATCACCGGTACGAACGACGGGTGGGGGAACTCGACCATCAGCAGGCGGTGCTCGCACCAGGCGAAGCGGTTGAAGACCATCTCCTTCGAAGCAGAGAGGATATCGAGCGGAACCTGGAAGACGCCTTGCGTGAGGCGGTCTTGCGGGCACCAGTCGTTCGCCGACCAGCGCCAGTAGCCGAAGACGACGGCGAAACCCTTTCTGGCCAGGGTCAGGGCGAGGTGCATCGGTCGCTGCCCCTCACTGTCGATCAGCTTGGTGCCAGAGAGCACGATGGCGACGCCTGCCGCACCCCGATCGTGGGCTGCCAGCTCGATCTCCGGAATGCCAGCCCAGGGGTCGGAGGCGGTCGTCTCGAGCGGTTGTCCGGTCGTTGGCTCGGGTACGGGCGCCTCGTGCGCCGGCGCCGAGGGACGGTGGTGCATTCTGGACTGGCGGCTCCCGCTCACCGCCGAGCCGGCTTCCTGGCGTTGCTGCCGCACCCTGCCCAGCCACCGCCAGTAACGCTCCACCAGGCGCACCACGCGAGAGCTCCGGAGCATGGTGAGCTGCCGCTGCACCTCCGCCAGCTCGGCCTCACGATCCGGCCGTTCCGCTGGCATGGCTGCCGAGGCGCCCGGGCCGAGCTCGGGCCGCTCTTCCCGTCCGAGCAGCCAGAGCGCTGTCCGCAGGTTTCCCGTCTCGCGGGCGCGCAAGGCGCAGACCGCCTCGACGACGACAGCGCGGCGCTCAACCGCTGCCGCGAGCGAGCCGTTGATCGCGTCGCCGAGCGGCAGGGCTGCGAGATTCGCCAGCGGTAGCGTGGGAACAGCGCCCCCCAGCTCGCTGGCAAAGGCGCGGACTTTGGGATCGTAGTCGAGGGCGACCGCGGCTGTGCCGGCCACGGCGGCGAGCACCAGGGCATGGAGGCGAGTGGCGACCACGGTGTCGGCAGTCGCGAGCACGCCGGCGCACTCACCGGCGCCAAGCCACGAGGTGATGGCGACGGCGGAGGGCGCCCCTCCACACAGGACGGCCAGCTCACGGCACAGCGGTTCGTCACCTTCCGGCCGGTGGTCGAAGGCGATGAAGGCGACGGCGCCGCCGCGGTCGAGCACGGTCGCCCGGAGCGCCGCCACGAGCGGCTCGATCCAGGCCCGGCTGCCGTCCGGGGGAAGGCGCGGAGCGACGATCAGGCGCGGCCGGCAAGCGAGGCCGAGCCCGGCCTGACCGAGAATCGAGTGCGCAACGGAAGGCTCCGCGGGTACCGTGGCCAGCGCCGGGTCGGCCGTGACGGCGATGGGTGCGTGGGTGACGCCGCAGTCCCGCAACAGATGGGCGGAGGCCTGGTCACGCACGGTGATCGCTGAGAGCCGATCACACACCAACGCCGTGGCGCGTCGGCTCTCGGGGTGGGAGAGCGGGCCCACGCCCTGACCGTACATCATGCAGGGAACGCCCTTCAGCTCGGCGAGGAGCGGCACCCGCAGGTGGGCCGGAACACCGCCTCGAGCATCGAGGAGGAGGTCCTCGACCGGCACCTGCCAGTGGTCCTGGAGCAGCCCTCCACCACCCCAGATCACGAGGCTGCTGCTGGCAACGGTGGCGGCGAGCGCTCTGACGTCCCACACGTCCACCGTGTCGAGCGGACCGTGGTAGGCCCGAACGGCGTTGTGATCGTAGGCAGCGATGGTGGGGCAGAGCTCGTCGCCGAGGGCGGTGGAGAGCTGGACCAGCGTCGCGCCGAGAATCGCCTCGTCCCCGAGGTTGCCGGCCCCGAAGTACCCGGCGAGCAGGATCCGGGTCCGCGGGCTCATGGCAGGCACCTGATCGGTTTGGCACAGTGCATCGGCAGGCAGCCTAGTGAGCGAGCGGAGGGGGTGTCAAGGCTGCTTCGAACGAACTTCAACCGGCGTGAGGCGAACACGAGCATGCGGAGCGGGATCCAGCCGCGCCTCCAGCGCTGGATGTTGGTGGTGCCGTAAGTCCTTTCGCGGTACCGGATGGGGATGTCCACGAAGGCGAGCGACAGCCTGGCGGCACCGAAGATGAGGTCGAAGTCCCCGAATGGGTCGAAGTCGCCGAAGTAGGAGCGGTTCGCGGCGCTCCGGATGGGCGGCGATGCCTCGTCCGATCGCCTCCCAGGTGCCATCCATCGAGTGTCCCTCGTTGAAGTTTTCGACCGCATCATTTGTATTCGTTGATACAAAGCCTGTCATCGACGAACTTGCATTTTCCTATGGCACCTGCGGCTTCTTCCTTGCTGCGAAGAGCCCAGACATCTATGACATGAGTTGTTTGGTTATCCTTGAATCTCATGAGTTGATCATCGCCAGTTTCCCTAAACGAAGGCGGATAAAAAAACCTAAGCCAAGACCGTGAGGCGCCTTTGAGATTTCCGATCTGAATAAGCCCACAAACATCGTAGATCCATGAATTCGGTCCTGAAAAGAAGGAAACAATGCCAATCTCGCACATCCTAATTCTCACGGGTTCACTTGAATAGCGGTCGATGACATACTTTCCATCTCCGATGGAGCTTCGACCTACCTCCTGATATGCCAAGTAGGCTGGAGAGTTCTCATTCCATGGATAGTTCTTGTTCTTACCAAAGTTAGCGACCAACGTCAGTGAGAATGTGAGTAACAGTGCCATTCCCAATAGAATAGATATGCTGGTCAGGCGTTTGCGAAAAAGCTCAATTGTCACTGCCATCAAAATGGCAAGTAATGCGATTAGAACATTCTCACTATACCAGACGAAGTTGCCAGGCATTGACATAGCAATGATTAGAAGCAAGGATAGTGCCGACAAAACTGGAATGGCACCTCTTGAGAGTGCGGGTGAAATAGCCGCCGGCAATCCAATTAGTACCCAGCCCACCCAAGACGAGCTGAGTCCAATAATCTGCGCGATACTCATTGGAAGAACTTCTATTAAAGTCTTGTCAGTGAATAGCCTGAGCCTTCCCGTCACCAGCTTTGACCAAATTGTACTCGGTATGGGATAAACACCGAGGGCAAGCATAAGCGCCGAATAGGCCAAAAACCCAACTGCCAGTCCGAGCATAATTCTCGCCAAGACTCTCGGTTTAGAGAAATAAATCAATGCAGTAGATATGGTTGCGACTACGCCAATTTCGGGTCGGGAGAGTCCGACCAACAGAACTGCAAGACCCATTCCGAAGTGATTATCTGCTCTTTCATTCAAAAGCTTTATGAACGTAAAAAGCGAAAGAAACAAAACGCCGCCTTCCATGAGAAAGAGCGTGTCCAGGGATGCGCTTAACAAAAAGAACGCAGTGCCGCATAGGAGGTAGACTCTTATCCGGTTTGTCCAGAACGGTGAGAAGAATAGAAATGCGACGAATCCACTGCACAAGAAAGCAAATCGAGCTGCTTCAATGGTACGCAAAGGGATATTGAAAGCATCGAGTATCAAGAACCCCGGCACCAGTGTCAAAAGCCTCAGCGGCGAACTCGACAGTAGCATTCCTGAGTCCGCTATTGGGAAATATCTAGCGGTTCCCATCTCGACGATATTTGCAGCCATATGCAAATAGATGAAGCTGTCATCAAGATATGCGGTCTTCTTGAATAGGAAGAAGCCACACGCCAAGAGAATTGAAAATGTGAACGCGCATGAAGTGGCGATTAGCCCGAAGTCCGAACGACCAATCAATGAAAGGGCGGTGATTGTTCTTTTGGTCTTGTCCATTGCAGATGTCCGTTTTGGTGAAGACGGTTGCTGAAGACGGCTGGCGGTTCTTCCTCGTAAACCTTTCATCTGACGAGCTAATCGCGATGCTGACGGCGCTGTTACCAGTCAGGGCTGTCATGACGAGGTCCACGGAGGCCTTCTCCGCAGGCCGTGGCTGTCCACGCCGTCGCGGCCCAGTCCTCGCGCTGGTGGCGGTAGCGGTGGGGGACCCATGGGCGGCCCCACTTTTCCTCGAACCTCCGCTTGTTGGTGGCGAAGAGCTGCTTGTAGCGCTCGTCCTCGAGCTTGGCGAACGCGGCGCGGCCCTCATGGTGGACGAAGACGTCGTCGGCGCACACGACCTCGAGCCCGGCCTCCCGCACGCGCCGGGCATAGTCGTCGTCCTCGAACATCCCCACGGCGAAGCGCTCGTCGAGCGGGCCGATGCGCTCGAACGTGGAGCGCGTGAGGGCGAGGCAGAACATGGCCAGCACCGGGATGCGGTGCAGCTCGTTGGCGTGCTCGCGCGTCCAGACGGCGGCCCACGCGGGCATCTCGTCGCTCGTCCCGTAGCCGACCGGCACCTGCGCCTCGTTGCCGGTCCAGTTGGTGACCGGGCCGAGGGTTCCGATGCGCGCGTCGCGGTGGAGGTGGCGAACCAGTCCCGAGAGCCACCCGCGCGGCACCACGGTGTCGTTGTTGAGGAGGACGAGGACATCGCCCCGGGCGACGGCGAGCCCCTGGTTGTTGGCGGCGGCGAACCCCTTGTTGTCGGGGTTGAGGATCAGCCGGAGCTGGGGGCTCCGCTCCGCCATCGCCCGCAGGTAGTCCGGTGTCCCGTCGGTGGAGCCGTTGTCCACCACGACGACCTCGAAGCAGGGCCACTCGGTGCGGGCGAGGACGCTGTCGAGGCACTTCTGGGTGAGCGCCAGATTGTGGTAGGTGACGACGATGATCGACGCGAGCGGAAACGTCGCCGCGACGCGCGGCGCGAGATCGGCGTAGCGCCGCGCCCAGGTGTTGTCGCGAGCGAAAGCGCGGCGCCGCTCGACCAGCTCCGCGTCGTCCTCGGCCAGCGCCTCGGAGATCTGCACCTCCATCTCGGCCGCCGTGGAGGCCAGTCGCACGAGCGGGGCGAGGAGCGCCACCTCCGGGATCGGCACCGCCACCACGGGCTTGCCGGCCGCCAGCATCTCGTACGCCTTGACCGGGTTGGTGGCCTCGGTGAGAGGGATGCGCCGAAACGGGATGATCGTGACATCGAAGCGGTCCAGCCACTGGGGCAGCGTCGCATACGGCTGCTCGCCGGGCAGCAGCACGTTGGGAAGCTTCGAAAGTCGCGAGGTGTCGGCCGTGAAGGTCGAGCCGACCAGGATGAAGTCCCAGTCCGGCCGCCGCTCGGCGAGGTCGGCCACCAGCTCGGCGTCGAACCAGTCGGCGATGGCGCCGTAGTAGCCGATCACCGGTCGCGCCTCGCGCGTCCGCGGCGGCACCTGGGCGAAGTGCTCGTACTCGCACGCGTTACGGATCACCGCCAAGGAGCGGGCACGGCTGCCGACCTGCTGCTCGAGCCACGCCGAGGAGACGACCACGAGGTCGGCGCCTTCGAGCAGCGCCTCCTCCTGCTGCAGCATCTCCGGCCGGTTGGTCGAGAACCCCGCGTGCCAGTCCATGCAGTCGTAGACCACGGGCCAGGCGTGCGTCCGGCGTGTGGCTTCGGCCAGCGGCCACCAGAACGGCAGCTCGACGAGCGTTGCCGTCGCGCCAAGGCTGAGGTCGATGCGCATCGCGTCGAGGGACTCGGCGAGGGCGGCCAGCGCCTGGCTGTCCATCTGGTCGGTGTAGACGTTGCGCGCCGGGCCGCGGAGCGACACCTCCCACACGTTGCGGCGCTTGGGGACCAGCTCGTAGGGTGGTCCCGAGGCGCGGAAGCGCTGCGAGACGTAGAAGACACGGTGGCCGGCCTCGGCGAAGCAGGAGGCGAGCTGCTGTGGGCGCTGAAAACGGAAGTCCCAGTCGATGATCGGCAGGCAGAGGACGTCGAAGGCGTTCTCGCGGTCCGGCGGTGCGACTGGAAGAAGCTGGACCGAGGAAATGCGAGCGGCTTCGGTCTGCGGGGCGGTCGGGGCGGTCCCTTCAGTCTCGGGCGGTGCGGGGGCCGGGGGTGGCGATGGCTGTCGGAGCAGCGGCTTCCTGGCCAGGCCGAGCCTCTCCATGATCTTCCAGTACAGTCCGGCGGTCTTCCAGAGCTTGGAGGTCTGGATCGACGTGAGCTCCCGCAGCAGCCGGTCGGCCTCACCGCGGCTGAAGGTGAGCGACGTCTGGAGGCCTCCGATGGTCTGGTCCCGTTGGGCCGTGGCGGCCTGCCACTCCTCGGAGAGCCGCTGCAGCTCGGCGCGCAGCGAGGAAACCTCGGTGTCGCGCTGGCGAGCTTCCTCCTGTTTCTCGCGGCTCAGCCGCTGCAGCTCGGCCCGCAGCGCGGCGGTGGCCCGGTCGTGCTCAGCTACCTCGTTGCGCTTTGCCTCCGTGAGGTCGCTCAGTGTCCGCTCGAGCTCCACGACCTCCTGCGCCCGCTCCGCCGCGACCGCGAGCTCGGCGCGCAGAGCTGCCTGCGAGTCGTGGGCGGCGGCGAGGGCGGTGGCGAGGGCGTCGGCGTTTAGTGCCCGTTCGGCCTGCTCGTGGGCTGTCCGTTCGGCAGCCCGGAGCGAGCCGACGAAACTCCGTACGCGCTGCGTGCGCTCGGCGAGCTGCGCTGCAGCGGTGATGGCGGATGTGTGGGCGCGCCGCACGGCATCGAGCAGGTCGATGGCTCTCTGATCCCAGGTGTGGGCACGTGCCTGCGCATGGAGGCGGTCGACGAAACCAGCGTCGGCCCGCAGCTCGAGGGCGCGTTCGATCTGGCGGCAGAAGTCGGTCGCGTTGGCGGCGGCCAGCACCTCGGGGACGCGCAGGCACTCCTCCAGCGGCGTCGTGATGACCGGCTTGCCAGCGGCCATGTACTCGAAGAGCTTGAGCGGTGAAACGGCGTGGGTGGTCTCGGAAACCACGAATGGGATCGTCGCCACGTCGAAGTGGCGCAGGTAGGCGGGCAGACGGTGGTAAGGCCGCGGCCCCAGCCAGTGGACGTTCGGCAGCTCGGCGAGCCGGCTCCGCTCGAACGTCTCGTCGAGGGTCGGTCCGATGAGCACGAGCTGCCAATTCGGTCGGGCCGCGGCCACGGCGTGCAGCAGATCGTGGTCGACCCAGCGAGCGAGGGCGCCGTAGTACCCGACCACCGGGCCGCCGCCCAAGCAAGGTTGCAGGTCGGACGGAGGCTCGTCGGCGGCTGCGGCCGCTGAGTGGATGAATTGGTAATCCACGGCGTTGGGAGACAGGACCGCGTCCGGGCGGAGCAACCGGATCTTGTCGAGCAGGCGACCAGCGGTTGCCGTGACGACCGTGGCCGTGGCCGCCATCCGCACATGGGCGCGCTGCAGCTCGGCGAGGTCGCCGGGCAACACCTCCAGCTCGTCGATGACCTCGTAGACCACCCGCACGAGGCCCAGCTTGGCAAGGTCGGCCTCGTGGTACGCGAGAGTCAGCACCAGCGGGTCGTCGAGGGCACGGAACGTCACGACCGGGACGTTCGCCACGTACAGCCCCTCGGCGATGGGATGGAAGCCAGGCTCCAGCGGTGTTCCGACCGACGGCTCGCAGAAGAACACCAGGCACCCCGCCCGGGCGAGCGCCAGCGCCATCTGGTTGGGCCGCTGGAACACGGGGGTGTTCCAGTAGACGGTGGGCGGCATCACCACCACCTCGCGAGGCGACGGATGGCGAGCGAGGATGTGGTCGAGCTCGCGCTCCCAGGTGCTGGCAGTGGCAGCCAGCGACGGCGGGCCGAGATCGCCGGGAACGGCGGTGCGAGCCTGGGCGGGGCGTAGCGCGAGGCCGTCGAGTGCTGCCAACAGTGTGTCCACGCTCGCCTCGGCGGTGAAGTGGCTCGCACGAGCCAACCCTCCCGCGATCAGTGCCGACCGCGTCGGGTCCTCTTCCAGCACCGTGGCGACCAGTGCCGCGGCCCGTTCGGTCCACACCGGCGGGTACAGCAGCCCGCTCTCACCGTGCCGGATCAGATCGCTGAGCCCCGGGATGTCGGGAGCCACGACCGGGGATCCGCACGCCATGGCTTCCAGCAGCACCATCCCGAACGACTCAGCCCACGATGTCGAGACCAGGCACCCTCTCGACGCCGCGACGGCCCGGAAAGCGGCTGGCATTTCGGTGTATGGGACCGCGGGCAGCCAGCGAACGTGACCTGCAAGCTGCGGGTCTCGCAACGCCTCACGCAGCGCCGTTTGCTCGGTCTCGGGCGAGCTGCCGCCACCCAATAACCACCCCTCGACATCGTGGTGGCACCGCAGATGGCGGAGCACGCGGAGAAACCCCTGCCAGTTCTTCAGCCCGTCCAGGCGGCCGGCCCAGGCAATCACCGGTCGGGTGGTCTTCGGGCTCGCCGGACCCTCCGGCTCGAAGCCAGGCCCGACAGCGTTCGGAACCACCGCCACCGGCAACGCGCGCAACAGGCGGGAGCGAAGCTCGGCTGCCATCGACGAGGACGGGACCAACACCCCGACAAACCGCGCCGCCGTCGCTGAGTCCTCGAGCCAGCGCTGCACCTCGGGGTAGGTCGAGTGGGCCTCGGCGACCAGGGGTACGCCCGGGAGCGCCTCACCGAGCAAAGGCAGGGCTTCGGGCGTGTCGATCACCAGCACCCAGTCGGGTTCGAAGGGCGCCAGATAGGCTCGGAGCGCAGCAGCGTCGGGGCACACTCGAGCCGACCCGGGCAGCGTGTCGAAAAGGCTCTCTCCGCCGCGCGCCTCGAGGAATGCGGCCCGGGTCTCGATCCCGCGCCTGGCCAGCTCGTGCATGCGGGTGCACAGCACGGTCTCCACCCCGCCGAGCTGGAGGTACCGGTAGACGAAGGCGATGCGCTGCCGGCTCACGAGCCGCTCTCTTTTTTGGCCAGGCTCGCTTGGAGCTCCCGGATCACGCGGTCGCGTTCCTCGACCTTCGTGGAGAGCTCGAGCTGGAGGTCGCGGATGACCCGGTCGCGCTCACCGACCTTGGCGTGCAGCTCGGCCTGCAATCCTCGCACGAGGCGGTCGCGGTCCTCGATCTGTCCCACCAGATCCCGGTGCTGAGCGGCCGCGCGTGCCTCAGCCTCGCGACACAGACGCTGATGCGCGAAGCCGACCACCCGCGCCCGCTTGATCAGGCCGTGGAGCGCCGGCGCCAACAGCGGCGCGAGCGACAGCGACTCCGGGAGAGCTGGAAGCCCGGCCAGCGTGCTCGCCAGCCGATCGAGCGAGCGGGTCGCGCGAGAGGCCAGCTCGGCCGTCGCCGGGCCGAGGCTCCGACGCAGCTCGGTGCGCCGCTCCCACGCCCACGTCAACCGCTCGCTGAGGTCCGTCGGAGCGTCGGGTACGAAGGCGAGCCCCGCGAGGCCGAGATCGCCTGTCGCCTGGGCAGCGTCGGTTGAGGAGGAGAGCCAGAGCGCCGGAGCTCCGCCGACGGCCGCGAGGACGGCGCCGTGCCGCGGCAGCGCCACCACGAGTTCGCACCTACCCAACAGCGCCGCGATGTCCCGCGGCCGGAGCCCGGCCACCAGAGCGTGCACCCGATTCGCCGGGAGACGGCCCCGGAGGTGTTCGACCACCTGCGCCGGTACCTCGGTCTGGAAAGGCACGAGGACCACCGTCGCCGAGGTCTTGCGTACGAGGTCGGTGAGCGCCGCCGCGAGCATCGGTTGGTACGCACCCTCGGCTGGGCTCGAGGAGAGCACGACCGCTACGAGGCCGCTGGCGTGGCAAGCCAGCCCCATCGCCTCGAGGATCTCATCGACGCGCGCCGCTGTGCCTGGACGGAGCGCGAGCACTGGGTCGGTTCCCACCTCGACGTGGGCCGCGTCCACCCCGAGCTCGACCAGCCGCGACCTCGAGCTCTCGTCCGCAGCGACGATATGCACGGCGTGGTGGGCGAGCGTGCCGACGGCGGTTCGCGCCTGGGGGGGCTGCAGCCGGCCGATCGCGGCCGACGCGAGAACCAACGGCCGTTGCTGCGTCACCGCCAATACCGCCATGCCGACGGTGTGCGCAAGGCCCCGCACGCCGTCCTCGAGCATCTGCTCCGGCGCGAACCCGTCACTGTCGGACAGCTCGCGCCCGCCGCTCAGGACGACGCAGTCTGCACCGTCGATCGCTGCCGCCAAAGCCGCCCACTCGGTGCACGAAACGGTCGGCACCTCGAGCCAGGTTCGCACGCGTTCCTCATCGGCGGCGACCACGGTCAGCCTGAGGTCGGGAAGGCGTTGACGCAGGCCGGTCACCAGCGCCTCGACCGCCGCCTCGTCCCCGAGGTGCCCTTGGCCGTCGATGCCGGCGAGCAAGATGCGTGCACGACCAGTCATGAGGCGATGGCTGCGGGTCGATCCCCGGAAGCCGGAAGCGCATTGTGCCATGGGGCTCCCGAGCCCGCAATTACACCGTGGCCGGACCGAGCCTCGAAGAACGAAGACGGTCGGGTGGGCTGGGCTTTGGGGGTCGGAGGCGCGGCTCGCCAGGCAGGCTCGAGGCAAGGGGGAGGCCGAGCGCCTCGGCGACCGTCGGCCAGGCGAACGCTGCCACGCTCACGTCGTTGTGTACGGCGAAGACGGCTCCCCAGGGAAACCCCTCGACGCCTTCGGAGGCAACCACGATCCCGTCGGTGTTGGCCACCACCTGACCGGTGAACGAGCCCACGTACTCGAGGGTTCTGCGGTCGAAGAGATGGAACACGGTGCGGCTTTTCTGCTGGTCGGTGGTGACCCAATAGCCCTCTTTCTGGCTATGCCTCAGCAACGCAATCCCCTCGGGGTCGGCTTGAAACAGCCCCCGGCCCAGCAGCCGGCCGGAAAACCGCCCCCCGAGGTCGAAGACCTTGATGTCATGGTGTCCGGAGGCCTCATCGGCGATCAGCAGACGGTTGTACTCGGGGTCGATCGCGATCGATTCCACGACGTGGAGGATCCCGGCTCCGACGGTCGGTCCGAAGGCCCGCACGAGAGCAGCGGTCAGATGGCCGTCAGCGAGCTCCAGACGGAAATGCTTGACCCTTTCCCCGAGCTCCTCGGCCGGCGGCAGCGAGCCGTCGGGGAGCTGGTAGGAATCGGTGACGAAGACCTCGAAGCGGCCCGGGGTCGCCCGATATGCCGCGACGCCGTAGGGATAGCGCAAGAGCTCCTCTCCCACCACACCGAGCGGTTCAAACCCCGGCAGTTGCAGCACTTGCAGGCGGTGGTTGTCACGCTCCACGATCAGCAGCAGGTCGTCGACGACGGCGAGACCGTTGGGACGTTTGAGCTGGCCGAGCTCGCGGCCGCTACCGCCGACGCGATTCAGAAGGCGGCCGTCGCTCGCCTGGAACACGAGCACGGAGTCGCTGGCCTTGGCGGTGGCCAGTAGCCAGCCTTGCGGCGTCCAGACCGCCAGCGAGTCGAGCTTTTCAGCCTTGAACGGGGCCGACTCGAACACCTCGGCGACCACGACCTGGCGCAGCTTCTGCCCACGTTCAGCCGGTTGGCCGCTGGTGCAGGCCGCCGCCAGCACACCGACCGTCAGGACGAACAGCGCCGCTGCTCGGGCGGCTCCGGGCCTCGCCGGGCTCGCGGAAGGGGTGGCTTCGAGGGCAGGTGAGTTCAACATGGCCGGGCATCCTACCCCAGCTCGTGACCGTGCGGGAGAGGCGGTGGGTGCGGCTCAGGCGCCGGAGGTTGGCCGCGGCCGGACGACCACGGTGCAGCGGGCAGCAGCCACGAGCTTCCCGGTCTGATCCGTGAGGTCCACCGAGAACACCTGCGTGGAGCGGCCGCGATGGAGCGGACGGGAGGTCGCGACGAGGCGTCCCTCGCGCAGCGGGCGCAAGTGGGTGATGTTGAGGTCGACGCCGAAGATCATCGCCGACCGGAGATCGACGCCAGCCGCGCCGGCGAGCGAGGCTGCGGTTTCCGCGAGCAGCGCCGAGATCCCGCCGTGGAGATAGCCCTCCGGCTGCTTGTGGCGCCCGTCGAGCGTGATCGCCACCGTAAAGCTCTCGTACCGCCAGTCGACGATCTCCACACCGAGTGCCTCGAGTGCCGTCCCCCTCAGGTTTGCCTGTACGAGCTGTTTGAAGGCATCTGGCTCCATCACCCCTCCCACGCCGAGGATAGCGCAGACGAGTGGGCTCGTAGTACGGAAAGAAGCCCCCGAGAGGTCGCGCCAGTGCTCCAAGATCCGGTCGCGCCAGCGCGCCGCCAAGATGCAGGCCGAACGTTGCCGGGTGCTCCAGCGAGGGGCCACCCACGCCGAGGGCCTGGCCGACATCCGAGCGTCGGCGGTGGAGGCAAAGCGATCTCCGCGATCTCCGACCGTGGAGTGCACGGCGCCACGTGCCGCGCGCCGGTGGGGTGGAGGTCAGCTCGCCAGCCCCAGCATCTGCTCCAGCTTCTGGCGTGAGGCCTTCTCCACCTCGGCGTGAAGCGAGCCACCGTGGCTGTCCATGGTGACGACCACCGGGAACCCCGAGACGCGGATCACCCAGAGCGCTTCGGGGACACCGAACTCCTTCAGCATGAACACCTGCTCGACCTCGACCACGGCCTGCGCCAGCACCTGGGCGGTGCCGCCGACCGCATGCAGGTAGACGGCGCCGTGCTCCTGGAGCCCCTTGAGGGTCTTGGCGCCCATCCCGCCCTTGCCGATCACGCCGCGCAGCCCGTAGCGGCCGATGACATCCGCCTGGTAGGGCTCCTCGCGCGCCGAGGTGGTGGGGCCGGCGGCCACGAACGAGTAGTGCCCGTCCTCGTGTCGCTTCACGACCGGGCCGCAATGGTAGATCACCGAGCCCGCCAGCAAAGGCGCCACGTCGGCCTGGTGGTGCTCGAGCAGCCAATGGTGAGCGGAATCGCGCCCGGTCACGATGCGACCTTCCAGCTCCAGGAAGTCGCCGACCTTGAGGGCACGGATCGTCTCGACGTCACAGGGAAGCGTCAGCTTCGCCATCGTTCACCTCCGTCGTCTCGGGTGGGTGGGGATACTCTCGACTCCCGACTTTCGACTCTCAACACCGCTTATCACTCCAACCACGTCACGGTGCCATCGGCGGCGATGCGTGCCCCGGCTCGGCGGTCGGCCCAACACATGTAACTGATGCTCACGAAGTACGAGGCCGGCAGCCGGCCGAGGTGGCCGATCTTCACGCCCAGTACCGTGGTATTGCCGCCGAACCCCATCGGACCGATGTCGAGTTGGTTGGACTGCGCAACGATGTCCTGCTCCAAAGCATCGATCTCGGGGATAGGGTTGTGATCCGGCAGGGGCCGCAGGAGCTGCCGTTTGGACTCGACATACCCGGAGCTGCGGTCGCCGCCGAAGCAAGCGCCGATGATCCCTGGCGAGCATCCCTTGCCCTGCGCCTTCTGGATGGCGTCGAGGATGCAGCGGCGAACGCCCTCGAGGTTTCGATCGGCCTTCAGTGCCTGGTTCGGCAGCGTGTACTGGGTGCCACAGTTCTCGCAGCCACCACCCTTGAGGAGAAGGCGCACCTCGACCTCGGGGCTGTCCCACTCCTCGCAGTGGACAGTCGGGATCCCGGGCGCCTGACCGTGACCGGTGTTCTTTTCGGTCAGTGGGTCGACAGCGTTGGGGCGCAGGAGCTGCTTGCCGGTGGCGCGCCGTACCGCCTCCTCGCAAGCCGCGACCAGCATGCGCGTCGACATGCCGATCGGGTGGTGGATCCAGAACAGCGGCGTGCCGGTGTCCTGACAGATCGGCTGCCAGTTGCTGGCCGCCAGCTCGATGTTGTGCAGGATCGAGTCGAGCGCCTTGCGCGCCAACGACCCCTCGATTTCGGCGTCACGGCTGCGCCGCAGCGCCTCCACCACGTCGGGCGGCAGTTGTGTCGAGGCGCGGGCGATGACCTCGACCAGCTTAGCGGTCCACTGCTCGGGCGTCAGCATGCTGGGGGTCCCTCCGGCTGACATTGTACCTTTCTTCACTTTGGGTGTAGTCTTCGCAGCACGGGCGGTTGCTCTGGTCGGGGCAGGCGCCCATCGTTGGTAGAGAAGACACGCTCGTAGCGATGGTTACGGTGACGTGTCTTGCGCCGCGGGTAGCCGGTGCGTACCATCCGGCCGGCATGGGAGAAAGGGGGAGTGAGGATGAGCGACCAGGAGGGTGCCCGCAAAGGCAAGGGCGGCACCGTGTTCGTGCGCGTCGAGGTCTGCAAGGGGTGCTCCTTCTGCATCGACTTCTGCCCGACGCACTGCCTCGAGTTCTCACACGGCTACAACAAGAAGGGGTATCACTACCCGGTGCTGACCCGTCCCGAGGACTGCACCGGATGCGACATGTGCGGGCAATACTGCCCTGACTTCGCCATCTTCGGCGTGCGGCTCAAGGACCTGGAGGCCAGGCAGAGGGCTGCCACGCCGGAACCGCTGATTCCCAGTCAACCGTAGCGGTTGGTTTGCCCTCGGAGGTTACCTTGCACGCGGATCCCAAAGGAGTGATGACCGGCGTCCACTTCATCGACGGCGACCACGCCGCCTGTGAAGGGGCGCTCGCGGCCGGCTGCCGCTTCGTGGCCGGCTACCCGATCACCCCCTCGACCGAGGTCGTGGAGCGGTTTGCCGCTCGCATCCCCGAGGTCGGCGGCTGCTTCATCCAGATGGAGGACGAGATCGCCTCGTCGATCGCCATCTTGGGTGGTGCCTGGGCCGGCAAGAAGGTTATGACCGTGACCTCGGGCCCGGGGCTGTCGCTCATGATGGAGCACGTCGGCTACGCCGCTATCACCGAGACCCCCTGCGTGTTCGTCGACGTGCAGCGGGGCGGCCCGTCGACCGGCCTGCCGACGTTGCCGGCCCAGGCGGACATGATGCAGGTTCGCTGGGGCTCGCACGGTGACTACATGCCGATCGCTTTGTCCCCCAGCTCGCCCCAGGAATGCTTCGACCTGATGATCAGGGCGTTCAACCTGGCCGAGCTCTACCGGGTGCCGGTGTTCTTCATGATGGACGAGGTGGTCGGCCACATGACCGAGCGCGTCGTCATCCCGGAGGCGTCCGAGATCGAGGTGGTGGAACGCCGGCTCACGGCGAAAAGGCCCGGTGAATACAAGGTCTACGGGACAGACGGCAGCCTGGTGCCGGAAATGACGAAGGCGGGAGACGGCCACCGTATCCACGTCACGGGGCTCACCCACGACGAGCGCGGCTACCCGGCGATGAATGCAATGGCGCAGGACAAGCTCGTTCGCCGGCTGCTCGCCAAGATCAACGCCCACGCCGACCAGCTCGTGGACGTGCAAACCGACGGAGTCGAGGGCGCCGACATCGTGGTCGTCTCGTTCGGCATCACCTCGCGCGTCGCCACTGCGGCCGTCGACGCGGCCCGGGCGCAGGGGTACAAGGTCGGACACCTGCGGCTGATCGTCTGCTGGCCGTTCCCGGCCAAGCTCTTCGCCGAGCTGGCGGGCCAGGTCAAAGCGTTCGTCGTGCCCGAGATCAACATGGGCCAGATGGTGCTGGAGGTGGAGCGGGCCGTGGCCGGCCGGGCCCGCGTGGTGTCGGTTCCGCACCCCGGTGGCACGGTGCACGAGCCGGCGGTGATCACGCAGGCGATCGTGGAGGCGGGGCGATGAGCAGCGAGTGGACCAACGCAGAGCTGATCCAGCAGTACGGGATCGAGAACCCGGTCATGCCGTACCTGCGGCAAGACCGCCTACCTCATATCTGGTGCCCGGGCTGTGGCATCGGCACCACCGTCAACTGCTTCACGCGGGCGCTCAGCGAGTCGAAGTTGAACCTGGACGAGGTGGTGATCGTGTCGGGCATCGGCTGCACCGGCCGCGTCGCCGGCTACATGAACCTCGACTCGTTCCACACCACGCACGGGCGGGCGATCCCGTTCGCCACCGGCCTCAAGCTCGCCAACCCCAAGCTCAAGGTGGTGGTGTACTCCGGCGACGGCGACCTCTCGGCCATCGGTGGCAACCACCTCGTCCACGCAGCGCGCCGCAACATGGATCTCATGGTCGTGTGCGTGAACAACTTCACCTACGGCATGACGGGCGGCCAGGTGGCTCCCACGACGCCGCTCGGCCCGACACAGACCACCATGCCGTACGGCAACTTCGAAACCCCGTTCAACCTGCCGTTCCTGGCCGACGCCTGCGGTGCGGTGTACGTGGCGCGCTGGACGATCTACCACGTGCGGCAGCTCGCCAAGGCGATGAAGGAGGGGCTCGAGAAGAAGGGGTTCGTCTTCATCGAGGCGATGTCCCCCTGTCCGACGCTCTACTCGCGCCGCAACCGCCTGGGCGACGGCGTCGACCAGGTCAAGTACTACAAAGAGCGCTCGATCATTCGCAACGGTGCCGACACCAAGGAAGTCGGGCTTTCGTTCCAGGGCGAAATCGTGGTCGGCAAGTTCGTGGATCGCGAGCGGCCAACCTGGCTGGAATCGATGAACGAGCACCTCGGCAGGGTGCTCGGAGACAAGTTCACGCCGTACGGAGTCTGAGATGGCGAAGACTGAAATCCGCGTTGGCGGCCTCGGTGGGCAAGGGGTGATCCTCTGTGGCCACATCATCGGCAAGGCGGCGTCGATCTACGACAACAAGTACGCCACCCTCATCCAGGCGTTCGGACCCGAAGCGCGCGGCTCCGCGTGCTCGGCGCAGGTCTCGGTGGCCGACGAGGTGATCGGCTATCCATACGTGAAAAACCCCGACATCCTGGTGCTCATGTCGCAGGACGCCTACAACCAGTTCGTCGGTCAGCTCAAGCCCGGTGGCCTGCTGCTGTACGAGCAGGAGCTCGTCAACCTCGACCAGCGGTTGCCGGCCGGAGCGAGGGCGCTGGGCATCCCGGCGACGCGCTTCGCCGAGGAGCTCGGGCGGCGGCTGGTGCTCAACATCGTCATGGCCGGGTTCTTTGCCGGCGTGACGGGGCTCGTGTCGGCCGAGGCCATCGAGAAGGCGGTGCTCAGCTCGGTTCCCAAGGGCACCGAGGACCTCAACATGCGGGCGCTGCGCAAGGGCTACGAGTACGGGCGCGAGCAGGCCGCTGCACCGACGCAGTGAGGAGGAGTGTATGCACCTCAAAGGTTTTCCCCAGCCCGTGACGCTGCGCGACGGCACCGAAGTCGTGATCCGCCCCCTGCGCGCCATCGATGGCGCCGAGCTGCTCGAGTTCTACCGCGCCTTCACCGAAGAGGAGCGCCAGTTCCTGCGCGACGACGTGTCGAGCCCCGAGTGGATCGAGCGCTTCCTCAAGAAGGTCGACTTCGAGGAGGTCGTCTCCCTCGTCGCCGAGCTCGACGGCGCGATCGTCGGCGAGACCACGCTGTATCGCACCCGCTACGGCTGGACCCGCCACGTCGGCGAGATCCGCGTCGCCGTGGCTCGTGACCTGCGTCGTAAGGGGCTCGGTATCGCCCTCTCGCGCGCCGTGGTCAAGCTCGCCACCAACCTGGGCATCGAGAAGATGGTCGTGCAGGTGGTCGAAAACCAAGTGGGAGCCCGTCACACCTTCGAGAAGCTCGGCTTCACCCAGGAAGCGACGCTGCGCGCCCACGTCAAGGACATCCGCGGCCTCAAGCGCGACCTCCTCGTGCTCTCCAACGACGTCTCCCATATCTGGCACGCCATGGAGGCAATGGTCGCCGACTACTCTCCGATGCACGAGTAGCGCCGACCTCTGGCCCCTCACCCGGCTCGCAGGTCGATACACTTCCGCGCTTGCTCCCACGCCCCCGCGTGAGCGGGGAAGAGGTGGGTCTCATCCCTCGCCCCCGCGCGAGCGGGGGAGAGGGCAGGGTGAGGGGGTGCCTTCCCCCCTCTCCCCGCTACGCGGGGCGCAAGGTCGAGGCCAGTACCTCTGGCCCCTCACCCGGCTCGCTGCGCTCGCCACCCTCTCCCCGCTGCGCGGGGCGAGGGAGAATGCGTCCACATTCTCGTTCACGTCGGGGTCGACGTGCGGGGCGTTCGGGTGCTACCAGGCGGTGCTGGTGAGCCTCTGCAGCTCCGGAAGCCGGGCCAGGACCGAACGGCCGAGCGCGAGTTGGGCACGGGACCGGACCAGGTTGTGGTCGGCGGCCGAGGGGAAGCGCGAGCTGTCCCAGGCGAAGTAGCGCTCCTCGAGGGCATCGGTGCAGAAACGCGCCGCCAGCTCGACGGCAACGAGGGCAGTGGCGCCCGGGATCGCTGCGCGCTCGGCGGGCGTCGGAAGCTCGCCGATAGCGGAGGCGTAGCCCTCGATCGCGGCGGCGAAGTGAGCGATCTCGATCGGTTCTGGCGCCTCCTCTCCACCTGGGCAGCACCACGAGCGCAACGCGTCACCGAGCTCCAGCGGTAGCGGCAGGCGGGCGAAGGTGTCGAGGTCGATCATGGCCTGGACCGAGCCGTCAGGAGCGAAGACGAAGTTCGAGATCTTGGGGTCGCCGTGGACGACCCGCAGGGGGAGACCCGGTGTGATCGCGAGCCCTTCGGCTGCCATGAGGATCTCGGCCGCGAGCGGGCGGATTTCCCCGCAGAACCGGTGATCTTGATGCTCGGTGACCGCCGCGCGAAGCCGGGCGAGGTGGCGAGCGGTATCGTGCACTCCGCTCCGGCGATGCACGAAATCGGGCGCAAAGTCCCACAGCGCCCGGTGGACGCGCCCAAGCCCGCATCCGGCCGCCGCGCACCGCGCCGGTGAGTCGGCGGCCCGGACCACCTCGCCCGGAATGCAGGTGAGCAAGCGCCACGGCCGCCCCTCTAGCTCCGACACCCACAGCTCGCCGCGCCGTGTGCGCACCAGCCGTGGGGTTTCCAGGCCCTTCGCCGCCAGGTGGCTGGTAACCGCCTCGATGTCGAGGTGCACCTCGGGTCCGAAAACCGGGTGAAGGCGCTGCAGAATGAACTGGCCTTCATCCGCGAAAACCCAGTAAGTGAGGTTGATGTGCCCGCTCGAGACCCGCTTCAGCTCCCGTACCCGCAGCGCATACGCATCCAGCACCTGCGTCGCGACGCGCTCCCCGGTCATCGCTCCGCGGCTCCGGGCACCCCTATGGGAGCGTTCGTCGTCTCTGCCTGCCCCTCGCTGGCTGCCTCGAGCTGTCTCGAACGCGGCAGGGGAGAGTTGGTCACCAGCGCCCTCCCTCGCCCCTCCCACACGATCTCTACGTGCCCGAGCCGATCCGCCGCCATCTTCCGGCGCCAGTTGCGCCCGACCGACAGCCACACACGTTGGGAGGAATCCCAGCGGGGGCGGAACTCGTCGACGGTCGGGAACCGTTCGAGCCGCTCGGCCGCCGAGAGATGGGAGACGCCGAACGCCAGCTCGCCAACTGCGCCGACGATGCCCACCGGTCGATCGAGGTAGGGGCCGAGGCTTTCTTGGAAGTCACGGTAGGCAAAGACCGGCTCCTCGGGACCCAGGAGCGGGCGCAGCGCCTTGGCGACACCCTCCGAGCTGCGCTCCTCACCCAGCCGAAGGGCAAGCCCGGCGAACGAGAGGTTGACCACGGCCGCCGCCACTGCCGCGAGCCAGGCCGCGTGACGCCACCTCGATCGCCATCCCGAGAGCGAGGCGGCAGTTGACAGGGCGATCGTCACCCCACCAGCTACCAGCAGCCAAGGCGTCCAGTGCCCGCCCAACCCCAGCCGGTCCACCGTTCCGGTCCCAGCGAGAACGAAAGCACCGCCGAGCCCCGTGAGGACCGAGGTGCCGAGCATCCAGGCCAGCCGCATCCCACGGGAGCCATCCCGGGCCGACCAGTGGGAGCCCAACGCCCGTCCGGTGAGGATGGCGAGCGGTGGCAACGCCGGCCCCATGTACGGGATCAGCTTGGACTGGGAGGCAGAGAAGAACGCCAAGACGAAGCCGAACCAGAGGACGAAGAAGAGCCCGTCGCTATGGTCCGCGAGCTGGCGCCAGCGACGAACCGTGGGAGAGGTTCGCAGCGCCGCTGGGAGCAGCCCTGTCCAGGGGAGCATTCCGAGCGCAATCACGGCGATGAAGTACCACCACGGCCCCGGCCGCTCGGCCACCGGAGTGGCGTACCGTAGGAGGTGCTCGTGGACGAAGTAGAACCAGGCGAAGTCCGGGTTCCGCAGCGACGCGAGCACGTGCCACGGCGCGGCGAGCGCGAAAAACAGCAGCGTACCGGACACCCACGGCACGCGAAGCAACAACCGCCACTGCCGTGTGACGACCACCCACAGACCGGTGATGGCGGCCGGGATCACGACACCGATGAGCCCCTTGGTCAGGACGGCGCCAGCCGCGGCGGCGAAAGCCCCCCACCAGAGGCAGCGCTCCCGCCAGCCACCGTTGGCGCGGCTGGCGAGCCACACGCAGCCGAGCGTCACCGTGATGAAGAACGACACCGCGATGTCGAGCGACCCGAGCCGCCCGAGCCCGACCCACAGCGGCGACGTGCCGAGCACGAGCGCTGCGCCGAGCCCCACCTCCCGCCCCGCCCACGCCGTGGCGATCCCCCAGACGGCACCCACGCCGAGCGCCGCGAGCAGCGCGTTCCAGATCCGCACGGCGATCTCGTCGACGCCGAAGACCGTGATCGCGCCGGCGGTCAGCCAGTAGTGAAGTGGCGGCTTCTCGAAGTACAGCACCCCGTTCAGGCGTGGGGTGACCCAGTCGCCGCTTTCGACCATGTGACGCGGGATGTCGAGGTACCGTCCTTCGTCCGGCTCCAGCAGCGGCACCGTGGGCAGCAGCCACGAAAGCTGTATCGTGACGAGTACTACGACCAGCCCCAGGGCGAGGTTTCCCCGCCTTCTGGCCGCCGAGCTACCGGTCATCAAGCGGTGCTCCCACGGCCGTCCATCTTAGCGGACGACACCTGCCGCTGGAGCCGGGGTGCGACGTCGTGAGCACCGGTGTGGGCTGGCGAATGGAAAGGGTTCGTGGCAACGACAACCCGGGTGACGGCGGTCCGCCCGCGTCGCGACCGAAGGCGGCTCGCCTCCGAGCTGCTCGTCACGGCAGCACCGGTCGCTCGCTCGCGGCGCTTGACGGCGGCAGCCGGGCTCCGTAACCTGGCGTCAGTCGAACCGAGCTGCGCACGGAGGAAGCGGGTCCAAGCAATGCGCCAGTGGGGTCGTTTGAGCCTCGAGCTGCTGTTCGTCGCCCTCCTCTACACGGCGGTCGGGGTCGTGCTGGGCGTCTTCTCCGTTGGGTGGGGGAGCCCCATCGATGTGACGCGGCTTCTCCTGCAGAACCTGCTGGCCATCATCCCCCTCGTGTTCTTCATCTGGAAGGCGGACGGCCCGTGGTGGTCGGTCGGCGGGACCTGCACGCTGGCGCTGGCGCTTTTGCAGGTCGTCGTTCCCCGCATGGAGATGCTTCTCGAGCGCGGGCAGACGCTCATCCAGCTCCCGGTCCTGGCGCTCAACGCCATCGGCGCCGCCGCCGCCGCCGTCGCGGCGCTGATGATGATGCTCCGCCCGTGGAACGACGGCGACTCGATGCCGCCCTACTTCTGGCCGGCCGGTGCGCCGAACTCGTATTTTTGGAGGATCCCGGCGTTCGTAGGCGTTTTTGCCGTGCTGCACGTCCTGGCGGCACGCCTGGGTCGGATCGTCGTTCGACAGACCCCGCAACCGGCGATGCTGGGCGAGCTGCTGGCCAAGATCTTCGTGGGCGGCGTCCTGGTTCTGCCGGTCCTGGCCGTCACCGCGCACCTCGGCGTCCGTTCACGCCGTCGTCTGCTGGTCCTGCTCGGGGCGGTGGCGACGCTACCGGCGCTCGGCCGCTGGCAGCTCCTGTCTGGCTGGCCGCTCGCTTACTTGAGCGCTCGTGTCGGCTTCCGCCTCGCTGCCGACGTCGGCGTCGCCAGTGCCGGTGCCTTGCTGATGTTGGCCGCAATCGCCGGGCGGGGCGCCGCAGCACAGGTGGCCCAGCAGGTGGCCGCTGGCGACGACCCCGATGACTCAGCGCTCGAAGCCGACGCAGCGGACCCTGAGGGTGCTCGTGTGGTCACGGACACGGCCGGGATTGACTCCGCCAGTGCGACGGGGTTGTGACGACTCGGGAGGTGCTCCGTACACGAGAGCGCACTGATGCTCGTTGGTCGATTCACTCGATTGATCGAGCGGTTGTGGGCTGGGCAGCCCGGCCGCGTTCTCGACATCGGCAGTGCCGACGTCAACGGTTCCTACCGTGATCTCTTCACCTTTCGCGGCGCCAACTACGTTGGAGCGGACCTGACGCCGGGCAGCAATGTGGACGTCGTGCTCTGCGATCCCTACGACTGGCCCGAGCTCGAGGATGCCAGCTTCGACGCCGTGGTATGCGGACAGACACTCGAGCATGTCGAGTATCCCTGGCGGCTTCTGACCTCGATCTCCGCCAAGCTGAAGCCTGGGGGCCTGGCAATGGTCGTCGCCCCCTCCCGTGGGCCCGAGCATCGGTATCCGCGTGACTGCTACCGGTTTCTACCGGACGGGTTGCGGGCTCTAGCCAAATTGGCTGGCCTGGCCCCCGTCGAGGTCGGGCATCTCGCCGGGGAAGGCGCATTCACCGATGGGAGCGGGCAGTGGGGCGATTGCTACGGCATCTTCTCGAAACCGAACCGACGCGACCTGCCGCCGTTGGAAGCCGCCAGTAGCGGCGGGCCATCCGAGTCGGCGAGCGCAGGTGAGGACCGTCCCGATGGCTACTTCGAGTTCGAGCGGAGAGACGAAGGCCTTCCAGCAGGACCCTCGCCTCGGCATCGTGGTGCCAGGACACGCCCCCACCCCCAGTGCAGCGCGAGGTGGAACGGCTGCGGGCTCGACCTCGAACCGATGACAGGCCGCGAGGGCTGGGCGTTCGCCATCCGGCGCGAGGCTGCTGTGCAGGTGGGGGCGATTCCCCCGGGAATCGTCACGTACTTCGGAGATGACTACGTGTTTGCGGGAGTGCGGGAGCACGGCAAGGGAGTCGCGCGCATCCGGAGCCTCGGTGTGTACCACCACATGAACGCCATGATCCGAGCGTTGGGCATCGCCACCGATTGCAGCAGCGACCTTCGGGCGTGGCACGGTTTCCTGGCCGAGAGGATGAGGACGTCGCCCCGCCCGCGCGTCTGGGCGGACGCTATCGCTCGATGCTACGGAATGTCGGCCTCGGCCGGACATCGAGAGGCGGCGGTCGAACGGGGGTAGGGTTTCGGATGGCGAACACGAAGCACCACCGTGCGGAGGAAGGTCGCGATCCCCAGCCAGATGAACGCTACGATCTGGGCCTGCTCTCGGTTGGCTGGTTCCGCCCTGGTTGCGATGGCGGCTCGCTTGCAGCACTGGACCTTCTGCACGCGGTCAGATCTCGTGGGTTACGCGTGTGTGCCGTGGGCCTCTACCCGAACGACGAGTGGGCTAACGCCGTTCGGACCATCGAGAGCTGGTTCCGCTGCTCCCTGATTCCACGTCCGTGGGAGGCTGCGGGCAGCGGGCTGAGTCGAACGTGCCTCCACGAGGCGAGGGGATGCGAGCTTCCGCTGCTCGCTGCACCTCTGTCAGAGGACAGGAGGCACCTGTGGCAGAGCCCGCTCTCGGCGTTGCCAGAGATCGTGGATTACCTCCGGGGCGCCCGCATGCGTTCGACACTCACAGCCGACTGCGACCACCTTTCTCCTCTGGCTGCGTTTCTCGAGAATATCCCCGGCTTACACCTCTTCAACTCCCTGGCCAACGTCCGGGAAGTGGCGGTTTTCGGTCATGGCGCTCGGAGAGTGCTCGCGACGCGGCGCCTGTTCACGGTCAGCCAGTTCCTGCGCGAGCAGATACGCCACCGCCTGTCGCTGGAGGCATCGGTCATCTATCCTATCTGGGGGCTCGAGGACTACCGGGTAGCCTCGCAGAAACCCGTCACTGGAGCGATTGGCTTCTACGCGGGCGGGGTGCCACGAGCGAAAGGCGACGAGATCGTCCTTGCAGCGGCTCGCTTGCTGCCCGATACGAGATTTCTGGTAGTCGGTTCCACGCTGTACAGAGGCAGCTACGACCTGCCGAACAACATCTTCGAGCTGGGGAGGCTGCGCGACATGCGCAGCTTCTACTCCCAGATCGATCTGTTACTCGCACCCTCAATCGAGCCAGAGGGTTTCCCGCGGGTTGTAGTCGAGGCTGCCTTCAACGGGATCCCGTCGATCGCGAGCAGAGCGGGAGGTCTGCCGGAGGCGGTGGGTGACGGCGGGGTGCTGCTGCCGATCGCCGCGGAAAGCGAGAGCGAGATGCACGCCTCGGGCAGGTCGGTGGCCGAGGCGATCCGAGGATTGCTCGCCAGCCCAGACCGCCTCCTCGAGCTTGGCAGTCTCGCACGTTCTCACGCCGAGAGGCTCCGCCAGCTTCGCGACTTGCAACTTTGGGAACGTGCGGGGGTCGTCAGCTCGCCCCAAGCGAGCGGGAAGTGAGCCAGGCGGCGAGGCGGAGGTGCGAGGGGGAGAAGGGAGTATCGGGCAGGGACTCGCTCGGATTTCTGTTACCACGTCTCTTGTGGCATCCCCGAAGTACCCGCCCGGGGATAGCGCGCGGGGCTGTCGATGGCCTGCCTCAACCCGCGTGGGCCTGGCGGCGAGACGTGACGACGAATCGGAAGACAGATAACCCGTCGCTGAGCGCACGGTCAGCAGTGGGTCGCGGACAGGACCGTGTCGAGGACGGCACCAACGTCAAGCCGTGCGAGCGGGAAGTGCAGCTCGAACGCCGGCACACGGTCGAACAGGTCGCCGACCACGTGCATCGTTAGCGCCTTCGTGTCGCCCATCGTGTCGAAAAGATAGCAGGAGTGCTCTCGCAGGAACCGACAGAGCGCGGCTCGTGGTTCCAACCGGGCGATCCGAAACTCGTCCGACTTGTGAGGGAAGAGGATGGCTCGGAGAGGACACGGCGCGTCGCCGTCGGTGCATCCCCCCAGAGTCGTGCCCCGCAGCTCGGGGTGGCTGCGTACATTGGTGATCGCGACGATGTCGTCGGACAGCAGGTGCCCACCGAGGAGCCTCGCGGCCGTGCTCTTCCCGACGCCACTGGGTCCCGCGATGGCGAGGCCGTGACCGCCGATGTTCACGCCGGCGGCGTGAACCACGAGCGAGCTTCGGCGGATCAGCGTCATGAGGAGAAGTGGAACCAGCTCAATTTTGAGAAGCGGTAACTCGGAGTTGTTTGGGATCCGGTATACGACCAGCTCGGACGACCCAGGCTCATAGAACCGAATGCGCCAGGGCTTGAATTCGACGAGCGACCCAGGTACGCGAGAGGCGAGGCGCTCCCTCACCGCGGGCCAGCAGACCAGGGGAGAAGATGTGCCTGGGGAATCGCCTGGCTGCCAACTTCGAGCCAAGGGTTCCAACGCATCGATCTCCACTCGGCTAAACAACAGAAGACCAGCGAGCCGATCCTTCTGGGCAGGCTCGCTGGTCAAGTAGGTTCGAAACTCCAACTCCTCGCGGTGCGTATACTGGCCCAGCGCTATTCCTAAAACCGCACCGTCAAATGCTAAATAGCCGGTACGCAAACCTGCTCCGCGTGCCCTCCACCCTACGAACTAGGCACTATCACCTCGTTCGCAGCGGTTCTGGTGCGAGACTCCAAGCCCTGTATTGCAGACGCCGACGGTCGGGGTACCGCCACCAACACAGAAGTTATCCTCATCCGGACGGAAGCCGGCGCTGCACCTGTGCCACCCGCCAGGTCCGCCCGCCGCCTGCGGGAAGCTGCCTTGTTCACAAAAACCCTGGATACTGTCCTGCCCCACGGCGCTCTGCAATGAGTAGTTGCTGATCTCCGGTTTCACGAACTTTCGCTTCATGGCACGATCCTCCTTATCTGAGGCTACGCTACACCGACCGTTGCAGGGTGTCAATACCCCTGCATCGGTCGACGGGCTCCGCTCACGCTGGCATGGCCATGGAGCGTGAGAGCAGGCTCTCGATGAACTGCGCGGCATCGGCGCGGGCAGCGGCGGGGTCCTCGACCTCGAACTCCTCCAGGACCTCGGCGACGATCTCCTCGGCGGAGCGGGTGCCGTCCAAAAGGGTGCAGATGAAGGCGGCAGTTTCGTTCAATACCTGAACATCTCCGGTGGCGGGGTCGAAGATGAGGCCGCCGTCGTTGTCCTCTCGGAAGACCAGTTCGGGGTTCAGCTTGAGCTTGCTCATGACGCCTCCGGGACGCATCGTAGCATGATGGTTGGCGCCCTCACGCGACCACGTTGTGGTGCTCGACGATGTACTTCTCGGGGAACAACCCCAGCTCTTCAGCCTCGGCGCAGGTGCTGAAGGCACCGTACAGCTTGCCGATGGCGTGGAAGGTGTTGGCCACGCACTTGCCGAGGCAGGCATTGCGGAAGATGCAGCGGCCGCAGATGCCCCCGAGGCCCGCCGGCAGCTTCTCGCGCAGCGTGACCAGGGTGGGGTGGGTCTCCCAGACCTGCTTGATGCTGACCTGGCGAAGGTCGCCGAAGTCGAGCTCCGGCAGGTGCTCACCGATGCCACACAGGCCAGCGTGGCCGTTGTGGAGAACTCCCAGGATGCCGAGAATCCCACACGTTCCTACACCGTTCCGCACTATGTCGCGCAGCGGAAGGAGCGCGGGTGGGAGGTCGAAGAAGAGCTTGAACCCGTTGCCGGTCTGGGGCATCCGGGAGCGCACCTCGAGCACCTCGGGGAGCGAGAGCAGCTCGCCGTGTGCACGCATCTCGTCCGAGCGGCCCATGCTGGTGATGACGTTGACCTTGAGGCTGGTGGCGCCGTGGCCTGCGGCAAACGCTGGCATGCCGGGCAGCAGCTCGGCGTTGCGGCGGTACAAGCTGCAGATGGCCTGGAAACGCAGCCCCTCGGCGCGGCATGCCGCCATTCCCTTGAGGGTCTTCTCGAACGAGCCGGGGACGTTGCGCAGGTCGTCGTGGATCTCGGGCGTGGGGCCGTCGAGGGAGATCGAGAAGTCGGCGTTAGCGGCTTTCAACGCCTTGGCCTCGCGCTCGCCGATCAGGGTGCCGTTGGTTTCCATGCGGACGCCCAGACCCATTGCCGGCAGGTCGGCCAGGATCTCGAGGATGTCGGGGTGGAGGAACGGCTCGCCGCCGGTGAGCTTGACGCAGCGCAGGCCGAGCTCTTTGGCCTGCTCGAAGACCGGCTTGAGCGCGCGCCAGGGCAGGTGCAGGGTCGAGCGCTGGCTCTCGGTGACGGGGTCGATCCAGCAGTGCCGGCAGCGCAGGTTGCAGCTCCCGGTCACGTAGTAGTAGATGGTGTTAAGGGGTGGGACGCGGCGGGGCTCAGTTGGCATCCTTGGTGGCCTCCAAAAAGCGGCGGTAGCAGTCGGTCAGGTTGGCGCGGTTGACGTCGCCGAACTGCTCGTAGGCGAGCCCCGGGCAGCTCCCGTTGCAGTAGTCGTGCCACTCGCACCCCTGGCACTCCGGCAGGTCGCGCATGGCGATCGTGTGGCGCGAGCGCATCTTGGTGAGCACCGGATCCGATCGCCAGAGCTCCGGGATGCTGTCTTTTTCGATGTGGCCGAGCACCACGGTGGCGAGGATGCTGCACGGGGTGATGGTGCCGTCGTGGTTGACGGCGAGCTTCGAGAAGATGCAGCCGCAGGCGGTCAGGTGCCCGGCGCGGTAGCTCGAGATCGCCGTGCCGGTCGCTCGGGCCTGCTCCATCTCTCGGTGCATCTTGACCTTGGCCAGCGGGCCAGCGGTGGCGGTGATGCGGCCATCGTAACGGGTGGCCAGCCGCTCGAGCGTGCGCATCGCCTGTACCTGCTGCTGCGGTGAGAGCGTGATGTCACCCTGGTTGGAGCAGCCGGCGCCCATCGGCATGGCGTCGTTGGTCGAGAACGACGGCAGGCCGACGTCCTCCAGCAGCAGTTTGGCGGCGGCCTCGAGATCGTCGACGTTGTACTTGTTGATGGTGAGGCGGACGGTGAGCGGGAACCCCGCGTCCTTGAGGAGGCGGACGGCCCGCAGCGCGCGCTCGAACGAGCCCGCGCCGCGGCTGGCGTCGTGCACGGCGGCGCACGAGCCGTCGATCGACACCTGGATCGAGCTCAGCCGCCGCCGCCGCGCTGGTTCGCACAGCTTCGTGATCGTGTCCTCGCGGATCAGCGTGCCGTTCGACAGGATCGAGTAGCGCAGACCGTTGGCCACCACGCAGTCGAGGAGCTCCCAGAGGTCCTTGCGGACGAACACCTCGCCGCCGGACAGGCAGACCGAGCGGGTGGGGAGCTTGCCGAGGGTCTCGAAAAAGCGCGTCCACTGCTCGGTCGAGAGGTCGTTGCGGCCGACCATCTCGTTGGCGAAGAAGCAGTACGAGCACGAGAGGTTGCACTTACCGGTGAGGGCGACGTCCCACTCCCGGGGCGCGATCCCCGCCTCGCACCCCGGCCACACCGGCCGTATGCGCGTGCCGCTGGTGGGCTGCGCCAGCCCCTCCGACGCCAGCGACCCGGCCAGCTCGACGACGTCGGCGAGCGCCTGCTCGGCGGTGCAGCCCTCGAACTCGGCGGCTAGCTCGCGGGCGACCTGCGACAGGCTCTGCTCGCCGTCGAGCAGCTGCCAGATGAACGAGGCGGTCTCGTTGAGGTAGCGGGTCACACCGGAGTCGGGAGCGTACAGCTCGAAACCGCTCTCGCCGATGGTGAAGGTGCGAACACTCGGTTCGCGCATCCAACATGCGCCGGGTTCGATTGCGTTCACGGGATCTCCCACGCTCCTTCCGCGAAGCCGGCATTCATTGTGCCACCACCTTGCTCTCGCGAGCAACCGCTCGGGGGGTGCTGAAATTGTAGCACCACCCGACTGCCATGCAATCGAAGGTCAAAGGTCGAAAGTCGAGGGTCGAAAGCCCACTGCACGGCCGCGTCCACTCCCGCGTCCGCTCACACCCGATCTACGTCCAACCCCAGCTCGAGAAGAGGTGGTGTGGGGGTGGTAACGGGTAGGTGGGCGGAGAGCTGACCGCCGAGCACCGAGGGCCGGGTGGGTGGGGGTGGGGTAGAATCCCGACCCGGTGATGGCGAAGCCGCACAAGGACCGCAGCCTCAAGGGACGGATCAAGGGGGCGCTGCGCCTGAAGCAGGCGGTGGCGCTGGTGTGGAAGTGCGCGCCGAAGCTGACTGTCGCCAACATCTGCCTGATGTGGGTACAGGGGCTGCTGCCGCTGGCGCAGCTCTACCTCATGAAGCTGATCGTCGACGGGGTGACGGCCGGGTTCACGGGTCCCGACAAGCAGGCAGCGTTCCGGAGCGTCGGGACCTACATCGTTCTCACGGCGCTGCTGGCGCTTTCGATGGTCGGCTTGCGCTCGATCGCGACGCTGGTCTCGGAGGCGCAGTCCTTTTACGTCTCCGACTACGTTTCCGACTTCCTCCACGAGCGCTCGGTGGCGGCTGACCTCGAGCACTACGAGAACCCGACCTACTACGACATGATGCACCGGGCGCAGCAGGAGGCGATGTCGCGCCCGCTCAAGATCGTCAACGGCTTGGCGGGGCTCGGTCAGAGCGCGGTGTCGCTCGTCGCCATCGGCGGGTTGCTCGCGTCGCTGCACTGGGCGGTGGCGATCGTTGCGGTGCTGGCGGCGGTGCCGGGCGTGGCGGTGCGGCTCCGCTACTCCGGGAAGATGTACGAGTGGCAGCGGCAAAAGACGCAGACCGAGCGGCGTTCGTGGTACCACCACTGGATGCTCACCGACGGCTCGTACGCCAAGGAGGTGCGCCTGTTCTCGCTCGGCCAGCGCCTGCGCGACCGCTTCCGCGAGATCCGCCGGCAGCTTCGCTTCGAGCGGCTGCGCCTGATGAAAAGCCAGCTCCGGGCCGACTTGATCGTGCAGGGCGTGACGTCGGTGGCGATCTACGCGACGTACGGCTTCATCGCCGTACGCACCATCACCGGGACGATCACGCTCGGCGACCTCGTCATGTACTTTCAGGCGTTTCAGCGTGGTCTCGGGGCGCTGCAGGGGGTGCTCGGCTCGCTCGCTGGCCTGTACGAGGACAACTTGTTCCTCACCAACCTGCAGGAGTACACCAACTTGCAGCCACGCGTGGTGGACAGCTCGAGCCCGGTTTCCGTGCCGAGCCCGATCCGGCAGGGTTTCGTGGTCGAGCATGCGGCGTTCAAGTACTCGGCGGGCAGCAAGCTGGCGCTCGACGACGTGAGCCTCGAGCTGGCGGCCGGCGAGGTGCTGGTGCTGGTGGGCGAGAACGGCTCGGGCAAGACCACGCTCGCCAAGCTGCTGTGCCGCTTGTACGACCCCACGGCCGGGCGCATCACCCTCGACGGCAGGGACCTACGCGAATACCGCGTGGCCGACCTGCGACGCAACATCGCCGTGATCTTCCAGGACTTCGCTCGTTACCAGCTCTCGGCGCGCGAGAACATCTGGCTCGGCAACCATGACCTGCCGCTCATCGACCGGCGCATCGAGGAGGCCGCCGAGGAGTCGGGTGCCGCCTCGGTCATCGCCGGGCTGCCGCGCGGCTTCGACTCGGTACTCGGCAACTGGTTCGAGGACGGCCGCGACCTCTCCCTCGGTGAGTGGCAGAAGGTGGCGCTCGCACGAGCGTTTCTCAGGGAGGCGCAGATCGTGGTGCTGGACGAGCCGACCTCGGCGCTCGACCCGATGGCCGAGCACCAGATCGTCGAGACCCTGGGGCGGCTGTGTGCCGAGCGAACGGCGATCATCATCTCGCACCGGCTGTCAGCGGTGCGGCTCGCCCATCGCATCGCCGTGCTCGAGGGTGGCCGCCTCATCGAGCACGGCACCCCTTCCAAGCTGCTCGCCCGCGGCGGCCGCTACGCCCACATGATGCAGCTACAGCGCTCGGCCCTCGAGCCGCGGTGAGCTCCGCTCAACGGTTGCCGGTGAGTGGGTTGTCGTGGTGTCCCGAAAGATCGAAGAGCGGCTCCGATCGCGAGCTGAGCTACCGCCCGCACCGCGAAAAGCATCGGAGCGGAGCGGTTGTGCCCCTGCTGTTGCAGCCGGTTGCGTCCGTTGTGTCGTCTCAGAAGCGGGCTCGTGGGCCCGGTCGGTTCGGTCCCCGGCCACCCGTGCTCAACCCCAGCCGCACCTATGCTATCGTCCGGCAGGTGGGGAGTGGTATGGCGCGGACGAGGCAGACGACGAGCGTGTACAAGGTCATCTTCAGCAACCAAGGGCAGGTCTACGAGGTCTTCGCCCGCCAGGTGAGCCAGGGCGGGCTGTTCGGCTTCGTGGAGGTCGAGCAGATCGTCTTTGGCGAGCGTTCGCAGCTCATCGCCGACCCCTCTGAGGAAAGGCTCAAGACCGAGTTTGCGGGTGTCAAGCGAGTCTTCATCCCGCTGCACTCGATTGTCCGCATCGACGAGGTGGAGAAAGAAGGCGCCGGCCGCATCTCCGGGTCCGATGGCTCGCCGTCGACCCCCCGCGTGCTGCCGATTCCGATGCCGGTGCCCGGCCTCAAGAACGAGCCGCGCTGAGGCGCTTGCCGTCGACCGGGTCCCGAGCCCAGGACGGCGCCCAGCGAGGACGCATTCGTTGCGGAGCCCCGGCAATCGCTGGAGTACCCCGGGGCGCCGATCGCGAGCTGGAGCTGGACGGATCGGAGTGATCGCCAGAGCCGACCTTACCCACCGGGCTCCGAGCTCGTGGGTGGTACCGGGGCCGGGCTGTCCGGTTCCGAGCTACTCGCCTATCGCCCGGAGGTGCGGAAGGTGTCGCACTGGCGGACGTCGCCGCTTTCGAAACCACGCCGGAACCACTCGACGCGCTGGGCCGACGAGCCGTGCGTGAACGTGTCGGGGTTGACGCGCTGGCCGGCCTGACGCTGGAGGCGGTCATCGCCGATCGCAGCGGCGGCGCCCAGCGCCTGGGCGAGGTCACCGCGTTCGAGAAGGTCGCGGCGAGCCGTCGAGTGCGCCCAGATCCCGGCAAAGCAGTCGGCTTGCAGCTCCAGCCGCACCGACAGGTCGTTCGCAAGGCTCGGCCGCTGCTGCTGAAGCCGGCGAACCTCGGCGTCGATCCCGAGGAGGTGTTGCACGTGGTGGCCGATCTCATGTGCGATCACGTATGCCTGCGCCATGTCACCGGAAGCACCGAAACGGTGTCGGAGCTCGTCATAGAACGCCAGGTCGATGTAGACCTTGCTATCTCCGGGACAGTAAAACGGACCGCTGGCGGCCTGCGCGTACCCGCATGCCGAGCCGACGGCATCCGTGAACAGCACCAGCTTGGTGTTCTGGTACTGCCGCCCGGACGAGGCGAAGTGCTGTGCCCAGACGCGCTGCGCGTCGTTGAGCACGAAGGTCACAAAGTCCACCTTCTCCTCCTCGGCGGCGGAGCTTCGGTACGGCTGGGTCTGCATGCCGCCCGTTCCCGAGACGTCGGCCACCGGTCCCAGGTCGAGCAGCGTGAAGAGGTTCCTCTTGAAGAGCAGGCTCAGCACCAGCAGGACCAGGATGCCCCCGCAGCCCAGGCGTACGCGCCCTCCGCCCAGCCGGACCCCTGCTGCTCCCTGCCCACGCAGGTCCTCGATGTCCTGGCGCGATTCCCCTCGTCTCCAGCGCATGTCGAGCCCCCGCCGATCGTGTCAGCATCGCTATCGTAACGCCGAGCCAATGCTTTCGTATGCCCAGAAAGCGTCAGTTGGGAAGCAGCGCCTCGAGACGGCGCAGGACGCTGTGATCGACCAAGGCGCTGGCCGCGTCCAAAATCTGCGCGGCGACCGCCTGCGCTGAGCTGTCGAGGTGCCAGTGCTCGTCGAGCAGCTCGGGGTTGCTGGTTCTTTGAAGCCGATCCACCGCCAGGGCGGCCAGCACGAGATCATCGCACAGTCCGGGAACGCCGAGGACCGCCTCGGGCACGTAGTCGTGAGGCGCCACGATGTACTTGAGGGTGCTCACGAGCCCACCGCGCTCGGCGGTCGGCAGTCGAGTGTCGAGCGCCACGGCGACGAGAAACCGGTAGAGCTCCGGCAGGTGGTGGTAGAGCGCCGCGCACGGTACGCCGTGGGCCGCTTCGCTCTCGAGCCATGCCCGAACGCGTGCCTGCAGCGCCTGATAGAACGAGTCGGAAGCTCCAGACAAAGGTTGACCCGGCATCTCCCTACCTTCTCCGAGGTAGTTGTACGCCCCGGTGACCGAAGGGTTGCATCCTCACCCGTCTGACGGCAGGCTTTGGCTTCCGGTTGCGCCGAGAGGGGTATACGGGTTGGCGACCGCCGCGGTCAGGTCACCCGTCCATCGAAGGTGGGCTTGACTGCCCAGCTTGTGTATACTCGTGGCGAGGGAAGTGGGGATTGTCTGGACAGCAGCTCATCGCGTGGGGGTAGGGCGTGATTGCCCTGCAGGCGCCGGTCGGTGAGGCCGTTCGCTCGCTGAGGAGCGACCTCTTGGCAGGCCCCGAGCCGTGCCTGCGCGAGGCTGCGTGGCGCAATGAGGCGGTCGTCGCCCAGGTCCGTCTCGTGGTCCTGGCACTGCTGTGCCTGATGCCGATCGTGCAGCTCGTGACCGAGCCGGGCGAGCTCGAAACGGCGTTCGGGCTGGTGAGCGTGCTACTGGCCCTGGCTTTCGGTGTGGTCATCCACGTGTTCGTCCAGCACGGAAAGGGACGTTCGCAGCTCCCGTTCATCTCGTCACTGCTCGATGTGACCTTGGTGAGCCTCGGGTTGGGGTTTTTCTTGGCCGTCGACCAACCGCTCGTGGCGACCAACAGCTTCATTGTCTTCCCGTTCTACTTCCTCGCCATCGCGACCTCGTCGCTGCGGTATGACCCGCGCATCTGCCTTCTGACTGGAGGGGTCGCCTCCGCGGAGTACGCGGTGATCATCAAGCTGGCACTGATGATCGGTGTGGCCGACCCGGTGCGCATGGGCGAGCAGGTGATGACCCACGGGAGGTTCGACCTGCTCGGCCAGCTCGTGAGGATCTTCCTCATGCTCGCGGCGGCGGTGATTGCGGCCGTGAGCGTGGTGCGGGCGCGGGATCTGCTCTCCCGGTCGGCGCGGGATCCGCTCACCGCCTTGCTCAACCGAGCAGCGTTCGCGGAGATGGCGCGGGTTGAGTTGGCACGTTCCCGCCGTCACGGTGGGACCCTCGCCCTGGTTCTGCTGGATCTCGACTTTTTCAAACGTGTCAATGACATACACGGTCATCAGGTCGGTGACAAGGTGCTTGCCTGGTTCGCGAAGCTGTTGCACGACAGCTTTAGGGAGTCCGACGCCGTGGCGCGGCTGGGCGGTGACGAGTTCGCCGTGCTGCTTTCCGGTCCGTCGCTCGGGAGATCGGCGGCCCGCCTCGAGGAGTTGCGTTCGTGGGTGGAGAACAGGGTGATCCCGGAGACTCCTTTCGTCAGTATCACGGTTTCAGCCGGAATCGCTTCGCACCCGGATGACGGCGAGTCGATCGAGGCGCTGCTCGAGGTCGCCGACGATCGGCTGTACGAGGCCAAGGACTCGGGCCGCAACCGTATCGTCCTGGCGTCGGGACCGCGCACCGCGGTCATCCTCGTCGACGAGCCAAGCGCCGACCCCGCAGCGAGTCCTCCGGTTCTCGCCATCCCGGAGACATAGTGAAGCTGGACGATGCGCACCACGAGGGTGACTGCAGCCGCGGGCGCCGGAGCGTGGGTGCAGGTCGTTCATCGTCGATGACCGGAACCGGAGCACCACTGGGTCCGCGTACGGGACGGAGGAAGGTTTCGGACTCGCTATCGGGCTGAGGGTGGAAAGCGGTCCGGTGGCTTGACAGCCGCGGCGGACGTCGATTACGGTCGTGCGCGATGCAAGCGATGGGCACCACCCGCCATCATCACCACGGACCACCCAGGCGGTAGGCGGGGTGTTGCCTCGTTCGAGCCGTTGGGCATCGGACGGGGAGCCGCAGCGTCACGATCCTCAACCTCCCCGTCGGAACCGGCGGGGAGGTCTGTTTTTTTGGATATCGTTGCGACGTTCGTCCCAGCGGCCGGCGCTCACTCGACGGCCTTGGCCGCGGAGCTCACCCGCCCACCGGCGGGGGCGACGGTGGTGGAGCTGCGGGCGGACCTGCTGCCGCCCGATCTGGAGCTCGCGCCGCTGGTCGCGGCCTGTCCGCGACCGGTGGTGCTGACGTTGCGCTCGCGCGCCGAAGGCGGACGGGCCACCGACGACCCGTCGGTGCGTCGGCGGTTTTTCGAACGCGTGGCAGCCCTGCCGGTGATGGCGTTCGATCTCGAGGCGGCGCGAGACCTCGACCTCGTCGATCGGCCACTCCCGCGCGACCGCGTCGTTCTCTCGACCCACCCATCCGTGGTGCCCGCCGACCTCGAGGCGCAGGCGAGGGTGCTGCTCGAGCGTGGCACGCGATTCGTCAAGCTGGCGCCCGCCGTCGATGGTTTGGATGACGTGCTCGAGGTGCTGCGGGTAGCGGGGGCGCTCGGTGGGGAGCCGGTCAGCCAGCGGCGAGCGGTGGTTCTCGCCACCGGCGAGGCCGGCCGCGCGATCCGGCTTCTCGGCCCGTTGCTGGCGGCACCGCTGGCGTATGCGGCCTGGAGCCCCGACAGGGTGGCGGCTCCCGGACAGTACACTCCCGAGGAGCTGCTGGCGCTCGTCGGTCACCTCGCAGGCGCGCCTGGGCGCGTGTTCGCCGTGCTCGGGCGCCCAGCCAGCCGTTCGCTCTCGCCCTGGATGCACAACGCCGCATACCGGGCGCTGGGGCTGCCGGATCTGTTCGTTTCTCTCGAGGTAGCCAATTCGGACGAGCTGGGGAAGCTGCTGCAGCCCGCCGGCCTCACGGCGCTGGATCGGGTCGGTCTGCGAGCTGGTGGCTTCGCGGTCACCATGCCTTGGAAGGAGGTGGCATGGGGATACTGCTCGGTCGTTGCTCCACGGACGGCTCGCCTACGAGCGGTCAACACCGTGCTGCCGCGGCTCGGGAAGGTCGTGGGCGACTGCACCGACATCGACGGAATCACCGGCGCGCTTCTCGCCGCCCAGGTGAGGGTCGGGGGCGGGTTGGCGGTGGTGCTCGGCGCGGGCGGGAGCGCCCGAGCGGCGGTGGTGGCGCTGCAGGAAGCGGGGTGCAAGGTGGCGGTGGCCGGCAGGGATCGTTCGAAGGTCGCGGCCATGGCTGGGGAGCTCGGGGTCGAGGTAATCGAGCCGGCGGACGCGGGTCGCTGTATCGCGGCTGTCAACGCAACACCGGCCGGTCTCGACGGCACGTCGTCTGACCTGCTCGACTCACTCCGGTTGGCGCCGTCGGCGGCGGTGGTGGACCTCCCGTACGGCCCCGGCCCGACACGGCTGCAGATGCTGGCAAAGAGAAATGCCTGGAAGTACGTCGGGGGCCGAGAGGTGCTGCTCTGGCAGGGTGTGGCTCAGCTCGCGGCGATGACCGGAGTAGCGCCATCGGTCCGGGTCATGGCGTCTGCCCTTGGGTTGGTGGTCGAGGAGGATGCGTAGATACCTCCTGGCCGCTTTCCCCCGGTGGGTCCGTACCGGCGGGCGAGCAGCAGGAACTACGCGTCTCACCGATGCCCTTGGCTGGTTCGGTGGAGCCAGCGGCTGGGCCAGGGCCTGCCGAGGCAGCCGTGGACCGGCTGGAAACTGGGCGGAGGCTGCGCGAAAATGGGAAGCAGCCTGAGGAAGAGTGGCTCGCTGTCGCCCCGTACCTGACCGCTGGCTGGGCCGCTCGTTTCTGGAAGGCTGACGAGATGCGCGCGCTTCGGCGGGTGCGTGGAGGACAGCGATGAAGATCTGGCGGGCAAGCGAGGACAAAGGCCAGAAGTACCTGCTGCGGCTGGAGGAGCGCCAGCGCCAGGTGTCGTCGTCGGTGGACGACAGGGTGCGCAAGATCGTAGCTGCTGTCGCCAGGCGTGGCGACCGGGCGCTCGTATCGTTCGTCAGACAGCTCGATCTCAAGGGCTTGCCGATGACCGAGCTCCGCTTGCAGGGCGAGCTCGCCGGCAACGAGGATGTCGGCGAGGACTTCGCTTCCTCGATCGAGGTGGCGATCACCAACCTGAAGGCGTTTCACGCGCAGCAGGCGCAGCACGGGTATACGCTCGAGCAAGAGGGCGCCGAGCTCGGTATCCGGGTGCGGCCGATCGGATCGGTCGGCGTTTACGTGTCGGGCGGGGCGGCGGCGTCCCTCTCGTCGCTGCTCATGGCAGTGGTACCGGCGCAGTTGGCCGGCGTTCCACGGATCGCCGTGGCGACCCCGCCGCGCGCCTTCCTGTCCTCGCCCTCGCTGCGCTACGTGCTGGAGCGCTTGGGTATCCACGAGGTCTACCTGATGGGCGGGGTGCACGCGGTGGCCGCGCTCGCGTACGGCACCGAGTCGGTGACCGCGGTGGACAAGATCGTCGGGTCCGGCGGGCGCTGGGTGGCGGCTGCAAAACGGGCCGTGTTCGGGGTGGTCGATATCGACGGTCTCGGGGGACCGTCGGAGGTGGTGGTGATCGCCGACGCCCATGCCGAGGCCGAGGTGGTGGCCGCGGACATGCTGGCCCAGGCTGAGCACGACTCGGACGCCACAGCGGTGCTGGTCACGACCTCGCGCACGCTGGCCGAGAAGGTGGACCGAGCCGTGACCGGGCGGCTGCGGGGGCTCGGTCGGGAGGTGGTGGCCCGGGAGTCGATCAAACGCTGGGGCGCCATCCTGCTGGTGGACAGCTTCGAGCAGGCGCTCGAGGTGAGCAACCGCATCGCCCCGGAGCACGTGCAGATCCTGGTAGAGGATCCGCGCCGCCTGCTGGATGGGCTCGAAAACGCTGGTGCCATCTACCTCGGGCCGTGGTCGTCCACGGTCCTCGGCGACTTTGTCGTGGGGACCAACCACGTGCTGCCGACCGCTGGTACGGCGCGCTTCGCATCGCCGCTGGGGGTGTGGGACTTCGTGCACCGCACCGCGGTCGTACGCGTGCACGCTCACGGCTTCGCACCCCTGGCACGGGCGGCGCGTGCGCTCGCCCTGCAGGAGATGCTGCCGCTTCACGCCGAGGCGCTGCGGGCGGGTCGACGGGGCAAGGTGTAGGCGCGAATGCCCCGGCCGAAAACGTCCGCCACTCCACAGCAGCCGGGGAGTTGCGGTCTTCGGTTGCCGGACCGGTCGCCCTCCCCGGCTCCGAAGGCGCTTCAGGCTCCGAGAGCTCTCGAGCCACGCTGTTCGCCGCTACTGACGCGGTGCCCGAAGCCGGGCGGGGCAGGGATGGAGGTGTTGCTGGCGGCGAACGACAGGGATCACGCCAACCTGGCCTCGGAGGTGTCGGACCGGCTGCCGTCGGTGGCGTCGATCACGATCGCCAGCTACCTGGTGCTGCCGCAGGTGAGCACCGAGCCCTATTGCTGTGCCGGGGGGCGGTGCTGATGCGACCGGCGGCGGCCGAGTTCGCGGTTCTGGCGACGCGGTACGCGCGCATCCCGGTCGTGCGCTCGCTCACGGCCGACGCGCTCACCCCGACCGGAATGCTGCTGCGGCTGGCCCGGGCTGGGCGCTCGCCGTTCCTGCTCGAGTCGGTGGAAGGACGCGATGCCGTGGCGCGCTGGTCGGTGGCCGGTGTCAACCCGCGACGGAGTGTGGTCGGGCATGGCGCACGGATCAGCATCGACGGTGTCGACCAGGTCGGGCGGCCGCTGGAGGTGCTGCGGCGCCTGCTGGTGCCCCAGGAACGGGTGCCTCTGGACGATCTGCCCCCATTTGCGGGAGGCATGGTTGGTTGGCTCGGGTTCGACGTTGCGAGGCTCGCCGAGGGGCAGACGAGCCGGCTTCCGGATCCCCTCGGGGTTCCGGACATCTGGCTCGGGCAGTATCCCGCCGTGGCGGTGCTCGATCGGGTCGCACAACGTCTGCTGCTCGTCACCACTGCCGACGTCACGGTCGGAGCCGAGGTGGCGTGGAACCTGGCCAACGAACGTCTCGATGCTCTGGAGAGCGCTCTCGCCGCGCCGAGCCCCGAGGTGCGCCCGATCACGGTGCCGGCACTCGATGCGGGGCCGCAGCCTGACGGAAGCTGGGAGGTGGCTCCGGATGACGAGCGCTTTCTGGCCGCGGCCGCGCGGCTGGCGGAGACGGTGGCGGCTGGGGAGTGCTTCGAGGTCGTGCTATCCAGACGGTGGTCGCGGCCCCTCGGGGTGTCGCCTCTCATGCTGTATCGGGCCTGCCGGCTGCTTACCCCGCTGCCCTACGTCTTTTACCTCGATTCCGGCGAGGTGCAGGTCATTGGCGCGGCACCGGATTCGATGGCGCGACTGCGTGGCCGGACCGCGAGCACCGCGCCGGTCGCTGGGAGACGGCGGCGCGGTCGGACCGCGGCGGAGGAGGCCCACCTGGCAGCCGAGCTGACAGCCGATGAGCGCATCCGGTCGGAGCACTTGCTGCTCGTAGACATGGCCCGCAACGACCTGGGCAAGGTCTGCAGGCCGGGGACCATCGAGGTGACCCGATTCATGGAGATCGAACGCTTCTCCCACGCTCTTCACCTCGCCTCGGAGGTCCGGGGCGAGGTGGCGCCGGGCAAAGAGGCCCTCGACGTGGCGCTCGCCTGCTTGCCGTCGCCAAGCCTCGTGGGAGCTCCGAAGCCGCGCGCTCTTGCCCTCATCGACGAGCTGGAGGTTCTCAAGCGCGGTGTGTGGGCCGGAGCCGTGGGCTACTTCGACGCCGCCGGCGACATGGACCTGTGCCCGGTCAATCGTGCCGCGGTGGTCACCAGGGGGACGGTGCACGTTCAGGCTGGATCGGCGGTTATCTTCGACTCGTTGCCCGAAAGCGAGCTGGCGGAGTGTGCCAACAACGCCTTGCGCCCCGCTCTAGCGGTCGTGTTGGCACGGGGGATGCAGCCGTGATCGTGATCATCGATAACTCCGACTGCTTCACGTTCAACCTCGTGCAGTACGTGCGCGAGCTGGCGGTGGGCGTCCCCCTGCGGGTGGTGGGGAACACCGAGGTGCCGGCGATAGAGGTGCTCGGCTGGCAGCCACGTGCCGTTTTTCTCGCCGACGGCCCTGGGCGGCCGGAGCAGGCCGGGATGAGTCTCGAGTTGGTTCGACTGGCGGGCGAGACGCCGATCCTTGGAGTCGGTCTCGGGTACGAGGCCGTGGCCGTGGCGTACGGTGGCCAGGTGGTGGCTGTCAGCCAAGCGAGGCACTCCCGCTCCTCGGAGGTTTTTCACAACGGTCTGGGTGTTTTTGCTGGGCTCCCAGACTCGTTCATCGCGGCCCGCTTTCGTTCTTTCGTGGTGAGGCGCGAGTCGCTGCCCGGCGAGCTCATCGTTACCGCCTGGACGCGCAACGGCCTGATCATGGGCCTGCAGCACCGCGACCGGCCGCACTCAGGAGTCCAGTTCCACCCTGAGTCATACCTCACACACACGGGCAAGCGGCTCATCGGCAACTTCCTCGCTGCGGCTGGGATTTCTGCGCCGCTATCCTGCTCCCCTGATGGTGCAAGCCACTCATAAGACAAGATGGCGGCTGAGAGAGTCGTCGTCGTGGCTGTGGGAACGGCGGGGCGAGCGGAGCGAGCCATTAGAAACTGACTAATTGGGGGGCCGCAATTCTCATGAACATGCTCATACGGCCTGCCCGCCGTTGTCCACTTCTTCTGTGGCCAGCGTTTTCACCATGCCTGCTGTCAGCGGGAGCGCCAGAACGAAGGTCAGCACATCGGCAACAGCTTGGCTCAATTGGACTCCAAAAAGTCCAAATAGACTGGAAAAAACGAGAAGTACGGGTATGAAGACCAGTCCCTGCCTCGCCAGAGCCAGAATGCTGGCCCGCACAGGCTTGCCAATGTATTGAAACATCATATTTGAGATCACGATGTATGGTGAGAGTGGAAGAGTCACGCATTGCAGGCGTAGAGCCAGGCTGCCGATTTGTATGACCTCAATGTCGTTTCTGAAGATGGCAATGATAAACGGAGCAAATACACCGGCCCCCAGAGCACAGAAAAATAGCGCTATTGTCCCCACCGCCACGGAGAAGCGGAAGGCCTGATAGACCCGGTGATGGAAACCAGCCGTATAGTTGAATGCCGCTACAGGCTGAAAGCCCTGACCGAATCCAATGAGCATGGCCATAATGAAGAACATGATCCTGTTCACCACGGTCATGCCGGCGAGGGCCGCGTCGCCAAAAGGCCTGGCTGCCAGATTCAGGGTAATGACAGCAATGGTCACGAAGGACTGCCTGAAAAGCGTGGGAAGCCCAGACTTCAGCATCTCCCAGTACATTTCCCATTTCGGACTGAAGTTTTTGGGATCTATAGCGAGGGTACTGCGCCTGCTCAGGTAATGGGACAGCAATATGCAAAAGGAGACGAACTGGCTCAGTATGGTTGCAGCTGCTGCTCCCGCAATGCCCATCCGGAATGTGAAAATGAAAAGTGGATCCAAGGCAATATTGAGAATGGCACCGCTTGCCAGTCCGATCATGGAAAGAACTGCACTGCCTTCTGAGCGTAGGTTGACATTCATTACGAAAGCGGCAGCCATGAAGGGTGCTCCAAAAAGAACCACCCTGGCATAGCCACTGGCGTAGGGGAGGATGCTTTCTGTCGAACCCAAAAGACGCATGAGCGGTGTAAGAAGAAGCTCTCCACCGACCGTGTAGAGTGCACCTACCGCAAGGGCGGTGAAGAAAGCAGTCGATGTCGCCCGATTGGCTCTCTTGCTGTCTTTCTGCCCCAGAAGCCTTGCAATGAAGCTGCCCGATCCGACACCCAGCGTTATGCCTATTACCTGAATGGAGGTCATGAGCGGAAAGACCACACCAACTGCAGCAGTCGCGCTGGTATTGATCCTTCCGACAAAAAACGTGTCAGCCATATTGTAAAGTGCTGTTACCAGCATGCTTACAATTGTGGGTATGGCCAGGCTGGCAACCAGACCAGGTATTGGCCTAGTGGTCATCGTGGTATGTCGTTCGTGCAGGCTCCCCCGTTTCACCGTTTGCATACCCGAAAGATGTTATACCTGCCTTCCACAGGAGGGGTCATACGCGACCGGGCGACAAGGTACCCAGCACGAAGCGGGTGCGGCCTTCGCCCTCGCCGACTACGATTCCCTTGCCCTCGAGGTTGTCTCGCACCTACAGGTAAAGCCCGGCCTGAGACACCACTTCCTTGACCACCGGGGTGCCGGCCCACAGCCGCTCACCCGCAATGGAGTGGTGCCTCCCCGGCGCAGTTCCCGGAGGTTGTCCGCTGCGACCATGTCGCGGTCCACTACCCCCACTACCCGCTCGGACCGCCACCTGGCGAGGCTGCACTTCACCTCGGTCACCTGCGTGGCGTGGTTGGCGTTGCTCGTCCACGTCGAGCAATGGAGCGCCAGGGTTGACAGGGGATGCGAGTGCGGTAAGGTAGGGCGGGGGGCAGCAACGGTGGAGCCCGACTGGAATGGAGGCCAGAGATGAAACGAACGTTGGTTGTCGCCGTGGTGATGATGGGGCTGGTGCTCGCGGGAGCGTTGGTGGGGACTGCCGCGCCGACCTATATCGGAGCGGTCAAGTGCAAGATGTGCCACAAGGTGGAGTACGACTCCTGGTTGGCGAACGGCACCCATTCGAAAGCGCTGGAGCAAGCCAGGGCCTCGACCGACCCGAAGTGGGACGCGTCGTGCTTGAGCTGCCACGCCACCAACAGCAGCGAGACCTCAAAGGGCGTCGAGTGCGAAGCGTGTCATGGCCCGGGCTCCGACTACAAGGCGATGTCGGTCATGAAGGATCAGGCCAAGTCGGTGGCTGCTGGCCTGATACTCCAGGACCAGAAGCAGTGCAACCGTTGCCACGACGGCAAAGACCACCACAAGAAGGTGGACTTCGCCACCGGCAAGGACAAGGTGCACGATAAGAAGGCCAAGTAGGACTACGAGCCGCGGCCGAGAATTCCGGCTCGAGTTGCAGCCGCCAACCCAGCGGAAAGAACCACCCGACCGGGTGGTTCTTTCGTCGTCGGGCAGCGGTGTCAGGTTGCCGTCGGGTGCGGGGTTTGGGGGCCGGCATCGCGCGCCCGGCGAAGAAGGGCGGCGGTTCCGCCGACGAGAAGCACGACGAGGCCGATCCACACCAGGCTGATCGCCGGCTTGATCGTGATATCGGCGATGAACACGGGCGGCACACCGGGATCGGCGGCCACTTCGCCGACCCCGCCCAAGACGAGGCGCACCCGGCCCTGATCGGCGTTGATGCCGGCGACCTCGACCCATCCACCGGCCAGGCCCGGAAGCTCGACACGCGAGGAGGTCATGCCGTTAGGGCCCATGGTCAGTTGCGGGACGAGTGTTTGCTCCCCGTCCTGCCGCACCAGCGTGAGGCGCACTCCGATCGAGAACGTGGCCTCGCCGCCATGTGTTCCCTCACGAACGAACTGGTCGAACCGCAGCTCCCCACCAGCGACTCTCGTAGCTTCGCTCTTGCCGAGCTCGACGGTGTTGGCCGGTGCCGCGGCCCGTCCCGGCCTCCACTCGATCGGAGCGACGTAAAGGTCGTGCGAAAGCAGAACGTGCAAATCCGGATTCGCGACCATCTGACCCGACTTCGGGTTGGTCCACATCCGCGGCCGCGCAGTCCAAATGGCACCGGAAGCGTCCTTGACCTCGACCAGCATCAGTTGTTTGCCGGGCACCGTGGTGGTGTCGACGCCGCGAAAAACCAGCGTCCGTCCGAGCGCCCGCACCTCCTGCCCCTCTGGTAGGTTCAGCTTCACGGCCCGGTCGAAGGCGGAGGAGATGACGATGCCGGCGAGCATGAGTGCGAGCCCGAGATGGGCGAGGTGGCCCCCGGCCCTGAGCAGCGAGCGGGCCCGTAGTGCTTCCACGAGGCGCCAGAGGTTCGAGCCCGCGGCGAAGCTCGCGGCGGTGAGGAGCGACAGATAGAGCGCTCCCCGGGCGCCGAGCGCGATCGCGAGCGCCGTCCCGGCCAAAGCGGCGACACCGGCCGTCAGCAACCGGCCGAGCAGCTTTTCGCCCGGCTGCTTCCAGCCGAGGTGAGGGACGAACGCCACCAGCAACGCGATGACGATGCCGATCGGCAGCGTCACCTGGTTGTAGAACGCAGGACCGACCTGGGATGGCTTCTCGGCCATGCGGGTGAGCAGCGGTGCCGAGGTGCCGAGCAGGACCATACTTGCCGCACCCAGCAGCACCCCGATACCGACGACCGTGAGCACGCTCCGCGTCCAGAACGGCTCGTCGCCGCGCTCGGAGGGTATTTCTCGCCAACGCCAGGCCAAAAACGCCGCACCGATGAGGAGGAAGGTGAGGAGATAGGCAACCAACCAACCTGTGATGCCGAGGTCGACGAACGAGTGCACGGAGAAGTCGGAAAGCACACCGGAACGGGTCAGGAACGTCGCGTAGACGACCAACACGAAGGTGAGGATCGCGAGCGAGAAGTTGAGGCGCCGGAACCTACCTCCGACGCGTTGCAAGAGCAAACCGTGCACCAACGCAGCCGAGGTGATCCAGGGTACGAGCGAGGCGTTCTCGACCGGGTCCCACCCCCAGTAGCCACCCCAGCCGAGCGTGACGTATGCCCAGTACCCGCCCAGCATGATGGCGCAACCGAGCGTGACCAGCGAGACGATCGACCACGGAAGCGCGCGACGTAGCCACTGGTTGTACTGGCGTCGCCACAGCGCGGCCACGGCGTGGGCGAACGGCACGGCGGTGGCGGCGTAGCCAACGAACATGATCGGCGGGTGAATTACCATCCAGGGGTTTTGCAGCAGTGGGTTGAGCCCCTGCCCGTCGGTCGGCATCTGGCCCGGGGGCAGTCCCTGAAGGAAGCGGAACGGCGACTGTCTGATCAGGATCAGCACCAATGAAAGCTGCACCAGATTGTAAGGGATCAGGGTGTGGGCTTCGTCGTCGTCGGAGGAGCGAATGAGCGGAAGCCCGATGAGCAGGCCGGACAACAGCCAGAGCAGGAAGCTTCCCTCTTGGCCTGCCCACAGGGTCGAGAACAGGTAGACCGGTGGTAACGAGGTGTCCGAGTACGAGTACACGTAGTGGACACGAAAGTCATGCGTCATGATGAGGTAGCTCAGGGCGGCGGTCGCCAGCCCGACGGCGAAGGCGCTCAGTGTGTAGGCTTGGCGGGCACGGTCGAGCGCCGCCTTCTCTCCTCGAAGGGCGCGCGTGTAAAAGTAGGTCGACGCAACGAGGGCGACCAGGGCGACCCAGAGGGTCACAGCGCCGGGAACGAACATGCTTCCTCCGGAGATCAGGTGGTGGCCTTCGGCACCTCATCGGGGTGCCGAGAGCCCTGCTGCTCGTATTTGGACGGACACTTGGTAAGGATACCCTCGGCCTGCAGCAGGCTGCCGTCGAAGCGACCGATCGCCACGATCATGTCGGCTTCCTTGAGGTTGCCCGGGACGGCACCCGCGTAGGCTACGCGCATGGTGTCACCGCTGTTCTCTCGCAGGGTGAATAGGATGCGGGAGGAGTCGGCATCGAAGGAGTCGGAGCCGGAGACCAGCGTACCGGTGATCTGAACGGTGCCCCGAGCGGTCCGCGCCTCCTCGAAGGTCACGTACGGCGTGAGGTTGGACTTGAAGGCGCCGAACCCGAAGGCCAGGAAACCGACGATGGCCACTACGCCCAGCACGGTCCACAAAGTGCGCCGGCTCTTCATTCCTCCTCCTCGAGGCGGCGCAGCCGCCGCCCGAGCCCCAGGCAATAGGCAAAAACGCCGGCCCAGATCACTACCATCACAACGGCCAGCCAGACCATGCTCGTCGTCATCGCTCACGCCTCCTCGCGGCTGTGACGGGCGGCGAGCACCCGCGCCAGACGCACCTCGAACGAGTACAACCACGCGAACAGCCCCGTGAATCCCGCCAGTGCCGAGAAGAGCACCAGCCGCATCCCCGGGTCCATCTTGAAGCGCACGGCCCCCTGCGTCGCCTCCACCAGGTTGGGGTGCAACGAGGAGTAGACACGAGGGATGACGAAGATGAGGAACGGCATGGTCACGAAAGCGAAGATCGCAAAGGCGGCTGCGAGGCTCGCCCGGCGCTCCTCGTCGACGACCGCCTGGCGCAGGGCGAAGTACGCCGCGTAGATCAGCAACAGGATGACGATCGAGGTCTCCCGGGGGTCCCAGTTCCAGAACATCCCCCACTCGAGCTTGGCGAAGATCGAGCCGGTGACGGTGGCCAAAATCGCGAACAGCATCCCCAGCCGTGCCGCGGCAGCGGCTCGGGCGTCGTCGAGGGGAGCTCGCGTGCGCAAATAGCGAATCGAGGCTACGAGATTGACGCAAAACGCCAGTACTGCTACCCAGGCTTGCGGTACATGGAAGAACACGATGCGGAAGGAGTCTCCGTGAAACCCCGCGGCAGCCGGCGCCCACAGCAGCCCGGCGACGGTCACCCCGGCGAGCCAGAGCCCCAGCACCCACGGGAGCACGGCTTTCAGCGCATCTTTAGTCACGCCACACCACCGGGAACAGCAGCAGCGCCGTCACCATCGTCACGCCCCCGAGCGAGGAGATCGCCCTCAACGCCGGCAACACCGCCCCGAGCTCGGGGCTTCCCACCGCGGCCCGCGTGCCGGCGATCGCCGCCACCAGTAGTGGCAGCAACAAGGGTAGCGCGAGAATTGGGAAGAGGGTGTTGGAGCCCGAGGCCCTGGCGATCAGTGCGGCCACGAACGTCGCCGAAATCGACAGTGTCGCACCTCCGGCCAACATCACCAGCACGAGGCCCAGTACGCCTTCGATCCGCAACCCCATGAGGCCGCAATAGAGCGGGACGACGACCACCTCCAGTGCCAGGAGCAGGAGCAAGTTGAAAACCAGCTTGCCGAGCAGGACGGCGTGCGGACGAGCAGCCAGCCGCAGCGTCTTCGCGGTGTGGGCGTCCTCCTCCTTGACGAATACGCGGGCAAGCCCGGCCATGGAGGCGAAGAAGAGGATGATCCAAAGCAGCGCCGAGAGCAGGAACGGGCGGTCGTTCTCCGCCAGGCTGTACGGCCCAATCTGGTAGGCGACGGCGATCAGGGTGGTGATTGCGAACAAGCCGATAGCGGAGAGGGCAACCCGCTGCCGCAGCTCCGACGCAAGCTCCTTGCACACAATCGCCAGGCTCTCAGCCAGCAAGCTCGATCTTCGCATCACCCCAGGCTATCTCCCGTGGATCGTTGGTGGCCACCGCTATCGCAGTCGTGGGTTTGAGCCGCTCGACCAGCGTCCCGAGCCGCAGGTGCCCGTCCGCATCGAGATTGGCGGAGGGCTCATCGAGCAGCAGGACTTCTGGGAGGTGCAGCGTCGCCTGGGCCAGCTTCACCCGCTGCCGCATCCCCGAGGAGAACGCCGCGATGAGCCGGTCGTGATGTGCGGCGGCGAGCCCCAGCTCCTCGAGCAGCGTGCCGAGTGGCCCGTCGCCGTTGTAGCACCCGCGCAAGCGGGCGAACAGGCGCAGGTTCGCGAGCGCTGACAGCTCCTCGTACGGTGCCATGTCCGGTGCCGCCATGCCGAGCCGGGGGTACCAGTCGTCGCGAGGCAGAGGCACGTCGCCGTCCAGATAGCGGACCTCTCCGTACGAGGGGCGCAGAAGCCCGGCCAGGATGTTGAGCAGCGTCGACTTGCCCGAGCCGTTCGGCCCGGCGACGACGAGCAGGTGGCCGGGACGCACCTCCCCGCCGACCCCGGCCAGCACCCGCTGCCGCCCGAACCGCTTGGTCACGCCGTCGAACCGCACCGTCACCACGCCGGCATTTAAAACGATAACCTCCCGGATGACAACGCCCAAGAAGCACCTTCCAACGACCCCGGTGGCGCTCCGACGGACGCAGCTTCGTCCGAGTCGGGCTCGGACAGGGGTGAGCGAATGCTATCCTCCGCGTGTGCTGGCAGCGGTTTTCGGGGGACGGAAGCTGTGGAAACGGGTGCTGCCGTGGCCGCTAGTCCCCTCCTCGCGGCGAGAGGTTTCGGTGCTCGCGAGTCTGGCGGCACTGGTGGGCGTGCTGTTGTCGCGGCTGATGCTGCTCGCGGACGGGCCGTGGGAGCAGGACGAGGCACTGTTGGCGGCTGGGGTCGTCGACTTCGATCCCGCCAGGCATATGCCGCTGCCGCCGGGCTTTCCGCTGTGGATTCTGCTCGGGAGGTTGGTGAGGCTGTGTGGCGCCGACGACCCGGTGTTGGCGCTGCAGATCGCGAGCAGCGTGCTGTCGGTGGTGGGGCTCTGGGCGTTGGTTGGTCTCTGGGACAGGGTGGCCGGCCGGACGGTGGCCCTGGGTGGTGCCCTCGTGGCGGCTTTCTTGCCCGGAGTCTGGGCGCACGCCGGCAGAGCGTTTTCGGAGACCCCGGCGACCGCGCTCGCTCTCGTCGCCTTCGGGCTCTGGCTGCACGGCGGGCGGCTCGCCTTCGTCCCGGGCGTTCTCGCAATGACCGCCGCCGCGCTCGTCCGCCCCCCGCTCGCTCCGCTGTTCATCGTGGCCGTGGCTCTGGCGGCCTGGCGGGTGCGCGACGATATGCCTCGCCTGCTGACCGCGGGCGCCGCCGCCTCGGCGCTCGTGCTGCTGGTTGTGCTGCCACTCGTGGGCGAGGCGGGGGGCTGGCGGATGTACTGGGAGGCGGGGCGGGCTCATGCCGGGGAGCACTTCGTCGGGCTCGCCGATATGTCACGCTCGATCGACGGCCTGGGGTGGGTGCGCGGGCTTGGAAACGCGCCGGTATCCGTCGCTTTCACGGCCCTCGCCGGGCTCGGTTGGTGGCGCTGGCGGCGCGCTCTCGGGCCGCTGTGGTGGCCGGGCTCCCTCGCCGGTGGTTGGCTGGCGTACTTGCTGCTTTTCGTACACAACCCCACCTACCCGCGGTACTTCGTCCTCGCCTGGGTGCTGGCGGCCACTCCGGCGTTGGCAGCGGCATCGTGGCTGCTGCGTCGCCCGCGGCTGGCGCCGGCGCTGGTGGGGCTGGCAGTGGCCGCCAGCGTATGGTGGGTGTGGCCCGCACTGCGATACATGCACGCACACCCGCTGCCCGTCATCGGCGCCCTGCGCCAGGTGGCGGACGAGGGCAGGGGGGTGCTGGTATTCGAGGACTCGCTTTTCTCTTTCCGGGAGGTGACATACCGCACCGGAGAGCTGCGCCTGCGCTCGTTGCGCGTGAGCGAGATCCCGCCACGCCGGCTCAACCTCGGAGGCCAGCCGATCTGGTTTCTCACCGAGTCGGCAGGACAAGACCTCTCCAGCCCGATATCCCGGGTCGTCGAGTCCAAAGTCGACGAGCCGCGGGTTGTGCGCCTGTCCCAGGAGCGTTTCCTGCATGTCCGTTTGGTCCGCAATCCGGTCTTGGCGTGGCGCGGTGCATCGGTCCCGGAGCTCGAGGGGAGCGATCGCTTCATCTGGTTCGGCAAGCGCTCGCAAATCCTCGTGCCGCCGGTCAGCGGGGCGGGAGCGCTGGCGCTGGCGATCGAGGTCCACCCCGACTTGCCGGACCTGCCTGTGCACGCAACGGTAGCCGGTACACCGACCCTCGAGACGGTGCTCCGCCCGGGCCGCCAGATCGTGCGCGTTCCGCTGCCACCACACCCCGAGCGCAACCGGATGGCG
>Ga0116176_10000069_pt1 | contig 80759 bp, 58 predicted proteins | sample AD_STIC08_MetaG_FD_89803 | JGI IMG/M metagenome (GOLD analysis project Ga0116176, IMG submission 89803) | Active sludge microbial communities of municipal wastewater-treating anaerobic digesters from USA - AD_STIC08_MetaG | ecosystem: Engineered > Bioreactor > Anaerobic > Digestate | place: USA...
ACAACATCGATTAGATTCTGATAAACAGTAATACGGTCAAGAGGGCCGATAACCTTAAGTGTTCGGCGCAGGCTCTCTTCTCTGATCTTGTAGGCCAGATCGCGCCACTGCTGCTTCAGAGAAAAATAATCTTTCTCTGAAGGAAGAGCGTGATCAAGATAATCGCGCAGTATCTGCAGAGCCTTAACCTGTTCATCTTTGGCGAGAAGGATCTTATAGAGTCTCAAACGATATTCAGCTGCGTCTTTCGATTCGGGATAACGTTTGATGAATTCTTCCATAAGGCTGTTGGCCTTGTCGGGGTCTGACAGATCGTCATTATAGATTCTGATACTGTCTTTCAGACCCTGCATTGCCCAGTAACTGTCGGGGTAGATCGAGCCGAGCTGTTCGAATATTTCGAGAGCCTCAACCGGCTTTTTCAGATGCAACGCGAGAAGATTGCCAATACGGTAGCGCACTTCATCGATACGACCCCAGTCATATAGCACGTCGAGATTCCAGGTCGATCTGACCGGGGCAAACCTGATGAGATAACGCTGATAAAGTTTTAACGCCTCTTCGTAATTGCGCTGGTCGTCGTCAGTTATGACCGCAACCCGAAAAAGCGCCTCACGAAACAGATTGCTGTCGGGGTAGCTGGCGATGAACTGCTCATAAAACTGCAGAGCTTCGTTCATTTTGTGACTGCGATATTTTTCAAAAGCCATGTCAAAGAGCAGATCTCCGGGCGAAGCTTCGGGGGCCGTTCTCTGCAGGGCAGCCACATTTATCGGGTCTTCGACCGGTGTGCTGCGCTCTTTATTGAGTTCTTCGATCTTTTTATAAAAATACCGCGCCCGTTCGAGGTTCTTGAGCCTGAACTCGCAGATGTAGCCAGCCATGCGGCAGGCCAGCATCGCCCAGTCGATTTCTTCATCGCGCAACTCGCGGCGCCGCACCAGTGAAAAAGATTCAGATGCGAGCAGATGCGGCGGGGTCTCAAGCAGCGTCTGCAGAGTATTTACCGCAGCATCGTGATCGGCCAGCTTCTCGGTCAGCAGCTGACCCTGCAGAATGCCTGCAATTCTATACCCTTCGAGACTTTCGGTCTTTTTTCGAAACAGGCCGTAATCATCAATAGCGATTTTGTATTCATCATTTTTCAGGTAAAAATGTCTGATTACCCCGAGCAGAAAAGCTGCATCGGCCGTCACCGAATCACCTTCGGCTATTTTCTGAAGATATGGAACTGCGCGGGCAGGGTTGTTAAGATCGAAGGCATGCAGCATGGCAATATGCAGCAAAGCCAGATTACTGGCCTCAACCTCAGGAAATCTGGCGATTTCTTCCCAGGCGGTGAGGGCCTTCATGGCAATCTCAAGATCGTAGCCTCTTTCGAAACCCATCAGATACTGAATTGCTTCCACATCCGGCTTTTCAGGAAAACCCTGGTAATATCGGTAAAATGCCGCCCACAGTTCTTTTACGCTCGTGAGACTGCGGCCAAGCAGTTCGGCTCTGGCAATTTTGGCGCGCACCAGGTAAATTCGCGCGGGTACCATGGCAATGAGCTGATCGAGGTCTTTCAGAGCCGCCGCGAATTCTTTTCTTTCTTTGAGAATATCGGCATTCAGCAAAATTGCTTCCCAGACGAGGCGGGGATTGATGTGCTCGGCGCGCCGCAGAGTTCTGATATACATCAGCGACCGCTCCGGTTCTTTGAGTTCGCGATAGTGATGCGCCAGATAAAGCCAGCCTTCACCGGCCTGACGTTCAGCATTCGCCTTGACAAAGCCCATAACTTCACTACGCAGCAGCTTATCCTGTTCAAGAAGTTCTTCTTGAGTCAGTTCCGGCACCTTTTTGGCGGAAACAGCCGCGCCGCCGTCAGCCGCATCAGACTCTTCAGCAGAAACTTTTCTGGCGGCCTCACCTGATGTTTTTTTGGGGAGAGTTTCTATTGTTTTCTTCTGCTGTCCATTTTTTTTGACCCCGGAATTTTTTTCGACCTGGGCGGCATGCAGACCTGAACAGCAGATCAGTGCAGCGATCAGCAGAAAGAACAGAATCCTGTCGAGGCGTATTTGCTTCATAAATTTACTCTTGCTTCAATGGCTTTTGCGCATAACTATATCAGATTCAACCGCCGTCAGACAATAAAAAGGCATAATAAAAGGGCTGCACCGGCAGGCCTTGCAAACCCGGGGGGCAGCCCCTCAGTTCAAACGCAATGATCAGTTTTTCCAGCCAAGCAGAAAAAATGCCTCGTCAAGACGGTCTACAGTGGTGCCAACCATCATCGAATCAAGAGCGGCAGCCTTGTTCATATAGATTTTCGCCTGTTCCATATCGCCGGCAAGGGCATAAGAAAGTGCTGCCAGACCATGAACTTTGGCAGCACTCAGTGCCAAACCAGAATGCTGCTGGGCAAATTTTTCGGGAGGCATGTTGCCAAGAATTTCTGCGGCCCTGACATAGTCGACAGCAGTCTGGTGACGATAGATAAGAGCGCCAGCCAGACCAACCTTCGCTTCGTTATCTTTTTCGGCGGCTATTTCGAAATACGGAATCGCTTCAAGAATTTTTCCCTCTTTTGACAGGGCCCAGCCCATGCCGCTGTGCGCAGAAACACGCTGTCCCTCGGTCAGGTTTTCAGAAAATGCCTGCTGAAAACTGGCTCGGGCAGTCGAATAGTTGCCCAGTTTTATTGAATCCCAGCCTTCGTTGATGAGTTTGTCGGCGATCAGCAGAGTGCTGCTGCCACCACCATTGCTGGCACCACCGCAGTTCTGAATCATCGGAAAGGTCATCAGGACCACAAACAGCAGGAAGAATTTGGCTTTTTTCATTTGAGCCTCCGTTATCAGCGCAAAACCGCGATTTTGCGGCGTTCTTTGGCAGACTGACCGGCAACGCCGGCATTGAATTCAACGTAATACACACCGTTAGCAACTGCTTTACCTCTGTCGTTCAGCAGGTCCCAGCGGGTTTCGTACACACCGGCGCCTCGATGGGCAAGGTCGAGCGTAGCAACCTTGTGGCCGCTCACATCTGTAATCTTTGCAGAAACTGCTGCGCCAGCATTTGCCGGGCCGCTGAAAGTTGCCCGCAGATTTACGAAACGATTGGCGGGATTGGGGTAAGTTACCAGTTGAGTCAGTGCATTTGGCGCGGTAATAGCAGCTCTGACATTTGCAGTCACCTGATTGCCGGCATTGTCAGCTACCTCGACTACCAGATCATAGGTTCCGTCTCGCAGAGAAGACATATCCACCAGAATGCGACCTTCCTCACCATTTCTTACAGGCAGACTGCGGCCGCCATATGAAACCTTGACGCTTGAACTGTCGATCCCGCTTCCAAGATCATCGACGCTGATGGCGATCAGGTTGGTGCCGGCGTGTTCTGCATCAGAAACAACCGTTGGGGCCGTATCATCAACGGCAACAAAAACGCTGCCGGAAAAGTCAATCGCACCTCTGGCGCTGCCATCGGCAATCTCTACCGGCCCGATCCATTTATGACCGTTACCGGAAGCACGATAGAGTCCGGCCTGAGAATTACCGGCACTGAGCGGATTGAGAGGAATCGAAATTTCAAGTGCTTTTTCTGCTTTTTCAACCGGAAGAGTCACGTCAATATTTCTGCTGATGCGATTAATACCGGCATAAGAAACCGGATTTTCTGGAGCAGCCATGACTACGGTGCCACCAGCGCGCAGAGAACCGGCGGGAACATTCAAAGTCGCGAAGGACGCAGACAGGAGCCCCTGACTGTTGGGCGGATAATATACGGCTGAGAACTGCAGCTGGTTCGAGAGAATTACCCCGTCAGCATTGGTGCCGTTGGCGACGATTACTCCTTCCCCTGATTTTTTGAGACTGTAGTTGGTCATGTAGGTAGAATCGTTGATTGGCGTCATTACCAGATAACCCTGCTCACCTTCGTAGGTCATCTGCAGTCTTGGTTCGGTGGCAAACTTTTTGTCAGTTTTAACTATGATGTGCAGATGGTTTTCGAAAGTCGGATTCGGGAAGATGGCCACTTTGAGATCATCAAAGCTGGCTGAATAAACATAGCTGAGTTTGCTGTAGTTGTTGTTCTGTACCACCATTGGTACCAGAACCAGATTTTCGTAGGCATTGTTGTAACCATAGTTCTGAATGATGGTGTTGCCGGCCTGACGGTCGTCAAGATAGATAAAATCCACAGCCGGATCGATCTGAGAACCTCTCTTGATTACAGCAGCTCTGAACTGACCGCTGTTATCGCCATCAAAGGCCAGATTGAGATTGCCAGTATTACCTGAGATCTCAACATAATCAGCAGCCCATGGGTTAACATTCGAGGAGCGGGCTGTAACCTGCTCTGTCAGAATAACCTTTTCGGCAAATTTAACCGGCAGTCTCTCATATTTACCAATATTGTTGGCTTCGTTAAAATCGTTGTCGACAAGATAGCCCCATTTGCCGCTGTTCAGCAGCTGACCGTCACGTTTTCTCGTTTTATCGAGATAGTTGGCGATAACCCAGTCTTCGAAGACCTTTTTCGAATCCAGATTGTAGGTCTGCAATACCGCGTCGATACTTCCCATACCGCCGTCGCGGTTTCTGACAATAGCCTTGAGAAAGCCGGGCAGGTTCGACCCGCCGTATTTTTCGACCAGATAATACATCCAGAGGAAAGAGGCGCCATAGTTGGCATAGGGGCTTGAGCCCAGCCATACATCTACAATTCTGTCTTCAGCCAGAATTGTGTCGGGCTTTTTAATGAATTCATCGAGGTTAGAGGTAAATTTTCCATCATAAAGATGCTGTGCATACTGAGTAAGTGCCTCTTCAAGCCAGCGCTGCATACCGATCAGCTGCCCATTTTCGACCCGGTAATTCTCGTTGAAAATGACCATGTGGGTGAATTCATGAGCAAGAGTACCGTAGGTGTCAGTCTGTGCCAACACGAAACTCGGGAAAAGGTCAATATTCAGAAGCTCTTTTTCATTGCTTAGAGCCTGAGAAGTTCTGGGAAACTGGTTGCCAGCCCAGAAGTAACCACGAAAACTACCGCTGCCATCGCGAATATCGTCAAGCAGAATATAAACTTTTGGATCGCCGTCGATATCAGCTTCTGAACCAAAGTGCTCGCGAATTTTCGGGTAAATGACCGCATCGAACTGGTCAGCCATTTCTTTCAGCTTGAGGCGGGCGTAGTTTTTATCGGCACCGAGAACGTAGCGCGGTTCGAGAACGGTGCCATTGGCATCGGGGGCAAAATAATACGGCCCGTTCTGCATTACAGTGCTGTCAGGCCAGTACATTCCCCAGGCGGCCTGAGCCGGCGGGGTTGCATCTTCAGATGAAGAAAGAGGCCTGGGAAGGGTCGGAAAAAACATCACCGGCACAAAAATATAACAATGGGTACCAATGTATCGCAAAACAGCCTTAGGATAATGGCCATTACCATCAGCATCATAGATTTCGGCTGCCTGGTCCGAACCGAAACTTGAGGCACCGTCATCGGCATTCGGTACGCCATTGGTCCCCGGCCATTCACCACCGTCGTGAAAAAGGTTGCCAAGACCGTAACCATTCGAACTTGAGAAAGGAATCATGGCTAAGTCCACATCGGCCGCCGAAAAATTGCGACCGCCGACGACGGCACGTACAGAGCCCTTGAGACCAAACTGGCTGGCGTTAATCTCGATGGCGCGCTGCATCAGGGGCGCATTCATGAACGGGCCGAGATCTGCCTCAAGACCTGTTTTTCTGGCATTCTGACCCTGCTGAACTGCGATTTCACGCATTTCAGGTGGAATGATGCTGTCGCCGGCATAAGCCGCCTGAGCCATCATTACCAGCCCAGGTAACAGTATCGAGAAGATCTTTTTAATAATTCTGTTCGCCTTTTTCATACCAGCCCCTGCTTTTGTCGGGTTGAGAGAATATTATTCGTCAACATCATCGGCAGCTTTCACGACTTTTCTGAGTGATTTTTCGTACCTTGTGGGAGAGAGCAAATATAGTTATAATTTTAAGAAATATCCTCTCTTAATCCCCGGTTCTATAGTATTGGAGGTCGCAGATGAAAAAATTCAGGTCGGTGAAACTCACTATTTTGTTGATTCTTGCTGTTTTCTGCAGCAGTATTGTCACCGCCTCGGGGTCATTTGTAGCGACAAAAGAGGGGATTCGCTACGTGATTAAAGACGCTACCGGCCAGGTCCAGGAAGTCTACAACCCTGATTATGACCCGACCACCGGCAAATATTTTGTCAAAGACAATCAGGACCGCGTCATTGCTGTGCAGACCCTGCCGGCAGAAGCTTCGATGGCGCAGTTCAAGATTGTGACCCCGATCACCGATGAATCAGCCGCCACCGTATCCACCAAGGATTTTATGGGCAATACGGTTCCGGTTTTAAAATCACTTTCGAGCAACGACCCGCGTTATCAGCAGCTTAAAACCTATATCGAAAGCAACCCGGGTCTGCGTCAGACCGTAGGGATGCAGGTCGAAGCCCGCAACTTCAAGATCAACGAAATTCAAAAAGACCTGGCCGCCGGCACCAAAGACCCGGCATTCGCTCAGTGGCTGGTCAATGACCTCAAAAAACCTGTTTACCTCGAAGTTGGCAACTCGGGTGGAATTCACCATGACTCCCGCGGCTTTGCGATGGCTGAAGCCTCTGCCAATGGCCAGATCAGCTATCGCGACAACTCACACGTCAACCGCATTGTCGTGCCACCCAACAGCGAAGTTTTCAGCGGCGGCATGCAGGACCCGTCAGCCGGCTCGGTAATGGCCCACGAAATCGGCCACATGATCATGGACCAGCTCTACGAGCGCCCCAATTACCCGCAAACAAATTATTACGGTGCCCATTCAAAAAACACCGTTTCAGACGAGGGTTTTGCCCTCTCTGAAGGCTGGGCAGAAGCCCTTGAAGCTCTTTCCACCCGCGACCAGCACAACTCTGCCACCTCATGGCGCATCAAAACCCACAAAAACATAGCCGAAAACAAGTATATCTTTGAGAACCAGGGCGTGACCACCGGCCCCAATGATGGTGTTCTCAAATCCGGTATTGACATGCTGTCTACCGAAGGGGTCAATGCCTCGCTGTTTTACGATGTTCTCAATGGTGGCCGCATTCAGGCCCCGTTCTCGAAAGTCTGCCAGGTTTTTGAAAATTCAAAACCCCAGACCTATCGTGAATTTGTCGACGCCTACATCCAGAAATTTCCTGAAGACCGCAGCCAGATGATCAAGCAGTTTCTTGACAACACCAAATATGCTACGGTCGACAGCAGCGCCACCGCCCGCTACAAAGAAGTTCACGATGCGCAGCAGGCCTGGCAGAATGCAACTGACCCGAATGCCAGACTTCAGCTGAAGGCTGAATATGATGCAAAATTGAGCAGCTACAAAGAATGGAGCGAGGCCCTCTACAAACAGGCCGTCGTTGACGGCCGCGTCGACGGTGCCATCGACGGTTCACGCGCCTATTCAGACGAAACCCAGTCACAGTATCGGTCAATACGACTGAGCGAAAATCTCATCAAAGGTCAGAAAGCACTCGGTGTCGGCATCAAGAATGCCGCCAATTCAATAAAGCAATCTTTCAGCGTCAAGAGCCTTGCTATGACAGCCGGGACCTCGATCGCTATCAACCTCGCCAGCCAGATCATGAATGGCGAAAAAGTAAGCATGAAAGCTGCGGTACAGTCTGTTGCTTCGATGCAGTTCGTGGGCAACGTCGTTGGTTCATCGCTGGGCGCTGCAGCCGGACAGGTTTTTGTTCCTCTGATTCAGACATTCGTGCCAATACCCGTCGTCGGAACCATTGCCGGCGCTCTCCTGCCAACTCTGACCTCACTGGTCGGCGGTTCTCTCGGCGGCAATCTTGGTGCCGGCATGGGCTTTAAAGCTGCCCTGAAAGCACTTGATCCAGTTGCTATCGCCGGTCAGGCCGCTGGTTCTACCATTGGTGCCATGCTCGGCTCGATGATTCCGATACCCGTGGTCGGCACAATGCTCGGCAGCATTGTCGGCGGCATCGTCGGTGAAAAACTATTTACCGGTATCGCAAAACTGCTCGGCTACAAAAAAGGTCAGCAGAAACCTGAGGCAACAAAAGCCTCCTTCCAGGCATATTCTTACGATAACAGTGCAGCAAAAGCCAATCTGCAGGTGCAAAAGTCTTCGGCAGAGGCGAGCAAACTAAGATTGCCAGCAGAAGCCGAAAAGATTCCGTATAAAAACATGGATGCCGGTCTGCGAGTTGCGAAAGACAACTATGAAATTGCCTACAAAGCTTATGTTAAAGCGGTTACGGGCGGCGATCAGAAAGCTGCCAAGGCAAAACTCAAAGAATTTCAGACGGCAAAAGACAGATATCAAAAAGCTATTAAAGCTTCCTCCCGCTGAAACTGGTGGTTGCTATCTGAGAACCGCAAGTTTGCCGTTGCTTTTCAGAGTGCGACCATTGGCTTCTATGCGGGCCCTGAAAAAATAGATACCGTTTGCAACCTGCGCGCCATTGCGATTGGTCAGGTTCCAGTCAGAAACCAGATACCCTGCAGACTCATCGAGCTGCAGGGTGTTTACTTTCCTGCCAGACACGTCATAAATATTAACAACAGCTTTACCAATAACCGGTTTGCCAGAGAGAACAAAGCTGAAACGTGCAAACCTCCGACATGGGTTTGGGTAGACTTTTACGGAGCTAACCCCTGACGCAGCAGCAATTTGAGCATTAATCGACGCCCGGGCTTCGTTACCAGCCCGGTCGGCGAGAGTAACGACCATATCTCCATTTCCAGTAAGCCCTTCAGGAATACGGCAACTAATCTTGCCATCCTTGATAATGCCGCCAGCAAAAAGTTGTTGCCCGTCAATTACAATCTTCAGACTTTCCGGATCTACACCGGAAAGATCGTCATCATAACTGCACAAAACCGCATTCTGTCCATCAGCCAGCTTTTCAAAATGCAGGCCGCTGAGCAGCGGTGGGCGGTCATCATAATACAGATAAAATCTTCCGGGGCCGGCCAGTTCAGCCACTATACGGCCATCAGTTAATTTATGCAAAGGCACCCATGCTGTTTCTGGATTGCGGCCTTCACAAAGCAAACCCGACTTTTTACTGTAATAGTCCGGCATTTTGACAATCAGACTGGTTTTAGTTTCTGCTGTGGCGAGAATATCGAAAGGCCCGGCAACAGCGTCAACTGGTCTGAACATGGAGCTGGAGTCAGGAACGGCAAACATTACCAGTTCTTCAGCATTAATATCTCCTTCACTCACCAGCATGGCATCGGCAATCTGCATTTCGGTGCGCATCGAAGGCTTCAATCTGGCCACAGAAAAGCTGAACGAAAATACTTCGTCATTAAGATTGCAGACCGCCTGACCGCGACCAACGCCTGGCAGCTTATATTGAGCTACAAACAACGATTTTTCGTCGTCGACAGACGAGAACGACGGCTGTTCAATCAGATTGTTAAAAAGAATCTTAAGTTGTGGTACAGCGTTCAACGCACCGTTGAAAGACCTGAAAAATATCAGATACTGTTCAGAAAAGGCTGGATGCGGAACCGGATAGAGAATATATTTATTGAACGCCGTTCTAAAAGAATAACTGTAGCTCTCATCACCGGTTTTCTGCGGGTCAATGACCAGAGGCAGGAAAAAGAAACGCCTGAGGTTGTTAAAATCGAGAGATATGCTTCCGCGACCGTCTGAGTCGATTACCAGTGGTCGAATCGAGGTTGTGCCGTCGTTGTGAACCGTCGCCGCCCATGGCAGCACACTGCTCTGACAGGTAAGAGATAACGTCGTCTGACCACGACCGTTTATTTCTTCAACATTCAAACAGTTGGAAATAACCGAGCTTTCGGCACCGACAAATGAATTTTCGCCGCCAGTGATAAAGTGCCGACCGGTTTTTACCGGCAGAAGATTTGCATCATCTCCAAAGGCTGCGACCTTGTCGGCAAATCCCCACAGGCCATTCCCCATGCCAGGCTCGTCAACCGCCAGTGCCAGATTGAAGTTGACAAATACCTCTGTAAAGCTTGTGTCTGCATGTCGGAGCAGTTCATTCAACCCTTTTATGCCCTTTGCAGCAGTGCGCACCAGCTCGCGGGTAAACTGCTGCTGCATGCCGGCCGTTTCTCCGCCAAACTTTTCAACCAGATAAGCAACGAAAAGAAAAGAGGCACCATACTGCCTGAAAAGCCGGTCTTCACGAAACCAGCTTTCTTTTGCGTTACTGAGCAGATTAACTGCCGGATTCTGAAGAAATCTGGCAAAATGAGGTGCTGGCGGAACCCGTAGACGGTTCTGCCCGGTTTCGCCCGAAAATACATATTCGGAAAACATTGAAAAGCCTTCATCCAGCCAGCGTTCCTGCTCAGGGTTGCCATTTGCATGCTGAATCGAAAAATTAACCATGTGCTGGAATTCATGTGCCAGGGTGCGATAGAAGGCATTGCTTTTATCATCTGGGTTTCCAGGCTCTCCCGGGTTTGTATCCATGAAAAATACTGGTTTTTGATTGCCAGACCAGCCTTCGATATCACGGTGATCGAAATAGCCTGCAACGTAACCCTCTTCGAACCTGTCGCGAATGTCGACAAGAAAGATGTAAATCCTTTCGTCAGGAAGATTGAACGCTGCCGGAATTACCGGCTTTCCGAACCATCTGCAGACAGACGGAAACACCTTGTCGTCAAAACACCTGATGATGCTTGCATAAACATCGGCAGAAGCCTGACCATATTGCGCTTCCTGACCGCTCTCAACAAAAAGAAGACATTCTTTACCGGCTGCCACAAGCTTGCCTGGTCGGTATTCATAAAGCCCGGAAGCGAAGTTGAAAACCTGAAAACTTTCTTCAGTAACGCCGGGAATAAATTTCTGATTTCTGGCTGAAAAACGATGGCCAACGGCACCATCTGAGACCCGGCTGGCTGACAACTGACTGTCGAGCTGGTCTTTAAGAGCCCGCAGGCGAAAAGTTCCGTCAACCGGCAATGGTGCCGCAAAGATAGATTGAGCTGAAAACAGCATCAGCAGGAACAGAATCAGCGGTCTGATGTTTTTTATGACTGCTTTTCAACCTTTCTTTTCCGGTCTATTGAGAAAACCGCCACGGTAATATCGTCTTTGACCGCAGCAGGAGAATTCTCGACCAGTGCAGCGATTTCCTTAACAATTTCATCAGCACTTTTACTGACCCGTGCAAAAAAGAAACTGCGTAAATAAACATAGCCATCTTCACAGCCGGCCCAGGCCTCAAAAAAATCAACCAGACCGTCTGAATAAAACATTAACTTGTCGCCATCGGCAATGTTTTCTGAACAGCTTTCGTAGGTGCTTTCGTTGAAGATCCCGAGAAGAGTCCCGGTCGATTTCAGCTCAATGATTGAATTATCGGCGACCCGATAATGCAGTGGAAAATCATGACCGGCACTGCAATAACTGAATTTCATCGCCTGAAGATCAAAAACTCCCCAGAGTGCCGTTGAGTTAAAGCGGGAACCGGCGCCGAGAAACTCTTTCAGCGAGACATTAACCCGACTCATCAATTCTGCCGGGTTATCAGCAAGTGCCGAGCGGTCGTTGAAAAGACAGACGACTACGGCCATAACCAGGGCAGCAGGCACGCCTTTGCCACACACATCGCCGATAAGAACACCAATATTCGACCTTGAAGCATCTTCAACAAATCTGAGAAAGTCGCCACCGATGAATCTGGCCGGCTTCAAAAATGAGGAAACTTCGATACCGTCGACGTCAGGAACCTGCCTTGGCATCGCGCCGTCCTGAACGATTCGGGCCATATCAAGTTCTCGTTGAATCTGAGCCTGTCTTTTCGCGAGTTCGTCGGCATGAAACGCCAGTTCTTTGTGCAATCGATAATTGTGCAGACAGACAGAAACCTGGTCAGAGAGAATATCGAGCCTGAAACTGTCTTCTGAGGTCAGTTCGGCATCAGGACTGTGTCGTCCTACCAGCAGGCAGCCATAGAAGATTTTGTTGCGTTCTAGAGCTGAACCGGCGAGGGCACCACGGAATTCATGAGCCTTAAAAGCGTGCTCAAGCAATTTCATCGACAGTTTCATACTGTCTGAGGTATTTTCAGCGGCGATGTCATCAAAACTCACATTTTTGAAGCGATCCAGACTGACTCCGGCAGCTTCAACCGCAACAAAGCAGTCTTTTTCAAAATCCATGAGAAAAAGAACCGCCCAGTCAAATTTTCCGAGGTCAAGAACGGTTTGAAGAATGCGACTGTAGGGCCGGTCTCCGAGAAGAAGCTGTAGATCATCGAGCGAATGTGCCTGCTCGTAGAAGTTACAGACATCCTGAAGAGAGTTTCTCTGTTCAAGGTGTCTTCTTATACTGAAAAAGAACAGGCCAAGAAGAAAAAGAACGGCCAGCAGAGCCAGGTCATAGTCTCTCCCGAGCACAGCCAGAACAGCGATGCCAAGCAGCCAGAGAAGATAGTATCGAACAGCATTAATGCTGCCGGACGCTTTACCTGAACCTGACAAAACTTCTCTCTCCAGTGTTTATTTTTTAAATCAGAGTTTGCCTGTAGACCTTAATTCAAGTTATGACAGAAAATAACTATTCAGGGTTCCTGGTCGTCAAAATCGACCGAAGCACCCCATTCTGCAAGCGCAACAAACAATTTTTTCGGGCTTCTCGCGTCAAGATAGAATCTGGGGTCTTTTTCAAGATAATTTTTCAGTCTCTGTCTGATTTTAAACAGCAGATCCTTGGTAAATACATTTTTAAGTTCAAAACTGGCGGTCAGGGGCGCTGAGAATCTGCGCCATATTTCAGAGAGGCTTTGCGGCTTTCCCCGCTTTTTTAAATTTTTATATGTACGGTCGAGCATGGCTTCAAAAAGTTCTGCGCCATTATAGGCATAGAAAAAGGCTACCGGGGGCAGAAACCCGAACTGCGAAATAATATTGCGGGCCTTTCTGACCAGTCTTTCGCCTTCGCCCTGCAGGCCGACCACCTCGGAGCGAAGAATCCTGAGCAGCATAAGATCAATGTCTTTGCGAACCAGAGTATCGATAAGAGTTTTGTCATTCGGAAAAAACTTCTGCAGTATCGGCCTTACCGTCTCGATGGTCTCGACACTCAAAAATTGCAGATTGCGGCCATAGGTCTCGGGGTTTTTGCTTTTCATGTCCCCGAGAATCTTTTCGAACTGCAGGATAAATTCAAATTTGGTATCGAATGGCAAAGAAAAAACCTGTCTAAAATAAATCTTTATTTATTTTAGACAGGTTACTGTAACTAAATCAAGTTAATTCTGAAAAAGTGTCAGTGTCGCCATTGTCATCAGAACAATTAAGATCGATCGAAGGCATGCAGTTTTCCCCCGACATCTGCAGAAACCCCTTTCTGATGTAGACCAGGAAGCCAATAAGAGCTACAGAATACCATCCGGCAATCATTGAACATACAGCCTTCATAAATAAATCGCTCCCCTTTCTGGCATAAAATCTTTTTCGGCAAAAAAAACGAGTTTTATAACAAAAACTGTATTTTTTTCATTTTAATGTTGTGATTGTCGATAATTTATCTGAAGCAATGAAAAAACTTTTCCAGATATCTTTCCTGATCGTTGTCATGCTGACAGTTTGCGGTTCAGCAATTGCAGGCGACTGCCCGGCCTGCGGTGCAAAGGAACTGTCAGGCCTGACAATGCTATGCCCTGAATGTAACGCAGATTTGCACGACATAACGACCCGAAATGCCAGAATCGAAAGATCTTCATTGCGGGTAAGGCTGCTTTATACCGGTGACAAACCAGACCGTCTGCCGGCCTATGGCAAGCTTTACATTAATGGCAAATATCATGGCAACATCGATCTGGTCGAAAAAGAAGAACGCAACAGCGAATTTGCCGCCAGCTGGAATGACGGACTTGGGCGTGAATATACCGCCCTCTATGAAAAAGTGATAGAAAACGTCACACCCGGGGTACTGAAAATTGAGGTCGAAATGAAATTCGACCGGTTATACAGCCTCGGAAGAAGCTATAAAAAAGTAGTATTTCCATACGTTGGCTTCAAAGAAGGCGAAAAGACGACTGTAGACCACTATTTCAATTCAGCCGCAACTTTCAATCAGTATAAGCCCGGAAAACGCAAGCCGATCCCGATAGTTTCTGAAACCAAGCTTCAGGGTGCGAGTGGCACAGTTGCAATCAATATCGGGCTGTTTAAATAAAACCGCCGGTCTGTATTTGAGTTGATCCGCAAAGAATTCCTGCCGCCAGTTAATTAAATTCCTGTTTTTTGTTACAATTGGTACAGGTGAGGTCAGGATCTGGATAAAGAATAACCCTCACTGCCTTTCGAAGATTCAGCCGTAAAAAAATCTGATCTGTGAGGCAGAATATGTGCGACAGCAAAGAAATGACTATCCTCGTGGCAGAAGATGACCCGGGGCATGCGGAGCTCATCGTTGATGAACTGAAGGAATCGGGTATTCACAACTCGATCAGGCGTTTCTGTAACGGCCAGGAAGTATGGGAATTCCTTATTGAAAAAGCCTCAGACGAGGCAACGGTTCTGAACTATCTTCTGCTTCTCGATATCAAAATGCCCAAAATGGATGGAATCGAGGTATTGAAAAGAATCAAGAGTCACGATATTCTCAAAAAAGTTCCGGTTATAATGGTTTCAACCACTGACGACCAACCTGAAATAGCAAAGTGCTACGAACTCGGATGCAATATGTACATTACCAAGCCGGTTGACTGCAAAGTTTTTGCAGAAACTCTACAAAGACTTGGGTTGTTCATTCAGATTGTAAGGATTTAATTTTGCCCGACCAGAAAATAAAACCAGCGCTGACACCGGCCGGGTGCGACGAGATAACTGCCGGCAGAGAATGCCATGACAGCAGCAATATTACAAACAGCAATTACTGCCAGTTACAGAGCAACTCTCTGGCAGGTATTTTCAATCAACTCAAGGAAATAGTCGCGGTTCATGAAATGATTTTCGACGAAGCCGGGGAAGCGGTTGACTACCGCATCATAGGCTTCAACACGGCATTTCTCCAGCTTCTTGGCAAAACTGGCGAAGAGGTAAAAGATGCGCTTGCCACGGGGCTTTTTGCGTCAAGACCAGCGCCCTATATAAGTGAATACGAAAGCGTTCTGACATCCGGGCAACCCAAAGAACTGCTGACATTCTACCCGCCACTTGACCGGCATTTTTCGATAACCGCAGTTCCTCTTGGTCAGAACCTCTTTGCCACTGTCACGAATGATATAACTACCAGTCGCCAGATGCATGAACTGATGTCGGCACGCAGCAAAGAGCTTGAAAACTATCTTTACGTCACTTCGCACGACCTTAGAACTCCTCTTGTTAATATTCAGGGGTTCAGTCAACGTCTCAACAGACAGGTTGCAAAAGTTCTCACTCTGGCAGGAGAATACCCCCAGATCACAGAAAATGAAGAGCTGAAAAAACTTCTCGAAGAAGGAATTCCCAAAACTCTGCAGTTCATTTTTGCCGGGGTAAACAAAATGGACTCGCTTCTGAACGGTCTTTTACAGCTTTCCAGAACCGGCCGGGCAACAATGAGCGTAAAGCCGGTCGACATGAATCAGCTGCTTGAAAAAATCATCGAAACCAATGCGTTTCAACTTTCTGAAACAGGTGCAAGCGTAAAAGTCGAAAATCTGCCTGGCTGCTATGGCGACGAAAACCTTTTAAATCAGATGTTTTCGAACCTTATCAGCAACGCGGTCAAATATCGTGATCCCTCAAGAAATCTGGTTATCGAGATAAGCGCAATTTCGGGTCTACGCAAAGCAATTTATTCAATAAAAGATAACGGAACCGGAATTGAAAAAAAGCATCTTGACCAGATCTGGAATCTTTTTTACCGTATCGATGATGCAACTTCAGTGTCTGGAGACGGAATAGGACTTTCAGTTGTAAAAAAGATTGCAGAAAAGCATCGGGGCAAGGTAAAAGTTGAGAGTGAACCAGGCGTCGGCAGTGTATTTTCGGTGGTGCTGCAAACCACAGAATTCCAGGAATATTGACCCTGAATATGATTGATAAAAAAGCAGAAACAATTCTTATCGTTGAGGATGATCCCGGCCTCGCTGATCTGATAGGCGAGAAGGTCGAGGAATGCGGTTTCTCACCGGTCTGTGCATACTCAGGAGCGAAAGCCATCACCTGGCTTAAAAACAATGATGCGCCGCGGCTGATTATTCTTGACTTCAGTCTGCCCGACATGAATGCCCGCGATTTTATCAGCAATTTTACCTCAACCGGCCGTGAACTGCCGCCTTTCATAGTTTCGACCGGGCAGGGCGACGAAAAAATTGCAGTCGAAATGATGAAAATGGGAGCACTCGATTACATCGTTAAGGGCGCGCATTTCCTCGATCTGTTGCCTGGAGCACTGCAAAAAATCAATCGTGAACTGGAAAATGAGGCGCAAAGGCTTCTCGCCGAACAAAAATTGCGGGAAAGTGAAGAGTCATACCGCAGTCAGTTCGAAAACAACTCGACCGTCATGATGATGATCGACCCCGACAGCGCTCAAATTGTCGACGCCAACAATGCGGCAGTAAAGTTTTACGGTTACCCTCGCGAAAAACTTCTGACCATGTGCATTACCGATATAAATATGAACCCGGAGTCGGCGGTCAGAAGAGCGATGCAGACCGTGGTCCGACAAGGCTGCCTGCAATTCGAGTTCGTTCACAAAACCGCCGACGATTCTCTGCATAATGTTCTGGTGTCAGCAAGCAGCATCAGGTTTAAAGGGCAAAACGTCATTCACTCGATCATCACTGACATCACCGCGAGAAAACAGGCAGAAAAAGCCCTTCTCGAAACAAACCGCAGGCTTGAGGAAGCAACCGTAACCGCCAATGAAATGACTATACAGGCCAAAATGGCCAATAGGGCTAAAAGCGAATTTCTTGCCAATATGAGTCATGAGATTCGCACGCCATTGAACGGGATTATCGGAATAACCGACCTTCTGCTTGAAACAAGTCTTGATGGCGAACAAAAGCACTTTGTCGAGATCATTCACACCAGCGGTGAATCGCTTCTGGCATTGGTCGACGATATTCTAGACTTTTCAAAACTCGAGGCCGGCAAGCTGGTTCTTGAAAACATAGGTTTTGACCTTGTAACTTTGATCGATGAGCTGGCCGGGATAATGAAGGTCAAAGCAAGCCTCAAGGGACTCGATTTTATTGTCAATATGCCTGCGGAAGTGCCTTCACGCATTTCTGGTGACCCGGCCAGACTTAGACAGATACTCACCAATCTGATCGGCAACGCCATCAAATTCACCAAAGCCGGCAGCGTGACACTGACTGTCTCTGTTACAGGAGGCACAGACAGCAATGTTCTGATAAAATTTCAGATTTTTGACACCGGTATTGGCATACCAGCCGATAAATTTAATTTGCTTTTCAAAAAATTCAGTCAGGTCGATCCATCAACCACAAGAAAGCATGGAGGTTCCGGTCTCGGCCTGGCTATTTCAAAGCAGCTTGCCGAAATGATGGGCGGCGAAATAGGCGTAAACAGTGAAGAAAGCAAAGGTTCTGAATTCTGGTTTACCGCAAATTTTGAGCGCCAGGAAAAAAACGGCAAAAATTCAAACGGCACCACCGGCAAAACCGGAAGAAAAAGGATAGGCCATGACAAAGAACTTCCGGTAGGTGGCGCATTTGACCAGACCGATCTGCTGGATCGCCTGATGCATGACGAAGAACTTGCGATAAAACTCGTCAAAGGCTTTCTTGCTGATATGCCCGGTCAGATCGAAACCCTCGAAGACGCGCTAAATCTGCAACAAAAAAAAATTGCCGAAAGACAAACCCATCGAATTGCCGGGGCGGCAGCCAACGCTGGTGGCAAATCGGTGAGCGACATTGCCCTTGCAATGAAAAAAGAAGCCCGTGAAGGCAATCTAGACAAAGTAAGTAAGCGATTGCCTGAGCTCAGGAAAGCATTTGAAGAATTCAGTATTGAAGTAAACGATGCCCTCAGAAAGGGATCAACCAGGGAGGTAGAAATGAAAACTCTGATTGTTGAAGACGATTTTACCAGTAGACTGCTGCTGCAGGAAATCCTGAAAAGCTTCGGGCCGCTTCATGTTGCCGTAAATGGCCAGGAAGCGGTTGACGCTGTCAAAATTGCACTTGAAGCCAAAGAACATTACGACCTTATCTGTCTCGACATTATGATGCCGGAGATGGACGGACACGAAGCCTTAAAACAGATTCGCGACATGGAAATGGCAAATGGCATTTATTCAAAAGATGGCGCAAAAATCATGATGGTCACCGCCCTCGGTGATATGAAAAACGCAACAACTGCTTTCTACAACCTTTGCGACGTTTTTCTCCCGAAACCGATTCAGAAGGCAAAATTGCTCGATGAACTGCGCAAGCTTGGCCTGATAGAGTAAATTCAATCTGTCTGCCTCAGGTATAAACAAACAGGCACTTTGTTCCGATAACAGAAAGTAATAAAATCAGAATTCTGTGAGGCAGACAATTTATGGAACAAACTAATTCGCGCTGGTTCTTTATTTTTGTGTTGATGAGCCTGATCGGCATTTTTCTGTTCCCGCCAAGAGCCCATGCAGACTCGAACTGGCTCAAGTATTTTCGTAAAGACTCTCTGCTCAACACCTACAAGACCAGTTACGCCGTACTCGATGACTCAGTCTGGACCGGCACCTTCGGCGACGGTCTGCAGGTTTATGACGGCAACCGCACCCAGAATTTCACCAACCGTAGCACCCGCACCAGTCCGTCAATCGACGATGGTCTGATATCTGACTACATTACCTGCATCAGTATTGACGAAAAACGCGGCAGAGTCTGGCTCGGCACCAATGCCGGCCTTTCGAGCTGCGATCTTGAAGGCAAAGAATGGCAGCGCTTCACAGAAAGAGACGGGCTGCCCAACGATGTTATCAGAGATCTTGCCATTGACAGTTATGGCAATCTCTGGGTTGGCACCCCTTCAGGCCTTGCCTTTTTCGACGGCGAGACCTGGAAAACCTACAACGAAAGCAACGGCCTGCCTCAGGCCAGTATCCATTCGATCAAGGTCAAAGGTGACACCATCTGGGTTGGCAGTGTCGGTGGCACAGTCGCAAGATTCAAAGATGGCGAATGGAAAGCGGTAATCACCTTCTGAAATGCTTCAGCCCTCGCATCGCGGCATTTATGAATTTCTCTGGTCTGAACACAAATACCCGGTTATGGCCGTGTCGCTCAAATCCTTTCAGGGAATGGCCAGCCGTCTTGGCAGACGCCCGCAGCTTCTCGCCCTGTTACGAAAAATAGCTGAATACACTTTTTCAGAGCGCTGCGAAAACTATAATGCCCTGCTGAATGCTTATCTGCACGTCAAAGACAAGGCAACGCGCCAGGAAAGGCGCGACATAATTGAAACTCTGCTGCAGAATGAAGAACTTGCCGCAGCGATGATCTACGGTCTTGCCAACAAATATGACGAAATCAGTCTTGCAGGCTGCCGCCTGTTTTTTACCCCTGAACACGCCATTTTTAAATTCTGGGATGCCCAGGAAAAGCCTGGGCTATGGCTCTGTTTCGGACCAATGCAGTTGCATCTGTCACCCCAGGAAGTTTTTAACCGGGTTTCGATTGAAACAGGTTTATCAGCCAACAAGCTGATGCATCTGCTCAAAAGACTGCGGCATGGGCTTGCTCCTGATGAATTTATGGCCCTGCCGGCACAGACGATAAAGGTTTTGCAACAGAACAACATGGTTGCATTCCCGGGCAAAAAGAAGGCGTGGCTGCATCCGCGTCTGCCCATGCATCTTATTGATGCGGCTCAACCCGTGCGACCCCGCAAAACCGACTTTCTCTCGGCAGCAGCCCTGACTATCGAAAAGATATGGGATGCGGCAGAGTATCTGCCCGAACATATTGCCAGTCTGCCCGAATTTTCAACCTTCTGCGAATTTTACCGGCCCGAACTGCACCCGGAAGTCGAATGGAGCCAGGAATTTAATGCTGAAGAAGCGTGGGAATTTATTGCCCACCTTTTCTGGACCAGATGGCAGACAGATAATGGGCAGCCAGGTACGGCGACGGAAGAAGAGGAAGAATCAGGAACCGGCGTAGGAATGCAGACTGCTGATGAGGAAATTGACCCCGAAGAGGGTGAACATGGTGACGATGAAGCCTGCGACTGAAAGGCAGGCGGTCCAGGTTCCGCTCCAGCCGCGCGCAAGTCTGACATGCAGATAGATTGAATAGACAAGAAACGTTATCAAAGCCCAGGTTTCTTTTGGATCCCAGCCCCAGTAACGCCCCCAGGCCTTATTTGCCCAGATCATGCCAAAAATCAGCCCGCCAACAGTGAACAACGGGTACCCAAGAGCGATGGCCCGATAAATCAGGTTATCGAGAATGGTATTGTCGGGCAGCCAGCGTTCGGCACCGCGCCCCAATGCGCCGCGAAACAGCCAGGCCATAACCGCAACTGCTATGGTTGCCAGTATCGACGGAATGATTACCCAGAAAACAATATTGTGCCAGCGATCTGCATACATTGGGTGATTACTGAGGTGCCTTGCCAGAAGAACCATTCCACCGATAAAAACAACCGGTAATCCCACGACAACAGAATAACAGGCCAGCTTTTCGCGGCTGTCGGCAAAGTCAGTGCGGCCTGAAGCATCACCAAGAATACGGCGCAGACAGAACAGATAGCTGAGAATGAAAGCAACTGCAAAGCAGGCTTCGCCAACAAATGCCAGAGAAACGTGCAGATGCAGCCAGTATGACTGCAGAGCCGGAATCAAAGGCCGAATATCAGAAGAAAAAACCGAAGCAACGCCAATCATCAGAACAGCGCCAACGCTTGCCCCTGCTTCAAGAACCGGCAAAGGCTGTGATGCGGTAAAAATCTGGCCCACCAGAACGATGAGCGTCGAAAGAGTTACCAGCGATTCATACATATTTGAAAGCGGCGGGTGTCCGGCACTGTGCCAGCGCATCCCCAGAGCGACAATCGCTGCAGTTATGCCAAGCCAGTTAAAGGCACGGCCATAGGTATGCAGTTTCTGCCGATCAAGACTGAGAGACGCGCTGTTCAGGGCAAAAGCGGCAAGATAACAAAACATCGACAGGGTAAAAATGCTGGTTTCATTCATTGGTGACGGTTTCCTGTGGGTTATGGGTCAGTTGCCGCTGAATTCGATCGAGATCACCGACAAGCATGTGAGCGGGACGATTGCCGGCAATGGCTATTCTTACGGTTCCATCAGGAAACACAAGAATCCAGTCTTCGCGATAGGCAACATAAAAGCTCATAATCATACCAAGTGTGAAAAGCAGGCAGCCAAGCCAAACTACAGGCTTACCCGGATCGTGAGCCATCTGCAGAGTGCTTTCGAACTCAGCTTCAGCAGAGACAAAGGTAAAAAGAAACGGCAGGCTTGAAACGTGGCTGGCCAACATCGCACGGTCTTCCGGAAAAGCCCAGGCACGCCCGACAACTTTTTCTGACTCATCAAATGCGACAATCATTGCCGCCGGGTTGTTCAACTCGCTCGAAACTGAGATAAACCTGCCGTCCATGACCCTGAAATCGGGCATGAAGTCCTGCATAACGAAGGTAAAAGACGCCCATTCGGGCTTTACCGGCTGATTCAAAGTCAGCTCAAGCGTCTGAGGAAAGCTGGCAGCAGGCTGATAGTCAAGCCAGCCACTGATGCCGGACAGATGCTCGACATTCAGGCGAACTTTCGAATAATATTTGTTCCAACTGGCCTGGTAGAAAGTGAATTCGTTAAAACTGACCGGCTGATTCACTCTGATAACCATTGCATCAGACTGATTCTCGGGACCAATAAAACGAACCCGCGAGTTCCAGCTTTTAACACCCTGCTGGTGCCCCACATCGTTTTCGTAATATTCAACCCACAATTCGTCAAAAGCGATAGAAAAAGCCGGACTGGCCATGCCTTCGGCATACTCTTTATGCAGAGCCTCGACCTGCTGGCGCATCTGCTCCAGGCGTGGATCATTCGGGGAAAAGGTTCTGATATTGCGGGCCACACGACTGATACGGTCGGCATCACGACCGGCTCTCAGCGCTTCAAGGGGCGGAACAACGACATTTTCACCCTTACGGCCGTGCAGAGAGGTTTCAACACCGAGGAAAACCCCGATCAGGCCCCCGGCAAGAACCGCAAGAAGCCCGATATGAATAAACATGCCGCCAAACAGCGACATGCGGCCCGAAGCGCGCAGACCAATCAGAACTCCATCATCGTCGGTTTTAAAAGCAGTATATTGATTCTGCCAGTCAGCGGCAAGATCGCCGGAAAAGCTGCGGCCGGCAGCAAAAGCCATTATCTCAGGCTTTTCAACATTTTCGAGTCTTTTAAAAAGCCGTCTTGAAGTGCTTTTCCATCGGGTCAGAATGCAAACAAGCGTAGAAAGTGAGAGCAACCATAGACAGGCCTGGTAAACAGTGCTGCGGAACATGTCATCGAAGCCAAGCGCGAGAATCCAGTGCCCGACGGTCGGGTAACGCTGCAGATAGACTGCTGCCTCGAGGTTCTGGGGCACGAAGGTGCCGAGCATCGAGAGCAGAGTCAGAAAGGTGATCAGAGCAACAGCAGATTTAAGTGAAACAAGAAGTTTGAGTATTGTTCTCATGACATGCGGATTATAGGTTAAAACTGCTCAGAAAAGCAACACCCTGCAGTCAACCGGCTCAATCGGGCTTATGGTAATCGAGAAGGGCGACGGTGACGTCATCTCCCCAGGGCACCGTGCCGGAAAATTCTTTGACGGCGCCGTAGATTCCAGCAAAAAACTCTGAGCGACTGCAGCTCAGACCAAGACTCTTAACCAGAGCTTCGAGTCGGTCATAACCGAACTGCTCACCACGGTCGTTCATTGCTTCGACGACCCCATCGCTGAACATCACCAGGCGACAACGCGATGGCAGCTGCATTTTTACGGCCTTATAAGCCTTTCTTTTCGCAACACCAAGCGGGTAACCAATCAATCTTATAAATTCGACACTGCCATCACCCCTTATAAGAAGCGGAAAAGCCTGACCAGCGTTGCTGCAGGTAAGAACCCCATTCTGATCGATGTGACCGGCAAAACAGGTCATCATCTTAACCCGCCGCAGATGTTCGAGCATCAGTGTATTAAACCTGACAAACAGTTCATCAGGCATTCTGACACCACTGTCGAACAATGCAGCAAACCCGGCACGCGCCATTGAGACCACAAGAGCCGCCGAAATTGAATGGCCCGAGACATCACCGGCAATAAAAATCATTTCTCCACTTTCGCCGACAAAGGCATCGTAATAATCGCCGCCAACGTCGTCGGCAGGCACCGTTCGGCCGGCAAACACGACTCCGGATGCTGCAATCTCACTGGCAGGGAGAATACAGGTCTGAACGAAATGAGCAACCTCGAGCTCTTTCAAACTTTCAAGCGAGCTGTTAAAAGTATCGCCGAGCTGTTCCCATTCGTCATTTGTCGTTATAGAAACTCTGTATGCATGATTGCGACTGGCAAAAGCTCTGACCCCCTTCATGACTTCGCCGGCCGGAACCATGATACCGTAGTAAATGCGAATGATTACAAATAAAAATGTCGCCGCAACCAGAAGACCGGCGAACAGCATTTTATCGCGCAGCAGAACAAGCTTTTTCTCTATTTCAGACAATGGCAGGGCGGCGGCCAGAACGTAGCCGTCGAAACGCCTGGCAACATAGGCAGCCAGCAGGTGCGGTTGGCCATTGATGATCACCTCTTCGACATGAGTTTTTCTCGGGGGCTGCATCTGAGCGAGAAGTCGGCCGGCCCGCTTCCACATGTCGAGCCAGGGATAATTGACATTGAAAAGGCGATCGGTGATTGCCAGATAACTCACGCCGGCAGGCCACCTGTCGGCACTGGTGAACAGCTTGTCAAAGAACCGGCCGGAAAAATTATACTGCCCGGAAAACAGAATAAGGCAATGGGTAGCCCGGCCGTCTCTGTCTTTAATCAGATCGACAAAATTAATTGACTGATTGGCGCCAAAGCCAAAATCAAAAAAGTCACCGAGACTCTGGTAAATTCTGGCAACCGGATTTTCGCCGCTGCCTTCGATCAGCGAAGACATCACCATGCTCGAAACCCCGTCTTTAACTGCCGCAGAATCACCATCGATTTTACTGTTATGCATTTTAATCAGGTCTTTTGCAGTGAACCCGGCAAAACCGGTGTAGGCAGATTTGCCCTGAGATGGCATAAGAGAAACGAATTCGTTGATATCCAGGCCTTCAGTAGGCGTTTCCAGGGCATAAGAAGCCTCAAGGTCAAATGGCACCCAGCCCCAGGCAAAAAACTGTTCCAGAGCCTTTTCACGATAGGCCCGCGGGTAAAAGGCCATGCGCCTGACAGCGTAAGTCGACGCCGCATAGGGTCTGACAAACTGCCCCTCAGCGTTGATAAGCATGCAGGCATCGAACATGCCATCGATTTCGAGTTTGACTGACCTGTCGATAAATTCCTGCAGATTTTCAGGTCGCCCATCGAGAAGCTGCACCAGATCGCGGAAAATTTTGCGGTTTTGTCTGAAAGTCTGCTGAAAACTGGAGTCAATCTGAATCAGATTCTGCTGCAGACGATCCGACGCCTCGATTTTAAGTGACTGACGACGTGATGAGATGAAAGCATTCCAGTAAAACCCGATGGCAACAGCCGGCAGAGCCATGCTGACAATGACGACAAAAGCAAGAAGCGTGTAAAGAGACAGTCTGAATTCAGGCTCTGCCTTCAGCATCGAATTCAACACGACCGGCAGCCAGAAAAAGAACAGAGCTAAAGCCCAGAATGGCAGAGGAACAGCAACATTCGGGCTGGCGGCATAGAAAATGTGACCATCGGGACTTAGCCTTACCAACAGATCTTTGCCATTGCAGGTAAGCTGAACCATCCCGCTGGCCCCGGCCCTCTCTCTTATACCAGACATCAGCGCCGCAGAGTCAACGTCAGGCAGCGAACACGATTTTCTGACTTCGTTCAGATTGAGATAACCAAAGCGACTTCTATCCGCGTTCAGTCTTTTAAAAAGGGTTTCTGCGAGCATACGGTCATTCACAAAAGCATTATGAAAAAGAACCAGCATGCCGTCAGCCCTGGTTTCAGGCACTTCCCTGCGGGCAAACCATACGGCATAACTTCGGTGGGTGCTGATATTGATGCGCCGCAATTGCCCGGGCTTTGCCTCAAGTCTCTCAAAACCGACCCCACCGTTCAGCATCTTCACCAGGCGATTCTTATCATGTCCTTCGGTTCTGTATTTACGAAATTTATCGCAAGCGATCCTGGAAAATAAAAACCGAAATTCCTCACGCTCACCTTCGCTGCAGTTAAGAGGCTCATGCCCCTTATAAAACACCGCTTCACATGACTCTGCCGGCAACTGCCAGTCAGACTTCCAGACGCTGATCAGATCTTCGAAAGATCTTGCCGGTTCATTACCGGAACGTTGAAAAAGATCATGAAAAATCCCGACAAAAACTTTTTCAAAAGAAAAAGAAGAATGAAAGCGGTCAAGCTGTCTGCGGGTCTGTAACCCGGCGGTATGGCGAGCATCCTGCAGGTCGCGGTTCCAGAAGACATACATAACAGAGAAGTTGGCAATAAAGGCCAAAGCCAGAAGCAGCAGGTAAATATGGCGTGAACTGGCGTTTCTCATGGTTTTTCACCTGCATCTGGCTGCCGGCATAAAACTATGACGCTCTGGTCATCATTTTTTGGGCCCCATTCAGCAGCGCGGGCCAGAATCTTCTTTACAGCAGCTTCAGCCGGCATTCCGGCAATTTCGGCGCAGATTGCCGCAAAACCTTCGAAGCCAAGCATCTGGTTCTGAGAATCTGTCGTTTCAACGATTCCATCGGTGTAAAGAACCAGGCTGCTGCCTTTTTCAATGGTTCTGCTGTCGCCAGAAACTGTAGCTTTCTGTCTGATACCGAGAGGTATGCCGGCAAGTTTCAAAATTTCGGTGTTTCCGTCGCTTCTGACAACAATCGGGTATGGGTGTCCGGCCGAAGCGTATTCGAGATACCCGGTTGCCGGGTCAAAAAAGCCCAGCCAGCAGGTCATATACAGCCGCTTTGCACCGTAGTTGAAGTGAAGACGGCTGATCTCTGAAAGCAGACTTACGGCGCTCTGAGCCTTCTCTGCATTCATGGCCAGCCACACCTTTATCGAAGCCTGGACCATTGCCGGAGCTATGCCATGCCCGGTGGCATCGCCAATCACAAGCAGAATACGCCCGTCAGGCAATTTCAGCCAGTCATAGTGATCACCGCCAAGCTCGGTGGCAGTGTCACATCGACCATACAGATGCCAGTCATCGCCGCAAAGGTTTTCTTCCGGCCATAGCGTTTCCTGAACGCTTCTTGCTACCTGGAGTTCCTGCAGGTTGTTCATGGTCCGGTTCAAGCTGCTCAGCATTGCATCAAACTCTGACACAGTTGCCCCCGCAAGCTGCAGGCGAAAATTTCCTTCAGCCATCGAAGCCAGAGCCTCACGCAGTTGACTTACCGGCTGCAAAAGCAGCGAAGAGGTAACCCGGGCTGAAAAAAGTGCCAGAAAAATTACCAGAGCCGCAAGAATCTGCAGATTACGCCGCAGCACATCAATTTTTCGGGCGATAACTTCGTATGGCTGTGCCATGATAAGAATATAACCGTCAAGATTACTGCCACGCATTGCTGTCAGAAGATACTTTTTAGTGCTGACTTCTGTGACAAGATGGGCCGGAACACCGCTTTTCATAACCTGATCAGCTAGTTTCTTCAACGCCGGTTCGTGAGCGGTAGCTCGTTTCGGAAAAGCCGGCCAGAATGGCGATGCCGAAACCGGTAAAGCGGCAAAACGGCCCTGCAGAGGTGACATTTTCGCTTCTCTTCTTTTGCTGGTTTTAAGCAGGTAATTTCTCTGCATGGCGCTTTGCGGCATAAAGGCAAAAACCATGGCCCGGGCGTAATTATCGTCACCGACAAAGAAATCGGCATAGGTGGGCATGACGCTGCCAAGAAGATTCATGACGCCAACCTTCCCGGAACTGAGAATCAAAGCCCTTGCGAGCCAGCCACCCATATTGTTGATGACCGAAGACAAATCTGTGCTGGTCTTGCGCGCCGCTTCGTCATAGGTTGCATTAATGATTTCCAGAAGCATCTGACCGTAGATCATCATTGAATCGCGATCGCCGCTCTTTTTACCGGTGGGGTATTCACTGCTGTAAGAAACCGCAGAGTCAGGCCTGACCAGCAAAATCTGATAGATATTTTTCAAATCAAAAAGTCTGCCGGTTGCGGCAAGCTGTTTTGAAAATTCGGGCTCAGGCAGTCGTGAAGTTCTGGCGATATGGCTTTTAAAACGGCGTTCTATCTGTCGGAAATCACCAATCATGCCTTCGTCAATCAGAGTCAGCTCTTCGAGACCGCGCTTCTGCCAGCTGTCGACCAGAACCTTCTCCTGATCGCTGCGGTCGGCGAGCCCGGTAAAAATAAGCAAAGCCAGCGGAATTCCGGCTCCTAGAAGGAAAAGCCAGGCGATTCTGATCCTAAGACCTGGGTAAAGCCTGGTTACACCCATCATCAGAGGCGTAAGTATTAAAAATACGACAAATAGAACTATTTTCAGTATAAAAGCTGCCCGGTCAAAAAGCAGGCTCTTCTCAAGAGGCTGGCTTGTCTGAGCAACTATTACCAGTCCGTCATCGGTAAACATTTTTATACCATGATAACCGTCAATGGCGAAGTTTCGCTCGCCCCATGGCAATTCGGCAAGTATTCTGGCGGTATCTGAAGCAAAACCCGATGCGTCGGGTCGCAATTTTTCAGAGTTTACCGGGTCCTGCCAGGCAAAATAAAAGTTGCGCCCGAACTTATACCTGGCCTGCAAAACGGCGTTATTCAACAACTCCTCACCTTTGATGCCGCTTTTTTTGACAAAAACGATCAGATGCCCCATGTCTGCCCCGCCTTTTGCAGACAATCTGAACCAGCCAGCCCATTGTCGATCATGTGAAGAACCGATTCTGACAATGGCACCGGGACTCTGATTCAAAATTTTATGGGCTGACCGGTAACCAGAGAACTGCTCGACAAATCTTGCGTATTTCGCCTCAAGCCTGGGGTTGATAACGCAGTCTAGAAATCTTCTGGCTACCGCACGCGGCGGTACCGGGAGATAAGGCAGAACAACGCAATCGCCGCCACTGTCGAAGAGATAGATATCAAGAGTCTGCGAATAAGCCGAAACAATCTGCTGCAAACGCCTGCTGAAAACATCTGAAGGGTAAGGAATCGCCACCAGACTTTTAAATTCGTCATCGAATCTCTGCCTGGGCTCAGATTGCGAAGATATCGTCGACAGCATGGCTGTCATTTCTTCATTCGTATCTGCAAGTCGCTCAAGATATGTTTCAGACGCAAAAAATCCGTTGATGCCGGTCAAGAGGAACCAGGGCAGCAGCACTATAACAAGAGCCTTTATCGCTGCCTGTAAAAAAGAAGCCAGAGGCCGCTTGCGCACGGCCTCCGGCAGTCTTGAAACCCACTTCATCTTGAGAAAAAAACCTGCACCGGCAATCTTCTTTCTTAAAAGAACTGCAGAACCAGCGGCTGATCGTAATTAACCCGGTTAAATCTGATTTCGCTGGCCTCAAGAACCGGCTGCCGGCGTGAACTGAAGGCGCCTGAGTTCTCATTGCGCAACTTGTCAACCCTTACAATGCGGCCCTTGACAGTAATCGAAGCTTTTCCTGCCACCCTCGGGTCTGAAGGCAGATCTTTCGGAAACTCGACTTCAAAAGAATAGTCCATGTTTGAGTCAGCGTTTACCGAGGGCTGGCTGTTGACGAAGATATATTTTCTGCCCTTGCGGCTCGAAACAAACTCTACCACGCCCTGCCACTCGACCGCCCTGCCAATATAGGGAACAGCATTCACGCTGACTTCATGCACATCTACGCTTCGTGAAATATTGGCTTCACTGCTTGTCTGACGGCGTTCAGAGGCCACCTTCTCCTGGGCAACCTTCTTGTTTATCCAGAAACGACTGGTATTGATCATTTCATCAGCCTGCCGTATCTGATCGCTGGTCAGACTGCCATAATTTCGCGCCATCGACAGCAGGGGTTCAGCTTTTTCGTATTCGCCACGCTGATAAAAGTAAGAACCGCGGCTGAAATAGTTGTAGCTCTGACGGCCAGCGAGATAAGAAAGCTTACTTTTTGCCTCTTTGAGATTGGGGTTGATTTCGAGACACTTTCTGAACTGAAAAACCGCGTCTTCAATGCGGTCCTGGGCTTCATAAGCTTCACCAAGTGCAAACTGCGCCTTCATCATGTCACCCTGAATTCTGATAGCCTGATTAAAAAAGCTCTCTGCCTTCTGTGGCATCTGCGTCTTCATGTAAATGAGCCCGATCGCATACGGAATCTCGGCGTCGGCAGGCGAACTTTTCTGAGCTCTCTGATAGCGGTTCAAAGCGTCATTAAAGAGGTTCTGCTTAAAATACAGAAACCCGGTAAGCTTGTTGAGATTGGCATCATCAGGGCGATCACGCAGTGCCAGGTCGAAATATTTCAATGCTTCTTCGGAGCGCCCCTGAGTCAGCAGCTGCCGGGCCCGTTTTTCAGCTTCATCACCGCTCATGCTGCTGAATTCGGTCTGTTGAACGGTCTCTTTCCCTTTGAGTTTAAGCTGTGCTGCCACATCGGCTTCCAGATTCTGTTTAAGAGCATCGAGTTCGCGCCGGGCAGCCTGATAGTCGGGTTTCAACTGAACTGCGATCTGAAACTCGATCAGAGCTTCTTTAATAAAGCCCTGAGCCTTGTAAACCCTGCCAAGATTGTAGTGGGCTTCGGGGTAACGCGGGTCAATATCGAGAGCAGCCTTGAATTCGCGATATGCTTCAAGATAACGGTTTTTGTAAAAATGGTTCAGGCCAACATCCACATGAAATTTAGGCGTCGAGGCCTCAATCAAAGTCTGAAAAAAAAGAATACCGATAACTGCCAGCAGCAGAGCCGGCATATATTGCTTTCTGAACATTATCTACCCCTTCGCATCAGATTGGAACCTGCCCCGTTGAATCAGGTCCGATAGTATCTGCGGTCAAGTTTACCAGAGATGCCGGACAATTAAAAGTTTATGAATCGGCAGACTACCTGATGTCGTTAAGGTCTTCGAGTCTTTTGGCAGCTTCCTGCTGGGCATCGATAACCTTATGCAGATCCTGTTTAATAGCTTTGCCGTCATAACCAACCAGACTGGCAGCTTCAGTGAGGTCTGCCTTACGCCTGAGTTCGTCAACGCTGTTCGCCGGAGCCGTTTTGGCAGCAGCGGCAGGTGCATCGGTTTTCTGAGGTGCAGGGGCGCTGCCCCAGCAGCCACAAAGAAGGCCACAACCAGCAACGAAAATCAGAGCGACAAATTTTCTCATAAGCAACCTCATTTCAATCGGGATCCAACCCTTTCAAGGTAATACTTTTCCATGGCTCAGACAAGCAGAGATTGACTTGCGCGCAAGGCTGAACTAAAAGTGTTAAAGCACCGTTTAACTGAAAAGTGTTAACTGAATAATTGCCCTGCGAACCGAAAGGATTGCCCATGAGCACAAATAAAAGTGGTGGCCTGGTCTATTCAAGTGAATGGGGTCGTATGTGCCCCGGGTGTGAGCAGCCGGCCGACAGCTGCCGATGCCGAAAATCTTCAGGAAAAGGCAATTCTCAGCCGGGCGACGGCATCGTCAGAGTTGGTCGCGAAACCAAAGGGCGCAAAGGCAGCGGTGTGACGATCATTACCGGAATACCCGGCAGCGAAGACGACCTTAAAAAACTGGCCGCAGAACTGAAAAAGAAATGCGGCGCCGGTGGCGCCCTTAAAGACGGGGCAATAGAAATTCAGGGCGACCATCGGGACCGACTGATTGAAGAACTGCAGAAACTCGGCTACAAAGTCAAGCGCTGCGGCGGCTAAAAAAGCATCCACAAAGCCCGGAGAGTTTTCTGTCGGTTAATGAGCTTGTCGAAGGACCGCTCAACTGCCGGCTTTTTTCTGAGCCGTAATCATTGCCGCCGTGACCTGCGGGTGACGATAACGTCGCCGGCCTTTGGTCCACCAGCAGAACTGAATGGCCTCGACAGGGCAGAACTGCAGGCAGGCCATGCACTGCTCACAATGATGCTGCCAGACCGGCCGACGGGCCGAACTGAGCCTGATGTTGCCCACCGGGCAGACCTGTTCACACAAGCCGCAGCCGGTACATGCCGATAGAGCTCTGAAATGACGGTCTGAGCGGCCAACCCAGCCGGCAAATCCTTTCCAGATAAACCAGAACAGCCACGAAAATGGCGAAGGTGTAGTTTCCAACTCTGCAGCAGTTCTGGAAGCAATTAGAGGAATCAGTTTCTGCAGGCGTTCTGAAGCAGAAGCAAGCATTGCGTTGTTGACCTGATCAGAAAAAGCACCGTAAAGCGGAGTATAATTGCCCGGCATTACCAGAGCCCAGCCCGCTGAGAGTTTTATTGAAAGATGCTTCTGAAGTTCTGATGCAAAAATTCCGACAGCGGCACCAGGGGAACTGCCGCAGGTAGCGATAGCGCAAACGTAAGGAGCCCCGGAAAACCTGATGCGTTTCAGCGACTCCCTGACAATTACCGGAATGCCCGAAGCATAAACCGGAAAAACGAAAACCACTGTCTCACTATCTATCTTGAGCAGATTATCCTCGCCCAGGTTTGTCAATTCAGCCAGAGGTATCGACCGGGCATCAGAAAACTGCCTGGTAAGAGTTTGCGCAACCATAAGCGAATTGCCGGTTCCCGAAAAATAAAGAACGGTGGTGCTCATCAGATTTACCTCCAGCTGCAACTTAACGCCAGTATATTCTAAACTGCGAAAATTTTCCTGTCAGTCAGAAACCCTTTATGCCATGCAACTGCACGAAAGTTTTTCGTGAAAGGGGCATTTATCTCTGTTATCATTGTCGCAGAGTTGACCATCAGACCATCGAGCATCAGGAGCCTCAGGTGCGAATTGCACTGATCAAGCCTTCATTGGGCGAAAAATCCGGCCGACCGTATCGCACCCCGGCTGTTCTTGAACCAACGGTTATCGCCCTGCTCGCCGGGCATACTCCTGAAGACGTTCAGCTGGTTTTTATCGATGAGCGACTTGAAAGCATCGATTTTTCACAAAACTACGATCTGGTTGCAATTACCACCGAAACTTTCACCGCCCTGCGGGCCTATCAGATCGCGTCAGAATTCAGACGCCGCAATACCCCGGTAATCCTCGGCGGTTTTCACCCGACTCTTCTGCCACGTGAAGCCGCCAGATATGCAGATTCACTTGCCCTTGGCGAAGTTGAAAGCGTCTGGCCCGATGTCATCTCTGATCTCAGATCAGGAAACCTGCAACCAGTCTATCGGAGCCAGAGATCGAGCCTGCAGAATTTCAAATGCGACCGGTCGATATATGGCAAACATCGCTATCTGCCGGTCAGCCTGATAGAAACAAGCCGGGGTTGCTGTTTCAACTGCAACTTCTGCTCAGTCAGAAGCTTTTATGGATCAGAAGTCTTCCATCGGCCGATAGAAAAAGTTGTTGAAGAAATCACCAGACTCGGAAGCCGACTGGTATTTTTTGCTGACGACAACATCGCCTCTAACCCAGAGCATGCCCGCAGACTGTTCAACGCTGTCAAACCGGCACGAATCAGGTGGGCAAGTCAGGCCAGCCTGACTTCGGCCACCGACGAAAGTTTTCTCGACGCTATGGCGGCAAGCGGCTGCATAGCCATCGTCATCGGCCTTGAATCTATCAACCCGGCGAACCTGAAGTTGATGAACAAAGACTGGAGCAACCGGCTTGGACAGCTGGAAAAGCTGCTGAACGCTTTCAGACAGCGTGGTATCATGGTTTACGCCACTTTTGTTTTTGGCTACCCGAATGACCGGGTCAGCGATATTCGCGATACCGTCGATTTTGCACTGTCACAGAAATTGTTCATGGCCAACTTCAATATGCTGCTGCCATTCCCCGGAACGCCGATTTATGATGATCTTATGAAGCAGGGTCGGCTGATTTTTCCGCAATGGTGGCTGAACCCTGATTACCGTTGGGAAATGCCTGCCTTCATGCCGGAACAGATGACTCCGGAAGAAATGGCCATGGCAGTCGGTGAAGGCCGGCGACGATTCAACAGCTATTCCGGCATTCTAAAAAGGGCCGGTGACTTTTCCGCCAATTTTTCCAGTCCGTTCAAAGCCATGCTGTTTCTGGCCGCCAACCTGGTTTCACGCCGTGACATTCACAAAAAAACCGGCATCCATCCAGGCTTCAGCAACTGCGAACTTTTTGAAACCAAACCCGGAGAAATATGAAAGTCACCTTCATCAAACCCAACATGGGCCTGGTCAATGGCCGCCCTTATCACGACCGCGGTCGCATGGAACCGCTGACTTTTGCGGTTCTTGCCGGGCTGCTACCCGACGATTGTGAATTCGCGCTTTTTGATGACCGTTACGAAAGAATACCTTACAGCGAGCCCACAGACCTTGTCTGCATCAATGTCGAAATTTACACCGCCAGGCGTTCTTACGAAATTGCGGCCAGGTTTCGCCAGCGTGGTGTCAAAGTCGCTCTCGGTGGGTTTCATGTCTCTATGATCCCAGAAGAAGCGGCGCAGCATGCAGACACAATCATGCTCGGCGACGCCGAAGAAGTTTTTCCACAGATGGTTGCTGATCTTGCTGCCGGCCGGCTGCAACCGGTTTATCAGGGGCATTTCCCGCCCAGGCTCGGTGGCCTGCGCACCCGCTGGGAAATCTTCAACGGCAAAAGTTATCTGCCGCTGCGTCTTACGCAATTCAGCCGGGGCTGCCCGAATCACTGCCGCTTCTGCGCCACCGGCTCACTGTATCAGAGAACGCATTGCTACCGCCCACCGGCCGAAGTTGCGGCAGAACTGGCTGAACAGCCGCAGAATTTTGTCTTTTTTGTCGACGACAACATTGTGGCGCAGGCGGATGCGGCGAAAGAGTTGTTTCGCCTGCTTATTCCCCAGAAAAAGCGCTGGATAGGTCAGGCAAGTCTTAGCTTTACCGAAGACCCCGAACTGATGAATCTCATGCAACGCAGTGGTTGTGCCGGCCTGGTAGTGGGATTCGAATCGACAAACCCTGAAAACCTGCAGCAGATGGGTAAAAACTGCAACATGCACCTCGAAAGCTATGCGCCGGTAATCGAGAAAATCAGAGAGATCGGTTTTCAGCTATGGGCTGCGTTTCTGATCGGCTATGATGCCGACGACGCGGCATCCATAAAGAAAACCGTTCAGTGGGCCATCGACCAGAAATTCTGTTTTTCTGCCTTCAACATTCTCAGTCCCTACCCGGGCACGCCGCTGTATGAAGAGATGCAGAGTCAGGGCAGACTGCTGTATGACCGCTGGTGGCTCGATGAGCGTTACCACTTTGGTGACTGCGTGTTCAAACCGGCGCGCATGACACCCGACGAACTGACCGAGATCTGTTTCTGGGCCCGCCGCCGTTTCAATCACCCGGTCAGCATTCTCAAGCGCGCCTTTGACTTTAAAACCAATGCCAAGGATTTATGGAGCCTTGCCACTTATTTTGCTTATAATCCGCTGTTTCGCCGTGAATTGTTCAAAAAGCACGGCATGGTGCTCGGCTATCACCACAAATAAAATGCGCCCGGCCAGGGGAAACTCCTGCAACCGGGCGCACCGTATTAATCAGATGCGCTATAAAGATCAGCGAGCGACTTTACCCCTGCCACTGAAAACATAGACCATGCGGCCTTCAGCGTCTCTGTCCATATTGATGTTCTCAAGAACCGGAGTAAAGGGCAGGCCCTTTCGAATGTTTTCAGAGCCGCGTTTCAAAAACCAGTTGATGCCCTGCCCGCCAATATAACTGGTTATTTCAGAGGCAATGGCATCATCGACGATCAGAAGCACTTCTCTGAAGGTGACCTGACCTTCTTTCGGCACAAGAACGCCAACTGCCTTAACCGAAACCAGCCCGGTAACATCGGTGCCCTGCAAAAAGATCAGATTGCGGCTGCCGGTGTTTTTAAATTCGATAGCCTGCTCACTGACAGCATTTTTGGCATTGACTACCGCAATTTCGGTGTTGCCATCGAGCTCTTTGATTATGTCCGCAATGCCACCGGTCTTTTTAAAGGGCATTTTCCAGACCTGGCCTGGGGCAAAAGAACCCATTTCATAGGCAGCCTCGCCGACCTGGGGCATTACATTGAGCTGTTCCTCATCCTGAACGATGCGGTAGCGGTTAAAGTGTGCATCGCCAAGCACATCGTCGACTTCGGTGGCATTACTGTTATCAAGAGCGCTCAGACTGACTTCTGCAAAGCCGAGTTCGGCTTCGATAACAGACAGACCGTTCGGAGCGACAAAGTTCTGCACGAATATTTCCATGTCGAAGCGGTTTTCGGGCAGAAGTTTCACTTTAACACCGAGTTTGCCGGGTTCGGGAATCACCGTCGCCAGCTTGGCAAGCAAATTAGCCTCGCGGGCCGGCGAAATTTTGCCTGGTGCGCCATCTTCACTCATAACCTCAATACTGATGCGTTTGTCTTCCGGCACCTTCAAAAAGCCCTTCTGGGCCTTTCTGATTTTAGCTTCGAGCCGCTTGCGCTTTTGTTCCAGACTGTTGCGGTCGACCGTGTCGAGGTCGGGCAGACTTGGGTCAAGGTAACGTTCAACCGTGGTTATGAGAGTATCTATCTCTTCGCTCAGATCTTTATTTGGAACCACTTCAGGCTGAATCTTCGCAAACTGCAGTCTCTTGAACGCCTTTTCGAGAGGCACTTCGAACATGGTGCGCGCTGATTTTCTAGCCTTAAGCTGCTCGGCGGCATTGATCAGTTCAACAAAAGGTGCAAGATCATAATCACGTTCAAGTGAAAGGCGCAACTGTTCATCGATCTCGCCAACTTTGGTCACAAAATCAGGTGAATGAACCCCTTCGTTCCCGGTAGAAAAAGCCGAAGTCATTTCCTTGATCAGGTTTCCCATTTCGCTGTCGGCCATGGCAACGCCTGGCATAAACAACGCCAGCATCAGAAAAAGAACGTAAAGGCGGTTCTTCATTGTTTCCTCCAGAAAAACTTTGTCTTGATGCAGATTAGCATAATAAACAACCCACCGCAAACTCTGCATATTTGCGCATTAAAAAGAATGCTCAACAGGGTACATGAAGTTACCCCCAAAAGTTACCCTGCCTTGTGAAGTAAAACAAATTCAACACATCCCGTCCGGACAAAGTCGACAAACATGAAAAAACCCGCTTCAGCAGCGGGCTTATTAGACTTAATTAAACATCATTCGGGCAAAAAAAAATGGAGCATGGCGGATTTGAACCGACGACCCACTGATTAAGAGTCAGTTGCTCTACCAGCTGAGCTAATGCTCCAAGGGTCTGCACAGGCAGACCCGATTTAAGTGAGCCGCGTTGGATTTGAACCAACGACCCCCTGATTAAAAGTCAGATGCTCTACCCCTGAGCTAGCGGCCCGAAAAGAACGATAACAAAACGCGCCTGGAAGGATTCGAACCCTCAACCTACGGATCCGAAGTCCGTTGCTCTATCCAATTGAGCTACAGGCGCTCAAAAGGGACGAAGACGGGGCTCGAACCCGCAACCACAAGATCCACAATCTTGTGCACTACCATTGTGCTACTTCGTCCATAAAGCCTAGACGAGATCAGCCTTCACCGCGCCAGAGAGGACTCGAACCCCTGGCCCGCAGCTTAGAAGGCTGCTGCTCTATCCACCTGAGCTACTGGCGCAACCAAGATAAAAAGAAAGCGGGAAACGGGACTTGAACCCGCGACATCCACCTTGGCAAGGTGGCGCTCTACCAACTGAGCTATTCCCGCAAACAACTTTGCAACCTATCGGGGCGACTGGACTCGAACCAGCGGCCCTCTGGTCCCAAACCAGATGCGCTACCAACTGCGCTACGCCCCGGTGCTGCGACCTTGCGTTGCAACGAAATGTATATTAACAGAACTCGATTTTACAGTCAAGCATTTTTTGCATAAAAATTTTCTCAGCCTAAAATACAGTGTACAACCACATTTTCCCGATTCAAGACTTCTTCGACTTATAAAAAAATTCTTTTCAGCCAAAATGGCCAGTTTAATTAATACCTGTCTGTCCCTTTTCCTATATACGGCCTTTAACAGCATGAGTCTGCTATTTTTTACTGCAAAACCGGGCAACAGCATTTAACTCCTGAATTCCGCTTCCATACCAGACAATGAAAAGACAGCATCCATTACTTCTACTCCCAAGCCTTGAGCAATAGAGGCGAAAATCCTGCCCTGACGAGAGACAGAGGTATTTTAATGCGATCGCCGCAAGATAGGCAGTTGTTGTATCGGATAATTTCTGGTACATTGGCCGCAGATTTTTATCTTATACAGACACCCCGAAGAGGTGATACGAAATGAAACAGATCTGCGTTATCGGCCTGGGCTACATTGGTCTACCAACCAGTTCGATACTGGCCGCCAAAGGTTATCAGGTACTGGGGGTAGACATCAGCCAGAAAGTGGTCGACACAATCAACAGTGGCAGAATACACATTACCGAGCCAGATCTTGATCTTTTCGTCAAAGCGGCGGTGCAGTCCGGAAAATTACGAGCTTCTCTCACACCTGAAAAAAGTGACGTTTTTATCATCGCCGTACCAACACCTTTCAAAGAAGACAAAAAACCAGAAATGTCTTTTGTACAGGCCGCAACCGAAAGCCTTGTCAAATTTCTGCAGCCTGGTAATCTCGTCATTCTCGAATCGACATCGCCGCCCAAAACCTGCGAAGAAATCATCTCACCAATCATAAAAAAGGCCGGCTTTGTTCCTGGTAAAGACGTATTTCTTGCCCATTGCCCCGAAAGGGTTTTGCCTGGCCAGATAATGCGCGAGGTGGTAGAAAACGACCGGGTAATTGGCGGTCTGACACCTGAATGCGCCGAAAAAGCCAGACAACTCTACAGCAGTTTTGTGAAGGGGCAGATTCACATCACCGATTCAACCACCGCTGAAATGGTTAAACTCGTTGAAAACAGCTTTCGCGATGTCAACATCGCCTTTGCCAATGAATTGTCAATTATCTGCGAACGCCTGCATCTGAACGTCTGGGAACTCATCAAACTGGCCAATCTCCACCCCAGGGTTAACATATTAAGACCCGGACCTGGAGTTGGTGGGCACTGCATCGCTGTCGATCCATGGTTCATCGTCGATGCCTGCCCTGAAGAAGCGAGACTGATAAAGACCGCCAGACTTGTAAATGACAGCAAACCCGAGCATGTGGTCCAAAAGGTGACGCAGGCCGCAGGCCGCCTGAAAAACCCTGTAATCGGTGTGCTAGGGCTTTCATACAAACAGGACATCGACGATCTGCGCGAATCACCGGCGGTAGAAATTGCTCACAGCCTGAAAGGCATGAATATTGGCAGACTCATGGTCTGCGAACCATTCTGCCAGAAGCACCCGGACTTTGAACTGTTTCAACTGGAACAGGTTCTCAAAGAAGCAGACATACTGGTTCTACTGGTCGCGCACCAGCAGTTCAGAAAAATTGCCCCCGAAATTCTCAAACCCAAAATCGTAATCGACACATGTGGAATCTGGTGAAAAAATGAAATTATTACTGATTGACCCCCCGTTTAAAAGCTTTGCAGGCATTTTCAGCCTTTATTTTCCCCTCGGGCTGGCATATCTGGCTGGTGCCGCCAAAAAAGCCGGTTACGAATGCAGCATTCTCGACATGGATGCCGCCGAACCCAAAGAAGGTTCGCTCAATTTCTCGCGGGAGTATGAGAGCTACAACAGCTATATAACTGCCCTGAATGACCCGCAGCACCCGACCTGGAAGCTGATGCGCGAGCTGGTTGTCAAACAGAATCCTGATTTTATCGGAATTTCTGCATTGACGACCAAATTCGGTTCGGTAATTCAGACCGCCAGATTCTGCCGTGAGGTGCTGCCGGGGGTTCCGATAATTGTCGGCGGCGCACATGCTTCGACCATGCCCGCTCTTACCGCAAGCATTCCGGAAGTTGATTATGTTCTGCGCGGTGAAAGCGATGAGTCGCTCCCGGAACTGCTGAATGCAATACGAAATCATGGGGATCTCAGCAAGGTTGGCAGCCTAACCTGGAAAAAGAACGGCCAGATGGTTCATAATCCTGACCGACCGTTCACCCAGAACCTCGACAGCCTGGCTCTGCCAGACCGCAGCGCCCTTCTCAACCCCGAACATTATTCATCAGAAGATATGGGTGTCATTCTGACTTCACGTGGTTGTCCTTTCAGATGCAGCTACTGCTTTCACATGTGGGAACGCCGGGTGCGTTTCAGGTCGGTAGAATCAGTGATTTCAGAAATCATGGAAGTTCACAAAGCCTACGGCACCACACAGTTTTCACTGAAAGACGACTCGTTCACGGTCAGGCGCAAACACGTTCTCGACCTTTGTGAAGCGTTCAAAAAGCTGCCTTTCAAGATAACCTTCAACTGCACAACCCGCGTCGACATTCTTGACGACGAACTGGTCGCGGCAATGAAAGCTGCCGGCCTGGCGCAGTTGAGCGTCGGCATCGAATCAGGCTCTGCCGCAATTCTTAAAGAGACAGACAAAGATATTACGCACGCCCAGATCCTCAAGGCTGCAGAAATACTCAACCGACATGGGGTTTTCTGGACCGGCTACTTCATGATCGGGTTGCCAACCGAAACCGAAGAAGACATTCTTAAAACTGTCAAATTTCTGCGGCGGGCCAGACCATACTATGGTGGCCTTGGCGTCTACAGCCCGTTTCCAAAAACCAAGCTTTTCGATCAGGGGGTCGAAATGGGCCTTCTCGACCCAAACCCGCCACTCGAACATTTTCTTAAAACGAACCCAAAAGATCTCTTCTTCAAAGATCCGGCGAGACGCGTGCTTCATATCGAACACAGCCGCTTTCAGGAACTCTCTGAATTCGCATCAAAAGAATTTCATAAGCACAATTCAAATCTGTTCAACCTGGTCAGACGTGGTTTTGCGCGACGCAAGGCCTATATGTATGACCCCTCGCTGCTCAGAAGAGACCTTGGCAGGGCTGTGGATTTCCTTGGCATCAAGCGATTCTTCGGCGGAGAGCACTGAAAAATGTGCGGAATTGCCGGATTCAGCGGAGATTTTTCCAGATCGTTACCCGGGCAGATGGTTGAAGCAATCAGCCATCGCGGGCCCGACGACCACGGAATCTGGATTGCAGACGACGGTCGAACTGCGCTTGGGCACGCCCGGCTGTCGATAATCGACCTGAGTCCCGATGCCCACCAGCCGATGACTAATGAAGACGGCAGTCTATGGCTGGTATTCAATGGTGAAATCTACAATTTCTCTGAACTGCGCGAGCTGCTGCTCCAGCGTGGACACAAGCTTGCCAGTCGCTCAGACTCTGAAGTCCTGCTGCACCTGTATGAAGACGAAGGTGAAAAAATGCTGGCGCGGCTTAACGGCATCTTCGCCTTCGCCATTTACGACTGCAAAGCGCGAAAACTCTTCATAGCCCGCGACCACCTGGGCGTCAAACCTCTTTACTACGCTGAAACCAGTGCCGGCCTTGCGTTCTGTTCTGAACTGAAAGGGCTCCTGAGCTGCCCAGGGCTCGACCGCAGCATAGATATGCGGGCAGTCAATGCCCACCTTGCCTATATATGGAACCCGGCGCCGATGACCATGTTCCGGGGCGTCAGAAAGCTTCTTCCCGGCAGTGCCTGCATCATTGAAAACGGAAAAATCAGCAGACAGTGGCAATGGTACACCCTGCCTTACGACGGAACAAGGCTCGACCTGAGTTTTGCAGAATGTGCAAGAACCCTGACGGATCATCTAGAAACGGCAGTCAGACGCCAGCTGATCGCCGATGTTCCGGTGGGTGCTTTCCTTTCAGGTGGGCTCGATTCGAGCGCCATTGTCGCGATGATGCGCCGACTGATGCCTGAATCGCCAATTCGCTGTTACAGTATCGGCTTCAACGACGACGGTGAGGTCGAGGGCTGCCCGGCTGATCTCCCCTATGCCCGAAAAGTGGCAGAGCATCTGAAAGTCGATCTGACAGCCATCAGAGTTTCACCCGAGCAGCTGATTCAGAGAGTCAGCGAGCTCATCTGGTATCTGGATGAGCCTCAGGCAGACCCGGCACCGGTTAATGCAATGTTCATTGCCGAACAGGCCCGCAGAGACGGTATCAAAGTACTGCTCTCAGGCGCGGGTGGCGATGATATCTTTACCGGCTATCGACGGCACCTGGCGATGAAAACCGAATCGCTCTGGGGCTGGCTGCCGAGGCCAATACGAAGCCTGGCCGGACGCATTGCCTCTTCAAATGCGGATGTGAGAAATCCCTGGGCCAGACGCATGGTCAAGGTTCTGCAAAATGCCCATCTCAGTGACAAAGAACGGCTTCTGGCCTACTATCAATGGTCATCTGAAGATCTGAGAAAGAGTCTTTTCTCCGAAGCACACCGCGAAGAGGCTTTTTCAACAGCATGCACAAAGCCTCTGATCGACGCCATGGCTGAAATCGCAGATGAGAAAGACCCGATAAATCAGATGCTGTTCCTCGACAGCCGCTTTTTCCTGCCAGACCACAATCTCAACTATACCGACAAAACCTGCATGCGTTACGGCGTCGAGGCCAGGGTGCCGTTGCTCGACCCTGATCTGGTTGCTTTTGCCAGCAAAATCCCGACTGGTTTCAAACAGACCTTCACAAACGGCAAAGCCATTTTTAAAAAAGCCATGGAACCGTTTCTGCCACATCAGGTCATTTACCGGCCAAAAACTGCTTTCGGAGCGCCGCTGCGCCAATGGGTGCGAAACGACCTGCGCGGCATCATCAGCGAACTGCTTTCGCCCGAAGTATTGCGCCAGCGCGGGATCTTTTCACCAGAAGCGGTCAGCAGACTCATGACCGATGACCAGGAAGGGCGCATCGATGGCAGTTATACGATTTTTTCACTTCTCTGCATCGAAATATGGTGTCGACTCTTTATCGATCGAACCAGTTACCAGAACATCAAGATCTAAGCCAGGAGCCGCAAGCACATGAAACAGATTCTGCAAAGCCTTAAAACCGGTCAGATTGAACTTGCCGAACTGCCGGTACCAAAAGTCAAAGCCGGTTCACTGCTGATCAAAACCAGTCGCACCCTGATTTCGCTCGGAACCGAGCGCATGCTGCTGAATTTCGGCAAGGCCGGCTGGGTCGATAAAGCCCGCCAGCAGCCCGACAAGGTTAAACAGGTTTTGCAGAAAATGAAAACCGACGGTCTGATGCCGACGGTCAATGCCGTGTTCAATAAACTCGATCAGCCTCTTGCCCTTGGCTACTCAAACGCCGGTATTGTTCTCGAAGTCGGAGCCGGGGTATCCGGCTTTAAAAAAGGCGACCGGGTGGTATCCAATGGCAACCATGCTGAAGTCGTCTGTGTTCCGGCCAATCTCTGTGCCAGAATACCTGAAGAAGTCGATGACACCAGCGCCAGTTTCACCGTGGTTTCTGCAATTGCCCTTGAAGGCGTGCGCCTGATCAACCCGACGCTGGGCGAAAGCGTCGCGGTCATTGGCCTCGGCCTGATCGGTCTTCTGACCTGCCAGATACTGCAGGCAAATGGCTGCCGGGTCATAGGTTTCGATTTCGATCGCAGCAAGGTCGATCTCGCCCGCGAATATGGCGTCTCGGCTTACGATATCTCGCGTGGCAACAGCCCGGTCGATCTGGCAATGAATTTTTCGCGTGGTTATGGCGTCGATGCGGTTATCATCACCGCAGCAACTTCAAGCAATGACCCGGTGCAGCAGGCACCGCAGATGTGCCGCAAGCGTGGCAGAGTCGTTCTTGTCGGTGTCTGCGGGCTCAATATTTCGCGCGATGATTTTTACAAGAAAGAAATTTCCTTCCAGGTTTCCTGTTCTTATGGTCCCGGGCGTTATGCCAGCGAATATGAAGAAAAGGGCCTCGATTACCCCATAGGTTTTGTAAGATGGACAGAGCAGCGAAATTTTGTTGCAGTGCTCGATCTCATGGCAACCGGCAAGCTTCGCACCGCTGAACTGGTAAGTCGGGAAATTCCTTTTAACGAAGCTGAAGCAGCTTATGAGATGGTTTCAGAAGCCAAAGACATTCTCGGACTGGTTCTGAAATACGACGGTAAGGTCGACCTGGAACAGAAATCTGTATTTCTGCAGGAAATCGCACAGCATCCGCCAACCGCATGCAACAAGGCAGTCATAGGCTTTATTGGAGCCGGCAACTACGCCGGCGGCATGCTGATACCATCGTTCGCAAAAGCTGGTGCGGTATTAAAGACGATTGCCAGTGCCGGCGGCGTTTCAGGCAGCCACATTGGCAGTAAACACGGGTTTTCAATCAGTACTACCGACACTGGCCGCATTTTCAACGACCCTGAAATAAATACGGTCGTGATCGCCACGAGACATGGTTCGCACGCGCGCTTCGTCATTGAAGCACTCAACAGCGGCAAGCACGTTTTCGTTGAAAAGCCACTATGTTTGAGCTTTGCCGAGCTCGAAGAGATTAAAGCCGCCTGGAAAAAAGCAGCCGAAAAAAAGCATCTGCATCTGATGGTCGGCTTCAACCGCAGATTTTCACCTCTTACCGCAGCGGCCGCTGAAAGTCTGAAAGGCGGTAACGCGCCATGCAGCATAATTATCACTGCCAACGCAGGTCAGATACCGGTCGAGCACTGGACACACGACCTGGCAACCGGGGGCGGCAGAATAATTGGCGAAGGCTGCCATTTTATCGATCTGATAAGACACCTGACCGGTCACCCGATTGTTTCGCTGCAGGCAGCGGCCATGACCAACCCGATGTCGCAGGATAAAATGCCCGATACCATGACCATAACCATGGGCATGCGTGACGGCTCAATCGGCACTGTTCACTACTTTGCCAACGGCAGCAAAGACTTTCCGAAAGAAAGGGTCGAAGTTTTCTCGGCCGGGCGTATTCTTCAGATCGATAATTTTAAAAGTCTGCACTATTTCGGCTGGCCGGGAGCAAAAAACCAGTCTTTATGGGCTCAGGACAAAGGCCAGGAAGCATGCGCCGCCGCTTTTATCAGAGCGGTTGAAAAAGGCCAGGCATGCCCCATCAGCATCGATGAGCTCGTTGAAGTTGCAGGCATGACTTTACAGGCGGGCGGGATTACACTAGACTGAAAATGAAAGGCTTATGAAACTTAAAAAATGACTTTCAGCAGAGTTTTTCACACAATCCGCCATCTGTTGCCAGTTCAGATATATGGTCGGCCACTTTTTGCGCTGCGCCGTATGTTTTCTTCGTCCGGCAACCCGGGCCGTCTTTCGCAGCTTGCCGCCGAACTCAAAACCCGGCTGCTTCTGCAACCGCCAGAAAAACTCGAACTCAAGTTTCTCAACCGATCACATCAGTTTAAAACTTCAGAAATGCAGTGGCAGACGGGGCATTTCAGTGATCGCCCTGAAAAACTCTGGATTTATAATCTCAATTACTTTGCCTGGCTGCACGATGGCCAGACCGAAACCCATTCGCCTCAGAATCTTTTTCTGATCCTCGACTGGATTGAAAAAAACAATTCGCCAAGAGCTGAAACCTGGGAACCATACCCGCTTTCACGGCGGGTTACCGAATGGGTCAGATGGTGCCGTGAGCACCCCGCGCTCGACGAAGATGCTGAAGACTGTATTGTCAGTTCGATTACCCTTCAGTGTCAGCGACTCAGAAACGATCTTGAATACCATATTCAGGCCAACCACCTTCTCGAAAACCTCAAGGCCCTTTTCGTCGCCACTGTTTTTCTGGCGGAGTATGAAGAGGGGGTTACCCCGGAAAGCGAGTCGTTGATCGAGTTCTGCATCGACGAACTGGTTGAACAGATACGCCTGCAGATTATGCAGGACGGCGGGCACTTTGAGCGCAGCCCGATGTATCACGTCGAAATGCTGCATGCTGTCGAATCTGTAAGGGCCGCTAACCGCAAATTGCTTGAACTTGACGGTATCAGTCAGAATCTAAGCCGCAAGATTGCCAGAATGGCGATGCTCTGCGGCGACAGAATTCCGCTGATGCGCGACTGGCTTGCGGTTATGACTCACCCTGACGGAAAAATAGCGCAATTCAACGACTCGGCCCTCAAGACCGGCATCAGTCGAGACTGGAAAACCATGAATTATCTTCTCGAACATTCAGGTTTTTTTGTGCGCCACACACCTGAATGCTATTTCGTGCTCAGCTGCGGCGATCCTTCGCCGACTTTTCAGCCCGGGCACAGCCATTGCGACATTCTTTCGTATGAACTGTCTCTAAATGGCGAACGTTGCATCGTTGATACCGGCTGTGGTTCATATCAGAATGCCGAGATCCGCTACGAATGCCGACGAACAGAAGCCCATAATCTTCCAATGATCGAGCATGCAGAGCAGTCAGACATCTGGGGCACTTTCAGAATAGGCAGAAGAGCGAGAGTCACTCATCGCAGCTATGACTCAGAGCATGGCATGCTCGTAGTTGAATTTATCGATCAATATGGCCAGCACTACCGCCGCGAGGTAATTTTCTTGCATCAACAGATCAAGATTCGCGACCGTCTGACGCAGCGACGGGTAACCGGAACTTTCATCTCACTTTTGCACCTTGCGCCGGGCGCGCTGGTTATCCCGGAGAACCGCCCGTCAACGACCAGTTTCAGTATTGGCAACAACGTATTGAGCGTCACCACAGAAGCTAATTTGCGCACGGCGCCATATATATGGTATCCAGCCTTTGGCAAACCGGTAAATTCTGAAAAATTAATTCTGAGTAATCCACAGGCCGAGGCTATTGATTATGTCATCTCCTGGCAGACCACTTAAAGTTCTTATCATTACACAGTTCTACTACCCAGATGTCACTGCCTGCGCTTTCAGAATGCAGGAAACAGCCTCCCTGCTTGCCAAAATGGGCTGCGAAGTGCATGTAATCGCAGGTGAACCCCACAAGGGCCAGATTGGTGGGCAGAGAATCGATGATGGCAGCATAAAGGTCAGCCGGGTGCCACTGATCAAATATGAAGGCCGGGGCAAATGGAACTACATCGCCCATTACCTGTCGTTCATGTTTGGGGCGATCAAGGCCGCAGGCAGACACAAAGGGCGTTTCGACATTATCTGGGCTTCAAGCCCGCCGCTTTTTACCGGCATTTCAGGTCTGGTTACCGCCTGGTTTAAAAGAACCCCTCTGTGCCTCGACATTCGCGACATCTGGCCAGAATCGGCGGTGGTTGCCGGTCAGATCAAAGAGGGCAGTTTTCTCTTCAGGGCGGCAAAGGTAATCGAATACCTTCTCTACCGGGCTGCAAACCAGATTACCTGCGTCGCCGGGCCCATGGCAGACTATATCAGCCGTGTTTCGGGCGGGCGACGCCCTGAGATTATCTACAACGCGATTCCGGGCACAATGGTTGCCGACGGTGCCATGCCGGTAGACCCAGAACCAAAGCCGATGACTGTTCTTTACATTGGAAACATGGGTTACTGCCAGAACCTCGGCCTGGTGGTCGAAGCTGCGCGTGAGCTGGCGGCGGCAGGAGAGACCAGAATCAGATTTCAGCTGGTCGGCGGTGGCATCGAAAAGCCTCTGATAGAAAAGGCTGTCAAAGATGCCGGGTTGAGCAACATAGAAATACTCGGACTGGTTTCGAAAGAGCGGGCCATCGAAATGATCCGCAATGCCCATGCTCTGATGCTGCATCTCAAAGATGACGGCACCATGGACAAAACCATTCCGTCAAAGGTTTTTGACTATATGGCCGGCGGCAGGCCGATTCTTTATGGCCTTAAGGGCGAAGCCAGCGATATTCTCGGTTCGATTCGCGGCAATCTTTATTATGACCCGGCTGACCCGTCGCAACTGGCCAATCGTTGCCTCGAACTGCTGAAAAATTACCAGGAACTGGCTTCAGCAGCCACAGAAAATCTCAGAGTGGTCAGGCAACGTTTTCTGCGCGAAGTAATGACCAGCAAGCTGCTCAAAATTTTTAAAAATCTTTCTCAGCCCTCTTGATTAGTAGGTTTTGCGGTGCTATCCTCAACCCCATTCCCGACGCAAAATCTGCGGTCGGGAAAATCTGCAGAAAGAGGAGTATTCGCTGTCGAACGGCTGACCAAAGCTCGAAATCGGGCGAACAATTGTCGTATGTTGCTTGTAAAAACTGTGGTAAAAAATTCAAATATTGAAGGTCTCGGTCTTTTCGCTGCTGCAGATATGCCGGCTGACACTCAGGTGTGGGCATATCATCAGGATTTTGACAAAGTTCTCACTGAAGACAAGCTTGAAGAAATGCCTGAATGGCAGAAGGATTTTTTCCGCAGATATTGCTTTTCCAGCGGCGATCTTCTCTATTACTGCATCGATGATGCGCGCTTCATGAACCATTCTAAAAAGCCCAATCTTGTTGACAAACCCGAAGGCACCTTTACCGCCCGCCCGATTAAAGCAGGCGAAGAACTGGTATGCGACTATGCCGGCATGGGTCACACCGAAAAAGACCTGGCATTCAACACCGGCTGGTTCGGCTGAGTCAGCTTCGCGGTTGCCAGCCATTATGGCCTCGGCTGAGCTGCCCGCGAGACAAAAATAAACCGGCCTGCAGAACTAATCTGCAGGCCGGTTGTTTTTCAACAGTTACTTATCTGAAGTTTCGCCGCCATCATAAAGAATTTCTTCGCTGACCGCAGGTTCAATTTTGATACCGGCCGGGGCTTTTCTCTGCATGGGCTTGAAATTGCCATTTGCATCGTAGAAAGCGGCAAGCCGGTCATACCATTTGCTGTTGCTTTCGTGGTTGAGAATGAAGTCAAAAGTTCCGACCGCACGGCAAACCCTGACAAAATCACTCAAAAAGGCAAACACCGCATTTGCCGAGGCTTCGCGGGAAACCAGAGAAGCATTCTGAGCATCAATCAGGTCGAGAATGTTTACAGCGCCTCTTGAATAAGCATTTCTGACCAGTTCAAGTGTTTTTGATGCATACTCAGCGCGGGTCTTTGCAAGAGCGATGCTTGAAAAAGAAGCGCGGGCATCTTCGAGAGAAGCGCGGGTATTCAACTCAAGACGCTGCATAAGATATTCTTTTTCGGCTGCAAGCTTTTTAATATTGGCTTCTGCCTCTTTGATGGCAGCTTTGCGATCGCCACCCTCATGCAGAGGAATAGAAATATTCAGACCCACGTGCCAGTCGTTTTTGTCAGGGTAATTGAAAACGCTGTTGAATGGTGCAGGCATGGCAGGCTTGACCGCGCCGATACCCGATTCCCTGACGGTTCGACTGAAATTGCTCTGTAAAGCGACCGTCGGGTGACTGTAACGATTTTTCGCAGACTTTTTCGAGCGGTCCATGGCTTCGATGCCGCGACTGATCTGCTGAATTTCGGGTGAGAACACAAAGGTATCACCGACCAGAAAGTCACGAAACAGTCTATAACCCATCTGGTTATCGATGTATGGCGCCACTTTTTCGTAATCGAGAAAGAACACTTCAGAGAAAATATCGCAGTCGGCAGTGGTGAATTCCTCTTCCTGGGAGGCTGCGAGCACCTGATTGAGAGCCATTTCAGCCTTACGGCGCATGGCGGTTGCGTCGATCAAAGCCTGTCTGGCCCCAGCCATCTGGATTTCCCAGCGATAGACTTCGGCCGGCCCCGAGGTTCCGACCTGCTCTCTGAATCTCGCGATTTCGAGATTAGCCCTGGTAACCTCAAGGTTGTCACGCTGAATATTCTGCAAAGTTCTGGTTTTGAGAACATTGAGATAGGCAATGGCAGCGTCTTTGATGATATCGAGCATCAACGCCCTTTCCTCTTCGCGGCGAGCGCTCTGAAAAAGCTTCTGAATGTCAATATTGGCACGGGCCTGCTCACTGTATAAAACCAGCATCAGATCGGCACCAATCTGGGTTGCATGTTGAGCCGGTGTCATAATGCTTTCGGCCCGGTCTTCATCGAGCATTGTCTGGCGGCCAAAAGCACTGATTTTCGGCCGCAGATTCGACTTCGCCCGGTCAACGGTCTGCTCACCGGCCGCCAGTTCCTGTTTTTTGGCCATCAGCTGCAGGTTGCGCAACAGTGCGGTTTCGATGACCTGAGTGATCGAGAGTTTTCTTTCGATATTATCGGGTTCTTCGTTGAGCAGAACCGCATCGGTCATCTGGCTCCAGGTCGGGTAGACGCCGATTTCGCGGGCGGTCTGCATATTGATCGTCAGGCGTTCGGTGTGCGAAAAATCAACCTGAAAAGTCGCAGGGTCGTCATGCATCAACAGTCGCTGAAAATTCAGAGCAATACGTCTGGCGAGCTTCTGAGTATCGATTTCCATGGCAATACTGCAGAGAACGCCACTTTCAACCGGGGCTCTGCCGATCATGGCCATGCTGGGAACCTTCATCGCATTGATTCTACCGATCAGCTGTTTCTGTTGCTCAAGCGGCATGTCGAGCATCGGGGCAACATAAACAGCCTCGGCGTCAGCAAGTTTTGCCACAGCTTCGGCAAGATTGCTGCCAACCGGGATAACCACAAGTTTCACGCCACGTTCTTCAGCCTGTTTCCGCAGGTATTCAGGTAAACCCGCGATGCCATCGAGCATGTATGAGCTGATAAGCAGATGCATACGCGAAAAGCTGCGAATTTCCTGAAAGCGGTCGATATGTCGGCCAATATCGATGCCGGCATCGATGTAAGTCAGATTGGGCGTGCCGCTTGTACCATCAATCTTTTTAAGGCCCTGCATGGCAGCGTTAATGACGTGAGCAGCCAAAACCGGTTTTTTCAGGTTCTCATTTGCAGCAGCTATCTGTGAAGCAACCGGACCGACAGCAAGAATGGCATCGGCATCTGGTGCTTCAAGCAATGTTGCAAATTTTTGCCGTATCGTAGAATTATTCCAGTTGCCATCGTGAATGTTTTTTTCGACAAAATTGATCTGATCGCCCTCCGGAAGGAGCTTTCTGGTTTCTTCATCGATCATTTCGAGCAGAGTCGAAGAGTTCGGCGTATGGCCATCGATAACAACGCCAACATTGATCGTACGGGCAAAGGCTGCGTCAGAACAGAAAACAGCACCAAAAGATAAAACCAGTATGCCAAAAATTTTGAGAATTCTCATAATTCCTCCGGACTCAGTTTGGAAAAATGTTAACAGAGCTTCGTCTGAGAAACAACAATGGTAACCCTGAAACTATATTACAAAATAACACGCATAAACAAGTGCCCGTGGCAAAAAATTTGGCAGATCCGACAAGATTCTGCTATTTTGGCATCAAAATACCAGAATAGCAACGGAGCCCCAGAATGAGCACATATCTCGGCATGTCTGAAGCGGTAAGTCTTGGAATTCATTCAATGCTGCTGCTGGCGAAAAATCCGGCCGAAGGTCTTAATCTTGTGGCAATGGCAAATTCACTGAACGCTTCAGAAGCCCATCTGGCAAAAGTGATGCAGCGACTGCGCAAGAGCGGCATGATATCGGCTTTGCGTGGCCCGGGTGGCGGCTACAAACTTCTTTTTCCGCCAGAAAATATTTCTCTGCTGCAAATTTACGAAGCAATCGACGGGCCCTTTAAATTTGAAGAAAACCACTGCCGGTGTCCAGTTTCTCCGTGTAAAATAAATAAATTACTTCATGAAATGGCATGCCATTTTTTTGATTATCTGAAGAATAACACTCTCGCAAGCGTCATCAACGAATCACAGAAAGAGGTCAGACAAAAATGAAACTCATTCACAAGCTTGCATTTCTGGCGGGGGTTCCGCTTCTGGCTTTCTTCTGGCAAAGCTACGGCCAGATAAGCGTGGCGATGCAGGAAATCGAAAACTCTCGAAGAGTTCAGAAGACAGCCATATTTTTCAGAAACTGCTCCGAACTCACCCATCAGCTTCAAAAAGAACGTGGCTATTCGATTCTTTTTCTTAAAAAAGCTGCCGGAGAAGAAGAGGTCTCAGTACACCGACAGTCGAGCGATCAGCTGTTGAGCAGTCTGCTTCTCTCTGAAAAGGAAATGCAGTTGGTGTTCCGCGAATTGTCAGCCAAAATAAGCAGTTTCAGAAGTCGAATTTCTGGCAGTTCAGACGTTGAATCCGTGGCGAGAGAATATAATGATGTAATAGGCTATCTTCTCGATCAGCAGAATGAATATTTCCGCAAATATGCCTCTTCATCTCAACTTGCTGGTCAGTTTATCTCTATCGTGACTCTTGAAGCCGCCAAAGAAAGCCTTGGTCAACTGCGAGCACTTATTTCTGCAATTCTGCTCGATGACGAACCGATATCAGAAAGTATTTTTCAAAATCTTATAAATTTTCGAGCGATGTTTTCTGCCGGCATCACCTCAAGAATTCTGCAGCTCGAAAATTCTTCAGGTGAAAGTCTGAAGCAAATTGTTGAAGGAGCCGACTGGCAAAAAATCAATCGACAATCGGCCTGATCTTTTCAAAGGCTTCTGCTGGCGGTTTTGCACAGAACGGTAAAGAATATTTCGCGATGGTCACCGATCTTATCGAGAAAATGCAGGCTGTCATTCAATCTGAACTTGCTGCAACTGAGAAAAAGGCGATTTTCTCGACTTCTGAAGCGGTTACTCATATGAACTTTTCAATTTTTCTTATTCTCGCTGCAACTATTGTTTCCGGCCTGGTTTCAGTGCGACTGGCACGAAGCATCTCTGGCCCGGTCGGGCGGGTTGCGGCTCTGGCAGAAGCCGTCAGCCGCGGCGACCTTTCTCGCCGTCTGGGCATCGACTCTGCCGACGAAGTTGGCCGCATGGCAGGTGCTCTCGACTTCATGTCTGACGAACTTGAGCAGAAAGCCAGACAGGCAGAGAAAATTGCAGACGGCGATCTGCGTGTCGAATTCAAGATTTCTTCATCAGATGATATTCTTAGCAATGCGATGCAAAAGATGGTAAGCGGCCTGAATGATCTTATCGAGAACATCCGCGACGGCATAACCCTGCTCAATTCAATGTCAAGCCAGATTTCTGAGGCCAGCCAGTCGCTTTACGAGGGGGCGTCAGATTCAGCCGCCTCTCTCGAACAGGTTTCGGCTTCGATGACCGAAATCGACTCGCGCACCAAAAACACCGCCCAGAATGCCGCTTCAGCTCTAGATATCGCTACCAGAACCAGAGAATCGGCAGTTACCGGCACGCAGAATATGAGTGAACTGATTCAGGCGGTCGACACCATCAGCGAATCAGGCAAACAGATCACCCGCATTTCGAAGATCATTGAAGATATAGCGTTTCAGACGAATCTGCTGTCTTTAAATGCTGCGGTAGAAGCTGCAAGAGCCGGAAAACACGGAAAAGGCTTCGCAGTCGTCGCCGATGAAGTGCGCCGTCTGGCCGGCCGCAGCTCGTCAGCCGCCAAAGAAACGGCAGAGCTGATTACCAGTTCCATGACAAGCATCGAAATCGGCACCAAAATTGCTTCGATGACTTCAGATTCTCTCGACAAGATCAAAAGCGGCGCTGAAGAAACCGCCAATCTGCTCAGTGAAATAGCTGCCGCCAGCCAGGAACAGGCGCATGGCATTTCCCAGATAACCATCGGCATGAACCAGATTGACAAAGTCACCCAGAAAAACTCGGCGCATGCTGAGCAGACCGCCTCTGCGGCCGAAGAACTGGCGCATCAGGTTCAACTGCTGGGTTCGGCGGTTAACCGTTTCAAGTCGATTGAGGCAGCAAAGAAAACTTCTCTGCACATAGCCACCGGCGGGCGCGACTCAGACCCACTCAAATTGACTGAAGCTCTGCTTACCGGGATTCCGCAGATAGACAAACAGCACCGAAAACTGGTTGCTCTCGCCAACGACCTGCATCACGCTCTTAAAGAGGGTAAGGCCCAGGAGGTAATGCAGCAGATTCTCGATGAGCTTGTCGATTACACCAAAAGTCACTTCAGCTTTGAAGAAGGCATGATGCGCAAATACCGCTACCCGGAATACGATACTCATATTAAAGCACATCAGCAGCTGATCAAACAGCTCACCGACATTTTTGAGAATTTTCGCAATAAACGTGGCTGCATCGGCCTGGAAACCTTTGTTTTTCTCAAAGACTGGCTGGTCAACCATATTATGCGCACCGATAAAAAATATGTGCCGCACATTCAGGAACGGTCAGGCAAAGGTTTCGGCAGCGACCTGAGCTGAAACTTTCTGTCTTGACTGTCGGACTGCAGGGTAATATAAATCAGACAAACACTCTGTGAGGTCTGAAAATGAACGACACCTATTTTTCAAGAATCGCCGAAGAGCTTAAAATCAACCCGATTCAGGTCATGTCGACAGCCCAGCTGCTCGAAGAAGGCGGCACAGTGCCGTTCATTGCCCGCTACCGCAAAGAAAGAACCGGCTCTCTCGATGAAGTTGCCATTACCACTATTCGCGACCGACTCGAACAGTTTGCTGAATACGACAAGCGCCGTGAAGCCATTGTTAAGTCTCTTGCCGAACGAAACCTGCTCAGCGATGAACTGAACGGCAAAATTGCCGCGACCACAACTCTCGCTGAACTCGAAGACCTCTACCTGCCGTTTCGGCCCAAAAAGAGAACGAGAGCGACCATCGCCAGAGAAAAGGGCCTCGAACCCCTCGCTTTGGCTCTGCTTGAACAGCAGCCGACCTTTGCGCCCGATCGCGAAGCCACAGCTTACATCAACCCGGAGAAAGGCGTTGCCTCTATCGAAGATGCGCTACAGGGCGCCCGCGACATCATCGCTGAGATGATCAGCGAAAACGCCGACATAAGGGCTTCATTGCGCGAGCTTTTCGCGCTCGAAGCCGTGCTGGTTTCGAAAGTTGTCAAAGACAAGGAAACGGAAGGCGCAAAATTCCGCGATTATTTCGACTGGCAGGAACCGGCCGGCAAGGCTGCCGGGCATCGGCTGCTGGCCATCATGCGCGGCGAGAATGAAGAATTTCTCAAGGTCAGCATTCAGCCTGACCACGACAAGGCCGCAAAAATGGTTTCACGCCATTTTCGCAGGGAATTCTGCCCGGCCTGGGAACAGGTGCGTGAAGCGGCAGAAGATGCCTACAAGCGCCTGCTGGCCTCTTCGATCGAGAATGAATTTCGCAAGCAACTGCGCGAAAAGGCCGAAGAAGAAGCAATCAGAGTCTTTGCCGCCAATCTTCGCGAACTGCTGATGGCACCCCCGCTTGGCCAGAAATCGGTTATCGCCATTGATCCCGGCTTCAGAACCGGCTGCAAGGTTGTCTGCCTCGATCCGCAAGGCAAACTGCTGGAACACAGCGTCATCTTCATTTCGCAGTCAGAGCAGGCCCGTGAAGCATCCGGAATTCTTATAAAGCAGCTCATCAGCAGGCACAGAATCGAAGCAATCGCCATCGGCAACGGTACCGCCAGTCGGGAAACTGAAGCTTTCATCAGAAGCCTCAAACTACCGGCAAACATCACCGTGGTAATGGTTAACGAAAGTGGCGCTTCCATTTACAGCGCTTCTGAAGTGGCCCGCAGCGAATTTCCCGATCATGATGTAACGGTGCGAGGCGCAGTCTCGATCGGCAGAAGACTGATGGACCCGCTCGCTGAACTGGTAAAGATCGACCCGAAATCGATAGGAGTCGGGCAGTATCAGCATGACGTCGACCAGAGCAGGCTAAAAAAGGGGCTTGACGACGTGGTAATGAGCTGTGTCAACGGAGTCGGGGTCGAGGTGAACACCGCCAGCCCGCAGATTTTGAGCTATGTGGCCGGTCTTGGCCCACAGCTTGCCAAAAACATCATAGTCTGGCGCGAAGAAAATGGCCCGTTCAAGAATCGCCGGCAGCTGATGAAGGTGCCTAGACTTGGCCCCAAAGCCTTTGAACAGGCTGCAGGCTTTTTAAGAGTTCGCAACAGTGATAACCCGCTTGACCGCAGCGCCGTTCACCCGGAAAGCTATAAAATTGTCGAAAAAATGGCGCAGGATCTGGGCTGCAGCATTGAAGAATTACTGAAAGATGCCCAGCTGCGCAAACAGATAAAACTGCAAAATTATGTTACAGAAGAAGTCGGCCTGCCCACCCTCAACGATATCATGAAAGAACTGGCCCGACCTGGCCTTGACCCGCGCGAGAAGTTCGAAGCGTTCTCGTTTACGGAAGGAGTCAATGAGATCAAAGATCTTGCTGTCGGCATGAAGCTGCCGGGCATTATAACCAACGTGACCGCTTTTGGTGCTTTTGTCGACATAGGCGTTCATCAGGACGGCCTTGTGCATGTCAGTCAGCTCTCTGACAAATTCATCAAAGACCCCGCAGAAGTGGTTAAAGTGCAGCAGAAAGTTATGGTCAGAGTGCTCGAGGTCGATATTCCCCGCAAGCGCATTTCACTGAGCATGAAAAGTGAGAAAAAACCGGCAGAAAAGTGGTAACAACAGCAGCCGGAACAAACACCACTCAGGAGAAATCAGGTCTTTCGGGCAGATTTTCGATTCTGCCGGTTTCATCGCTGCCGACTGGCAGCGGCGCCGGCCGAAAAAACAGGGCGAAACTGGCACTCACATGCCCCCCGATCAGAATAATGCACGATGAAAGATATATCCAGAGCATAAAGGCGACGACTGCACCGAGTGAACCATAAATAAGGCTGTAACTGTCGGTGCCGAACGAAAGGTACCAGACAAAGCCACGCCTGGTAAGCTGCAGCGCCAGAAATGAAAAAACCGTGCCGATGAAAGATTCGCTCCAGTTCACCACAACTGATGGAACATACTTGTAAAGCAGAAGCAACAGACCAAACATTGTGGTCATAGGCAGGTAATCGATCATAAAATGATGCAGACGCGTCATATCGGCAAAAACCGGCCCAAGGTAGTCAGGAAAAAGTCTCGGCAGAACATCGACGAGAGTGTTCATTATCAGCGTCAGAATCAGAAAAATAACCATAATCCCGATCATCATCAGGCCGATAAGGCGGTCGATCAGAAAATGCCTGCTCTCGGCGCTGGTCCAGGCCATGTTTATATTCTGGGCGAAGCCGGCAAAAACAAGCGTTGCCGACCAGAGCAGAACGGCAGTACCGGCAAGTCCGACGGCGCCGCTGGCATTGATAAGGTGCTGAATATTGCCAACAACGATGGTTTCGGAGCCAGGCAGATATTCATCGACAAACTTCAGAATCTGCCCCTGAACTTCGGCGCTCTGCAGAAAAGATGAGTTAAAAGCAATCAGAAAAAGAATCAGGGGAAAGAACGAAAGAATCGCATAATAAGCGATAGCAGCAGCCGCTTCGGTTACCCGGGTATCGCAGACCCGGTCGAAGACGTGCATAAAAAAGTTCAGTATTGTCCGCATAAATACACTATCTGCATCAGTTTCAGCATTAATAACACAAATAACCGGGCTTGGCAATTAAACGAATTTTTGCGCATGGATTACAAAAAGGGTTATCATGGCAGATAAATCCGGTGAAGTTGGAATAGAGGTAGTCATGCAAATATTCTTCAGGCTGATCAAAAAACTGGCAACTGCCGCAGCAGTTATCTGGCTGTCCACAACGGTTATCACCGCCGCCGAAAGTGGCATTCAGCCGCCCCTGCCCGGGCAGATACGTATTCATTACCAGCGAGCCGACGGAAATTACAAAGATTTTGGTCTCTGGCTCTGGGATGAAGTGCAAAAGCCATCTTCAGACTGGCCGGCTGGCGCAACACCGTTTAGCGGCAAAGATGCATTTGGTGTCTTTGTCGACATAGATCTTCTCGAAAATGCTGCCCAGATCGGATTTATAGTGATCAACCGACTGACCGGTGAAAAAGAGGCAGGCAACAAAACCATGAAGACCGATAACAGCAGTGAAATCTGGATTAAAGAAGGCGACGACAACATCTACAATTCACCTGAACTCAAGCTGAACCCCGTGATCAAACTTGCCAGAGTTCAGGAAGACGGCAAAATCGTCGCGCTGTTCAATACCACTGTCGGGCTTGATCTGAGCCAGCTGAAAACGGTATTGAAACTCAAAGATCGTTATGGCAAAGCTGTCAGCGTAAGTTCTGCTGCAGCGACAGCTTCAGACTCGGTGCTCATCAGCGCCGACTTTTCAGCCGAAAACGCCCCGCTGAGCATGGAGTTCAATGGGCAGAAACTGGCTACCAGAATACACTGGCGTCTGATCGACCGTATTTATGCCTGTGACGAAAAAGACCTTGGCTGCAGACTGGCTGATGATGTGGCGGTTATAAAGCTCTGGGCGCCACTGGCAGACTCTGTCAGAGTATTTTTTTATGATGCGAAAGACCAGACAAAAGAAATAATGACAAAAGAGCTTGAACGTGGTCAGAATGGTGTCTGGCAGACTTCCCTCAAGGCCTCCGACATGCCTCCGGGCTGCATTCTTGAGGGAACCTTTTACCAGTTCGAAGTTGCCAATCCTGGCTGCACGCCCAAACGTGTTCTTGACCCCTATGCCCGTTCAATGGCTGCAGTGACCATTGATGCGGCAGGTCAATCGGCAGGCAGCAGCGGCGATTTTGTTGGCAAGGCGGCGATTGTTTCCCCTGAAAAATACGGGCCAAAGCTCGAACACCCGAAGATTGCAGGTTATCAGAAACGCGAAGATGCTGTAATATACGAAGTCCATATTCGCGATTTTACCGCTGACCCGGCAATAGAAAAAGACCTGAAGCATCGCTGGGGCAGCTTCGGGGCTTTCATTGATAAACTGCCATATATCAGATCACTTGGGGTTACCCATATTCAGCTGCTGCCGGTAATGGCCTGGTATTTTGGCGACGAAACGCGTATGGCCGAACGCGAGCTTGAATACAAGGCCCGGCACAACAACTACAACTGGGGCTACGACCCGCAGAACTATTTTTCTCCGGACGGCGCCTATTCAGAAAAGCCAGAAGATCCGACAGCGCGTATCGCAGAGTTTAAAGAACTGGTCGCCGCTATCCATGCTGCCGGCATGGGGGTGGTTCTTGATGTGGTCTACACACACATGGCCAAAGCGAGTTTTCTCAATGACATTGTGCCGGACTATTATTTTTTCAGTGACGCCAACGGCAGTTTTCTCGGTGATTTCGGCAACAATCTCGCCACTAATCGCAGAATGGCTGCGCGGCTGCTGATTGATTCGGTAACCTACTGGTTTAATGAGTTTAAAATCGACGGTATGCGCTTCGACATGATGGGCGATGCGACCCATGAGGCAATTCAAGCGGCATACAATGCCGCTGCTGCCATCAACCCGCAGGCGTTGTTTCTGGGCGAGGGCTGGCGAACCTTTAAAGGGCATCTCGAAGATCCGGCTCTTACAGGCAAAGGTGCCGACCAGGACTGGATGGACAAAACCGACAATGTCGGCGTTTTCAGTGATGAATTCAGAAACGAGCTCAAATCAGGCTTCGGCTGCGAAGGCGAACCGATGTTTCTGACCGGCGGGGCGCGCCGCATTGCAAAAATCTTTGCCAATATTAAGGCGCAACCTGGCAATACCCCGGCCGATGCGCCTGGCGATATGGTTCAGTATATCGAAGCTCATGATAATCTGCCTCTTTACGACGTTATTGCGCAGTCGATAAAAAAAGACCCCGAAATACCTGCCAATGACGAAGAAATTCATCGCCGCATCAGGATTGGCAATGCCATACTGCTGACTGCACAAGGCACCGCCTTTCTGCATGCCGGTCAGGAGTTCGGTCGCAGTAAGCAATGGCTGGCCGACAGCACCCCTGAGCAGAAATTTCATTATTTTGTGGATGCTGATAAAAAACCTTTCAAACACCCGTATTTCATTCATGATTCCTATGATTCCTCAGACGCAATCAACATGTTCGACTGGAGCAAAGCAGCCGATGCACAGAAATATCCGCTTAACGCTCAAACTTCTGCCTATACCCGCGGCCTGATTTCACTGCGACGCTCGTCTGACGCTTTCAGACTGGGCAGCAAAAAGCTGGTAGATGAGAATATCAGCCTGATCAACGCTCCTGAAATAAAAGATGAAGACCTGGCCATTGCCTGGAGCTGTAAAGCGACAGGCGGCGAAAGCTTCTGGGTATTTGTTAACGCTGACAATAAGACAAGAGAGTTTACAACCAACCTGAATCTGTCAGAGTGCGAAGTTATTGTCGATCGGGAGCAGGCTGGCATTGAACCGATCAAAAAGCCGGCCGGCTGCAGCATTGGAGCAACAAAAATTATCCTGGAGCCGCTTACAGTGGCAGTGCTTCGCAAAAAAGCCTGAAAAAAGCATACGGCATCTGTAATCAGATGCCGTGTGCTTCTGAACCGCTGAGAATGTATTTGTCGAGCTCTTTTTTGAGAACTTCGAAAATGTGTGGAACCGCGAAAACATCGCCTTCTTCTTCTTTTGCAGCGGCAATATCGGCCATCTTCGAATCACCAGATTTTTTGCCAATGCTTGCGGTCATCTTTTTAGTGCGCCTTTCTTCGGCAAAAGCCGGCAGAAACTGCTCATAAGGAGTAAAAGACGGCAACTTCTCGATGTGCTGATTCAGATAGCCATTAGCAATCATGACTGCCGGAAGAACAAGGTCACCTGTCGGAATTGATTTGTTATGGTGTTTTGCCATAATTGGCGCCAGAAAATCGGGCATTCCCATTTTGGGTATAAGGATCTGACCGAGTTCCTGATGGTCGATGCCAAAAACTTCGATTTCGGCTTCGGTGATAGTTTTTTTGTCATTGCGCACCATGCGAGTAACACGGGCATATTCGTCGCTGTCGTAATAGCAGAGCATCAGAGCGCCAAGATCATGTAACAACCCCGCCGACAGCATTTTACCAACCAGAACCTGATCGCCGCCCAGCAGTTTACCGATATGCGCGGTCAGATGCGAGCAACGACGCATGTGCGCCAGCTTGTCGCGCTGGTTGGCAAAGAATTTAGCAAAACCTTCGAAGGTTTCCTGCAGGATAATCTGTCTGATGCCTTCAATTCCGAGGAATGCCACTACGGATTTGAGACTGCCAAAGGGCATGCGGCGCATGAAAAATGCGCTGTTCGAAATTTTCAGCATGCGCATTGTCAGTTTTGGGTCATTGCGGGTGACTTCTTCGATCTCTTCAAATTTAACATCAGGATTGCGCAGCATCTGCATCAGTTTATGGGCAGAAGACTGCAACGGCGACATTTTCTTGAGCTGCTCAAGAATTCTCTGAACATGACGCTCGCCTTCTACACGGTGCTCAGCCTCATGCACTTCCTTAAAGCGTTTTACTTCGTGCATTTCGATGGCAACCTGGTTGTCTTCGCGGGCAACTACAAGTAATTTGCCGGTTGCAGCCAGATCAGCCATTGTCTGAGAAAACGACGGATGCAGCGATGCCGACTCAGAAAGTGAGAGAATGACGTAATCAAACTTGTTGATGAGAATACGCAAGGCTTCGGCAACCTTGTGGTCAGAGCGAATCTCTTCGATAACAATCATCTCGATGACGTTGCCACCGTGATCCCTGAGTTGAAAGGGGTGCTGCATTCTGTTTTACCTGCTTCAATTTCCTCGGTCGATGAATGTTAACATTCTGTCTCAATAAGGTTGAATTTTGCAACAAAAAAAACAATCAGAATTATTCTGGTTGTCAAAACAGACACATTTGCCATTTCACCCAGGATCTATTGTGCAGATCAGCCCTGCTGTTCGGCTGCAAGACTCTGGCTTGTCTGCAGCAGTCGGGCGGCATCAAGAATTATCGCGATCGAACCATCACCGAGAATCGATGCGCCTGAAAATTCAGGTACACCATGATAGATTTTGCCAAGCGATTTGATTACGGTTTTGTGCTCACCAATTACCGTATCAACGACAAAGCCGATGCGCTGCCCCTTCACATGCGAAATGACAATCTGTTCGATGGCCGGAGCCTCTCCGTCGATCTTGAAAAGCTCACGCAATCTGACATAGGGAACCAGGCTGCCGCGGACATTTGCAAGATTGCCACCGGTCGTGCTTTTCTGAGTAGCTTCACGACGCAGTTCAAAGCATTCTTCAACCACGCTGAGCGGCAGAACGAATGAGCGGTTATCTATTGAAACCAGCAGACCATCGATAATAGCAAGAGTCAATGGTAGAACAACATCGATCTGAGTGCCACTTCCGGGAGTCGAAAAAACTTCAACCGAACCACGCAGCTCTTCGATGGTCTTTTTTACGACATCCATGCCGACGCCGCGACCGGAAACGTTGGTAACTTCGGCGGCCGTAGAAAAACCTGGCATGAAAATCAGTGAAAACACTTCGCGATCACTCAATTGGGCACCAGGCGATACTATTTCGCGTTCGACGGCCCTTTTGAGTATTTTTTCTCTATCGAGGCCGGCTCCGTCATCGCGCACATGAATCACCACGTTGCCTGAAGAATGTTCGGCAGAGAGATGAATGGTGCCCTTACGCGGCTTGCCAGAAGCTTCGCGGACTTCAGGCCGTTCGATACCATGATCGGCACAGTTGCGTATCATGTGCATCAGAGGTTCATCGAGCTTGTCTATGACCGTCTTGTCGATCTCGGTGTCAGTGCCACTCATGGTCAGTTCAATTTCTTTGTGCAGGTCAGTCGACAGGTCGTGAACCAGACGGCGAAATTTGGTAAAAGTTGATTCGATTGGCAACATGCGCACGCTCAAGGCATTATCGCGCAGACTGTTTGTCAGAAGGCTTACTTCTTCAGAGATTCCTTCAAGATCGAATTCTTGAAGAACCTGTTCAAGTTCTTGAGGTTGGGCTTTTCTGATAACCCCGGAAACCTGCGAAAGACGTTCTTGAACTGTTACCAGCTCGCCTATGAGGTTAAAAAGCCGGTCGAGTTTATCAGAAGCGACTCTGATCGTCGATATTTTTTCGACTTTAACCTTACGCGCCAGCGCCTCTTTCTGGCGATTCTGTTCTGCCAGTGCCGCCGCAACTTTATCAGGCGAAACCAGGCCTTCTTCAACCAGCTCCTGACCGATGGGCTTATGCTTTTTCAGGCCTTTATCGAGTGCTTCGTGGGTAAGATCGCCGCGCTTGACAAGTATCTCGCCGATCGGCTCGACACTTTCGGCATCAGAAACAGTGCTTACCGTTTCTTCGTCATCAGGCAGTATTTCAACCCGTGTATTTTCGCCGCCGACAAGAAGCAGCAGCTCTTTAATCTCTTCCACGGGCAGGCCGGTGCGCAAAAGAGTATCGATACTGATTTTTTTCATGCTGTCATTCTCGTTTTTTCATTTGCCCGGTCAGTCACCGGGGAGTCTCTGATTCTGAATTTTTTTGTTTTATCGGCATTACCACACCAATTCTATTAAAAACCTTTTCAAATCTCGCAGAGCCGTTCATAGACCCCGGGCCTCTCTCTTCGGCGGATATTTTAATTTTATATGATGCGGGCAATGAGGGCAAGGCCGCGTTCTTGACTCGCATCCTGCCCGTAATTTCATTCAGGCGGTTATTCAGACTCATCGGGCGTTCCATCGACTGCAGGATTTTGTCGGGGTCAAAGTCTGCCTCGTTAACCTCGCCGGAATCGTCGTACATTTCTTCTACTTCGCGCATCATTTCTATGGCCAGATCAAGCAGATCTTCAGGCAAAGAGCTTTGTGAGACTCTGGCATTGCGAAAAACCGTTTCGAGTTTTGACATGAATTCAGCCGCGCTTTCCTTGTTTTGAATGGTCAGAAGGTAGTAAAGCTGGGTCATTTTCTGCCCGGCGGCAGCAACATTTTTTTCGGGGTCGCTGCCAGCGCGCCCTGTCAGGTCTTTGATTGTGGCTTTGATCAGTTTCAGGGTTTTTTCATAACCATAGGCGTCAGAAACAGACTTGACCGTCGCCTGCTGGCGAGCGTTGGCAAAATTCTGCAGAATATTTTCAACCTGCTCCGGGTCGACGGGCTCTCCACCATAATGCGATTCGATCAGAGACGAAAGGCAGTCATGCGCACACAATGCCAGATGAATTATTTCAGGGGTAACCTTTGCCTGCCCCTGCCGAAGATAATCACATTCGCTCTCAAGAGTATGAGCAAAATGCGCCACATCATTGAGATCGACCATTGCGGCTGACCCCTTGATGGTATGCATTACCCTGAACATTCTGTCAATTTCGGTCATATCGTCGGGGTTCTTGTTCAAATGCAGCAGGGCCTGCTCGAGTTCGAGAAGAAATTCTCCGGCAGACTCACGAAAAACGCTTTTCAGATCGTTGGCCATAATTCCCCCGTTCAGTCGTCGAATAGTGTAATTTCGCCGCCCTCTTCGTGATCGACACCCTGAGATACTTCCTGTCTGAACTGACCTTCTTCTTCAATTGTAACATCTCTGAGTTTCTTCTGGGTCTTTTTGACAAAAACATCGTAGGTGTCGGTATGAAAATTGATTACTCTGGTCCAGGGGCCACCAAAGTCGTAGGCAAGCAATGGTATTTTTTCCATCTGCAGAAAATTAATGAGAAATTCAACATTACGCTGACCTGGAGTCATATTGTCGGGACTGCCCATGGCCAGCACATTACCGCCACCAAAAGCTTTGGCATGCAGTCTTGAGCGTCTGGCCCCGAGCTTTATCATTTCATTTATGAGAACCTCCATGGCATGAATGCCATAGCGGGTGCTGGCATCGAAATGTTCCATGTCAGCCTTATGAACAAGCAGAATGTGATTCATGCCGGCCACCCTCGCATCCGGGTCAAACAGGCAGGCAGAAACGCATGATCCAAGCAGCGTATTGAGAATTGAAGGTTCCCGGCAGGCATGCAACTGCCCGATGTTGACATGAATTTTTGGCAACGTCAGCTTTGACATATATGCAAGACCTCTCTGGCAATGCGGTCAAGTGGTAGAACCTGATCAGCAGCACCGAGTTTAATAGCTTCAAAGGGCATACCGAAAACGACCGAGGTCTTTTCATCCTGAGCGATGGTGACTGCCCCGGCCTCTTTCATTTCGAGCAATCCCTTGGCGCCATCGTCACCCATTCCGGTCATGATGACGCCAACGGCATTTTTGCCCAGGTAGCGGGCTGAAGAGCGAAAAAGAACATCCACAGAGGGCCTGTGACGCGAAACGAGAGGGCCATCCCTCACTTCGACAAAAAATCTTGCCCCGCTCGATTTCACGAGAAGGTGCTTGTTGCCTGGAGCGATCAGAGCCTGACCGCGCAACAGGCTGTCACCATTTTCGGCTTCTTTAACCGAAACTCGACACAACTCATTGAGGCGGCGAGCAAACGAGGCGGTAAACTTTTCTGGCATGTGCTGAACAATGACAACTGCCGGACAATCAATCGGCAGGTCAGACAAAAATACGCGCAGAGCTTCAGTACCACCGGTTGAAGCACCAACCACAACAACTTTTTCGGTGGTTTTAACAGTCGCCAGATTGGCGCGCTTGAGAATCACGTCGGCAGAGTTCTTTTTCAGCCGCTCAGGGTCAATCGGTTTATGCAGCTTCGCACCAGCCGCCGCTTTAACCACATCACAGATACGAACGCGCGATTCTTCAAGAAACTGTCTTGTGCCAAGCTGAGGCTTCGAAACGATATCAACCGCGCCCAGTTCGAGAGCGCGCATCGAAGTTTCGCAGCCATCAGAGACAAGACTGCTGCAGATAACGACCGGCACCGGGTGCTGCGTCATCAGTTTCTGCAGAAAAGTCAGGCCATCCATGCGCGGCATTTCGATATCGAGAATAATTACATCCGGCACTTCTTCTGCGATTTTCTCGGCAGCAATAAACGGGTTGGCGGCCACCCCCATTACCGAAATTTCAGGGTCTTCAGAAAGAAGATCTTTCAAAACCTGTCTGACCACGGCTGAATCATCAACAATAAGAACTCTGACAGGTTGACCTGCATTACTCATCATTGTGCCTCGTTTCTAGATCTTGCGGTAAACCATCGGGGCCACGCTCCGAAACGGTACCTGCATGCCGGCAAGAGCTTCTGAATGGCCAAGAAACAGATAGCCACCCGGGCATAGTTTATGGGCAAACTTGTTCAAAAGGACTTCCTGGGTAGCTCTGTCAAAGTAGATAATTACATTTCTGCAGAAAATAACATGGAAAACCTCGTCAACCTGTTCATCGATATTCATCAGATTGACGCGGTCAAAAGTTATCAGATTGCGTATCTGCGACACGAAACGAACCTGCTGTTTCGAGCTGTCTTTGCTGCGCATCAGATACTTACGCCGCATTTCGAGCGGAACTGGCGCAATCTTCGTCTCATTGTAAATCGCCATGATCGCGGTCTGAAGAACTCTCTGCGAGATATCGCTGGCATAGATCGAAAACCTGAAACCAGGATGGTGCTCAGCATAGTCACTGAGCACCATCGCCATGGTATAAGGTTCTTCGCCGCTTGAACACCCGGCACTCCACATCTTCAAAGGATTCCCGTAATCTCCAACAGAATAAGAGCCCCGCAATTCAGGAAGCGTCTGTTCAACAAGGTATGAGAAATGCTCCGCTTCCCTGAAAAAATCTGTTTTGTTGGTCGAAACCAGATCGATCATTTCGCGGGCTTCACGATCATGGCCTTCCGGGCTGAAGAGATATTCGCAGTATTCGCGATAATCGGCCATGTGCAACTGTGTCAACCGGCGGCGCAGGCGACCTTCGAGCATCAGCTTCTTGTTGAGCGGAAGCTTGATACCCCAGGTCTCCTGCACAAACCGGCTCAGCTGACGAAAATCAGCCTCGGTCATTTTGACCAGGCCATCAGATGCAGGCAGCTTTTTCGCGAAATTTTCCATGCGTTAATCCTGGTATCTGTCGGGCTCCACCAGATCTTTGCCGACCGAGGTCGCTTCTTTAACCATCATCATTTCGCTCGAAGAAAAGACCTTGTCGATATCGAGAATCATCAGGAAATTCTCGCCAATTTTACCCATACCTTTGAGAAATTCGACTTTCAGACGTGAACCGATTTTCGGTGGCGGTTCAATATTCGTTGGGTCAAGCTCAACCACTTCCTGAACAGAGTCGGCCAGGGCCCCGATGGTCGTCAGTTCATTCTCGACAAGTGCTTCAACCACGACAATACATGTGTTTACCGATTTTTCGGTCATGCTCATGCCGAATTTAAGACGCATATCGACAACCGGAACAACGCTGCCACGCAAATTAATAACGCCACGCATGAAGTCTGGAGTGCGCGGAACCTTGGTAATTGGCGGATAATCAAGAATTTCTCTGACTTTGGCAACATCAACCGCATAAACTTCGCTTCCGAGCTTGAAAGCAAGATATTGAACCGTTGTACCCACACCTTTATTTTCGCTGGACATTTTTTCCTCCTGGGCAGTGAGCTGGTGAGCGTATGTTACGCTCACCAGCAGCCATCAATCAGTATTTTTCAAAGTCAGAGTCATGCTTGTCGATATCGTCACCCAGATTCAGGTTAACGCCTTTTTTCGAAGCACTGCTGACGCCCTTGGCGAGCTGCTGCTTCGAAATATTTTCGGGCCGGGGCTTGGAATGGTCAACCGGTGCCGGACGGTGGGCTGGCTTGCGGTCAGCTTTCACTCCGTGCAGATTGGCTGCTCCCTGAATCTTGAAGAACGCGATGACCGAGCGCATCTGTTCAGACTGTGAAGACATTTCTTCGGCTGTCGAAGCCAGTTCTTCAGAAGCTCCGGCATTCTGCTGAATGATCGAGTCGAGCTGCTGAATTGCCTTGTTGATCTGGTCAGCGCCAGTATTCTGCTCACGGCAGGCAATGCTGATTTCCTGAATGAGTTCTGCAGTTTTCTGGATATCAGGAACGATCTGGGCCAGCATTTCGCCGGCCTTGCCAGCAATCTGCACGCTTGACGCCGACAGGTTGCGAATTTCGCCGGCAGCCAGCTGGCTGCGCTCTGCCAGTTTGCGAACTTCAGAAGCAACAACCGCGAAGCCCTTGCCGTGTTCACCGGCGCGGGCCGCTTCAATTGCGGCGTTCAGAGCAAGAAGATTCGTCTGTCTTGCGATTTCTTCGATAATCGCAATCTTCGACGCAATCTCGTTCATGGCAGCCACAGTTTCGGCAACTGCCTTGCCACCGGCTCTGGCATCTTCTGCCGCCTTTTTGGCGATTCTTTCAGTCTGTGCCGCATTATCAGCGTTCTGCTGAATATTGGAGCTCATCTCTTCCATTGAAGACGAAACTTCTTCTGCGGCACTTGCCTGGTCGTTGGCACCGCTGGAAAGCTGTTCGGCGCTGGACGACAGTTCATTACTGCCATTAGCAACGTTGTCAGAAGCGGTCTTGATTTCAATTGCGACATTGGTCAGGTTCTTCACACAGGCGTTGAGATTGTTCTTGATGTCGTTGAAGTCGCCATTGTAATTGTCAGTGATTTCGGGCGGAATTTCGCCGCGGGAAATCTTGTCAACGTAATCGGCGGCAACTTTGAGCGGGTTGATAACCGCATCGAGGGTTTTGTTAACGCCTTCAACGATAGCGCGGAAGTCGCCTTTGTGCTTACCGGCATCAGCGCGGGTCGCAAGTTTACCTTCCACAGCAGCTCTGGCAAGCATGTTGGCGTCGGCGACCAGTGCCTTGATGTTGACACGAACCTGTTCGATAGTATCGTTGATAAAACGCTTCTTGCCCGGGAACTGTTCGAGCGGCGCATCCATGTTACCTTCGCCGAATTCCTTAACACAGGCCATGGCTTTTTTCTTGACCGCTATATGGCCGAAGACCATATCATTGACACCCTTCGCCATAGTCTGATAGGCACCGGCGAACCTGCTGACGTCGATCTTGACGTCGATATCGCCCTTGTCGTGTTCGCTCGACATTTTGTTCATTTCGTCGATAAGGCCATTCAGATTATCGATACAGTTGTTGAGGTTGATCTTGATTTCGTTGAAGTCACCGTTGTAGTTGTCAGTGATTTTCTTCGGAATATCGCCTTTGGAGATGCGGTCAACATATTCGGCAGAAACGTTCAACGGCCCGATTACCGCATCGAGAGTCTTGTTAACGCCATCAACGATAGCGCGGAAATCACCCTGATGTTTGCTGGCATCGGCACGGGTCGCAAGCTTACCTTCTACCGCAGCTTTTGCGAGAAGGTTTGCATCGGTTACCAGTGCATTGATGTTGTCAATACAGTTGTTCAGATTGATCTTGATTTCGTTGAAATCACCATGATAGGTGTCGCTGATCTTCTTCGGCAGGTCACCTTTTGAAATGCGGTCGATGTATTCTGCCGAGACGTTCAACGGCCCGATTACCGCGTCAAGAAGCTTATTTACGCCCTCAACCAGGGGCCTGAACTCGAAATTGATCTGTTCGGCACGGCCACGGGTCGAAAGTTTACCGTTGACCGCAGCCTCGATAAGCATCTGCATTTCGGCCTTGAGCATTTCAAGAATGCCGGAAATGTTACGACCAAGGTACAGGCCGGCAAACAGGGCAAGAATGAAACCGGCAAGCATGCCAAGAGCTGCGACTCTGCGGGCCTGTGCGGCTGCAGCTTTTGATTCTGTAATGCTTTCTTTCGAAAGTTGTTCGTTGATTTCGATAACCTTTTTAAGATGCGCAAGAGCGGTGCGCTGAACCTCAAGTGCTTCGACCATGGCAATTTCGTTGATGCGGTCATAAGTCGCCTTAGCCTCGGCAGCAGACTTTAAAAGCTGGTCAAAATACTGAAAAGTCTGGGCGGCAGCAGGCTTCATTTCTGAGAGGTAATATCTTTTTGCACCCTCGACATCGCCTACCCTCGCCAGATCGCGAATCCGTTTAACCGATGCGTGAAATTTCTGGTGTGGAGCACGTATTTCAGCGATAACCGCATTGAACTCGGTGTTGGTATTCTTAAAACCTGCCAGCCATTTACCGAAGTTACAGGCGGTATGGTCATCACCACCGGCAAAAACGTTGCCGCCATCTATCAGGTCGTTAACCTGAACTTCGAGACTGTAGTGGTCACCCTTGAAGCGGTTGATGTCGCGTTCGAGAAGAACCGGGTTACGAATACCGGTCGCCTCGAGCTTTTTAACCTCGTCAAGAAATCCGGCATTAACTTTACGCCATTCTTCAAGAGCCGCAGTGAATTTTTTGTATTCTTCAGCCTATTCTTTAGTCTGAGGCAGAGGTTCATATATGGCCAGAGCTGCCATGTATCTTTCGCGGGCAGCAGCAATGTTAGTGAACTGCCGTTTATAATCTTCATCGTTCAGGTCAGGATTAAGCAGAGTTCGCTGTGCCACACGAACCGCTTCGATATCCTTTTCGACAATCAGCAGCTGTTCTACCGAAGGCAGTCTGACTTCGCCGATATCGACGATGTGTTCGGTCAAATCTCCAATGCCGCTGTAGCCCTGATAGCCAACTATGAGAGTGATCAAGGCAACTGCAATGAAGCCCCCCATGAGTTTTTTCGCCAAATTCACGTTTTCAAGCATAGAATCTCTCCGTTCTCAGTAGAATTACAACCTGTTACTGATTAAAACCCTTGTGCAAGGCCCAATGCCCTGCCAACATACCCGATACTTTCTCTTATTACTTCGCCCAACCCCTCCTCTATTGGCAGATCGTGACCACCATAGGCGGTCTTTACCCTGCAGCCAGCCATCCGCTGCAGAAAATCAAGATAAAACTGTTTGTATGAACCCTCTGAGTTCCTGACTCTTAGGGTATTGTCACCCGTAAAAATAACCCGATCATCGTGACAGTATAAGCACACTGAATCATTAGAATGTACCGGCAGATGAATCACTTCAAACTGTCGGTCACCAAAGCGCAGCTGATCACCGTCTTTAAAAAGCGCATCCACGTTTTCCCCTGGTGAAAATGCCATAACCTTTGCGTTGTAACGTTTTTTTAAATCTGCGGCACCTCCTGCGTGATCAAAGTGATTGTGAGTCAACACAACAAGATCAACCGGGTTTTTTCCGACACCCGTGTAAATCTTCTCGATCTGGTCGATGATCGACCCGTCTATACCAGGATCAATGACCGTATTAACATCATCGAGGGTGCTCCAGGTGCCGAGAATCAGATAAGATCGGCAGCTGTATTTTTCGGGGTTCTGTTCGAGCTGAAAAATTTTCATCTGCCTCCCTCGATTTTGCGATAGACCTGTGAATCGTTCGAAATCTGGTGAAACAGCCCCTTAACCTCTACGGGCAGCTTCTGGGTATTTTCGTTCGCAAGAACACCGTTGCGCGAGAGAGTTTTGTGAAACATGCGAAAAACATCGATGCGCTCTTCGGGCTGAAAATGCAGCAGAACATTCTTGCAGACGATCAGGCTGACCTCTTCGCAGACAGGCGTCAGGGTCAGAAGATCATGATGGACGAAGCTTATTCTGCTGCGCAGAATACTGTTGACGGCAAAAACCCCCGCCTTTCCGGTTTCGGAGAAATACTTTTCGCGCAGATTGTCAGGAATACGTTCGATATCACCCCACTCATATTCACCGCGGGTGACAATATCGCCAAAATCTTTTTCTATATCAGAGGCATAAATCATCAGATTCTGAAATGCAAAATAATGCATCTTTTCGGCCAGCAGAATGGCGAGTGTGTAAACTTCCTGGCCCATGGCGCAACCGGCGACCCATACGCGAATACGACTCTGCCCCTGAGTCTGCTCGATCATTGCCTGGGCGGCGGTTTCCAGTGCAGGAACATCACGAAAGAAGAAACTGAATGCCATGACTAATTTTGCCCTTCTGAGAGTGGTTCGTTCTTTTCTTCTTCGATAAGAACAGGAAGATCGACAATCAGCGCGATGTTGCCATCGCCGAGAATCGTTGCCCCGGTGATACCGGGAGTTTGGCTGCAGAATTTTCCCCAGCTTTTAATGACTGTCTGGTATTCTCCAACTACCTGGTCAACCGCAAAACCGACCCGGCGACCATTCTGATTGATTATGACCACCTGCTGAACCGCTGGCGGCACACCATCGACAGCGAACTTTTCGCGCAGCAGAATATAAGGCACAATCTGACCTCTGACCATTACGACATTCTTGTTGTAATGCCTTGTCTGGTCGGCAAGCGTCAGTTCGATACATTCTTCGACCAGCGACAGCGGAAAAACAAAAAGCCGGTCAGCAAGACGAATCATCAGGCCCTCGATAATTGCCAGATTCAATGGCAGTTTGATAACGAATGCCGAGCTTCGACCCGGGCTGAGCCTTGCTTCAAGACTGCCGCGCAATTCTTCGACGATCCGCTGCGATTTTTCAAGAATGGTGCTCTGGTCTTCTGATAACTGGGTCAGGCAACCGTCATCTTCGACAGAAACGCAGACATTGCCCGACGAATGCCAGGCAGAAACAGAGATCAGACCACGGGCATCTTTTTTGTTTTGAACACGGATAGCAGTTTCCTCATGGCTGTTGTGAATGCAAAATCTGATCAGGAATGTCAGTGGTTCAAACAGGCGGCTCAAAACGCCTTTGTCGAGCTCAGTATCACCGCCGGCAAATTTGAATCTGATCTGATGGTTAAGCGCAGCGGCTTCGCTCTCGCCGAAACGTTCGAGACGTGCAATATAGACTCGATCGGCAGCATGCTCAATTTAAGGGCGTTGTCGCGCAATTCACCGGTTAGAGCATCCAGTTCCTGGGAAATGGCAATCAGCTCGCTGTCGCCACGATTTTCTGCGGCCTGACTGAGGCGTGACTGAATCGTTACCAGTTCCCCCAGTAGACCAATGAGCTTTTCAAGTTTGGCGGCATCGACTTTTATGCCAGACAGAACCGTTGTATCTGAAATTAAATCGGCAATTGCAGATGATTTAATCGCTTCGGCATTCTGTGACAAAACAGAATCAAAAGTTTCCTCGGCGAAGTTTTTATCAATATTGGCAGATAGCGATGGTTTACTGACGATATCAATTTTCAGATCGGCGATATCTTCGACGAACATAAAGACGTCTTTTACCGCATTGAGATCGTTTTCGCTGATGAGTTCAAAAACCCAGCTGAGATAGCATCTCTCAGGCGACAGAGATTCGAGATCAGGAACCATATCGGAGTTAACGGTTACCTTGAGATCCCCGAGAGATTTAAGTTCAGTAATAATGTTCAACGGGTTATTACCACTGGAAAAAAATTCAGGGTGTGGGGCAAAGCTGATTCTGTATTGGATTGCTGCGTCAGACCGCTTTTCTGTGACGGGCGCAGCGGCAGATGTATCAGAGTGACTGACATACTTTTCTTCTGCAGCCTTTTTATGGGGAAGCAGCCCAGAGAAAGCCGCGGTCAGTTCATCCATGTGCCGGCGTGCCGCAGGTGCAATTTCAACTGCCGGGTCGATGAGGAGTTTCATCAGATCGCGGGCTTCAAGGGTCAGGTTCAGCAGCGCGCGGTCAAGACAAATTTCTTCTTTTCTGACCAGGTCAAAAACATTCTCGATATGATGTACGAACCCCGCAAGATCGTTGAAACCAAACATTGCCCCTGAGCCTTTAAGAGTATGAAGGGCTCTAAAAACAACGTTTATCAACTCAGGGTTTGCGGGATTTTTATCAAGGTCGAGCAGGTAGCCCTCAAGGGCTGCCAGCAGTTCAACCGCTTCTTCGCGAAAAAAGCCAGTCGGGTTTTCCATAATCTGTTTCCCCATTTAGAAATGCTTCAAAATAAAACATGACCCTGTCAGGCTGTTAATTTGGTAAAACTTTCCCAACGACTGCGAGAAGCTTTTCGGGCTTAAAAGGCTTGACCAGCCAACCGGTAGCGCCGGCTGCTTTTCCGGCCTGTTTTTTTTCATCCTGACCCTCGGTGGTCAGCACCAGAATCGGAGTAAATCTGAAACTTGTCATGCCCCGAAGATTCTTTACCAGATCAATGCCGTTCAGATTCGGCATATTCAGGTCAGTAATAATTAGATGTGGGCCGAATGCCGGAGCCTTGTCGAGGGCTTCCTGGCCATCCTGGGCTGATAACACCTCATATCCGGCCTGTGTCAGAACAAAGGCAAGCATTTCTCTGATACTGCCAGAATCGTCAGCGATGAGAATTCGTTTGGTCATGAATCTGCTCCGGTGTTTGAAATACAGGCCAAACCAAACCAGAATCCGTCGGCAGGGGCAGAAAAACCCGCGGCGATGGCCGATCTGGATACAACATGTTCATCGGGCAATGCAACTATTGAAGCTTCAACTTCGCTGAGGAAACAGGTCTTTGCTGTGGCAAGAAGTATCTGAAAAAAAGATACATCAACACTTTTTACTTCGTTCAGGTCAATCATCAAAGATTTTGCATCAGAAGCAACTTCACGCAAAAATTCGGCCAACGCCGCAGCATCATCGATTGTAGCGGCACCTGCAAGTGAAACTTTTCTTGATTTCCGCCCTTTTCTGCCTTTTTCACTGCCAACCGAACCTGACATACCATAGCCAGTAAATTTCATTTTACGCTATCCCCACCCCTGAATTTTTTCATGCTTTGTCTAATTATCGGTGTAACTATTTTTTTTATCTTTCGGCAAGCATTTTGTACACAACGTTTTTTCAGCCCCTCAGCAGTGCCGACATCGACGTTCAACTGTACCGCTCACAGTCAGACAAAAATTTCCACCTTGACAACTCGTCAATACCACAATAGATTATTTCTCCTATGTGGGGTTCTGCCCGCAGGTTTTCTGTTCAGAGTCAGAATGCGGTTCCTGAGGTTGCAGCGTAGCAGAAGGAAACATGGAAACTTCTCATGGCGTTTCGGTATCAGGGCCCAGAAGACGAAGTTCAGAAGCCAAAATCAAGTTTAACGGGTTTCTGGAGGAAAAATGAAACGCTTTACTCTATTCGTTCTTGCCGCTCTGCTGCTCGCTTCTACAGCAGTTGTGGCAGCTCCGTTCTCTGATGTGCCCGCTTCGCACTGGGCTTTTGATGCCATCAACAAGCTGTCTGACAAAGGCATCGTCCAGGGTTTTCCCGATGGCAAATTCAAGGGCAATAAAGGTCTGACCAGATTCGATCTCGCCATGGTCACCGCCAAGATGCTCGCCTATGTCGAACAGATGTTCGAATCTGGCGTCGGCACCAATCTGGTCACCAAGGCTGACCTGCAGACCCTTGAAAAACTGACCGTAGAATTTGCTGATGAACTCGCTCTTCTCGGTGTAAAAGTTACCTCTCTCGAAGACGACATGCAGGTTGTCAAAGAAGATGTATCTTTCCTGAAAAAAGATGTCGAAGGCATCAAGGACTACATCGCCAAAGGCGGCATGGAAAAGGTCAAACTTGGCGGCGACATGCTGGTTCGCCATACCAACATCACTCACAAGCACGACTGGGCAGCTAATGCTCTGAACGGCACCAACAGAGCCGGCAACAGCGACAACAGCCTGACCGAAAGCATGATCGGCCTCACCTTCAACGCCAACATCGACGAAAACATTTCTGCTTTCGTTTACTGGGCAATGCTCGATTACAACACCACCAATATTGGCACAGGCAATGCCCAGTCAGGTCTTAACAGCGCTTTTGGTCTCGGCACCATTGGCGGCAACAAAACCAGTGACAACACTGTTTATCAGGCATACCTCGAAGTTAAAGACATGTTCCGCTTCGGTGGCGACTTCGTCTTTGGCCGCAACCTCTATGCCCACAACCATGCCCTGCTGCTCAACAACTACATCGATATCATCCGCTACAGCAAGAAGATCGGCGACGTCAACATGACCATGCAGACCATTTTTGACCGCCATCAGGGCAGTTACAAAGATGACGCCGGCGTAGATTTCCGTGGCGTCTGGAACCTTGACCTGAACACCACCTACCGCAAGCACGACTTCTATCTTGGCCTTTATGGTCAGGATGAACCGAACCTGATCGCCCGCAACCGCATGCCAAACAACGCTTCGCCCGCGACTGGAACAGCACCCCTCTTTATTGCTCCTGCAGCAGCTCTCCTGACTGGCCCGGTAGCCCTTGGCAACACCGTTGCCGGCCAGCAGACCAGCGACAAGCGCTGGGACGTTGAATTTGGCTCAAAAGGCCCGATCGGCAACTGCGGTCACTGGAGCTATGACCTTGGTTTTGCGTTCACCCATTATGAAGCTGATGTATTGAACACCGCCGCTGATATCGCTGCCTCAGGTTCTGCCTGGATCAGCCCCGATATGAATGGCTGGATGGGCCATGCTGCAGTTAAATGGGACAGCAAAAAGCACTGGGCTGCCAAAATCGCCGGTACTTTCGCTGATGACGAATCAGTTGGTGCCATCTCTATCAACAACGACATGAGATACATGGATGCGGCTGAAACCCCCTATGAAGATATCGCCCGCGGCAATAACTATTTCGACAGAGGTCTGGTCAACATGTATGACCTCAAACCGCAGACCGAATACCGCCCGAACAATACCAAGCATTATTTCAGACTGGCCGGCGATTTCCTTGGCGAAATGAAAGACAAGGTCAGCAACGATATGACCCGCCACCTGAATGGTCAGGGCCGTGTTAATGACGCTGCTGCAATTCCGGCTGACAAATCGAACACCGCCTACGATTCTTACAACAGCCTCGGCATTGCCGACCCCGAAGCCACTGTCGTGACCTTCGAATACCGCTATCAGCTCACCGAAAACACCAGAATCAGAGTTGGCTACACCAGCTTCGATCTGCTTGGCGATGCTCAGCGCAAAACTGCCGCTCTTCCCAAGTTCTCTGCCGGTCGTGGTCTGAACAATGACTATGATTACCACATGTTCTGGACCGAGATTTACACCCTCTACTGAAACCGTATCTCCAAAAAAACACGTCAGGGTACCCTGATGTGTTTTTTTTGCACATTTTTTCGTGCTTTTACTCTGCCTGTTTATTGAGATAATTGACAAAAACCGCCCCACTGGATAGACTCAAGTTAAGAGAGAAAAAATACTTGAGTCCTCAGGCATGATTATTGCATAGAAAAAACTGAACAAGATCTTTAAAGGAAGCTGGGTAATGATTTCGACAGTGCAGCCCTGCACGGCGTTGCACCACGTGGCACTGCCAGGAAAAGGCAAACGAACACGCCCATGTTCACCCCTGAAAGACGACGTCGTTGTTTTGCTGCGAAAGAGCCTGAAATCTGCACCCGAAAGAAAAACTGATGACCATTTATGTCGGTATTGGAGAGCTTGCAGCATCCGGCGAACCCGGAACTGTCATCAAGACCCTTGCTCTGGGCTCTTGTGTCGCCGTCGCAATTTTCTCCAAAAAACAACCGGTTGCAGGTCTGATTCATGTTCAGCTACCTGAAAGTTCAATAAACAAAGAACTGGCAGCGAAGAGACCGGGAGCCTTTGCTGACGTCGGAATTCCACTGTTGCTGGCTGAAATGGAAAAACTTGGCTGCAAGCCAGCCGACATGGTGGTCAAACTGGCCGGAGGTGCCCAGGTCATGGACCCAAACAGCACCTTCAACATAGGGAAACGGAATTATCTGGCGGTAAAAAAAGCTCTTTGGGCAAATCGTTTGTTTCCGGCCTCAGAAGAGGTTGGAGGAGAAATCAGCAGAACTGTAACACTTACAGTTGGGGCAAATGATCTTCTGATACACACACCCGGCTATGAAAACCGGAAAATTTGATCACATGGCATTGATAATCTGGAGGGAAGCAAGATGCGTACAATTCTGATTGTTGATGATTCGGCGACAGCCAGAAGAATCATTCAGCAATGTCTTGAAATGATCGGTTGTACAAGTTGTGAATTTGTACATGCAGCCGATGGAATCGAAGCTCTTGGCATTCTGCGTTCCCGCGACATTTCTCTGCTGATAACTGACATGAACATGCCCAACCTTGACGGAACAGGGCTTCTTAAAGCAGTAAAAGGCAGCCCAAAACTGAACCATATTCCGGTATTTGTAATTTCGTCTCTTACTAATCCGGCACTTGAAAACGAGCTCAAAAGCATCGGGGTCGATAAAATCATCTACAAACCGGCCTCGCCCCAGAAACTTCTTGACGGCATCGAGCAAACTGTCGGAAAGGAATTTTTCGAATGATCCCCAAACCAGGTTCCTGCGAAGAACTGATCTATAAAGCTCTTTCAGAGGCTTTTGAGACACTCGTTTTCGAAGAAGTAGTTCTATCTGAAGTCACCAGCAACAAGCTGCCGGAAGTGAATCTGGATGGCTGGTGGGCAAGCATCAAAATGCTGGCACCACTTCCGTGGGGTGAAATAATAATTACAGTTCCGGACACTTTGATGAACCGATTTACAGAGGCGATTCTTGGACTCTCAGGCGAAACTCCAACCGCCGAACAGAACTCTGACAACCTCGGCGAAATTCTCAATACTATCTGCGGCAGGCTGATGGCGCTGCGCTCAAACCCTGACCGGGTTTTCCGTATTGGTCTGCCAGTGTCTGGCCGTGGTCTGATTCCTGAGCAGAGCGGTCCATTCAGATGTGTCGATGTTCTGGTCGGGGAAGAACATATATATCTTCTTGCCCCAGAATCGTTCTGGGATGATATAATCTGGGAACTTGAACTAAGTTGATTTTTGTGAATTTGAAATGAAGTAAAAGGAAGTTTCCGAATTATGTTCAAAGACATGGAACTTGAATTTTTTCGGGTCTTTGTTACCGAAAGCCGCGAATTGATCGAAGAGGTAGAACTTCAGTTGATTGCCACCCACGAAGAGGCAGAACGGACTGGAGTCGTAGACCCCTCTGGCATTAACGGCGTATTCAGGCTTTTCCATACGATGAAGGGCAGTGCCGGCAGTCTTGGGCTGAACAATATTGCATCGCTGACTCACAAGGCAGAAACCCTTCTCGACCTTTTCAGAAGCGGCAAGGCCAGTCTGCAGTCAGACCACGTTGATCTGCTGATGGAGGCCATCGATCTGGCCCGCGGCTACCTTGACCTCATTGATAAAAATAATTCTGACAAAGGCCGCGAAGACGAGCGGGAGTCTATCGAAAAGCGCCTCAGCGCAGCCATTGATTCGGCGAACGGAAAACCGGCCGCGGCAGAAAAGCCCACAAACGACAGAAATTCCAGTGAGAATGAAAAACGTCAGAGTTCGGCACAGATATTCAAACCTGAACTTACGAGAGAAAATGCACACAGCGAAACCAACCGGCCAATAGTCGAACAGTTCGTTGAAGAGGCTGGTGATATTCTCGACAAGTCAGAAAAGCTTCTGCTCGAGCTCGAAAAATCACCTGCAGGCTCGCATCAGTCATTAAGAGAAATTTTCAGAGGCATGCACAGCTTCAAAGGAAACTGCGGTTTCCTGGGGCTCGAAATGCTTGAAAACCTCAGTCATAAGGCTGAAACAGTTCTCGAACTTGTCGTAGATAACCAGCTTGAGCTTGCCCCGGAACACCTGATGACCTTCCTCATTGTCATCGATTCTCTCAGACAGGGTGTCGGCAACCTTGCTTCAGGTGGTCCTGGCGATTTTGAGGGCCTGAAAATGGTTGAAGACCTTCTTATCCAGCTGGAAAATAACCTCAGCACGGAAGAAGGCAAAAGCCCCAAAAAGCTCGGGCAGATTCTGCTTGAAGAGGGTGCTGTATCAGAGGAACAGCTTCTCGGAGCCCTTGAGAAACAACGGGCAACCATTGGTGAAGTTCTTGTCGACATGGGCGCCACCGACCATGATACGGTTGAGATGGCACTTAAGAAGCAATCAGAACAGGCTGCCAAGGCTCCGACTCAGGACAAGGGCATTAAGCGTTCAGACATTCGTGTTGACCTGCAGAAGCTCGATAAACTGGTAAACCTGGTCGGAGAACTGGTAATTGCCGAAACCATGGTTACACGTAACCCCGACCTGCGCGATCTGGTTCTCGAAAACTTCGACCGGGCGGTTCACCACCTGCGAAGGGTCACCAGTGAGCTTCAGGACATAGCGATGAGCGTTCGCATGATTCCTCTCGCTATGACTTTTCAGAAGCTTGTCAGGGTCGTACACGACCTCAGCCGCAAGGTTAAAAAGAAAGTCAAGCTTACCCTCCTCGGTGAAGAAACTGAAGTAGACAAGACAATGACTGAGCAGATAGCTGATCCGCTGCTGCACATGGTCAGAAATTCTGTTGACCACGGCCTGGAATCTTCTGAGGAAAGACTGAAACTCGGCAAGCCCGAAACCGGTAAAATAACCATCGAAGCCCGCTATGAGGGCGGTGAAGTCTGGATCATAGTGTCTGACGACGGTCGCGGGCTCGACCGCCAGAGAATTCTCAACAAGGCCATCGAACGGGGTCTGTTCAAGGGTGATTCCGCTCATCTCAGCGATGAAGAAGTTTATGCGTTCATTTTTGAACCGGGTTTCTCTACCACAGAAAGCGTTTCTGAAGTTTCGGGCCGCGGAGTAGGCATGGATGTGGTTAAAAAGAACATTGAAAAACTCAAGGGCCGCATTTCGATTCGCAGCAAGCCCGGTCAGGGAACTTCAATTTATCTGCAGATCCCGCTGACCCTTGCAATCATTGATGGAATGCTGGTTAAAGTCGGCACCTCACAATATACTATTCCTCTTCTTTCAATCAGGGAATCTGTGAGACCCCTTGCCAAGTCAATAACCGTCACACCGGAGGGCGAGGAAATTGTCAGAATCCGTGAAGACATGATTCCGGTCGTGCGTCTTCACAGATTACACGGAAAATCTTCGAAATACACCGAGCTGCATGACGGGATTCTGGTTATAGTTGAAGACCAGGGGCGCAAAGCAGCCATTTTTGTAGATGAAATACTCGGGCAGCAGCAAACAGTCATCAAAGGCCTGTCAAACTTTCTGTCTTCTGCCAGAGGAATTTCTGGTTGCACCATTCTGGGCGATGGTGCTGTCAGTCTGATACTTGATATCGGTGGCCTGATCGAAAAGGCTGGCGATGAGCAGCTAAGAATCATCTGAGGAGGAACACACAATGTCAGAAAGCCAGAGAAAAGAAATTAACGATGATTTTGACCTTGAAGACGATGAGAATGAAGATACGCAAGAGGGCAAGTATTTGTCCTTTCGCATCGGCGGAGAGGTTTATGGCATAGAGATACGGCATGTCACTGAAATAGTGGGTATTCAAAAGATCACCGAAGTGCCTGATATGCCCCAGTATATGAAGGGCGTAATCAACCTGCGCGGCAACGTCATCCCGGTAGTTGATGTCAGACTGCGCTTTCACATGCAGCCCCGCGACTATGACGACCGCACCTGTGTCATCGTGGTCAACATAAACGACGCTTCGATCGGCCTGGTTGTCGATTCCGTTAAAGAAGTGATTTCCATACTGCCAGATCAGATTTCTCCGGCCCCAAGCGTTTCAAAAGGTGAAGTGACAAGATACATCAAGGGAATCGGCAGGTTTGATGGCGAAGTCATCATTCTGCTGGCAATAGATAAGCTTCTGTATAACAATCAGATCAAGGTGAGTTTATGATCCGACCGTTGCGATGCTCTGACGTCCTGGACCCGGCAAAATTCCTGACAGGAGGCGCAGTCAATGTTTTTTTTCAAACTCTGGGCAGATTTGTCTCTTAAATGGAAACTTCTTATTTTCGGTTGTCTTGGCGTTGTAGTCATGAGCATCAGTGCTCTATGGCTCACCGACTCGTCAGGCAAAGCCATTGGCAAACTGGTTGAAACCACGATGCTTGGGGAAGCTGAGTCACAGG
>Ga0116176_10000076_pt1 | contig 76102 bp, 58 predicted proteins | sample AD_STIC08_MetaG_FD_89803 | JGI IMG/M metagenome (GOLD analysis project Ga0116176, IMG submission 89803) | Active sludge microbial communities of municipal wastewater-treating anaerobic digesters from USA - AD_STIC08_MetaG | ecosystem: Engineered > Bioreactor > Anaerobic > Digestate | place: USA...
GGAAGAAATGCAAAGCCCGCAATATGTGGCCGGCATTTCGTGCCCGCATTGTTGTGATAAAGTTTCTGAAGAAAGACGTGCCGCGCTGACTGACAGGCAAAAGCAGGTCATGCTCGCTAAACAGCGTGGAGAAGCGCATATTGGGGAAAAACTGAAGAAATAAAAAAACCACCGCAAGGGTGGTTTTTTATTGTTTTGGTGGAGATGGGGGGAATCGAACCCCCGTCCGCAAGCCCGCCACAGACAGTTCTACATACTTAGCCTGGTTGTTTAGTTTGATCTTGCATGCACCAACCGACAAGCATCTGCAAGACGAGTTACCTTAAGGTTAATGAAGTGCCAAGTAACCCGACACAACACGTATCCCGTGTATATGACGCTGCGATGGTTTTTAAGGCCACCCACCCCACGGGAGAGATGGTGCAGCGTCCAGCCGGTATTAAGCGGCTAGAGCGTAAGTTTCGTCGTTTGCGACTATACTTTTTCAGATGGATTTACGAGGAAACCTGAACCCTCGGTATGCCCTGCACTGCTTTGTAACCCACGTCGAAACCGGGTCATCCCCAAATCAGTATTACTATGACTAATAAAACATAAATTAGTTTTATTGGTTGGCTAAATTATACGCTACTTGTTATGTGCCCGCATGATTCTGCCTTTTTCACGCTCCCAATCACGCGCTTTTTCGGTGTCACGCTTATCGTGCTGTTTTTTACCTTTTGCCAGGCCGATTTGTAGCTTAATGCGCCCTTTTGAGAAATGCATATCCAGCGGCACTAATGTATAGCCGGCGCGCTCGACCTTGCCAATCAGCTTTGCAATTTCCTCATTATGTAACAATAGCTTACGCGTTCTGATGGCGTCTGGGCGTATATGCGTAGAAGCTGCACCCAGTGGCGTGATATGGCAGCCGATGAGGTATATTTCACCACGCTGAATAATGACATACGCTTCTTTAAGATTGACGTGGTTATCGCGGATAGCTTTGACTTCCCAGCCTTCCAGCACAATGCCGGCTTCGTATTTTTCTTCGATAAAGTAATCGAAAAAAGCTTTTTTATTTTGGGCGATACTCATAAAACACAATATTTCTTAGCGAATGACTTAAAATAGCATTTTACGCTAGTTTGAATGTTGCAATGAATAAGGTAGAAAAAACGGTATTGGTTTTACACTCTGCGGAGCAAATGTTTACTTTAGTAGACGCCGTAGAAAATTATCCAAAATTTCTGTTCTGGTGTGGCGGCGTGGATTTGCACGAGCGCACAGAAACCAGCACCAGCGCGACCTTGCACATTAACTATCACGGACTGAAACAAAATTTTACAACGCAAAATCACAAAACATTTCCGCATACTATGGAAATAAAACTGAAAAACGGGCCGTTTAAGCATTTGGAAGGCGATTGGCGATTTATTGAATTACGGCCGGATGCCTGTAAAATCGAATTCAGATTGAACTACGAATTTGCCAATGAATTTTTAGAGAAAATGATTGCGCCGGTATTTGGCCATATTGCCAATACGTTTGTGGATGGCTTTGTAGCGCGCGCAGATAAAATTTATAGCATGAAGGACGCCAATGAGTAGCCAAAATATAATGGTGGAAGTCGCCTATGCACTACCGCATCAGCAACTCATCATTCCCGTGCATATGCCGCCAGGAGCCGATGCAGAAGCGGCAATTCAGGCATCTGGCATACTGCAGAAATTCCCTGAAATTGACCTGAAAGTGAATCAGATCGGTATTTTTGGAAAACTCACCAGACTTGAAACACCACTGCGTAATCTGGACCGCGTCGAGATTTATCGCCCGCTGATTGCCGACCCGAAAGAAGTGCGCAAACAGCGCGCCGCAGATGGAAAAATCATGAAAAAAGGCGGTGGAGATGCACCGCCTGAAGATTGATAGTTACAACAAACTAATTGCAGTTTTCGTTAATTTCTCTTTGCGCTTGTTCTTTGCCGGCCTGTAAATCACTGTCACCCATATATTCACGCTCGCCTTTTTCGTTCATTTTGTAAACACGTCCACCTTGGGTATAAGTTTCGTAGTTGGCTTTGGCGGCCTTGCAATTTTCCGCTTTTCTTTTTGCCTCTGCCTCTTTTTCCTGTTTGTTTCTTTTTTCCGCTTCGGCGTTACGCTGACGTTGCGCTGCCGCCTCGTCCGCAGCATTCACAGGTATTGGCGGAGGATCTTTCATGGCAGGTGAAGTTTGCCGAGTATTTTCTACAGGCGCCAGCGGTTCTTTACCGGTAGGAGTCGCAGGCTTTTTTTTGCCTCCAATAGCTTCTTGTTTTACATTTGAAGGTGGCGGCGTATCGGTATATCGAATCGAGCCGTCTTTATCTTTCCATTTATAGATTTCCGCGTGGCTTAGCAACGGTGCTGTGATAAACATCATTAAAGCTAAGAGCAAATGTAGATATTTCATATTATGTTCCTATCCATTTTACCAATGTTGCCCTTGGTAGATTTTGTCGTTAAGCAACGTTTTTATCGAAAATTTAGTTTACTTCGCGCCGATTAATTTAGATATTAATTGATAATTTAACGATTACTTCATGTTTTTAATCATATTTCACGCAATTGAGCTTACCAACTTTTAATAAGCATTGCAAATCTGTATAATCTCGTTTTGGAAATTAAGGATAACTCATGCGTTTGCTGCAACAGGCTCTTACCTTTGATGATGTTTTATTAGTTCCCGCGCACTCTGTGGTGATGCCACGCGAAGTTAATTTAAGCACTCAACTCACCCGCAATATCAAACTCAACATACCGCTGGTTTCTGCGGCAATGGATACCGTGACCGAAGCGCCGCTGGCAATTGTGCTGGCGCAAGAAGGCGGCCTAGGCATTATTCACAAGAACATGACGCCGGCACAACAGGCCGCGCACGTTTCGCGCGTAAAACGCTTTGAATCCGGCGTAGTAAACGACCCGGTCACCATTCAGCCGCACATGACGGTGCGAGACGTGCTGGCGCTCACACAAAAACATAAGATTTCCGGGTTACCCGTCGTGGATGGCAGCAAAATCGTCGGCATTGTCACCAACCGTGATTTGCGCTTTGAGACCAATCTGGATCAGGCCATCAGCAACATCATGACACCGCGAGAAAAATTGATCACGGTGCGCGAAGGCGCCCCACGTGAAGAAGCAATCCGTCTGCTACATCAATACCGCCTGGAGCGCGTGCTGGTCATTGATGAGCAGGATACGCTTAAAGGCTTGATTACCGTTAAGGATATCCAGAAATCGCATGACCACCCGCTTGCCTGTAAGGACAGCAAAGGCCGCCTGCGCGTAGGCGCGGCCGTTGGTGTGGGTGAAGGCACCGAAGACCGCGTGGCGGCGCTTGCCGAGGCCGGCGTGGATGTGATTGTAGTGGACACTGCGCACGGCCATTCGCAAGGTGTGCTGGATCGTGTGACCTGGGTGAAAAAACATTATCCGGCAATTGAAGTGATCGGCGGCAACATCGCCACTGCAGATGCAGCCAGAGCGCTGGTAGATGCGGGCGCGGATGGGGTGAAAGTAGGCATTGGCCCAGGCTCCATCTGTACCACGCGCATTGTTGCTGGCGTAGGCGTACCGCAAATCAGCGCCATCTGCAACGTGGCAGAGGCGCTCGAAAAATCCGGCATCCCGTTTATTGCAGACGGCGGCATTCGTTTCTCTGGCGATATTTCAAAAGCCATCGCCGCAGGCGCCTACTCTGTCATGCTGGGCGGCATGTTCGCCGGCACTGAAGAAGCGCCTGGTGAAATTGAACTATTCCAGGGCCGCTCATATAAGTCGTATCGCGGCATGGGCTCGATTGGCGCCATGCAAAAAGGTTCCAGCGATAGATATTTTCAGGACAACAATGGCAATGCGGACAAACTGGTACCTGAAGGCATTGAAGGCCGCGTGCCTTATAAAGGCAGCGTGATCGCCGTCATCCATCAACTAATGGGCGGTTTACGCGCCTCGATGGGCTATGTCGGCGCCGCAAATATTCAGGATATGCGCAGCAAAGCCGAATTTGTTCAAATCACCAGTGCCGGCATGCGTGAATCGCACGTGCATGACGTACAGATTACCAAAGAAGCCCCCAACTATCGCATAGACTAGCCTGCAGACCGCATGGATATTGGCTCTGCAGGCAGGTATTTTATATGAATCACTCAAAAATCCTTATTCTCGATTTCGGCTCACAAGTCACCCAGCTCATCGCACGCCGTGTGCGCGAGGCGCATGTGTACTGCGAGATCCATCCCTGCGACGTGTCAAACGAGTTCGTCAAAGACTTTGGCGCAAAGGGCATCATCCTTTCGGGCAGCCATGCCAGCGCTTACGAAGAAGATACTGACAGAGCGCCGCAAGCGGTATTCGAGCTGGGCGTGCCGGTTCTGGGCATTTGTTACGGCATGCAAACCATGGCGCAACAGTTAGGCGGCAAAGTAGAGGCTTGCCATAAGCGTGAATTCGGTTACGCTGAAATCCGCGCCCGCGGCCATTCTGCGCTATTTAGAGATATTCAGGGCCGCACCAATGCTGAAGGTCATGGCCTGCTGGATGTATGGATGAGCCACGGCGACAAAGTCACCGAATTACCGCCCGGCTTTAAGGTTATTGCCAGCAACGAAACCACGCCCATCGCTGCGTTTGCGGATGAAACACGCAAATTCTACGGCGTGCAATTCCATCCCGAAGTCACGCATACCAAACAAGGCCAGGCTATGCTTGAGCGCTTTGTGCTGGAAATTTGCGGTGCAAAACCTGACTGGGTGATGAAAGACCACATTGCGGAAGCCGTTGAAAAAATCCGTTTGGAAGTCGGTGACGAAGAAGTCATTTTAGGCCTGTCGGGTGGCGTGGATTCCAGCGTTGCCGCTGCGCTGATTCACCGCGCGATTGGGAGCCAACTCACCTGTGTTTTTGTTGACCACGGCCTGCTGCGCCTTGATGAAGGCGACATGGTGATGGAGATGTTCGTTGGCAAACTGCATGCGCGAGTCATCCGCGTGGACGCGGTTAGCCAGTTTATGGGGCATCTGAGCGGCGTGACCGATCCGGAAGCGAAACGCAAGATCATCGGCCGCGAGTTTGTAGAAGTGTTCAAAACAGAGGCTGCCAAACTGAAGGCGGGTGATGGCGGGCATAAAGGTGCGACATTTCTGGCGCAAGGCACGATTTACCCGGATGTGATTGAATCCGGCGGCGCAAAATCCAAAAAGGCCGTCACTATCAAAAGCCACCACAACGTGGGTGGTTTACCGGAAACACTCGGCTTAAAATTGCTGGAGCCGTTACGTGACCTGTTCAAGGATGAGGTGCGCGAACTCGGTGTCGCGCTTGGCTTGCCGCATGACATGGTGTACCGCCACCCCTTCCCCGGACCCGGTTTAGGTGTGCGTATTCTGGGCGAAGTCAAAAAGGATTACGCCGATTTGTTACGCCGCGCCGATGCGATTTTTATCGAGGAATTACGCAACACCCAGGATGAAAAAACCGGTAAAAGCTGGTACGACCTCACCAGCCAGGCTTTTGCAGTATTTTTACCTGTGAAGTCTGTCGGCGTGATGGGCGATGGGCGCACCTATGATTATGTGGTCGCCCTGCGCGCCGTGGTCACCAGCGACTTCATGACTGCGCACTGGGCAGAACTGCCTTACGATCTGCTCGGCCGCGTTTCTAACCGTATCATTAACGAAGTGCGCGGCATCAACCGTGTGGTGTACGACATTTCCGGCAAACCGCCCGCGACGATTGAGTGGGAATAGCGCTTAAAAGTTTGATTGTGCTAATATCTGCCTGTTAGAATTTACCCAACAAATCAATAAGATGAGGTTGCCATGAAACATTCCATTCATTACTTTCTAGCATTTGCATTGGCACTACTGGCCGGCTGCGTGAGTGATAAACACGACATTTCCATTTATCCGCAAAAGATTTTTGAAACCGTGCATGCCAAATATCCTGCAGACAAAAACACACTTATTTTCATTGGCGCGCCAGAAGTCTTTATCGCGCCGCGTTTGGCCAATTGCGAGGTTGAAAAAGATGTCGATACCGGGAAAGTAGCTGCAATTGTGAGCTCACTGGCGCTTAAATCAAGTACGGTGGTGGTTGCGGGCGAAGACGAATCGCTCACTGCAACAACTATGGCAAAAGCACTTACAAGCGGTAATGATAAAATCAGCGGTGCAAAAGCCATTGTCATTGGTGCTAAAGAAACACAAAAGCGTCTTGCCGATTTGGCAGCCACAAGCGGTGTTGCGCTTGAGTTTATCGACAACCCTAACTGATTATTTACGAAAAAATAACAAGCCAAGCATAGCTGTTAAGCTAGTCTTGGCTTAAAGTTTTTATGAGCCGCGGATTTGTAAAGGAAGATGATTTAGAGCACGCTGGTACTGATGTGCCAGAGCGTCCGGTAAGTGCGCATCCAAATTACGTGACAGCCAATGGTTATGCGCAACTGCAGCAGCAGGCTGCCGTATTGGAGAGAGAAATATCTAGTCTTTCTACCAACAAGGAAGATGCTGGCACACAGCAAAAACTGGCCGTTCTGAATCGCGATTTGCGCTATATTTCGGCCCGGCTGGAAAGTGCTTTGGTGACCAAACCGGATGCAGCTTCCCAGCTTGTGCTGTTTGGCGCACAAGTGACCGTGGAGGACGAAAATGGCGATAGCCACACCTATGAAATTGTAGGCGAGGACGAGGCCGACATTAAAGCCAATAAAGTCAGCTGGACATCGCCTTTGGCCAAAGCGCTTATCGGCCACAGGATTGGCGAAAACGTTGTGTGGACGCGGCCGGCAGGCAATACCACATTGGAAATTATTGCAATACATTATCAATAGAAAGCTGGAAATGAACGAAACCCAAGTCATGAGCGTAACCCAAGCCATCGTCAAACGCCGTTCCGTTAAAATTTATGATCCTCAGCATAAAATGACAGAGGAAGAAACCGCCAAACTCATGTCTTTGGCCATGCTCTCGCCCACCGCGTTTAACATTCAGAACTGGCGCTTCGTTGTCGTCACTGACGCAGCAGTGCGTAAGCAAATCCGTGCAGCAAGCTGGGATCAGCCGCAGGTCACGGATGCCTCGCTATTGATTGTACTAACAGCTGATTTGAAGTCCTGGGCAAATCAGCCTGAACGCTACTGGTCAAATGCCTCCAAGCCGGTGCAAGATTACCTTATCCCTGCCATCAAGCAATATTACGATGGCAAGGAGCAGGTACAACGCGATGAGGGGATGCGTTCCTGCGGCATGGCGGCCATGACCATCATGCTGGCAGCCAAGGAAATGGGCTATGACACCTGCCCTATGGATGGCTTCGACTTTGACGCGGTAGCCAAACTGCTGAATCTGCCTGCCGACCATACACCTGCGATGTTTGTGGTGGTCGGCAAAGCGCTGCAGCCTGCCAACCCGCGCGGCGGGCAACTGGATTTTAATGAAGTCGTCATTTATAACAAGTTTTAATCACTATCAATTTTGAAAGTTTTAGATGTTAATCGCTAACAATATCACCATGCAGTTCGGCGCCAAGCCGCTGTTTGAAAACGTCTCGGTAAAATTCGGTGACAACAACCGCTATGGCCTCATTGGCGCCAACGGCTGCGGCAAGTCGACCTTTATGAAGATTCTGGCAGGCGTGCTCGAGCCAACATCCGGCAATATAGCCCTGGACAGCAACGAACGCATGGCCTTTTTGAAACAAGACCAGTTCGCCTACGAAGACCAGCGCGTGCTGGATGTAGTGATGATGGGCCACGAACAAATGTGGAAGGCCATGCAAGAGCGTGATGCCATCTACGCCAATCTGGAAGCCACCGAAGAGGATTACATGCGCGCTGCCGAGCTGGAACATGTATTCGCGGAATATGGCGGTTACACTGCTGAAGCGCGCGCTGGCGAACTGTTGATGGGCGTAGGCATTCCACTTGAGCAGCATAACGGCCCCATGAGCGCTATTGCACCGGGCTGGAAGCTGCGTGTGTTGCTGGTGCAGGCATTGTTTGCTAACCCTGACGTTTTGCTGCTGGATGAGCCCACCAACAACCTCGACATTAATACCATCCGCTGGCTGGAAGACGTGCTGAATAATCGTGATTGCACCATGATTATCATCTCGCACGACAGGCACTTTTTAAACCAGGTATGTACGCACACCTGCGATATGGATTACGGCAAGCTGGCGGTTTACCCTGGCAATTACGATGATTACATGGAAGCCAGTACCGCAGCGCGTGCCCAGCAAGCCAAAGATAACGCCAAGGCTAAACAGCAAATCGCCGATTTGCAGGAATTTGTACGCCGCTTCTCAGCCAACGCATCAAAAGCCAAGCAAGCCACCAGCCGTGCCAAACAAATCGATAAAATAAAGATTGAAGAATTTAAACCTTCCAGCCGCCAGTATCCGTTCATCCGCTTTGAATACGATGAGCGCGAAAAGCTGCATCGCAACGCGGTTGAGCTTAAAAAACTCAGCCATGGCTTTGATAAACCGCTGTTTAACGACGTCAGCATGATGTTTGAAGCCGGTGAAAAAGTTGCGATTATTGGCGAAAACGGTGTTGGTAAAACCACTTTTCTACGCTGTCTGGCTGGCGATTTAAAACCCAAGCACGGCGAAGTGAAATGGGCTGAAAAGGCCACCCTTGGCTACTTTGCACAAGACCACGAATACGAATTTGAAAAAGACGAAACGCTATTTGACTGGATGGCAAAATACCGCCAAAGCAATGAAGACGACCAAGCCGTGCGCAGCATGCTAGGCCGCTTGCTGTTCTCTGGCGATGATGCTAAAAAATCCGTCAAAGTGCTTTCAGGCGGTGAAAAAGGCCGTATGCTCTATGGTAAGCTCATGCTCGGCCGCACCAACGTGCTATTGATGGATGAGCCCACCAACCACATGGATATGGAATCGATTGAAGCGCTGAACACCGCGCTAGACAAATACAAAGGCACGCTGTTCTTCGTGAGCCATGACCGCGAATTTGTAAGTTCCATCGCCACGCGGATACTGGAAATCAAACCGGATGGCATTATAGATTACACGGGCAATTACGAAGATTACTTAGCGAGCCAGGGTGTAGAATAAACCTGGCATACATGTATTATAACAGCAAAAAAATACATGCCCTGCACCCGCATGGATATTGGCTTGCAGGGCATCACTTATTAGCTGTTCTAATGCAATAATTAACGCAACTCGGAAAGGTAGCAGAGAGGCTGAATGCACCGGACTCGACAACTAAGGCTGTATGCGCTTGTAAAGCAAGCGCATAGCCTGTTGCGGCGAAGGCCAATCTTCAGGTTAAGCTGCGATAGCAGCGGCCGAAGCCAAACCCGGTATAGCTTGAAAACAGAACGAATGGAAAGGTGGCAGAGTGGTTGAATGCACCGGACTCGAAATCCGGCATACGTTTATGACGTATCGAGGGTTCAAATCCCTCCCTTTCCGCCAAAAAAACTAGCATGTTAGTTTTTAAATTATAATAAAAAAGCCAGCATAAGCTGGCTTTTTATTACTCTTTCATTGCACGTTTACGCTCATGCTCTAACAAATAGCGTTTACGGATACGAATGTTTTTGGGCGTAATTTCCACCAGTTCGTCATCATCAATAAACTCCACTGCAGATTCCAGCGTTAAGGCCACTGGCGGCACCAGGCGCACCGCTTCATCAGTGCCGGAAGCCCTCACGTTGGTAAGCTGTTTACCTTTAATCGGATTTACAATCAGGTCATTATCACGACTGTGGATGCCGATGATCATGCCTTCGTAAAGCTTATCGCCCGGCACAGCGAACATTCTGCCGCGATCCTGCAGTTTCCAAAGCGCATAAGCCACTGCTTCGCCATGTTCGGCGGAAATCAACACGCCATTGCGACGGCCAGGCATATCCGGTTTGATAGGTGCATATTCGTCAAAAATGTGCGCCATCAGGCCTGTACCGCGTGTCATAGTTAAGAATTCGCCCTGAAAGCCAATCAAGCCGCGCGCCGGGATTTTATATTCCAGGCGCGTGCGGCCGTTGCCGTCAGATTCCATATTCTGCATTTCGCCACGGCGACGACCCAGTTCCTCCATCACCGCACCTTGATTTTCATCTTCCAGATCCACCGTTAAGATCTCGTATGGCTCACATTTTTCGCCGTTAATTTCACGGTAGACCACGCGCGGTTTTCCTACTGCGATTTCAAAACCTTCGCGACGCATATTTTCAAGCAGAATCGTCAGGTGCAATTCGCCGCGGCCGGAAACGCGAAACACATCGGCGTCCTGCGTATCTTCTACTCGCAGCGCCACATTCACCAACAACTCTTTAGTCAGGCGATCACGGATCTGGCGTGAAGTCACGAATTTGCCTTCTGTGCCGGCCAATGGCGATGTATTCACCATAAAGTCCATGGTCAGAGTCGGCTCATCCACGCCCAGATGCGGCAATCCTACCGGCTTATCGCGGTCAGCAATGGTAAAGCCAATACCGATATCTTCCAGACCTGAAACAATCACGATATCGCCTGCTTCAGCTTCTTCTACCGGCACGCGCTCCAGACCTCTAAAGCCCAGCACCTGGTTAATGCGGCCTTGTGCAATCTGCTCATCTTCGCGCATCACCGCCACCACTTGGCCAGGCTTGATGCGACCATTACGCACACGGCCCACACCTAGGCGGCCTGTGTAAGTAGAGTAATCCAACGCGGAAATTTGTAATTGTAATGGCGCGTCCGGGTCACCTTCTGGTGGCGCCACATGACTTAGAATCGTTTCAAATAATGGACGCATGGTGTCGCTAGGCGTTTTCATGTCCAGCGTTGCAAAGCCGTTGAGTGCTGAGGCATACACCACTGGAAAATCTAACTGCTCATCGGTTGCACCCAAGTTGGCAAACAAATCAAAAGTATGGTTAATCACCCAATCCGGACGTGCGCCCGGGCGGTCTACTTTATTAATCACGACGATTGGTTTCAACCCCAGTGCCAAAGCTTTTTTGGTGACGAAGCGTGTTTGCGGCATGGGGCCTTCAACTGCATCCACCAACAGCACCACGCCATCCACCATCCCCAGCACGCGCTCCACCTCGCCGCCGAAGTCGGCATGGCCTGGCGTGTCTACAATATTGATGTGCGTGCCTTCATAGTTTACCGCGGTATTTTTGGCGAGAATCGTAATGCCGCGCTCTCTTTCAAGATCGTTGCTGTCCATCACCCGCTCGGTCACGGCCTGATGCGAAGCGAACGTGCCTGCCTGTTGCAGAAGTTTATCGACCATGGTGGTTTTACCGTGGTCAACGTGGGCGATGATTGCGATGTTTCTTAAATTACGAGCCATGTGAACTGCCAAATGTTTGAAAGGGCGCGATTTTAACACACTTCGTACAATTAAATTTGACTTTAGAAATTAAATGGTTATACTGCGCGCAACTTAAAACTTTTATTTAACTCAAAAGTTTTTAGATTCATTGCCCTGACCCTTCTGTAACTCGTGAATTGTTGAAGTTACTGTCTTTTTTACTGGTTAGCGGCTATGCCCGTGCGCTGGTAAAAAGCATCTTTGATAAATCTTGCTTTTCGCGTTTATGTTGAAATTTAAGCTATTGATTTAATTTAATAGTTTTCAACTTTTATGTGCTTGCTTGCGCCCTTTTTTGTTTTTATTGAAAGGGACTACTTTGTCTTTTGAATCGTTAAATCTTAATCCTGCCATCCTTCGTGCTATTGAAGAATCCGGCTACACCGAACCTACTGCTATCCAGGCTCAGGCAATACCTGTTGTGACAGGAGGCCACGACCTGATGGCCTCTGCCCAAACCGGCACTGGCAAAACCGCAGCATTCATGTTGCCAGCGCTGAACTTACTTGCTACACCGCATGAGCTTAAAAGCCGCGGCCCTCGCATCTTGGTACTAGTGCCAACGCGTGAGCTTGCAGCGCAAGTAAACGAAGCGGCTCGTAAATATGGTAAATTTTTACGCGCACGTACTGTAAGTATCGTAGGAGGCATGCCTTACCCGCTGCAAAACAAATTATTATCACAACCATTAGATATTCTAGTCGCAACCCCTGGTCGTTTGTTAGATCACATGGAGCGCGGCCGCATTGATTTATCACGCCTACAGATGTTAATTCTGGACGAAGCCGACCGCATGTTGGACATGGGTTTCCTGCCTGATGTTGAGCGCATTTGCAGCCAACTCTCAACTGAGCGCCAAACGCTGTTGTTTTCAGCCACTTTAGATGGTGACATTGCTAGAATCGCAAAACAAATTCTTAAAAATCCTAAAACCATTCAAGTAGCAACGCAAAAAGAAAAACACGCTAATATTGAACAGCGTTTGCATTATGTCGATGACATGACGCACAAAAACAAACTGCTTGAGCATTTGTTGATTGCACCTGATATGAATCAAGTCATTATCTTCACCAGCACCAAGCGCCATGCGGACGTATTGGCCGAAGATTTATACGCCGCTGGTCATAAAACAGCCGCTTTGCATGGCGACATGACCCAAGGCGCGCGTAACCGTACGCTGACTAAATTGCGCCATGGCGATGTAAAAGTGCTAGTCGCCACCGATGTCGCTGCACGCGGCATTGATGTACAAGGCATTAGCCATGTGATTAACTACGACTTGCCCAAATTTGCCGAGGACTATGTACACCGCATCGGCCGAACCGGCCGTGCCAACAATACTGGAATCGCGATCTCATTCGCTTCGAATATGGATCGACACATCCTGCGTAAAATCGAACAATTCACGGGCCAGCGTCTGGAAGCCGCAGTGATTGAAGGTTTTGAGCCAAAACGTGCCATGAAGATAAACGGTGCTCCAGGTAAATCTGGTGGCAGTCGTGGCTCAGAAAGATCGAACCGCAATGAAAGATCACACACACCTGGCGGTCGTGGCGGTTATCAACCGCGCGATAACAATCGCGCTAGTTTTGGCGACCGTATCATGGGTGAAAAACCAAGCGGCAGACCTAACCATAAATCAAACGACAGAGGCGACTTTAAATCTAGCGACAGACCACAAGGTCGCACATTTGCTGATAGGTCTGATAGACCAGTGCGCAATGTTGAGCGTTTTACCAATAACGAATCTGCCGGTAATCGTGAATCAAAACCCACCGAAATTAACGGCAACAGCCGCAGCTATACTAAAGATACCGATATGCAATTTGCACGAGAATTAAGCAAAGGCTTTGGCGGAAAAAGTAATGGCGACAGAGCTTCTAATGATAGAGGCGCTGCACCAAAATCTTATGCGCGCAAGCCTGAAGGCAGTTTTGGCGCACGTCCTAATCGTAGCGAAGGCGGTCGTTCTGTGCCTCGTGGCGATGCACCTCGTGTAGCCACTGGCGAAAAATTTGGTAATCCACGTCCTCAACGCGGCAATGACCGCCCTGCCTCTAGCGGACGCTCAAGCGCCAGCACAGGCCGTAGTGGTGGTGACGCAAGCCCTAGACGCCCTCGTAGTTTTGCTTAAGTCAATTTAATGGAAACGATGACCACTACTACAGAAATAAAATTTGACATGCTGGGCCTCGCAGCCCCTTTACTAAAGGCGGTTAGCGAGACTGGTTACACCACACCGACGCCGATACAAGCCAAGGCCATTCCTTTGGCTTTGCGAGGCCTGGATTTAATGGCGGGCGCGCAGACCGGAACAGGCAAAACGGCGGCGTTTGCGTTGCCGATTTTGCAAAAACTGTTGCCGCTTGCAAGCAGCAGCACCTCACCAGCCAAACACCCCATACGCGCGCTGGTATTGACGCCAACGCGTGAATTGGCGATTCAGGTAGAGGAAAGCATTAAGGTTTATGCCAAGCACACCCCTCTGCGCAGCCTGGTGGTATTTGGCGGCGTAGACATTAAAACGCAAACGCCGCACTTAAAAACTGGTGTGGAAGTTCTAGTCGCGACACCCGGCAGATTGCTGGATCACGTAGAGCAAAAAACACTAAACTTGGGTCAGGTACAGATTCTAGTGCTCGACGAAGCGGATCGAATGCTTGACATGGGCTTTATGCCGGATTTGAAGCGCATTCTGGCTTTGCTGCCCAAACAACGTCAGAACCTGATGTTCTCTGCGACGTTTTCTAACGAAATTAAAAAGCTGGCAGACGACTTTCTGACTAACCCGACATTAATCGAGGTAGCGCGCAGCAATGCAACGGCCGAAAATGTCACGCAAAAAGTGTATCTGGTCGAACAAAGCAGCAAGCAGGCACTACTCACGCAACTGCTGCAGGCCGACGACAGCAAACAAGTCATTATTTTCACCAAGACCAAACTTACTGCCAGCCGCTTGAGCCGTGCCTTGCAAAAGGAAGGCATTGCAGCCGATGCGATTCATGGCGACAAAAGCCAGAAAGAACGCATCGAAGCGCTGGATGCATTTAAAGCAGGCAAAATCATGGCCCTGGTTGCCACTGATGTTGCCGCACGCGGTCTGGATATTGACCAGCTGCCCATGGTGATTAATTACGAAATTCCGAGCGCCCCGGAAGATTATGTGCATCGCATTGGCCGCACAGGCCGCGCTGGTGCGAGTGGTGTGGCGATTTCTCTGGTATGTGAGGACGAAGAAAAATATCTCGCGGAAATCGAAAAACTCATCAAGCGCACGATAGATAAAGAAAAAGCGGAAGTAAAAGCCAGCGCGCGCAAAACCAGTCATCGCGCCACGCGTGGGCCTGCCAAGCGCGATGAAGACCATGCCATTGAATCAAACAGAGCCAAACCACGCCAGACAGCGCGCAAGCCCTCTGCGGACCCCTGGTTTGACAAGCCTTACGAGCCTGCTGCAAACAGCAACAGCAAAGTCATCAGCAGCCTAAGCAGTACGCGCAAGGCGCCAGTAGCAGCATTACTGGGCGGCCTAAAATCAGGCAGCCCGAAACTTAACAAATAGCAGGCCTATCTTTTAAGCCAGATTTCCATCTCTTTTGCTTCAATCGGCGGCGAGTAAAAATAGCCCTGCACATTTTTACAGCCGCTCTCCGAAAGAATATCCGCCTGTAACTGGTTTTCTACGCCCTCGCCCACCAGTTGCAGTCCCAGCGCGTCACCTAAGGCCACAATCGCTTTTACAATAACACGATCTTCCGCACTGCTTACCAGTCCATCCACAAAAGATCGGTCAATTTTCACCTCATCCACCGCCCAGCGCTTGAGGTATAGCAACGAGGAATGCCCCATGCCAAAATCATCCAGAGAGATGCCGAAACCAGCCTCTTTGATTTGACGCATGTTCTTCTTGACGGTGTCGCCTTCTTCCAGCAGCGCATGTTCGGTAATTTCGATACACATCATTTGCGGGGATATGCCGTATTTATCCGTCACCGAGTTCAGCATTTTGACCAGACTCTCTGATCGCAGATGACGTGCCGAAATGTTGACAGAAACGCGCGGCACATTTAAGCCCTTGTCTAGCCAGCTGCGAATTTTTGCACAGGTAACGTCCATTACCCACTCGCCAATCTGGTTGATCAACGACGATTGCTCGGCAATTTTAATGAACTCTAGTGGTGGAATTAAGCCGCGTTCCGGATGCCTCCAGCGCAGTAAAGCCTCCATGCCGACTAACTGATTTTTATCATTTTCTATTTGCGGCTGGAACAGCACAAAAAACTGATTTTCCGTCAGTGCATGACGAATGCCGTTTTCCATATCCAGCCATTGATGCGCAATAAAATTCAGGTTGCTGGTATAAAACTCGAAATCGTTGCGGCCATTCTGTTTGGCGCGATACATCGCCAAATCCGCATATACCACCAATGTTTGCGGATCCTGCGTGTCGTCTGGATACACGCTCACGCCGATACTCGTGGTGCAATACACACGCTGCTGCAGAATTTCAAATGGGGTTGAAAATGCGGTGATAATGTCGCGCACCAAACGGTGCCCATCCTGCGGAGAAGCCCCCTCCATCAACATCACAAACTCATCGCCGCCCAGCCTGCATAGAATGTCGGTCGCGCGCGCCTTTTCAGTAATGCGCTTGGTCGCCATAATTAACAATTGGTCACCCGCCTCGTGCCCAAGCGTATCGTTGATTAATTTGAATCGATCCAGATCAAAGAACAGCAGCAGCACCTGCTGACCGGTACGTGCGGCCTTGGCAATAGCATGCTCCAACCTTTGCCTGAACAAACTGCGGTTTGGCAAACCCGTCAGCTCGTCATGCGATGCCAAAAACTCTACTTTACGATTGAGCGCCACAATTTCACTCACATCGCGCCCGACACCACGATAGCCGGCAAAGCTGCCATCATCCTCAAATACCGGCTTGCCGGAAATACGCAAGTAAGCCAGCTTGCCCAGCTCGTCGGTAAAATGCACTACATAATCCACAAAACGTTTATGCTCTTGCAAGGTTTTGAGCATTTCGTTAGATGTGTGGCTATGGCAGGCCTCTGCCAGATCCGTCAGGCTATAAGAACTCAATCCTGCCGGCCCGCCTGTGGTCGCATTGATTTTTAATTGCTCATCCGACTCCCAGAACCAGTCGGCTGAAGCCTCGGCAAAATCTCTAAAGCGCGCTTCACTTTTAATAAGCCGCTGTTTTTCTTCGTTTAACTCAATTATTTCTTTTGAGTTCTCGTTGTTTTCCGCAACCAAAATTTTCATCTCCCGCCTTCCCCGCCTCAGGCCCGTTGTATATGCCCAGTCATCCGCATTAATATTATTATTTTTATAATGTGCAATTGTCTCTGAGTGCCGCTAAGTTATTAATCAAGATTGTATATCTAAAATCGCCAGCCTTGGTGAAGTCTACAAATTTGAAATCGATATTCAACTTATCGATTGCGCATAAAATCAGCCACGCCGTATAGCTGCTCGGCAAGCTTGATCATTAAATCTTCTTCAAAATTCAAGGTCTGCATGGCTTTTATCATGCAGTACATCCACTGGTCGCGCTCGCTTTCACCTATGGAAAATGGCATGTGCCGGCGACGCAGCATGGGGTGCCCGTAACGTTCGATGTAAAGCTGCGGGCCGCCGGTCCAGCCCATCAAAAACATAAACAGTTTCTCTCGCGCGCTGGTTAAATCCGCCTGGTGCATGGCACGAATGCCTTTTGCCCTGGGGTCGCTATCCATCACATCGTAAAAGGTTTCTACCAGCGTGCGGATTTTTTCTGTTCCGCCTTGTTCGCCGCCCAGCAGCTCGTAAAACGTGGATTTATTGCTGCCGGCTTCTTCAATTGTATTCAGCATCGACCTGGCCTTAGTCGCTGGTTTTTACCAGGCTGGCCACCAGTTTGGCGCGGCTTCTCGCTTCATCGGTATCTTTGCCTGTGGCGAGCGCCACGCCCATACGGCGTTTAACAAAAGACTGCGGTTTTCCGAACAAACGCACGTCGCTGCAAGGCACAGCCAGTGCGGCTTCCAGACCATCATATTTCAAATTATTACTCTCTGCGCCGCCGTAAATCACGGCACTGGCGCCCGCGTTGGTCATGCTCACATCCACGGGCAAACCCAAAATTGCACGTGCGTGCAGTTCAAATTCGCTCAATCTTTGCGAACACATCGTCACCATGCCGGTGTCGTGCGGGCGCGGACTTACTTCGCTGAACCATACCTGATCGCCTTTAACGAATAGCTCCACGCCAAATAATCCAACCCCGCCAAGCGCATCTGTGATGGTTTTGGCAACATGCTGCGCGGCTTTTAAGGCATTCGGCGTCATTACTTGCGGCTGCCAGCTTTCGACGTAATCGCCGCTTTTTTGTACGTGGCCAATCGGTTCGCAAAAATAAGTTTGAATCTCACCCGCCACATTTTTAGCGCGCACAGTCAACAAGGTAATTTCGTAATCAAAATCAATCTGGCCTTCCACAATCACCACGCCCTGATTCACGCGTCCGCCAGTTGCGGCATAGTCCCAGGCGGCCTGTACTTGCGATTTTTCCGTTACACGCGACTGGCCTTTGCCTGATGATGACATAGTCGGCTTAATAAAACATGGATAGCCAATCCCCGCGTCACCATTTTTTCCATCAATAGCGGCTTGCAGGGCATCACAACTATGGGCGAATGCGTAAGGAGAAGTAGGTAATTTAAGCGCTTCCGCCGCCAGCCGGCGAATGCCTTCGCGGTTCATGGTGAGCTGTACGGCTTTAACAGTTGGAATGACAATGGCCAAACCTTCACGCTCAATCTCTGCCAGCGCATCGGTATTCAGCGCCTCGATTTCCGGCACAATTAAATGCGGTTTTTCTTTGGCTACCAGTGCTTTGAGTGCCGCCGCATCGGTCATATCAATGGTGTATGCGCGGTGCGCCACTTGATGTCCTGGCGCGTTCTCGTACCGATCCACCGCAATCACTTCAACGCCTAAACGTTGCAGTGCGATAATGACCTCTTTGCCCAGCTCGCCGCTGCCCAGCAGCATAACTTTGGTTGCAGTAGCGCTTAGTGGCGTGCCGATTTGCATGAAAAACTCCATCGTGAAATTACTGAAATCATATCACGCCTAAGCTAAAATAATGAGGGACGAGTGCCGCTTAAGTATTATGATAAATTCAGTATTTGGGATGAAGCGCAAGGCGGACGCAACACAGAAAGCGAGATAGTACGGGCTTGTAGAGCGAGCTTGCAAATAGCGCCCAACGCCGCAATTTGCCCTAAAATGATGTTAGAGAGTGATGCCGTGCTTATCCATGCGATACCGCATCGTCATCCGCGTAATGCCCAATTGACGCGCGGCTTCTGATACATTGTGATGCGAGGCTTCCAGCGCATTTAGCAGCATGTGTTTTTCGGAAGCCTCCAGTGTGAGTTGCACTTGGTATTTTGCTTCATGCTGCTCAGGCCCGGTTGCAGGCAACGCCAAATCGGTTGCAGAGATTTGTGGCTGACTGCTCAACAGCACGGCACGGCTGATCTGGTGACGCAACTCACGCACATTGCCCGGCCAGGTATATTGCAACAGCGCGGCAATAGCGGTCGGGCTAAGTGTATGTTTTTGCAAGCCGTAGCGCTTTTCTGTCAGGTTGATAAAGTGCTTTGCCAACACTACCACATCATCCACACGCTCACGCAATGGCGCAAGCGCGATTGTCATCACATTCAAACGATAGTATAAATCCGAGCGGAATGTTCCGGCATTCGCCATTTCGTGCAAATCTCGATTAGTGGCCGCAATGATGCGCGCTGGTACGTCGCGTTCTTTTGTAGAGCCCAGACGGCGTACTTTGCGGCGCTCGAGCACATTCAACAGCTTGGCTTGCAAGGCAAGCGGCAATTCACCGATCTCATCCAGAAATAATGTTCCGTCTTCCGCGGCCTCAATCAAACCCGGGCGCGCACTAACCGCATTGGTAAATGCGCCTTTCTCGTGGCCGAATAATTCACTTTCAATCAGCTCGGCGGGCAGCGATGCACAATCCACATGCACAAACGGTTTATCTTTATTGGCACAAGAAGCATGCAGCAAACGTGCCGCCACGTCCTTCCCGGTGCCCGTCTCACCGGCAATCAGTACCGTGGGCGGCACTGCGTCATTCATACTGCCCAACTGTGCAATTCTGGCAATTTGCAGGCGGAGGCTTTGAATTACAGGACTTTCACCAATCAGGCTTATGTTCTCTGCCGTAAGGACATTACGCTGGCGTGAATAATCCAAGCTGGTTTTGAGCTCGGCAGTCTTTTCGTTTTTCTGCACGATCAGCAAAAGCTCTTCTAAATCAATCGGCTTTTTAAGGTAGTCGTCTGCACCCAGCTTGATGGCATTCACGGCATCGCTAATGTCGCCGTAGGCCGTCATCACAATCACCGTGACACCACTTGCAACAAGCTCCGGCAACAAATCCATGCCATTGCCGTCTGGCAGGCGCATATCTAATAACACCAAGTCAGGCAAAAACTGCTTGGCAATTGCACGACCATCCTGTAGTGTTTCGGCATGCTCGCACTCAAACCCCGCCTTTTGCAAACGCTTCATTACGGCGCGTGCAAACAGCACCTCATCCTCCACAATCAATAATTTTATTGCTTGTTTTAGCTGAGGTATTTTGGGCTCCGAATGAATGTGTTGTGCGAGCAATTGAACCTCTTAATTAGTCATTATCAAAGCTAGAAGTTGATTTCTTGCCGCCAAACTCATAGCGTAAACCAACCCAGCCAGCGCGTGGCGCACCAGGTGAGTATAATGGCTGGAAGTGGTCATCACCATTATCAAATGTACCATCCGGCGTAAAGAATGATTCACCGAGCATACCTGCGGTGTAATATTCTTTATCGAATACATTGTTTACACGAGCAAACGCTTGCCAGCCGCTATTAGCAAATTTGTATCGGGTATCCAAGTTTACAACCGTGTATCCTCGCACTTTAGCGCCTTCACCTTGATGCTTGTTGTTTTCATTACCGAATGAATATTGACTAGTAAAACCGACGATATTCGTCCCGATTGTCCAATTTGGCAACGCTTGCCATTCACCACGCAGTTTTAATTGGTGTTTTGGAATGCCTGACAAATAATCACCCTTGGAAACCGTAATTTCATCAGCTACGGCACTGGTGTTAACTTGATTGGCAATCTTGAATTCGCTTTGGTATGTGGCTTTAATAAAGCTGTAACCCACGTTCCAGCGGAAGTTGGACCATTCGCCATTTACACCCAGATCCAGGCCTTGACGGCGGGTTTTACCCACATTCAAGAAGTTACCTGCACCATTCGCAGGGTCAGATGAAATAAACTGAATATCATCGGTATTTTGTGAGCGATAAATACTGGCGCTCCATCCCAAACCACCTGCTAATTGACCACGTGCACCTGCTTCAAAGGTTTTAGACACCACTTTCTTCAAAGGCGGGTCGCCTGCCATGGCGTTTGGCAATTTACATGCTGTATCTCCGATACCATCTCCATCCAAGTCCTGAAAGGCGCAACCTAATTCAATCGCTGTTGGTGCGCGGCTACCCTCGTTATAGCTGCCGTAGAAAGATAAATCTTTACTTGGCGTAATGCTCAAGCCAATTGCCGGGTTAATGCGGCTAAATGAACGACTTTCTGTCAAAGACTCCGGATCAGGTGGTGCAATATCGCCATCTTTATTATCGATTTTGGTGTGGTTATAACGACCTGCCAGGGTTAAGTGATACATATCATTAAACGAAAATGTATCTGTTGCAAAAATACTCCATGTTTTACTTTTTGCTTTTAAATCCACTTCCGCTTCGTCATTAAATTCCCCTATTCCAGCAACACCACGGCTAGCAGTAATGTTACCCAACTCGCTTGATTGGCTAAATGTAGTCTTACCCAAATCATAGCCCAAACCTGTAATCAATTGATTTTTCTTACCGAACCAATCCTGGTTAAAGGTCATCTGCGCGGCAAATCCATACCCCTCACGCTTCGATTTACTACGGTTTAAAGCACCACCGCAGTCCGTCTCAGGATTTGGCGCAACTGCGCAATCAGCAGCAAAAGTTACGCTATCCACATCATCATTTACATCACCATTCAGCGTTTTGGTGCGCGCATTACGGTAGTAGGTATTCGCACTCAATATTGTATCTTCGGTAAAATAATGGTTCGCATTAAAATTTAAAAAAACCATTTGCGTATCGGTGATATCTGGCTTGGTGTTGATTGAATCCCAACCTAAATTATCCAAAAACTCTTTTTGCACCAAACCATTACCAATTAACTCGTTATCAGCCAATGTTAAACTCAAATTTGCATCAGTTTTCTCGCCTTGCCAGCCTATCTTGCCAAAAGCTTGACGCACGTCAGATGGCGAAGCATCACGCCAGCCTTGCTCGTGCAGGGCATTGGCTGCCACAAAAAAATCTACGCCATTGGCGGTCACACCGCCAAATTCTGCGTTGCCATTTATGCGCCCCCAGGACCCTCCTGATAATTCCATTGCACCGCCTGGGTCAGTGCGACCGCTTTTGGTGTTGACTGAAAGTGCACCGCCTAGAGTATTCAAGCCAAACACCGGGTTTGAACCTGGAATTAAGTTCATATTTGAAATCGCGTTAAGCGGAATCAGATCCCAGTTCACTACGTCACCAAATGGTTCATTTACACGCACGCCATCCACAAAAACCGACAGGCCTTGTGGCGTACCAAGCAATGGCGATGCAGTAAAGCCGCGGTAATTCACATTTGGCTGATAAGGGTTGCTTTGAACCTCATTCACATTAATACCCAACAAGCCGCTAGATAGAAAATCTGCGATACTGAGGTCATTTTGATTGACCATTTCCGCGCCCTTAACGCTTTGGATATTGGCTGGAATTTTTTCTTTAGGCAAGCCCACACCTTGCAATGGCGTGGTACTAATCACCTCAATTTTGCCGGTTTCCAAAGCCTCGGCTTTGTTTTCTGCGTTCGCCAATTGAGGAATTGAATAAACAGCCAGTACTGCTATTAATATTGCTTTTAGTTGTGATGGTTTTTGCATGTTGTTTCCTAAGTTTTGGTTATTACATCTTTATATCAATTGCAAAATTTGTTCCAAAACTTGGTGAATAAAAATAGTGAATAAAATCAATAAGAAAAGTTATTTCTTACTTATATGCGAGGATTATAGACTTAAATATTGGTTGTATACAACCACCATTATGGTTATTAACAGCCGCCATTCTAAATAACTATATGCTGTTAAGCAGCTGTTTTGGTGGTACATTTAAATAGCCACGAATGACTAACCATGCGGCAAGTGGGATTAATACCAGCGCCATTACCAGTGCACTAAGCGCTAATTGCAAGTTAAATTGATAAACAATATCCAACACGTATCGGCTCAAATAGTAATTTAACCCGCTGGCAACCAGCACAGCGACAATAGAAGCTAACACAGCAATGCTTGTAAATTCTGTTAGAAGCATCAATATCACCTGCTTACGTGACGCGCCAAATGCACGCAACAAACTAGCTTCTTGCAAACGCGCACTGCGTGTGGCTACCAGTGCGGCATACAGCACGACAACACCTGCCAGCACGCAGAAAACAAATATAAAACTGACAGCTGTGGCGAGTTTGCTCATAATCTCACGTACTTGATTCATGATGCTGGCAACATCTATTACAGTAAAATTAGGGAATTGTTGCAGCATGCTATTAAGTATATTATCTTGGTTTTTAGGCAAGTAAAATGCGGTCATATAGCTGGCACTAAATTGAGCTAAAGTTTCAGGTGGCGTTACAGCAAAAAAATTAGCTCGCATGCTGTCCCACTCTACTTTGCGTATACTCGCCACAGTTAAAGTGATTTTACTGCCTGCAATGTCATATGTCAGCGTGTCACCTAGCTTAATGTTCAGAGCTTGCGCAATGTCATGCTCTAAAGATAACAGCGGCGCAGCGGCTTCATCGGCACGCCACCAACGGCCTTGCTGTAGCTTATTATCTGTTTGCATTACAGCGGCTGACGACAAATTAAACTCACGTGATACTAGCCTTTTTGCACGATCTTCTGTAAACATCTCTGCATTAATTGGCTGACCATTTTTTTCTACCAGCCTGCCGCGAACCATAGCAAACACTTGCGGAGTGCATTTAATAGCACTTATTTGACTAAGAAAAGTTTTAAGTGGCTCAACTTGATTTTGTTGAATATTAATAATGAACCTGTTTGGCGCATCCGCGGGCAAGGACGACTGCCAGGATTGCATCAAATCAGTTTTAATCATCACCAGTAGCATCAGCACCATGGCGCCTATACTAAAGCCGACAATTTGTGCAATAGACAAACCTAGCCTACGCTTTAAATTGCCCATGCCTAAGCAGATAATATTATCAAAAGCTTTGCTTTGGCTGGCACGATGCAGCAATAGCGCCAAGCCAAATGCTAGAACACCAGTGACTAAGCAGATGCCAAAAATACCCGCCAAAAATGCCAAGGCCAGTTTAAATGTTTTGGCCAATAAAAAAATCAGCAACGTAATCACCACTATCACAGGCAAGTAATTCATCCAAATTTTGCTGGAGTTTAATACAAAATTTCGACGCAAAATTTGAATAGTTGGAATATTTTTTAGCGCACGAATGTGTGGCAACATAATTGCAAATAGAATCGCAAAGCTTAATAGCAGGCCCATTACAATAGGTGTTAAATTGGGCGCTGGCAGGTTTTCTAAAAATAATTTTCCAGCAAAATGGGCTAATCCGAATTGCACTAAATAGCCTAGCAAGCAGCCAGCACCGCCAGCTATCGCAGCCAGCAATGCCGTTTGAATCAGCATGATATTTTCAATATTTGCTTTACTTGCGCCAAAACAGCGTAACAAGGCTGCTGCCTCTTGGCTGCGAGCTACAAATGGCGCACTGGCAAGCAGCATGGCCACAATCGACAGCACCACAGTCACCATGGCGCTTAAGCCTAAAAATATTTCGGCTTTATCTAAGGCACTTCTAATCTCTGGCCTTGCGGTTTTTACGTCTTCAATGCTCTCGCCACGTTGCAAATTTGGCGCTATCTTGCGCGTGTACTGTTTAAGATTTTCAGCATTGCCTTCGAGCACCAATTGATATTTGACGCGACTGCCAAATTGAAGCAGCTTAGTTGCAGGTACATCATCTATGTGCATCATCACACGTGGTGCAAAGCTAAACATATCGCCACCACGCGAAGGCTCGCGTAATAAAATACCAGCTACTTTAAGTTTAATGGCGCCCAATTCTAGTTGGTCATCAAGCTTTAAGTTCAGTGCATTAGCTAAGCGAGGCTCTACCCATACCTCACCTTTTGCAGGTCTAGTACGCATATTTTGCACCGTTCTCTCTGTCAAAAACTGCACGCCAAAATCACCAATTAAGGGAAAATTGTCATCAATCGCTTTGATTTCAGCGAGTATATTTTTATCCGCATTTATTGCCATACTGGCAAACTCGAGTGTGGATGATGACCGTAGGCTATGCCGTTTGGCCTCGGTACTATATTGGGGTGGGATAGCGCGATCTGCTTTAATCACCGCATCGCCACCCAATAACATACCTCCCTGATTATTCAAGTGTGCCGCAATGCGGTGAGTAAAGAAATTAACAGCAGTGATGGAGCTAACCGCCAGCACCAAGGCCAGTACCAGTACACGCAAATCACCCGCTTGCCATTGCGAACGTAATTGCTGCCATGCTAAAACAAAATTCAAAGTCATAGCTTTAACCTCATATCGCGCTCAACTGACCATGTTGTAACGTCAATTGACGTCTGCAACGCTGTGCCAACTGCACATCGTGTGTCACCAAAATAAGCGTGGTATTGGCTTGCCGGTTCAGGCTAAACAGTAACTCAATAATGCACTCGCCTGTGGCAATATCTAAATTGCCCGTCGGCTCATCTGCAAACAAAATAGCTGGTTTTGGGGCGAAAGCTCTTGCTATTGCTACCCTCTGCTGTTCGCCACCAGATAGTTGCTTGGGGTAATGTTGCAAACGCTCAGCCAAACCCACTTTCTCGAGTGTCGCGACTGCCATTTGTTTGGCATCTTTTCTATTAGCTAACTGCATCGGCAGCATCACGTTTTCTAACGCTGTCATAGTGGGAAGTAGTTGAAACGATTGAAACACAAAGCCCATCTGTGCACCTCGCATGGCGGCCCGGGCATCCTCATCTAAGGTGCTGAATGACCGGCCAGAAACTTCTACTGAGCCAGCGGTTGGCACATCCAACCCCGCCAGCAACGCCAGCAAAGTGGATTTGCCTGAGCCTGAACTCCCGACGATAGCGATACTCTCACCGTGTGCAACCTGCAAGTTCAGGTCATTTAAAATTTCGATTTTATTTGCACTAGCTTTGTTTGTTACATCTACCACGTGTTTGCTTAAGTTTTTGGCTAAAATAGCGGTGCTGTTTATTGTGCTTCGATGCGTCAAGTTTATTTCGGATTCAGAAAGTAACATATATGGATTCTCGCATGCCTTCTCGTTTTAATTTATTGTTTAATGTGTTTGCTGCAGTTAGTCTTATTGTAAGCACTTTGGTTGCACTATCTGCCAACGCGAAGCAAACTAGCCCGCAAACCATTGTTGTGTTTGGTGATAGCTTATCTGCTGCTTACGGCATACCACAAGATGACGGCTGGGTGGCATTATTGCAACAGCGTCTAAATGCACAAAAGCTTAACTACCAAGTTGTTAACGCCAGCATCAGCGGCGAAACCACCAGCGGCGGATTAAGCCGTTTTGCCAATATGTTAAAACTGCAGAAACCCAACTTTGTGCTAATTGAACTGGGTGGAAATGACGGCCTACGTGGTTTAAATGCTTCTGAAACCCACAACAATCTAGAGACCATGATTCAACAAGCCAAAAAATCTAAGGCTAAAGTATTGCTAATTGGCATGAAAATACCACCCAATTACGGCCTAAAGTACAGCCGACAATTTAGCGAAAATTACCGAACTCTAGCCAAAAAACATGGTGCAGCACTAGTACCCTTTTTGCTAGAAGGTGTGGCTGGCAACCCAGATTTAATTCAAGCCGATGGATTGCACCCCACAGCCGCTGCCCAGGCCAAAATATTAGAAAACGTATGGCCAGAACTCAATAAAATACTGAGAAAATAAAGCACTATAAGCAAATATTTATGGGGGGTGCTGGTAAAGGTTTTTTTAGTTAACTTGCTTAATTAAATGACTTTGTTGTCTTGCCACTCAATAAACAAACCTAATTCATCAGGTTTGGCTTTAAGCGCGGCCGTCATTGCTATGTTAGGCAGCATGCAGAGTTCATCATTTAAAAACAGCAAAGGCAAGCGCTCGCGTTGCCAAGGTGGGACTTGTGAGGTTTGAAATAAACTTTTTAGGCTGCGATTTGGGCGATTTTCTTTAGGCTTTAAAGTCTCACCACCGTGACGATAACGAATGCTTAATTGACCATTTTCAACATGCCGCATGGCAATACCTTCCCCTAGTTTTTCGCAAAAAAATAAGCGTGATAGGTCGGGTAAAATAATCATTTTTTCACCTTGCCACACAAGGCTGAAAGTACTGCGGGCATCATTTTCAGCATTCTCAGGCATATTCTTAACCAAATAGGCACAGCCATGAAAGCGCCGTAGAATAAGGTCTGCAGACACTTTTATTTTTACGTTGGCGTCAGCTTTGGCATGAAGCAATTGCTGCGAAATTTGCTGCAACTGCGCGGCACTTGGCATATCACAAACATGCTGTGCCAGCCACCAGCGCAGTGCATTCTTAATGCGTACAGCGCTTAATGCCGCAAGTGGCTGGAGTGCTAATTGTCTGCTGTCATGTTGGCTTGATTGACAATTTGTCACATCCATTTCAGCCAGCTCGTCCAGCAGCATATCGGCTTCCGCCATGTGCTGTGCAGCACGGCTAATGGTCTGCCTGATAGCGGGATATTTTTTTTCTAATTTTGGCAGCACTTCATACCGCATAAAGTTTCTGTCAAATTTGGTATCAATGTTACTTTCGTCTTCAATCCATGCCAATTGATGCTGCTTGGCATAACGCTCTAAGTCTACTCTAGATACATCCAGCAGAGGCCGCAGCAACTTTTTATTCAGGCCAGCCATGCCTGCCAGCCCCTTCACACCTGCGCCCCGCGCTAGCTGCAGCAATAAAGTTTCGGCTTGGTCATCCTGATGATGTGCCAGGCAAATAAAATCAGCGCCCGAGGCCTGCAGCACCCTATAACGTGCCTCGCGGGCAGCCGCCTCAAGGCCTGTGCCGCTGTTTCTATTGATTTCGACTTTTGATAGCGTGAATGGAATATTCAGTTTACTGCTGACACCTTGACAAAAATCAGCCCACGCATCCGCATTAGGGCTCAGGCCATGGTGCACATGGTGCGCTTGTAATTGAAACGGGAGAGTTTGACGACATTCGGCAAGTAAATGTATCAACACACATGAATCCAGGCCGCCACTGAAGCCGACAACCAGCTTAGGATTTACTAAACTTTGGCTTAAAAAAATATCAGCTAAAAAAGTTTTAAGCTGATATTGAAGAGTTTTATTTGCTGGCAGTTTCTTTGAACTTGCCATAACCCATTAAACGCTCATAACGCGCAGCGAGTAGCTTATCGGTGTTTTTCTTTTGCAATGCCGCGAGCTCGCTTTTTAGCGCACGGCGCAGCGATTGCATGGTGGTATCCACATCGCGGTGCGCGCCGCCCAAAGGCTCGCTGACAATCACATCCACCAACCCCAAGTCCTTCAAACGATCTGCCGTAATCGCCAATGTTTCTGCGGCCTCTGGCGCCTTGGTGGCGCTTTTCCATAAGATCGAAGCACAGCCCTCAGGCGAAATCACCGAATAAGTGGAATATTGCATCATTAATAACTGATCCACTACACCCAGCGCCAGTGCGCCACCCGAGCCGCCTTCGCCGATAATCACGCCGAGAATCGGTGTTTTAAGTTCGGCCATCACATAGAGATTTCTGGCAATGGCTTCGGATTGGCCGCGTTCTTCCGCGCCGATACCGGGGTAAGCGCCCGGTGTATCAATGAGCGTAATAATCGGCAGACCGAATTTTTCGGCCAAGCGGAACAGGCGTAAGGCTTTGCGGTAGCCTTCCGGGCGCGGCATGCCAAAATTACGGTACTGGCGTTCTTTGACATCACGCCCTTTTTGGTGGCCGATCACCATCACTGGTGTGCCTTCAAAACGTGCAATACCGCCTACAATCGCTGGGTCGTCAGCAAATGCGCGGTCGCCGTGCAGTTCCTCAAAATCAGTGAACAAATTGCTGATGTAGTCAAGCGTGTAAGGGCGCTGCGGATGGCGCGCCACTTGCGAGATTTGCCATGCGTTCAAGTTTTTATAGGTATCTTCGAGCAGTTTTTTATTTTTTTTCTGCAATTGTTCAAGCTCTTTGGAAATATCCAAATCGTCATGATCGTCATGCGATACCTGCAGCGCATCAATGCGCTTTTCCAGATCCGCGATGCCTTGCTCAAAATCCAAATAGCTAACTTTCATTTCTGGCCTTCATCTCGTGTCATGCATTAAATACAAAGTGCGCTAATTATAAAGGATTTTTACGTTTTCTTTTGATAACCATGCATGAAGATTTTGCAATAATTCATCCTGCAGTTCCACGCGCCAGGCATCGCCCAGCATCAGGCTGGCCTGACCCTGACTGTTATGATATTCAATTTTAACCGGGCACAACTTTTTATCCGGTTCTGCCGTTTTTTTACGGTACGGGCTTAATATCGTTGTAAGTTTTGCAGCATCCGATTGTCCATTGCAGGATATTTTAAGCATGCTGGCATAAGCGCTGCGCGCCGAAGCTAAATCATACAGCTTGCGTGCATTGACACGGTTTCCTCCCGAAAACTCATCATGGCTCACGCGTCCTTCAATCACCAACAATTGGTCTTCTTTAATCAAATGTGCGTACTGATTGAGCAACTCGCTACCCACCACTACATCCACCCTGGCGACCGCATCATCAATCGTCACGATTGCCATCTTACCGCGCTGCGTCATGCGAATGCGCACCCCTGCCACAATGCCCGCCAATAACTTAGGCTGCTCCTGCGGCACCAAATCAGCCAATGTGCCGCGCACAAACTGACTTACATCGTCTCTCGCGCTTAAAAAAGGGTGTCCGCTTAAATAAAAACCCAGCGCAGCTTTTTCTTCTATCAAAGCCTGATCTGGGGACCAGTCGGGAACTTTCGGCAGCGCTTGTTTGGTTTCCGCCGTTTCGATGAACAGACTGTTCTGGTTTGCATGATGATTGGATTGCTCGGCTGCGGCAATCGCCATGCCAACACCCGCCAGCAATGCAGCACGGTTCGGCTCCAGCTTATCAAACGCGCCGGCACGGATGAGAGATTCAATCACGCGGCGATTTACCTTGCGCAGATCAAGGCGCGCACAAAAATCAAACAGATCCTTAAATGGGCCATCCTGTTCGCGCGCAGCCAGAATCACATCGATTGCGGCCAGTCCCGTGCCTTTCACCGCCCCCAGTCCATATAATATTTGCGTATTGTTGAGCGGCTCAAAGCGGTAACCGCTTTGATTGATATCGGGCGGCAGCACCTCAACTTTATTCGGCACGCAATCATCAAAGAAGCTGTGGATGTTGTCTGTGTTGTTCATGTCTGCCGACATGGTGGATGCCAGAAACGCGGCAGGATAATGCGCTTTCAGGTAAGCCGTCTGATACGCCACCAAGGCGTAGGCAGCGGCGTGTGACTTATTAAACCCGTAACCGGCAAACTTCTCCAGCAAGTCAAACAATTCATTGGCCTGGCGCTCGGTTAAACCATTTTTAAGCGCGCCTTCGGTAAATATGGCACGTTGCGCCACCATTTCCTCAGGCTTCTTTTTGCCCATGGCGCGGCGCAGCAGATCAGCTCCGCCCAGGCTGTATCCTGCCACCACCTGCGCAATTTGCATGACCTGTTCTTGATACACAGCGATGCCGTAGGTCTCTTTCAGGATAGGTTCGGTCGCCGGATGCGGATATTCTACCCTCTGCTTGCCGTGCTTGCGGCGGCAGAAATCCGGAATCAGGTCCATTGGGCCTGGGCGGTACAACGCCACCAAGGCGATAATGTCCTCAAAACAATCAGGCAAGGCTTGCTTCAGCATGTCTTTCATGCCACGCGATTCCAGCTGGAACACCGCTGTGGTATTCGCCGTTTTAAGCAGATTGAAGGTTGCTTTGTCGTCCAAAAGCATGCTCTGGAAGGCAAGCGGGGCTTGGCCTGCAGCGATGCGCTGTTTGTTGGCATTTTCAAGCGCTAGCTCCAGAATAGTTAGCGTGCGCAAGCCCAGAAAGTCGAACTTCACTAGCCCGACCGCTTCTACATCATCTTTATCGTACTGGCTCACCAGGCTACCACCATCGGCCTGGCAATAAATCGGTGAAAAATCAGAAATCTTGCCCGGTGAAATCAGCACGCCGCCCGCGTGCATCCCCACATTGCGCACCAAGCCTTCCAGCCGCAGTGCCAGCTCGAGCAGTTCAGCTACCTCTTCCTCCGCCTCTCTTCTTTCCTGCAGTTGCGGTTCTTTTTCGAGTGCGGATTCCAGCGTAATGCCAAGCTCCAGCGGGATCAGTTTGGCAATGCCATCCACAAAATTAAACGGCAAATCCAGCACTCGGCCAACGTCACGGATCACCGCCTTAGCGGCCATGGTACCGAAGGTGGCAATTTGCGAAACGGCATCCAGACCATATTTTTGCTTAACATAATCAATGACGCGATCACGCCCATCCATGCAGAAATCGATATCAAAGTCGGGCATGGAAACACGGTCCGGGTTCAAGAAGCGCTCGAACAGGAGGTTGTATCTAAGCGGATCGAGATCGGTAATGTTAAGGCTATACGCCACCAGGGAACCAGCACCTGATCCACGGCCAGGCCCGACCGGCACACCGTTATTTTTCGCCCAGTTGATAAAATCGGCCACAATTAAAAAATAACCCGCAAAGCCCATCTGGTTAATGATTTTGCATTCAAACTCCAGCCTAGCTGCATATACTTTCCGCTTGGCTTCGCGCGCCTCCGCATCTGGGTACAATGTCTGCAGACGCGCTTCCAGCCCGATTTCCGATTGCTGGATCAGATAAGCATCCAGGCTTTCCTGGTTGGGCGTGGGGAAATTAGGTAGATAATTCTTGCCAAGAGTGAGTGTTAAATTGCAGCGTTTGGCAATCTCGACCGAATTGGCAAGCGCTTCGGGAATGTCTGCAAATAATTCGCACATTTGCGCCTGCGATTTAAAATATTGCTGTGGCGTGAAGTTTTTGGGACGACGCGTATCCGCCAGCATATAGCCTTCGGCAATGCAGGTGCGCGCCTCATGCGCCTTGAAATCATCCGGGCTGATAAACTGGATGGGGTGCGTGGCGACCACTGGCAAATCGCACTGGCTGGCCAGGTCTAAGGCGTTGCTGATTAGAATTTCCTGTGCGGGATGATCTTTAGGATCGACTGTCCGCTGCAGCTCGATATAGAAGCGTTCAGGAAACATATTCGACCATGAGGCAGCCAGCTGCAACGCCAGTTTTGCATTTCCTGCATTCAATGCAGTCCCGATGTCACTCTGCGCATTGCCAGAGATGAGGATCAAGCCATCGGCCTGTTCCAGCCAGGTCTGCTTGATCTCGGCACGGCCCCTGTATTGATTCTCGAGATAGGCTTTGCTGATGAGTTGGCATAATTTGAGATAACCTGCACTGGTTTGCACCAGCAATAAAATGCGGAACGCCTGATCACGGTTGCTGGTATTTTCCAGCCAAAGCTCGCAACCCAGAATCGGCTTAACGCCGCGCCAACGCGCGGTCTTATAAAATTTAATCGCGCCGAATAAATTGCTTAGGTCGGTAAGCGCCACGGCCGGCATGGCATCTTTACTGGCCGCAACGATATAATCGTCAATCCGCACAATGCCATCCACAATTGAGTATTCGCTGTGGCAGCGCAAGTGAACAAACTGTGGGCTGAGTATTTCTGAATTTTCGGCTGGATTTTGAACGGGATCTTGCATACAGCTATTTTACCTGCATGCAAAAAAAATGGTGCCTTATTCAGACAAAAAAACCACCAAGATTTTTAAATAATTCTAGCAGTTTGCGATGGGCATACTGCAGCGTCAATTAATGCAGGACGCGTCTAGAAGCCAGCAGATCGTTAATTTTACCTATCAAATCATCATCTTGTACAGGCTTGCCGAAAAAGGCGTCGACCCCAATTTCTCTGGCGAGGTTTTGATGCTTATCCGCGGTACGTGAGCTGATCATAATCAGCGGCGTATTGGTGGTACGCGCATCATCACGAATATTACGTGCTAAACCAAAGCCATCCATCCGCGGCATTTCGATATCGGTTAGAATCGCATCCGGTGTGATTTCCTGCAAGAGCTGCATCGCATCCATACCATCTTTTGCAACCAGCACTTCAAAGCCTTCGCGCTCCAGCAAGCGACTCAGGACTTTACGCATGGTGAGTGAATCATCCACCACCAATATGCGTTGTTTGGCAATCATTTTGGGCGCTTTGGCTTTAGCTGTTTTTACCACGACGCTGCCTACCGCCAGATCTTCTCGATTCGCCAATTGCACAGGATTGATAATCAGCACGATACTGCCGTCACCCGCCACAGTCGCTCCCACGATACCCGGCACACGTGCCAGCTGGGCGCCAATAGGCTTCATGACCGCTTCCTGGTTGCCAATCACCTCATCCACATGCAAAGCAATACTATATGAGCCGCTGCGCAGCAGCAGCACAGAAATATAGGCATGATCTTCTGGCTGATGCTCCTGATGATCCAGCAGCTTGGATAAATAATGCAGCGGATATTGCTTATCCGCCCATTTGATTTCACCAGCTTTGTAAGCGTTAATCAAATCCAGCCGCTTGATTTTTTGCGCCTGCTCAATCATGGCCACCGGTAACGCATAAATCTCGTGGCCAGAGCGCACTGCCAGCACATGGGCTACCGAAAGCCTGACTGGCAAATGCACATTGAAGGTTGTGCCTTTGCCAGCCTCACTGTTCAAATCTACACGGCCGCCCAAGCCGCTGACGTCATTGCGCACGACATCCAGACCGACCCCTCGGCCTGCAATTTGAGAAACTCGCTCGGCGGTAGAAAATCCCGGTTCAAAGATGAGCGACATCAATGCTTGCTCACCCACCTCTGCATTCGCATCCAGCATTCTGTTCTTGATTGCTCTTTCTCTAACACGCTGCAGATTGATGCCGGCGCCATCGTCGCTCACAATGATACTGATTTCGTCATTTTCCTGACGCACCCGGAGTTTGATCGAACCGGTTTCGGCCTTGCCTGACTTCAGGCGCTCGGATGGAGATTCGATACCGTGCGCCACCGCATTGCGCAACAGATGCTCCAGCGGAGCCCCCAGTTTATCCAGTACGCTACGGTCGATTTCCGTGGCTTCGCCGTCAATTTCCAGATCCACCGGTTTTTTAAGTTCGCGTGCAGTTTGCCGCACGATACGTTGCAGACGTTCCGTAATTTGCCTGAACGGCAGCATACGCGCACTAAGCAAGCTTTGCTGCAAATCGCGGTTCATGCGGCTTTGCTGTTGCAAAGCCGCTTCGGATTGGTCCAGATTCGAAAGCAAGCCATGCTGAATGGTCGCTACGTCATTCACGCTTTCAGCGATCATCCGGGTAAGTTCCTGCAGGCGCGTAAACCGGTCAAATTCAAGCGGGTCAAAAGTTTCGTGGGTTTCCTGCAACACATTCATGCGGGATTGCAATTGCGTTTCTGCCTCGATTTCCAGCTCGCGCAAATAAGTACGCAAACGTGTCACGCTCTCGGTTAAATCATTGGACGACTGCTTAAAGTTTGCCAGCTCCCTGTCCAAACGTGAACGGATAATAGAAATTTCACCCGCATCGTTGATAAGCCTGTCCAGCGTATCCGCCCGCATGCGCAGGAATTGGGCTTTTCTGTCGGTGGCACGGCCTGCGGGAACCGTAGCTTTCTCTTGGCCCTGATCAATTGCCTGACTCGGGATGTGACTTAATATTGCTTCAAAATGACTACCGATTTTATCCAGCTCAACAAACATGCCTTCAAAATCGATTACTTCATTTCTGCGCTTGAGTGAGCGCATCACGTGATCTTCCAGCTCATGTACCGCATCGCCAAGAGTTGATTGACTTGCCATGCGCGCGCTGCCTTTAAGGGTATGTAAGGCACGCTGCAATGCATCCGGATGATCCGTCTGTTTAGGACTTGTCCGCCATGCACGCAATTCAGCGCCGATTTCAGGCAGAATTTCACGTGCCTCTTCGATAAACATGGTGAGCAGTTCTTGGTTAACCGGCGTGGCATCATGCGCACCTGGCGCCTGGTAAGGCATGCTTTCGGTAACCAGCTTTACGTCGATATCTGCTACCTGCTCAGGATTTGTCTCTTCCATAATCTCCTGAACCAACGGAGCTTCTGCAGTCTCTGCAGCAATCATGGCAACGGTTTCTTCCTGCTGCGGAATTTCAACAAGCTCGACAGAAGGCTCTTTATTCTGCGCTGTCTGCTGGGCCGCTAGGTTAAGCACCTTAATCAAGGCATGCGCTGAACGTGGGTTACGCAGCTCAGAAATTTTTTGCCACATATTCGCCAATGACTTTACGGTATTGGTATAAAGCTCCAGATACCGCGGGGACCAAGTCGCACTGACTGCATCCAGCCAGTTTTCCAGGGCGCGGCCCAATTCGCCCATGGGCTTGAAGCCTGTAGCGAGGGCATTGCTGGCCAAGGTGTGAACTGCACGCCTCGTCCCTGCGGAAGGCTGCAGGCTGCTGTCTGCTGCGAGTTTGGCAGCTTCCTGCTCCAGCAACGTAATGTTTTGCATGCTTTCGTTGATAAAAATATCATACAGTGCACGGCTCAATTTGCGTGTACCGCCAATTAGCACCTGTGCGTCCGGTTTTTTCGCTGGCTTGGCGCTTGGTTTTTCGCCTTCGCTCGAAAGTAAGACAATACGGGTAAACCAAGCCTCCTGGTTTACGTTCACCTGGCCATTTGCACGCAGATCAGCCATCCATCCCGCATAAGCGGCTGCAATCTGTTCAATCGAAACGATTTGCTGAGGGTTTAGCATGGATTTTTTATCAAGCACACCATTCAGGAAGAACTCGACCTTGCCAGCGATCTCACCCAGCGCATTTAAGCCCACTGTGCGGCCGCTGCCCTTCAATGTATGGAAACTGCGCCGAACTTCTACCAAAGCTTCGCGGTCTGTTGCATTTACGCGCAAAGCCTGACAATTCTGTGCAATATGCGCCAGCACCTCTTCGGCCTCTGTAAGGTAAATATCCAGCAGCTCAGAATCAAATGCCCGGTCAACTACGCCAGCACCATCCGCAATAGCTGGACTCACGGCCTGCTCTGCTTCTTTCGCAGCTAGGCTTTCAACCGTTTCCATGACTGTCACATCGGCGAGGACTGCTGAAACCGCTTTAATCTGCGCCTCGCTTTCCGTTTTTTCCAGGCCAGCTTCTGCGAGGGTATTATTTAAGCGCTGCAATGCACCTTCAAGCGCCTGCTCAGATTCGGGGCGAGTTTTCGGCAATTCGTCCGCATACAGGCCTATCATGCTCAGGCTCTCCGCCACCAGTTCAAAATGGGCTTGATTTGTCACATAATCAGCTTGCTGAAAGTGCCGAACAAGACTGTCACACGCATTCACGATGTCTGCCGGCGTAGGCATGCCCAGCATATCAAACACTGCAAAAACCTGTTTCAGCGGCTGAAGCGTAAGCATTAACGGGGCTTTTTCCGCAGGGTGACGGAAATAGCTGTCCAGTGCCTGCTCAATTGTTTTAAGCGACTCTTTAACATGCGCGACAACCGTCTTGACCGTATCGCGATCCAGCGCTTCTGCCCTGTCCGCTTCAAGTTTGCCGTAAACTTCACCGGATGAGATTGATTCAAGGCGCTGCACTTCAGAACGTAAATTATGTATCTTGTCTGAATCCATATATTGATAATTCTTAAGCGAGTCTTCAATCAAATTAAGCGCTGCGGCCACCTCGATCAATGCTGCGTGGTTCACTTTGCTTGCGTCATCACGCAACGTGTTGCTGGCTTGTTGCAATGCCGAATAAACGTCAGCAAGCCCTGTATGCCTTAAATTTTGCGCGATTGTACAGCTGGCAGCCAGCACGTCTGAAAACCTGGTAATTAATACATTATCCAAAGGTACCTGCGTACGGCCCGCGTTTACATCGACCTTGGTAAAGTCGATAGTGCCTGACACCTCATCCCATAATTCTCTCAGTTGATCCAGCTCATCGATCAGTTGCTGCACCCGTGCTGTTTCATCCGCATCGACACCAGTTCCGGCAAAATCCACTGATGTTTTTTTATCAATCAACTGATCAAGCTCGAACACCTCTTTAACCTTGCGCACGTTTGCTTTGTCAACATCACTAATCGCCACGTAATACAAAATATCACGCAGAAGGTTGCTATGCGGCTTACTCACACCATCTGCAAACAGGCGCAGTTCCTGATCCAGTTTTCTACACAACCGTTTTGCGCCTTGGTTTTCTGCGATTTCTTTTTGTTCCAGCGATTCAGTGAACGCACTTGCCGCCCACCAAAGGGTTTTATTGCTGGTTTTTTGCTGCGCCTGGCTTACATTGCTTACCGCTGCAGTCATAGCCTCCAAAGCGCCGATCTGTCTAGTTTGCAGCCAGTTCAGCAGCGATTTTTGATAAGTCATGCGCTGCTCAACTATAAAACCCGCGTACTCCGCTTCTGTTAACTGTCTGCTTGGATTGTCTTTAGGCGCGCTGTTTGTAGTGTCTGGGAAAAACAACTCGCTTTCTTCCAGCGTTTCACCCTGAGCAGCCACAATTGGACTTAGCGCAGAATATAAACGCAGAGGAATATCGGGGGAGCCATTGAGCAGTTCCTGCAAATAGGACTGCAGTGTTCTTACGGCCTTGCTGAACGCATCGATAATTTCTGGTGTGGCATTGATGGTTTTTTTCTCAAGTTTTCCGGCTAATTTTTCCAGCTCGCTGCAAAAACGCTTACAGCCCTCCAAACCCACCATATCCAGCGCGCCCGAAGCCTGATAAAGACTAGTTTGCGAAAAGCGCATCGAAGAGGTGTCATGAACATTGCCGCGTACTGAATTGACGTTTTCCAAAACTGAGTCAAGCAGTTGATTGATCTGGTCTTTAACCCAGCTTAACGGGCCGCTATCAAAATTTTCTGCCACCTAATTCACTCCAGCAATCTTTAACAATTTCAAGGTGTAATTTAAGCCAGTTTAAAGCCTGCAACCGAATCGCGTAGTTCTTCCGACAGCTTGGTCAATTGTCCTACCGAATCTGCCGTCAATTTTGTACCCTTAGTAGTTAACGATGTAATTTCCTGAATTTGCTGCATATTTTTGGTCACAGTAGAAGCCACCTGGGTCTGCGCCTCGGTTGCTGCAGATATTGATTGAATCAAACGCGCCAAACTGTTGGAAACAGTTTCAATCTCGGTCAACGCCTTACCCGCCGCATCAGAAAGTTTTGCACCTTCCACAACACCCTCCGTACTCTTCTCCATCGCCGCCACCGCGCTATGGGTGTCGGTCTGAATAGTTTTTACAATCGCACCAATCTGCTTGGTCGCTTCTGATGAACGTTCCGCCAAGCGCTGCACCTCTTCCGCAACCACGGTAAAGCCTCGGCCTGCCTCGCCCGCCGAGGCAGCCTGAATTGCTGCATTCAACGCCAAAATGTTGGTTTGTTCGGTAATGTCCGAGATCAGTTCCACAATCTCGCCAATTTCCTGCGAGCTTTCACCCAGTCGTTTAATACGTTTCGAGGTTTCCTGAATCTGCTCCCGGATATCGTTCATACCGGCGATGGTATTCTGTACCGCCTGCGAACCCTGCGTAGCAGCTTGCAGCGAGCGCTGCGCCACCTGTGAAGCCTGGCTGGCGTTGGTAGACACCTCAAGGATAGACCGCGTCATATTACTTACCGCATCAGTAGTTTCTGTAATTTGCTGCGCCTGCTTTTCAGCAGCAGATAACAACGAAACGGATGTCGCTTGCGCTACCCCAGTGGCAGTGTTTACTTGCTCAGAAGCACGGTTAATCTCTGTTACCAGGTCTCGCAGACTGTCGATGGTATAGTTAATGGAGTCTGCAATAGCACCGGTAATATTTTCTTTCACTTCCGCGCGTACGGTTAAGTCACCATCCGCCAGATCACCCATTTCATCCAGTAGATTCAATACCGCCATCTGGTTCTGCTGGCCATCGTTTTCCAGCCTCATCAGCGCACTGTCAATCGTTTTCGCCTGACGCATCCCAAAAAACCAGATCGAGGCCAAAATCAGCAAGCCTAATAACGCCAGCGCCGTTAACACTGTTTTCAGTAGCAAGCTGGTTGATTCATTCGATTTATCGATTTCTTTTTCCAGTTCAGCAACCAATGCATTTACTCTCAGCCTGTTTGCATCGTAGGCAACTGCCAGATCACCCAGCGGTTTGGCCGCTGCAACGGCACCCAGATTAATAGCTGGGATAAAGTCCTTGTTAAAAATTCGATAAAAGTTCTCGTTCGATTTAATCACTTCCTGAAACGGCCCGCTCATGGTGTCGGCTTGAATGTTTTTTTTCCAATATTCGGCTTGGGTTTTAAATGCTGCCTCTGCCTTATTTACCTCGGCCAATCTTTTGTCACGCAGCTCTATATCGTTATTTGATGCTGCCACAAAAGCTGCATTCGCTGCCGCAAACGCATCCACGGCGTATAACGGTGGCGGCAAGATATCTGCCCTAAGATTATCATTCGCTTTTAATTGAGCATATACAGGACCATTGATCCGTACCTGGTTAATCACATAGAACGCCAAGGCAATAAAAACAAGCAGACCAATCATAGGGATGTAGATTTGACGGCGGCTTACACTTCCGCCAGCCGCGCTGCTGTCGGCTTTTCCGGAAAACATCTGCTTAATTTTTGCAGGTAACTCTTTAATATTCAGTGCCATTTTATGATCCCTTTAACTTCTCGTTATAATTTAGCGTCATTCAATATAACGCCTGAATTATGCACACAACAATTTAACACCAATTAACAATTCAACCATATCTCAAACCATATAAGGTGTTGCAAACTCTTTGGAGTTCACCAGCTTATCGCAATCCAGCACATGCCAGACGCGATTTTCCTCATCCTGGTAGATTTGGGCTTTCAAGCATATAGTTTCTTCTGCAATTTCATCGCGCAATTTCATTTCATCCAGCTTGCGCAAACCTATCATCTTGTCGACCACAAACGCTACATTCGATGTCACCGCATCACTCATTAACAATAGCCGCGCGTTGGATGATATGACAGTAAACGTATTTTCCAGCAGCTGTGCCAAATCATTAATGGCGTACAATACGCCACGTACATTGGCCACGCCTAAAAACCAAGGCTTCACGATAGGTACACGGTGAATATCCATAATAGGCAGGGTTTCAGAAATCTCCTGCAGACTTACCAATACGTTTTTGCTGCCGATCACTACACCCAAATAGCCTGCCGGCGCTTCTGCGCCTGCTTTTTTTGCATTCTCCAGCCTGGCTAGAATGCTGGATTGGTATTCTCTTAACTGTGATTCTTTCGCCATGTTTTATTCTCAAAAAACTGCGCCAAAAATTGAGCCTTAACCCAGTTTCTCAATAATTACTTTCAACTCATCTTTAGAAATTGGCTTCTGAACACACGCTTTGGCACCCATTTTCCCTGCCCAGGAGAGATCGGTCACCTGCAGTTTGCCGGAACATAAAATCACGGGGATTTCGGTGGTCGCCGGGTCTTTTGTCAGTGTGCGCGTCGCCTGAAAACCTGTTAATCCGGTCATGATGATATCCATGATGATGAGATCCGGCATAATGCCAGCAGCCTTTTCCACACACGCCTCACCGCTTTCCAGCGCGACGACTTGGAAACCCAGTTCCTCCAGCAACTCAGTTAGATAAAACCGGTCTGTTGCAGAATCATCCACGATTAAGATTTTATTAATGGCCATTACGGCTCTCCAAAAACATTATTTATTGATGTAAGTATTTACCGCATTAATCAAAGTATCTTGAGTAAACGGTTTGGTTAAATATTGATCAGAACCCGCCATCCGCCCGCGCGCGCGGTCGAATAAACCATCTTTACTGGACAACATAATTACAGGGGTGGATTTGAATTTTGCATTGCGCTTAATCAGTGAACAGGTCTGGTAGCCATCCAGGCGCGGCATCATGATATCCACAAAAATCACTTGCGGATGCAGGTCGGCAATTTTGGCCAGCGCATCAAAACCATCTTCTGCCAGAATCACTTCACAGCCTGCTGTTTTAAGAAATATCTCTGCGCTGCGGCGTATCGTATTGCTGTCGTCAATGACCATAACTTTTGTACCGGCTAAATTCGCTTGCGCCACTTGATACTCCCCTGACATATAAATAAATTTATATGCTTTAACATTGCCTCATTACAAACAATCTTTAAAAATGTATTTTTGCTGATATTTTTAAATGATTTTATTCTTTTACGCTTACAAATATTACATTTTCTGAAATAATTTGCAACACTTACATAATATTTGTAATAATATACTTTAACAACAATAAAGTCGGCTTGACAGCCTAATGCAAAGAATTTGGCTCTGAATTATTCGATACATATTTAGTAGGAACCTGCAACAATGATTATTAGACAAGAGTCCGTAGATTCAAAGATGGCATTAAAGGATTTGCCTGGTGCATCACCACTTCCCAGCGCCAATCTGGTCTTGGTATTCGGCTCGGTAAAAAGATTCTCTGAAGGCAAATTACAAGGTTTTTTAAAATCACGTTATCCCGCCGCACAATTGGTAGGCTGTACCACATCGGGCGAGATTAGCCCGGCTGGCGTATTCGATGACAGCATTCAGATCACCGCCATCCAATGGGAAAAAACCATCCAACGCGTTGCGCAAACCAAAATGTCTGGCATGCAAAGCTCATTCGAAGCCGCTGCCAGCCTGGCAAAACAGCTGAAGTCAGATGGTTTGCGGACTGTTCTGGTAATTTCAGACGGCCTGAACGTCAACGGCTCGGAATTATTGAAAGGTTTTCAAAGTGTGCTGGGCGACATCCCCATTGTAGGCGGCTTGGCCGGTGACGGGGGTGCTTTTGTAAAAACGCTGCAACTTTTTAACGATACTATTTCTGACAACCAGGTGATTGCCGTTGGCTTGTATGGCAACGCGCTCATCACCTCCAGCGGTGCGCTTGGCGGCTGGAAGCCTTATGGCCCGCCGCGCAAAGTGACCAAATCTGAGAAAAACGTGGTGCTCGAACTGGACGGAAAACCCGCATTGCCGCTGTACAGAATGTATATTGGTGAGGCGTTTGCCCGCGGCCTGCCTGGCACCGGCTTAAAGTTTCCGCTTGCAGTGATTGAAGAAGGCAAGCGGGATGTTGAAAAAATTCGCACGCTGCTGGCTATCGACAGCAATAAAAATAGTCTGACCTTTGCGGGCAATGTTGAAGAAGGTGAAACGGTGCGGCTGTGCCAGACCAACCATGACAGACTGGTGGAAGGCGCAGGCGGCGCTGCTAATCTGGTGATGGACGGCCTGAGCGCGAACAAGACCAACCAGCCTGGATTGGCCGTATGTGTGAGCTGTGTGGGCCGCAAAGGTGTCATGGCGGAACAGGTTGTAGATGAAGTGAAACTGGTGCAGCAAATTTTAGGGCCGCAAACCAGCGTCACTGGCTTCTACTCTTATGGCGAACTTGCACCGCGCCCAAACACCACCGATAGCGTGCTTCATAACCAGACCATGACCATTGGCTATTTGAGCGAGAATTTAGTGACGTAATGTTTTTGTATTGATAATATTAAACTGATAACATAAATTTGGAAGCATCTGTTCTAAATGGTATTTTTTGTTTTATGATGGTTACTTGGTTTTTATAATTAAAAAAGGGGAAAATCATGTCTAGCTCCGTTACGCTCAAAGGCAATCCAGTAGAGGTTGCTGGCAACCTGCCTAAAATTGGCAGCACTGCGCCAAATTTCACGTTAGTCGATAAGGCGCTTGCAGACGTCACCTTAGATACCTATGCGGGCAAGCGTAAAGTATTGAACATATTTCCTAGTATCGATACGCCCACCTGCGCCACCTCAGTCCGCACATTCAACAAGCATGCCGCAAGCCTGGCTAACACCGTAGTATTAAATGTATCAGCCGATCTGCCCTTTGCACAAACACGTTTTTGCGCAGCAGAAGGCATCGAGAATGTCGTGAACTTATCCAGCATGCGAGGCCGTGATTTTTTAATGAATTACGGTGTGTTGCTATTTACCAGCAAACTGGCTGGCTTGTGTGCCCGTGCTGTCATTGTTCTAGATGAGAACAACGTCGTTAAATATGTTGAACTGGTGCCGGAAATTACGCAGGAACCTAACTATAATGCTGCGCTTGCTGCATTAAAATAATCAAGTTATTTAAAATAAAAAGCCAGCTTAACGCTGGCTTTTTTGTGGGAGCAGTTTTTAAATCGCCCCTATAAATATTCCGTATATCTAGCATTGCTGCCTCGCGCTTTTTCAACCGGGTACTTCTGCGCGTTCAGTTCTATTTTCCTGTTAGTCGCATCTATCAAATCAATTTTCAGCACTTCGGCGATTCTGAGCAAATACACAAACGTATCCGCCAGTTCATGCGCTACCGCTTCACGTTTTTCGGGTGATAATTGCTGACTTTCTTGCGGTGTATCCCATTGAAATTGCTCAACCAGTTCCGCCGCTTCAACAATCATCGCCATCGCCAGATTTTTTGGCGTATGAAACTGCGCCCAGTCACGCTCGGCGACAAACGCATTAATACGCGCTCTTAAATCAACCAAAGAGTCTGTCATGATATTCTCCTTACGATTTAACTATTTTAGTTTCGACATAACCTAAAGGTTAGTCTCCACTGAAACTTCGGACTAAAGTCCTTGTTTTCTGTTGCTTCCAGCCACCATCTTAATTTCAAACAACCGGCATTCCAGCGGTCCGTTAAACAATGGCGTGCGCTTGCTTGGGGTCAGGCGCATCAGCTTTGGCAGCCGCATATCATTGGTTAAAAAATAAGTGTTCCACCCGGCAAATCTGCGTTTCAGCGCCTCGCCCATTTTAGGGTAAAGCAACGCCAGTTCTTCGTCTTCGCCGATGCGTACGCCATAAGGCGGATTAGCTACCAGCACACCATTATCCGCTGGCGGAATCACTTCGGTAATATCCGTCTGTGCCAACTGTACGGCTTCCAGCAAGCCTGCTTCGCTTAGATTCTGCCTGGCGATGCGCACTGCGCGTAAATCAGAATCGCTTCCATATATTTTCTGGAAGGTCGCGGGCTGCGCCTGTTTCAGCGCGGCGTTTTTAATTTTCTTCCATGTGTCGGACTCAAAATTTTTGAGTTTTTCAAAACCAAAGCCCCTTTTTAGACCTGGCGCAATATTCAGCGCCATCATTGCCGCCTCAAGCAAAAATGTCCCGCTGCCGCACATCGGGTCCAGCAGCGGCTGCCCGGCTTTCCAGCCGGAAAGCTGCAACACACCAGCAGCCAGGTTTTCGCGCAAAGGCGCTTCGATACTGGCCTTGCGGTTGCCGCGCTGATATAGGGCATCACCTGAAGTATCCACATAAAACTGATAGCTATCCGCCGTTAAATAAGCATGAATGCGCACTGCCGGCGTTTTGGTGTCAATATATGGACGCGAACCGACAGCTTGCCTGAACTTGTCGCACACCGCATCCTTAATGCGTAGCGTGGCAAATTCCAGACTTTTTAACGGGCATTTTACGCCGGTGACTTTCACCATGAAATCATGCTTCACATCAAACCAGTTTGGCCAATTGAGCTTGTACGCCGCCTGGTATAGATCATCTTCCGTCGTATATTTTCCGCGTCCTGCCTGCATCAGCACACGTGTGGCGATGCGTGAATGCAAGTTCGCGTAATAACACACACTTAACTCACCGGCAAAAGCCACACCGCCATCGGTAGGCGTGATGTCTTTTGCATTGCCTTGCTTCAATTCGTTCACCAGCAAGGCTTCCAGGCCACGCGGACAAGTAGCAAAATATTGATTCATTCGTTCTCTTCTACCTTAAAAAAGCTGCTTGTTGTCATGGGGATTATGTTCGCACAGTTTCTCTAAAAAACTTAAAAATTCTATTTTGTGCGTATGCTCAAGCATTTTCGCACGCGCATGCAAATTGACGATACGCAAATCCGGTGCATGCTTAAAGCCAAAAACGACGATGTTGCCCGGCCTGCCTGTCGGCAGCATCAATACTTTGTTATCAAAAGACTGCTCGATGCGCTGCAAGTAAATATCAAATTTTTTATCGCTGCCCCATAGATTAATTGCAAAGATGCCTTGATTTGTGAGTGCGGCTTCACAGCTGTCAAAAAAATCCTGACTGCAAAAATTGGGCGGAATGCCCACACTATCAAAGGCATCGATCATCAGCACATCGGCACTGTTAGTATGATTGAGCAGGTAGGCTATACCATCACTTTCGATAACATTGAGCCTTGCATCGTTCTCTGGCACATAAAAATGACTACGGGCGATTCTGATAACTTGCGGGTTAATTTCCACAATAGTCTGGTTGATATCAGGGCAATATTCATGGATATACTTGGGGACGGAGCCGCCGCCCAAGCCAATGGTCAGCACGTTTTTTACCTTATCCGAAAACAGCAGAAATCCCATCATGCCGCGCGAATACGCCAGCTCGAGCGCAAACGGCGCACTGACTCTCATGCTACTCTGAATGGTGACCGAGCCTAAATACAGCGAGCGGATGCCATTGCTTTCGCTGACTTCGACGATGCTGTCATCAGCAACACTTTTATGAATCTTTCTACCAAACTTCAACATAAATGTTTCCGCTAAATCTCAACATTCTCTTCAACCACTGCAACCGGTTCAGCCGCTACAACCCCCTTAAACTTGCAATTCAGCTCCATCAGCAAAGTGTCTATATGCTTGATCTCCAGCAACACTTTTGTCCCCACCTTTAGTTCGGGCAAGCTCGGTACTTTGGTGATATAAAACATGCCGTCAATCCGCACTAGGTTCTCGCGCCAAACCGTCGCCGTGACTTCGGTCAATTGCTTCTGAATCAGGTACTGCAAGCACCAGTAACGCTCCATGCGCGTTTGAAACTCACTGTAAGCGTTATAGGTTTGATCAAAATTGCGGATAATGACATTCAGTTTGCCATCCTGCGCATTGTAAGGCGCCGGTGCTGCTTTCAGCATCGCAATCAGTTGCCGCTGATTGATCAGATCCACAGCGCGGCGCAATGGCGAGGTACACCAGGTATACTGCGCCACGCCTAAGCCCTGATGCGGTTCTGCGTTTGATGTCATAAACACTTTTCCACCCGTTTGCGCGCGGTAAACCGCTGCAAAACCAGCCTCCTTCAATAAGCCGCCCCAATGGCTGTTGGCATGAATCATCAGCTCAGACACCACTTTATCCATCGGAGAACCACGTTCGCGCGACACGATGCTGACAATTCCGTCGGTCACATAAAAATTGAAATCTATTTGCGGCGCACGGTTGGGATCGTACTTACCGCGTGCCTTTTCCAGCGTTTCTGCAAGATCAAACAAAAACTTGAGCCGCGACCAATATGGATGTCCGCTATCCTCGGATAAGGTTTCCGTATTGAAAAAAGGTTCTAAGGTATCATGCCGCAAATTGTCGGCAATCCGAATTTGTTCTACTTTGGTTTCGTGCGCAATCACCTCAAATTCAGGAGTCACTTCACAATACAGACTCAGCGCTGGCCTGGTTTCTCCCGCATCCAGGCTGAACGGCTGCACCACGCTATCCGGCAGCATGGTGATTTTGTTGCCGGGCATATACACGGTAGAAAGTCGCGAGAGCACAATGGCGTCCAAAGGCGTTTCTGGCAGCACGCTCAAAGCTGGTGCCGCGATATGTATACCCACTCGGATATTGCCATTATTAAGTGTTTCCAGACTGAACGCGTCATCAATCTCTGTGGTGGTGGCATCGTCAATACTGAAACATTCCGCGCTTGCCAGTGGCAAGTCTTGTGGAATCACCGGCACATCAAAGTCAGGAAAGTCCGTGCCATCGCTGAACATCTCGCGCAGAAAAGCGCCAAGGTGATAATCGTGTGCGTTCTTGATTAAGCCGCAATCATGCATCACAGCGAGCGCCAATCGGCCCGAGGTCTGCGCGGCCTCATCAATCGCTTTCCACTCAAGGCTGTTTTTATCCGGATGATAAATCAGGCTGTCAGCCTTACTGGAAAAGCCTTCTGGCAATTGCTTATTATTCAGCTGAACCACCCAAGCCGCCATTTGCTCGGCCTGTTGTTTTTTGCGTTCCACCGCGGCAAGCGCGAGTTTTAGCGTTTCGGCGGGTGCGGCTTTATAGCGCCCTTTGCCTTTGCGGTAGAAATACATCGGTGCGCTGTGCAGCTTGATAACCGTTGCTGCCGCTTCGATTGCGCTAGGCTTTTTGCCGTAATAATCCTGCGCCAAATCCTCAAACCCGAACTCCGGTTCGCCGCAGCATTCCCACAAAAATTCCGTTTCAAGACCGTCGGCTTCGCGCTGCGCCGCTTCCATAAAACCATCCAGCGCATCCTCGAACCGCAGCAGTACGCTGTTCGACTTGATTTTAGAGCGTTTACCCGTAGGTGATTCCACCTGCATAGAGCCAGGATTCTCGGTCATGACAAAGGACACCTTAAAATGGCCTTCTTCTTCGTAAAATACATTCATAAACGCTATTTTACCGTGCTTTCAGCCAGGCTCTTGGCATAAAATACAAAACATGGATAAAAGAATACCCGTTACCCTGCTGACCGGCTTCCTCGGCTCCGGCAAAACCACGCTTTTGAATCATTTGCTTGCCAATCCGCAGATGAAAGACAGCGCTGTCATCATCAACGAACTGGGCGAAGCAGGCCTGGACCACATTCTCGCTACGCAAGTCGATAGCGAGCAAATCGCCGACAATACGGTGTTATTAAGCTCCGGCTGTGTGTGCTGCAGCTTAAAAAACGAGCTGGCGGACACCATGCGCGACTTGTTTTTCAAACGCGCGCTGCAGGCGATTCCGCAATTTAACCGCATCGTCATCGAAACCACCGGCATGGCTGATCCGGGCCCGATTTTGGCCAATCTCATGAATGAGCCTGTGATTGAATCAGTGTTTCGTCTGGACGCCGTGATTGTCACCGTTGACAGCATTTACGGCCTGAAGCAGCTGGAAGACAATGCAGAAGCGCGTAAACAGGCGGCGGTGGCGGATGTGCTGCTGCTGACCAAAACCGATCTGGCGACGCCGGAACAATTATCTGCACTGAAAGAAAAACTCATCGCCATAAATCCTGGCGCGACACAACATAAAATACAGCACGGTGAAATCGATCCCGATTTCATCATTGATGTAGGCTTGTTCGACCCGACCGGCAAACGCGCCGAGCCGGAACGCTGGCTGCGTGCGCCACAAAAACCCAGCCTGCTTAAAAAGCCGCACAACGGCGAAATCAGCAGCTTCACTGTTACTCTGCCCAGTCCGCTCAACTGGCGTGATTTGAAACCCGTGATTTTAAAGCTCTGCCAAACCCACGGCGAAAAACTACTGCGCCTGAAAGGCATACTCCATGCGGCTGACCAACCTGCACCGATGGCGATTCACGCCGTGCATTTCACCCCCTACCCGCCAACGTTGCTGGAAGGCTGGAATGAGGAAGCGCCGAGCAACCGCATTGTGATTATTGGCAAAGGTTTGGATGAAAACGCGATTAGAAAAATACTCACGCAAGTTTGAATGCATGCACTTCAAAAGCATCTATTATCTTCATTAGCAATGTAATCTGTCTGTAAACCGCACGCCACCTGGCCTGCAGGCACTATCGATTGACAATGAATGCGCGCGTATATGAGGGCGATGCCTCACCTTGAGCTATCACGCAGTTTATAGCTGACTTACAACACGGTTTTATAATTCGTTCCAAAAAACTCCGTCATCAAGAAATCTTCCAGTTCCGCACTGTCTTCCACCCTTGCCGATTTAACCACCGTGCGCCCCAGGCGATGCGATTCCCAGTTGAAATCTCCTTGGTAATGCTCGCGAATCAGCCCAATCATCTTTCTAATCATCACCAGCCGCACATCCTGACCGGTGGCGGCCTCTACTTCAAAATACTGGCGTTTGGAGGTGCTATAATCATTCAGCCAGCCAAGAAATGTGAAACTCGCGCTGCGGCTGCCCAAGCTGGTAATTTCAAAAATGCCGTTGGTGCCATTCTGAAAATTACTTTTGATTTTTGCGTCTCTCTTCTCTTCTTCAGTTGGGCCAGTTTCACGCGCAACCGCATCTGCGTTAATCTTTGCGGCCTCGTTCTCCGCGCGCTCCCGCTTGGCGCGTTGGGCATTAACATACGCCAGCATATCTGTCGGCGCATCCTTAGGTTTGATATCATCTTGTGGCAAACTTTCTGGCAAAGGTTTATTAGCTGCCAGTACATCTTGCGCAGAAGAATCTGTCGGCTTGGGCTTACGACTTGCTGGCTGTTTCATTACCTTTGGCTTTTTAACCGGCTCAGCAACAGGCTCTGGAAGCGGCTCTGGCATTGCCTCCTGAGGCTGCTCCGGAATCACTTCCGCTTGTTCCGGCTGGGCTAGCACCACCTGAAACGGCGGCGGTTCGCTCTTCTGCTCCTGCTGAAATTCCGGCACTACAAAGAACAGGATAAGTGCATGTATTGCCAGTGAAAACGCAAACGCTACCAGGGTATTACGGCTGATGTTGAAGCGAATCAGCCTGTCGTTTCTTGGTGTTTGCAAAAAAGCTTCAAATTCGTGATTATTAGAAAGATTTATTGCCATCAAAATTTAGGGATTAATTTCCTGCCAGGTTTTTTCAAGTCGTTTAATCGAGACTGGAAATGGCGTTCTGAGTTCCTGCGCAAACAATGAAACACGCAGCTCTTCGATCAGCCAGCGATAATCCCGCAGGGTTTGTGGGATGTCATGATTAGCCTGATTAAGCGCGTTCATTTTATCCTGCCAGCGCTGCCAGATTAACCCCACACTTGCGGCATTTTTACCGTCGCGCTCTGGGTTTGCCGGCTGTTTTTCGATGCGCAAACGCAGCGCTTTAAGATACCGTGGAATATGCTGCAACTGCTCCCAGGGCGTCTGGCTGAAACAGTTTTTATACACCAGCTGGCTCACCTGCTGTTCCAAGTCACGCTTCAGGCGATTCACGGTAGCCGGCATTTTGCTCTGCTGGGTGACGAGCAGCTGATACTCCGTCGCAATTGCCTGTGCCTGCCTTGCAATCGCTTCTGTCACGGCAGGCAGGCGAGTTCTTGCGCGAGCTTTCAGTTTCATGAAATCTGCATTGGTGCGCGGTAATTCATCTTCACCAATGAAAGCGCGGTCTGCAATGGCGCGAATCATGTCTTCACGCAAATCATCCGGCGACATGATGTTTCTTAATGAAAGCGCATATTGATTAAAGTTCGGCAGGCTTTTTTCCAGCTGCTTCATTTGCTCTTTTAGTTCAAAGCGCATCAACCGGCAAACACCTTTACGATGACTTTGTTCGGCTTCGCGTTCGGTATCGAACAGCTTTACCGAAATGCTGTCATCAGCGTCTTCCAGCGCAGGGTATCCCGTCACTTTCAGGCCATCGCGTTCAAAACTGAGCGTCTGCGGCAAATCGCCAAAATCCCACTGCTTTAAACCGGTTTTTTCAATATCTGGCGAGGTGTTTCTAAAAGTGAGTTGTGCGGCCGAGCCCAATTGTTTTTTGAGCAGGCCCCAGTCACGCCCCATCGCCAGCTCACGCCCTGCGTCATCAATAACACTAAAATTCATTAAATGATGCGGTGGTATATCGCTCAGATTCCAGTCGTCCTTGCTGATTTTTAAAGTGGTTTTAAGCTGTATATAATTAGCCAGGGTTTCCAGTAGCGGCAATGAAAATTTATTGTCTGCATACCCCAAGAATCCTGTGACGAACTCCGGCACTGGCACACACACGCGGCGGAATGCCTTGGGCAAAGCTTTAATGAGGTAAGTCAGCTTTTCGCGCAACATGCCTGGTACCAGCCACTCGGTTTGTACTGGGTTTAATTGGTTCAGCAATGCAAGCGGAATGGTCGCTGTCACCCCATCCAAAACGTGTCCTGGTTCAAAACGATACTTCAGACTGATTTCAACGCCATCTAAAATGATTTTTTCAGGAAACTGTACTGCCGTAATCGCATCCGCGCCGTGGCGCATCAAATCGTCACGCGTTAAATACAATAACTTGGGATTTAATTTTTCAGCATCTGCACGCCATTTCTCAAAACTCGCTGCATTATAAATATCCACAGGGATTCTGGTGTCATAGAATACAAATAATTGGTGTTCATCCACCAGCACATCCTGACGCCGCGCTTTATGCTCCAGCTCTTCAACTTCGGCGATCAGGCGTTCATTGGCGGTGAAAAATGCAGCTTTAGTATCAAACTCTCCATTTGCAAGCGCCTCGCGTATAAAAATCTCACGCGATTCAGCAGGGTTGATCGGCCCGTAATGCACACGGCGCTTGGGAATAATGGTGAGGCCATACAGGCTCACACGCTCCCATGCATTCACCATGCCCATCTTTCTATCCCAGCGCGGGTCGGAGTAATGGCTGTCGGTTAAACCACGCGCCAGCGGCTCGATCCAGTCCGGCTCAATCTTTGCCACACAACGCGCATATAACTTGGTGGTATCTACCAACTCGGCAGCCATTACCCATTTGGGACGCGTTTTCTTTAAGCAAGAACCAGGTGCAATGTGGAAACGAATGCCACGCGCGCCTGCATAAGACTCGCTCTCACCGTCTTTAAAGCCGATGTTGCCGAGCAATCCGGCTAGTAATGCCTTATGAATTTGTTCGTAATTGGCTTCTTTCTCATTGAGTTTCAACGCCAACTCGGAAGCGATTTCCAGCAGCTGTCCGTGCAGTTCACGCCACTCTTTCAAACGTAAAAAAGACAAAAAGTTAGTGTGGCACTGATTAAGCAGATCTTTATTGGATTTTTTGTTTTTAAGGGCATGATCAAACCAATCCCATAGCTTGAGATAGCTCATAAAATCCGAGCCTTCACCTGCAAACTTGGCATGAGCATTATCCGCCGCTTCGCGCTTATCCATCGGGCGTTCACGCGGGTCTTGTATGCTCAGCACACTGGCAATAATCAGAATTTCTTTTAGGCAATGCTCGCGTTTCGCCGCCAGAATCATGCGCCCAACACGCGGATCTAGCGGCAGTTTTGCAAGCTGCAATCCCGTTTCAGTGATATTGCGCTTGGCATCTACCGCGCCCAGCTCCTGCAGCAACTGGTATCCATCATTGATGAGCCGCGAAGAAGGTGCTTCAATAAACGGAAACTCGGCCACATCGCCTAAGCGCAACGCGGCCATACGCAAAATCACAGCCGCTAACGAGCTGCGCAGAATCTCTGGTTCAGTAAACTCCGGCCGGCCGTTAAAATCCTCCTCCGAGTACAAGCGTACGCAAATGCCGTTTGAAACGCGTCCGCAACGCCCTGCGCGCTGTTTGGCTGCCGCCTGTGATATTTTCTCTATCTGCAACTGCTCTACTTTAGCGCGTGTGCTGTAACGGTTCACCCGCGCTAGCCCAGCGTCAATCACGTATTTGATACCTGGAACGGTAAGTGAGGTCTCTGCCACATTAGTCGCCAGCACAATGCGCCGTAAACTATGACTTTTGAATATTTTTTGCTGGTCTTCAATGCTTAAACGCGCAAATAACGGCAAGACTTCTATGTGCTTGAGTTTGGTCGAACGGCCCTGGTATTTGCGCAAATGATCGGCCACGTCGCGAATCTCACGCTCACCCGGCAGAAACACCAGAATGTCGCCATCGCCCTGCCGTAATAAATCATCGGCGGCATCCAGAATGGCTTCTTCAATGGCTTCCTCTTCATCATCCTCTTCCAGCCAGCGCGCTTCTGTCTTGGCTTTGCGGGCGATTCCAAATATGGTCTCATCCTCAAAATCAAACTGCGCATTTTCTGTCTCAGCAATTTCCTTAGCACGGAAACCTGCCTTTCCAAGCGGCCTATAACGCACTTCAACAGGATAAGTACGGCCGGAAACCTCAATCACAGGCGCACCGTTAAAATGATGTGAAAATCTATCCGCATCTATCGTGGCAGATGTTACGATGATTTTTAAATCAGGACGTTTAGGTAGCAACTGCTTTAAGTAACCGAGTAAAAAATCAATGTTCAGGCTGCGCTCGTGCGCCTCATCAATAACAATGGTGTCATAGGCATTAAGGAATTTATCCCCTTGCGTTTCCGCGAGCAATATACCGTCAGTCATCAGCTTGATATAGCTAGATTCTGACAACTTATCGTTAAAGCGCACCTTGTAGCCTACGACTTCGCCTAACGGACTTTGCAACTCTTGAGCAATACGTGCAGCCACCGAGCGTGCCGCGATGCGGCGCGGTTGCGTATGCCCGATTAACCCCGATACGCCGCGGCCAAGTTCCAGGCAGATTTTAGGGAGTTGTGTCGTTTTACCGGAACCAGTTTCGCCGCATACTATTACCACCTGATTTTCTTGAATGGCTTTCGCAAGCTCTTCACGACGCGATGAAACGGGCAACTCGAGCGGGTATTCCGGCTTTGGCAAGTGACTTAAACGTTGCTGATACTTTTGTTGCGAAACATGAATTTTTTGTGCGATTTCACCCAATAAGCGCTGTGCTTTTAGTTGCGATTTTTCATCGGAGAATTTCAGCAAATCTGCCACATCGCGCAGCCTGCGGCGCAATACATGACGGTCTGCCAGCATGCAGTCGGGCAAGGCAGTTTCTAGAGATTTAAGGTTCGGGCTCAAGGGCTTATAGGCATTCATAAGAACATGATTTTATCATGCAGAGCGTAGGCCTCTTCAGGAATCAGCCAACAAGTTTCTGCTGCATTTTTTTAACAAGTCGCCTCCTTTAATGCTTGTGTCTTGCGTGCTAACATAACGATGCAATCCATTTAAAACAAAACATATTTAACATATTGAACTCATGATTGCATTCTTAGAAGCTAAACGCGCAGGTTTGTTTGCTAAACCACATTGGGCCAATAATCTGCTGGCGGGTGTAATTGTGGGGATTGTTGCGTTGCCTTTGGCAATGGCATTTGCCATTGCTTCAGGCGCCAAACCAGAGCAAGGCATCTATACTGCTATCGTTGCAGGCGGCATCAGCTCTATACTCGGTGGCAGCCGGTTACAGATATCAGGCCCAACAGGTGCATTTATCGTGATACTTGCCGGCATCACTGCTAAATACGGCATTGCGGGTTTGCAAATGGCCACCTTGATGGCCGGGTTTATGCTGCTCATCATGGGCCTGGTACGTTTTGGCAGCGTCATTAAATTTATTCCGGATCCGGTGATTGTCGGATTTACTAGCGGTATCGCAGTGATTATCTGGGTGGGTCAATGGAAAGATTTTTTTGGCTTAAAACCCGAGCTAGGCGCTGAACATTTCCACGAAAAAGTGTGGGATTTAATACAGGCATTTCCAAGCTTACATCTTGAAACAGCGCTATTAGCCTTGTTTACTCTGCTAGTAGTAATTTTTTCACCTCGCCTGTTTAAGCGCATACCTTCACCTTTAATTGCCATGGTGTCGGCAACCCTGATTCAAGCGCTATTTGAATTTAAAAGCGTTGCCACTATTGGCTCCGCTTTTGGTGGCATTCCCCAAAGTTTGCCCAAGTTTGAGTTCTTGCCCATCCGGTTTTCTCAAATATTACAGCTGGTTGGCCCCGCATTTACCATCGCACTGCTGGGTGCGATTGAATCCTTACTCTCTGCGGTGGTGGCGGACAGCATGACCAGCACTAAACATGACTCTAACCAAGAACTTGTTGGTCAAGGCGTTGCTAACATTTTCTCACCCCTATTCGGTGGTTTTGCTTCTACAGGCGCGATCGCGCGTACCGCCACCAATATCCGCAATGGCGCTACCAGCCCATTGGCAGGTATTGTGCATACACTGACATTGATCATCATTGTATTGATGTTAGCACCACTTGCAGCACACATCCCTTTATGTTCGTTATCTGCAATATTGTTTGTGGTGGCGTATAACATGAGCGAACTACATCGTTTTTCACATATGGTACATACTGCACCCAAAGCGGATATAGCAGTGCTGCTTATTACATTCGCATTGACAGTATTCACCGATTTGGTTGTTGCAGTGAATATTGGCGTTATGCTAGCCGCGCTGCTGTTTATGAAGCGCATGAGCGAAGCCGTGAGTATTCAGCAACAAACTCACGCACAACTGGCACAAGAAACCAACAATGAAAATTTTATATTGCCCAGTAATGTGGCAGTGTATGCAATGGAAGGCCCATTCTTTTTTGGTGCGGCAGAAAGTCTGATGAGTGCGTTGCAGCATGTGCATAGCCATGCCGATGTGTTGGTATTGCGTATGGGACAGGTGCCGATTATCGACGCTACAGGATTGCAAACACTATGGGATCTGATCGATACTTGCGAGCGTAATAATACTCGCCTGATGCTTTGTGAAGTACGCTCGAATATACTAGAAAAGATGAAACGTGCGGGTCTTGCTGGGAAGGTCGGTCAAGACAATATTATTGAGAATATACAAGCATTGAATATCTAGAGGAATCAGACTCCAAGAGCATAAGCCATTTGCAGACTAATTCTTGGTGTTGTTCAGAGCCTCTAGGTTGTACTTCGCCTTGAAATTCTGATGATCCAGTGCCAATGCGTTCAGGTAGCACTGACGTGCCTTTTCAGGCTGTCCGGCCAGAAAATAGGCAAAGCCAAGGTTGTTATGCACTCTTGATTTATTGGGTGAAAGTTTGGCCGTGGCCTGCCACAGCGCGACCTCGCTGCGATAATCAGAGTTACGCATGATGGTAAGCGTACTGGCGGAAATCAACAAAACCATAGCCGCTATGATAAATTGTCTTGCGCTCAACAGGATGGCTATCTCTGCCGCCACAAATGCCTAACTAAATTCCAAATGAATGCTAGATTAAAAACCAAACACGTCTTTTAATTTTTTCGCCTTATCTAAAACGCTGCCACCAGTATCGGAACTGCCCGGTTTGCTAGTCGAGTCGCTCATGTTGCCCGAGTCTTCCTGCCCCTGGTTACCACGGCTATTGCCACCACCCATGCCGCCCAGCATGACCATTGTAGTGGATTTGACGCGCAAGCGCGACGCCCATTCAGGCTTGATTTTTTTCTTGGGGTCTGGCGTTGGATAAACCACGTTGAGTTCTGGTCCATAAGCAATCATTTGCGCCATCACCCCTTGCGTTTCTTTGAAGATACCTTCAGGAATAGCACAACTTTGCTGGCTGTTAGGCAAAATTAATTTCTCTTTAAGCAGTTTTTCTATCATTTTCGGGGTTAAGTAATTCATCAAGCCCCAGCCTGGTTCCTGCTTTTCACTCGCGCTCCAGATGATCATGTCGCCTTTGCTTTTAGAACCCATCGCATTTAAAAAATAAGCTTTCGCATTATTAACATTATTCCAGGCCACATTCACCGAGCCACTGGTTTCCCCGGTCGCTTTCGCCTCAATTTTAGGCATGAAATCATAGCCTGAATCAACATTGAACTTCATTCCTTCCGGCACGCCGTCACCAGAAATGACATGCTCGCCCATCAAAGAGGCATTGTCAGGCACACGTTTTTTATCCTGAATGTTGGGCCAGATGGAATTGCCCACAATTGCTCGCGCCCCGCGATCCGCCGTGTAATTCCCTGCCAGAAACTTGCCAAAACCGCTTTTAGATGAAAAATCAATCACCCTGGGCTGACCAGAGCGCACTTTATCACTGCATCCCCAGTAAAAGTAAATTTTGCCGGTTTCCTGCATTTTTGGGTCGGTATATTCGCTATTGCCAGGCTCTACTTTTCCTGACTCTACGGGTACCAGGGGAATAGATGCGCCCATCAACATGCCTGAAGGCAGCCCATGCGTGCCTTTTGACCCTGCAGGAACTTTGCTGACGCGCAGCGCATTATCCATCCATTTGCCTGCTCCTCCCGCAGACACGCCATCATTGGTCGCATTACCAAAAGTATTATCGCTTCCAGCCCCTCCCCTCATCATACTACCCATCAAGCCCGCCATGCCATCATCCATGCCAGACATCGACATATTAGAGGTGTGAATATCCATCCAATACTGGGTAGGGACAGCATCAGCCCAGGTAACTGTTGGTAAGGCACAAGTGAATAAAGCAACTGCAATTGTTGATTGTTTTTTCAGTTTCATGTGAATCTCCTTTCAAAAGCTATCTGTTGATATTTAGTGGTTAAAACCTTAATACATCCTTCAACTTTTTGGCTTTATTCAGTGCATCATCCACAGTATCGGGGGCTTTTGGTGCGCTACCGCTATTTGACGTATTATTGCTGCTTGAGGTATTACTGCTACCGCTAGCAGATGACCCAGTCGTCGTGGACAATGTTGGCCTTTCAGTATCTGCACGCCCTGCCGCGGGCTGGGCGTTCCCTTTGGCCAAATCCTCTGGCGTCCAGTTCCAGCCTGGCCCACCCGTGGTAAGCGAGTCTTTCATATTGCTTCGATTGATCATAATCTCGTCGATTCTACCTGGAATATTGAAATCCTCGGTCTTGCAGTTTCCTTTGCAACGGATTTGCACTTCGGTCCCAGATGAAACATAGAAATTGTGTGATTCCCTGCCAGATGGGCTCGCCCAGGTGCGCCACGGTTTCATGTAAGGAAAGATTGCCGTGTAGAAATCCAGCAGGGATGCATTGGTCTTGTAGAAGAAGTAAGTGCGTTTTTCTGGCGGGTCGCACTTGGGATCACCAGATGACCTAACCGCATCGATAGTCAGACCAGCAAGCTCCGGGAGACCCATATCTGAAAACTTCGGCGGGTCTTTGGCTAATGCTTTTGCCGCCTGCCTGGCCCGCGTTTCGCTGTAGTCCACACAATCAGCGACCGCGGACGAAGTGAATACTGCCAGCACAAGTGCTACGATCGGCGCGGCGGCAGAACGCGAGGTGCTATTGATGCTTGACATGCCGCTCTCATTTTGAAGTTGTTTTTTTAGCTTCATGTAAGTCCCCTTATCAAAAGTTACTTATCGGTCAAGATAATCCCAAATACAATCTCAAAAGATTGATGAAATTATTGAGATTATGCTACACCTTTTGCTTGCCTTGTCTACCCTATTTAGATGTGGCTAAGTTCTATCAGGACTTAACCATTAACAAACCGTTGTTGCAAATCTTCTAAATTAAATTCTTGCAAAATAGCTTCTAACCTTGCTTGTGCGTTTTTACGTGGCTGACCCGTATATTTAGCGATGATCAGCTCGTTTTTCATGGAATGCTCCCAACCCACCAGCTCGGTCACTGTGACGTTATACCCAGCTGCCTCCAATTGTAGGCAACGCAATACATTGGTGATCTGGCTGCCAAATTCGCGGGTGTGAATCGGGTGGCGCCAGATTTCACTTAATGGCGTTTTACTAAAGCTTTCATTTTTGTGTTTACGCAGCGCTTCTGCCACTTCCGCCTGACAGCAAGGTACTAACACGATGTATCTAGCATGTTTTTTTAAGCCAAACTGAATGGCGTCATCGGTCGCTGTGTTACAGGCATGCAGCGCAGTAACAATTTCCACGCGGCCCGGCAGCGTGTTTGATGTGATGGATTCCTCTACCGTCAAATGTTCAAACCGCATGCGCGCAAACCCTAAGTGCTGCGCCAGATCTCTTGATTTTTCCACTAACTCAGCACGCGTTTCGATACCAATCACTTCACCGACACTCAATTGTTTGAGTAATAAATCATACAAAATAAAGCCTAAGTAAGATTTACCCGCTCCGTGATCAACCAGCACTGGGTTTGGATTATGCGCAACCACATCGTTAAAAAGTGGCTCAATAAAATTCACCAGGTGATATACCTGCTTGAGCTTGCGGCGACTATCCTGATTCAGCTTGCCATCGCGCGTGAGGATATGCAGCGCTTTCAGCAACTCGTGTGATTGATTTGGTTTGATTTCAGGAATTTGCATAGCGCTATTTTAAGGCAAAAACTAACTAGCCGCCGATAAACGCAGATGAACGCCGATAAAAGCAGATAAAAACTTGAATTGAATGACTAAATGTTAAAATACACACACAACTACAACTAAATTTTGCCTCACTCATCAAGAGATGACGAGGCGGCAAGCCAAAGATAGTACGTTTTAGTACGGCGAGGCGCAAGCAACAAAGTCAGAATTGATGAGGGGACGAAATAGATGAGTATTCAATGGTATCCGGGTCATATGACCCAAGCCCGCAAAAAGGCAGAAGAAACCATGGAGTTTACCGACATGGTGATCGAGGTGCTAGATGCGCGCATACCCGCTGCCAGCCATAACCCGGTCATTGAAGAAATGCGCTTGTTTCGTCAGCGCCCGCAGCTCAAAATCCTCAATAAGGCCGATTTGGCCGACCCAAAAGTAACGCAGGATTGGCTCAACTATTTCAACGCACAGCCTAATACCAAAGCGGTTGCACTTTCATGCAAAAAACCTGGTGACGCGAACAAAATCCCTAAACTGTGCCTGGGCCTTGCGCCGCACCGTGGCACGCACTTAAAGCCGTTACGCATGATGATTATGGGCATTCCCAACGTGGGAAAATCCACGCTGATGAACGCGCTACTCAACCGCCGGGTGGCAAAAGTAGGCGATGAGCCCGCAGTAACCAAAAGCCAGCAGCGCTTTGATTTGAGCGAAACCATGAGCATTACCGATACACCAGGCATGATGTGGCCTAAGATTGAACATGAAAGCGATGGCTACATGCTGGCCGCCAGCCATGCCATTGGCCGCAATGCGGTGATTGATGAGGATGTGGCGCTGTTTTTAGCTGACAACCTGCTCAAAACCTACCCTGCCCTGCTGAATGCCCGTTACAAGCTCGATGCCATGAAGCTGGATGTTAGCAAGATGGATGGCGTGGATTTGCTTGAAGCTATTACTAAGCGTCGCTCTTACAAGCGCCACGACGGTCTATGGGACACCGAAAAAACAGCTGTTGCCTTTTTAACCGATTACCGCAGCGGCGCAATCGGCCGCGTGAGTTTAGAAAGCCCAAACTCCAGAGCGGCCATGATAGCCGGCGAACCTACTGAAAACAGCCCAATAGATAGTTAGCGGCACTGTCCCAGCGCAATCTCAGCTTGTGTGCACTTGCGTTCCGAACCTTGTTTGATGCTTTCGGTAAAAGTTTGCCAGCCTGATTTTTCTTTGTCTGATTTATTTTCGGTTTTAGCTCCTGCGGGCTTCTCTGCATCTTTTCCATCGTCTGACGCTTCTGCTTTGGTTACAGCTTTTGTTGGCGTCTCGGTTTTTTTCACAGTTTTATTAGTTTTTTTCTGATTAGTATCGGTCTTAACCGGCTCCGCTTTTGGCGGAGCGGTTTCAAGTGTTTCAGTTGGCAATAAGCCATCATTGGCTGGCTTGGCTGTCACTGTGGATGAGGTTGACGCGGGCGTTTCTGCCACCGCCGGGTTCTCTAATATAATGGTCGGCTCGGTTGGGGTGGATGCCAATTTGGCCAAAACAAAAAGTCCTGCAAGCACCATCAAACCTAGAATTGTGTATTTAAAATTAATTTTGCCTGCGATGGATTGCCAATTGCCGGACTGTGAATCGTCTGCAGCAATGATTACAGGCGCATCTTCCACTAATTGGTCTTTAAGCAAACGTACCGAGTAAACCTCATGTTCATGCGCGTGCATATCGTTATACTCAAACATTTGTGAGATTTCCTGCGATAGCTTGGAAGCTACTTCGTAATACGCACGCGAAACCAGAATCTGGTTCGGCTTGGCAAAACTCATAATCCGTCGCGCCTCATCAAGACCCTCGCCCGTTATACTTGGCTGATCGTTATTGCCGTTAGACACACGTACCGGGCCCAAATTAATGCCAAAGCGCACATATAGAGGGGCTGAGCTATTTGTATTGTTTTTTAATATTTCATCACGAATGGTGAGCGAGATAAATAATGCGTCTTCCAGCGCGTCTTCTAACGCACCGTTACAGGCAATGGCTGCACCATCGCTCGTATCTAAGATTGTGCGGTCTTCTTGTGCAATATCAACCACGGCATGATTAATTAAATCATTCAGCTGGTTTATGATTTCTATTTGTTCCGCGTCTGTTTTTTTTGAAAAATCGACAATGTCTAAAGAAACAATGCTGCAAATAGAAGTTTTATTGGTTCTGTCATTCATACTTGGCTTTCAAATAAACGTTTCAACTATCGATGAAAATGTTAATCCGTCCGGACAATTTAATTTAGATTGTATTATGAAGATTGCTTGGTGTCGCGCGTAATCTGCGTGTAACTCATCACGCGATTACGCCCGCTGTTTTTCGCGGCATACATTGCACTATCTGCAGTAGCTACCAGACCTTTAAAATCATAACCAGCACGCACCGAATCCGCTACACCGATGCTGACGGTGGTTTTAATGGTTGCTCGGTTCATTTTTAACGGGCTTGCTTCAATCCTCGCGCGGATGCGCTCAGCCAGACCGACAGCATCACCCTCTGTAGTGTTCGGCAGAAATATGCAAAACTCCTCGCCACCATAGCGGCCAAGCACATCGCTGGAACGCAGCACCCCTGCAATCTCCTTGGCCAGATGCCTTAACACATCATCACCGCACAGGTGCCCGTATTGATCATTCACTTTTTTAAAATGGTCAATATCAATTAGCAACACCGCCATGCTCAGATTAATACGCTTGCAAATGTCCTGCATTTTCAAAGCGGCCTCTTCCAGTCCACGGCGATTCAGCACGCCCGTAAGGCTATCAATCGTCGCAATCGATTCCAAGTTTTGACTCAGCTTATAGCTGAGCATCAGCACAAACAGGCTGGAGATAAAAAATTGCGAAACCGCACCTAGCATGAAGGTATAGGCATTCACCGGCCAGGCGGCAAAAGAATCAAACACCCCCACGTCCACCTGCGAGGCATAGACTGCGCGGCCCAGCATCAATAGTGCCATCAGCAGATATAAGCTTGAGGCAATCCAAAACAAATTACCGACAATGCCTTCATCGCGAGAAAACGTGAGCCGCGCGCAATATAGATAAATTGCTGCAAAGATGATTGCGCCCAGTATCACCGCCATGCGGATATCGCTTCCATTGAGCATGAAATAGGCATCAATTGCCATCAGTAGAAAAAACACAACCACAGGAATGCGGTGATTCGGTATTTTGCCGATAAATGCCTGTATACCATTAATATATAAACTTAATCCCGCGCCGATCAAGGCCATGCCCGGCAAAAAAATCCGCTTCGGCGCATCCAGTTGCATCAACACCAGCACCATGCCCAAGCCAATCACCAGATTGCCCACTGCCCAGTAGCCTGGTCCATGCACCTTTTTGTGATGTTTACGGGTAATCGCCAACAGCATGGAAAGCATGAAGGTCAGCAGCATTGACATGAAAACAATCGTTTTTAAATCAAATTTTGGCATTGCAAACGGCTACCGTAGATTAGAAGGAATATTTTTTAGCTTAAAATTGAGAAACTATAGGCGTTAGTTTTTATTAAGCAGGTACAATCATACTATAAACGCTTAGTTCGCAAATAGTCAGCCTGTCAGAATATCGTGCCAGGTTCTTTTAAAAGTCCGATCAAAGAACATGTTAAACAGCCTCAACTCACCCCAACGCGAAGCAGTCAAGTATCTCGATGGTCCATTGCTGGTACTCGCCGGTGCAGGCAGCGGCAAAACACGCGTCATCACGCAGAAAATCAGCTATTTGATTGACGAGGCAGGCTACTCTCCCAAAGAAATCGCGGCGATTACCTTTACCAATAAAGCTGCACGCGAGATGCAGGAGCGCGTGAGCAAGCTGATGCAGGGCAAGCCTACCAAAGGTCTAACAATTGCCACTTTTCACTCGCTTGGCTTGCAAATGCTGCGCGCGGAGGCTGCGTTACTAGGCTACAAACCGCAGTTTTCTATTCTAGATTCATCCGATAGTTTTAAGATTGTGTCCGACATTTTGGCCACTACCGATAAGCAGCTATTACGCAAAACGCAATATCAGATTTCCGCTTGGAAGAATGCGTTTATCAGCCCCGACCAAGCCAAAGCTATGGCAGATGAAGAGCTGACGCATGCTGCTGCCAAGGTATATCAACTGTATCAACAAACGCTCAAAGCCTATCAGGCGGTGGATTTTGATGACTTGATTAAACTCCCCGTTGAGCTTTTTGAACAGCATGAAAGCGCACTCAACAAATGGCAACGCAGGCTGCAATACTTGCTGATAGACGAATATCAAGACACCAACGCCTGCCAATACAAACTGGTGAAAATGCTCACCGGCTTGCGTGGCCAATTTACTGCGGTGGGTGATGACGACCAGGCCATTTACGGCTGGCGCGGCGCGGATGTGGAAAATCTGCGCCAACTCACCGAAGACTTCAGCAAGCTTAAAGTCATTAAATTAGAGCAAAATTACCGCTCTACGGTGCGCATTCTGCGTGCTGCTAACCAAGTGATCTCTAACAACCCTAAACTGTTCGAAAAGAAACTTTGGAGCGATTTAGGAACAGGTGATCTGATTCAGGTTTCTGCCGCAATGAGCGAGGAAGCAGAGGCCGAATCAGTCATCATGAAACTGCAGGCACATAAATTTGAAAACCGTACCCGGTTTCTGGATTACGCCATCCTCTACCGCGGCAACCACCAGGCGCGCATTTTTGAGCAACAATTACGCAACCATAAGATTCCCTACACCATCTCGGGCGGACAATCGTTTTTTGACAAAGCCGAGATTAAAGATCTGGTCAGCTATTTACGGCTGATTGCCAATGAGGATGACGATCCGGCGTTTATCCGCGCTGCAACCACACCCAAAAAAGGCATCGGCAATACTACGCTCGAGCGGCTGGGCGAGTATGCCAGCGCGCACAAAATGTCCCTATTTGCAGCAGCATTTGAGCAAGGTTTTCAAAGCGAAATCGGTAACAAGCAATTAGACGATTTGTTAAATTTTTGCCAGTACATCAATAAGCTGCAGGCACGCGCCGTGCGCGACCCGGCAGGTGATGTGCTGAATGACTTGCTCACCACCATTCAATACGAAGCCTTTTTGTATGACAGCGAGGAGCCACGCGCAGCTGAGGTCAAATGGACGAATGTGCTCGAGTTTATCGGCTGGCTCACTAAAAAAGGTGAAGCAAATACCGAATTTGGCAACGAAACGGAAGCCAAAAACCTGCTAGAACTGACGCAAATGGTTTCGCTCATGAGCATGCTGGAAGGCCGTGAAGATGGCGAGCCGGATGCAGTGAAACTCTCCACCTTGCACGCGGCGAAAGGCTTGGAGTTTGGGCATGTATTTTTAATCGGCGTGGAAGAAGGCATTCTGCCGCACCGCGAATCTGTTGATACCGATCGTATTGAAGAAGAACGCCGCCTGATGTATGTAGGCATCACGCGTGCGCAAAAATCCCTCAACATATCCTGGTGCAAAAAACGCAAACGCGCAGGCGAAATGGAAATGTGCGAACCCAGCCGTTTTATCGCGGAATTGCCGAAAGCGGATGTACGGCATTTTGGCAACCCATTTAATGACCCGATAGAAAGCAAAGAATTCGGCAAATCGAAAATGGCCAATATTCGCGCCATGTTAGCAAATAAATAGAGAGTAATATTCAGCCATGCCTTACATCACCTTAGATAATGCCTGTCTTGCCTTCGGGCACCACGCCCTGCTCGATCACGCTTCTTTTCAACTGGATGCTGGAGAGCGTGTCGGCCTGATTGGGCGTAATGGTGCGGGCAAATCCAGCTTGCTCAAAGCCATTGCAGGTACGATCAAACTGGATGAAGGCACGGTATGGCGCGCATCGAATGTGCGTGTGGTGTATGTGCCGCAAGAGCCCGAACTGGACACGACACACACCGTGTTTGAAGCTGTGGCAGAAGGTTTAGGTTCGTTGCAACAAACCATCATCGATTACCACCAGGTAACGCATGACATGGGTATGCCAAACGCAGATATTGATGCACTGATGACCAAAATGCAGCACTTGCAGCACGACCTGGATGCGCAAAACGGTTGGGCGGCACAATCACGTGTGGAAACCGTATTAAGCCGCTTAAAACTAGATGCGGATGCCCTTGTTTCCACACTCTCTGGAGGCTGGCGTAAACGCGTGGCACTTGGCCGCGCACTAGTAGCAGAACCTGAAGTGCTATTGCTGGATGAACCGACTAACCATCTGGATTTAGAAGCTATTGAATGGCTGGAAGACTTATTGTTAGACTTTAACGGCAGCGTGCTTTTTATTACCCATGACAGGCGTTTTCTGGATAAGCTCGCCACGCGCATTACCGAACTGGATCGTGGAAAGCTGACTGATTTTGTGGGCAACTTTACGCAATATCAGGCTAAAAAAGAGGAGCTACTGGCGGTTGAAGAAACCCATGCCGCCAAGTTTGATAAGTTTTTAGCGCAAGAAGAAGTATGGATTCGCCAAGGCATCAAAGCGCGCCGGACCCGCAACGAAGGCCGCGTCCGCCGGTTAGAAGCCTTACGCTTAGAGCGCGCCGCCCGCCGCGAACGCCAAGGTAACGTCAAACTCAACCTGGATGCAGGTGAGCGCAGCGGCAAATTAGTGGCAGAACTGGAAAATGTAAGCAAGGCTTATGGCGATAAAGTACTGATTAAAAACTTCAGCACGCGTATCTTGCGCGGTGACAAAATCGGCTTGCTAGGCCCCAACGGCATTGGCAAAACCACCCTGCTCAAGCTTATTTTAGGTGATATTGAGCCGGATAGCGGCAAAATTACACGCGGTACAAAAATCAATGTGGCCTATTTTGACCAGATGCGTGAACAGTTGGATGAAGAAGCGACATTGGCCGACACCATTAGCCCGGGTTCTGATTTTGTCGAGATTGGTAACGAACGCAAACATGTAATTAGCTACTTGGAGGACTTTTTGTTTCCTCCACAACGCTCGCGTTCGCCAGTCAAATCGCTCTCCGGTGGCGAGCGTAACCGCCTGCTATTAGCGCGCCTGTTTGCCCGCCCTGCCAATGTTTTGGTGCTGGATGAGCCGACGAATGACCTGGATATAGACACCCTGGAGCTGCTAGAAAGTTTGCTGCAGGAGTTTAATGGCACCCTGTTTTTAGTCAGCCACGATCGCGCCTTTTTAGAGAACACCGTCACACAAGTGATTGCGTTTGAAGGTAACGGCGTGCTCACCGAGTTTGGCGGCGGTTACGATGATTGGCAACGCTTCTCCACACAGCAAAAGCAAAAAACACCTGCCCTGCAAACCAATATCCATGCGACTTCTGGCGCGGTTAATTCATCAACTCCAAATGCTGAAAAAGCAGCAAAACAACCCACTAAACCGGCAAAACTAAGCTTTAAAGACCAAAAAGAGTTAGACGAAATTCCAGCCAAAATTGAGCAACTTGAAACTGAGCAAGCCAATATCCATGCACAACTTGCTAATGGCGAACTTTATAAAACGCAGCCTGAACACGTTAAAACACTGCAATCGAGACTGATTGAAATTGATAACTTGCTGGAAAACCACCTCGCGCGCTGGGAAGTGCTGGATGCTAAAAACTAAGGTTTTACACAATATTAATTTTATCAATCGCTTGCATCAGTGCATGCGTTTTTGTGAGTGCGGCGATGATATTTTGATAATGCGCAATATCTTCAAAACTTAGTGCTCGGCCTTTGCGGTCTTTCAGCCATTTTTGCGCGGGCTGGTAGCCGCCGATGTAGAAGTTCCAAGCCAGCGTTGGCACGTTTTCAAAATACTGCGTTTCGTTAATATAAACTTTGCCAGCCTCATATTTCAGCTTGCCAATCACATTACTTCCACTGATTGGGTACTTCACGACACTGCCCTGTAAGCCAATATCCATGCGGCTTTCATGGCATGCTTCTAAAAGGTGCGTTTTGCGTAATTCGCCACCCAAATTCACCAATTGCCAAAAGGTAGCGGCATCTTTTGGGTAAGGCACACGCGGAAAATCTATTTTTAAAAACTCTTTATAGGTTTCGCGGTAGCTTGGGCTGTGCAGCACAGCATAGATGTAATCCAGCAAATAAATCGGCGCAAAGGTGTTGGCGGCATCAGTTTTTTCAGGGGTGAAAGTCAGTCCCAAGCCTTGTGCAATGGTGTTGACGATTTGCATATTCAAGTTGGGCGTGCGTGTGGTTTCAGCGAGCAAGTCGGTGGAATCGGGATAGGTGTAGAGTGGAAATAAAGCACTTAGAACTGTGCTTTCACCTGACTTAATTTCCGACATACAGTTTGTAATAAAAAAGTGGTCACAAGTTTGGGATTTATTGCTTCTTGCAGTAATTAACCCTAGATTCTCTCCAGCCAGCATATGGCGCATCACTTTGTATCTATTTCTATCAATCAAACTGGTATCGTAGTAAATGGCTTGATTATCAAAAGGTCTATAAGTTACTGTTTTAATTGAATTGGCATCGTATGCTTTTAATTTTCTTACTAAAGATATTTGGAAGTCAGGGCTATCTTTTAAATCCATCTCGCTTCTGATTTCATCATCATTCACCGATAAATCATAAAAGCGTTGGATGCGTTTTGAGAGTTTTTCTATATCGATATCAATTACAAAATGGTCTCGGTGGGTTTTGATGCCGCTTGAATTAACTGGAAATAAATCGTTGATTGAAAAACCTTGTATATAAACTTGTTCAACTTTTGCATCTTTTTGAATAAACAAATATTTAGGTGCTTTATAAGTAATTTCTTGCCAAGGCAACGTCTTAAGGCCACTATCATTCATTGCGTCATACTTCGCTTCGCGCTTACCGTGCAACTCGTAATGAAACACTTTACCCAGCGCATTTTTCGCTTTTTTGCCCGTTTTTACAAATAGGTTAATGCTCACGCCCTGCATGATGTCAAACACGTTTTCATCTTTGCTGCCATCGGGCGCAATTTCTTTCTTTTTGGCGTTGCCGTGTAAGTCTAAAATATAAATTTCATCAAAACTTTCTAACAAATTTTTACGCATTTGGCGGTGAATGAGGCCATCGATAAAGCTGTTGTTGCTAATGTAGGCCAGCACGCCTTCGCCGTTTTTATCAATAAAGTGTTGGCCAAAGCGGATGAATTTGATGTAATCGTCTGAAAGCGGTTGTATATTGCGCTCGTTCAAATCTTTTTTGTAATCTTTGAGTAAATCTTGTATCCAATCACTTTTGTTGCTACTGCTCACGCTATAAGGCGGGTTACCCATCACCACCATCACAGGCGCATCGCGCTTGATATGGTTGGCTTCATTGGCCTCGCTACTGAGCCAGCTGGCAAATAGGGTGCCGGTGTCTGGGTGGTGTTCTTCCAGGCTGTTGGTGAGGTAAATGCGCAGGCGCTCGCTGGTCTGGTCAGTTTTGTAGCCGGTTTCCGTCAGCAGCATATCCAGCTTGAGGTGCGCCATGGCGTAGCTGGTCATCAGTAGTTCAAACCCATTCAGGCGCGGGATTAAATGTTCGCGCACATAGCTTGGCCAAACCCCTTTTTTATCGACAAAATTGTTCTCGTAAATATGTTCGACCGTTTTGGCTAAAAACGTGCCCGTACCCGCAGCGGGGTCGAGGATTTGCACCCGGTGGAATTCTTTTTTCTTTTTAACTGTTTTGCCTTTACTGCCCGGCTCGATGCTTTCTATCTCGCGGGTGATTTTGCTGGTATCGGCCAAGCCTTGCGGCAGATTGAATCTGGTTTTTAAAATATCATCTACTGCGCGGACGATAAAATTCACCACCGGTTCCGGCGTGTACCAAACGCCGCGTGCCTTGCGTAGTTTGGGGTCGTACTCTGCCAGAAACGTCTCGTAAAAATGTACGATGGGGTCTTGCTGGCGGGTGGCTTTGCCAAAACTTTGCATGATTTTGGCGACATCCGCAGCCAGAAATACTTGCACCAGTTCTTCCACTATCCACAACATGCGGTTGCCTACGCTGTCATCCAGCGTGTAGCCCGCCACGGTTTGAAACAGCCTGCGCAAAAACGGATTGCTTTTGGGGATTAAAGTCGCGGCTTCTTCACGGCTAAACGTGGGCAGCGTTGGGTCATGGTAGCGCGCGGCAAACAAGCCGTAAGCAATGGTTTGCGCGTAAATATCGGCAAATTGGGCATTATCAATATCATGAATCAGAATGGTTTTAAATGCCTCGCGCTGGCCTTGCAGCTCGCTATTGGCTTCTACTTTGTCATCTTCTTGCAACGCCTGATAAATCACGTTGGCCATCAGGCGTGCTTTGGCAGCCATCATGCCAGCCAGTTTGCTGGGCGATTTAATGCTTTGGGTGATGACTAAGGCAAAGTCTTTAATGAGGTTGGTAAATTCATCAAACTTGTGCGGATTAGCAGATACTTTGCCGCTGGAAAGCTCACCAATTTCACAACTGGCAACAAGAAGACCTTGCCTGTAAAAGTGAAATTGCAGGTAGTCGGTAATAATCAGGTTATCCAACGCGGCTTTGTAACGGTCAAACTGCTCTTTATGCAGCTTGCTGCCTAACTCAACACCCACATCTTTTGCTTCGATGTAACCAATCGGAATGTCTTTGCCTTTGCGGCTGATGATGTAATCTGGCGCGCCGCATTCAATCCGTTTAGGTTCGTTGGTAATATCTACATCTGGCAATAATGTGTAAAGCAATTGCTGCAAATCACCACGATAACTATGCTCCGTGGCATTGCCAGCTTGAAAGCGCTGATTGACGATGCCGATGTATTGTTGAATATTCATTATTAGTTAAATCTTACCATTAAGCACATGGCATCCAACAATCTAAAGTGCGCGTTTTTTAATGCAGGCTAAAACTGGCTGAAATTGAACTAAATTTTGGCGCCCCCGACACGAATCGAACGTGTGACCCTCCCCTTAGGAGGGGGATGCTCTATCCACTGAGCTACGGGGGCGTTTTGTTAAGCTAGCATTTTCTCATAATTATTCAATTTGTTTTCCTGTTAGAATCCATTTTCTTATTTGAAAACTATTTAATAGTTTCGTTACTCTAAGTTTTAGTTATTGAAAATTGCATGTTAATGAAATTAACTTTTTATAGTGTCATTTTACTGATTGCTTTTTTGGGATTCAGGAGCATTAGCATGGCAGGTACTACACCAAGAATTGGCGATAAAGCACCAGACTTTAATTTACCTGATGCTAAGGGAGAAATGCTGAGTTTAGCCAGCTTGCGAGGCAATTGGCTGGTACTTTATTTTTACCCGAAAGATGACACACCAGGCTGCACTAAGGAAGCCTGCAGCTTTAGGGATGATTTACATGCACTTGAAAAACTGGGCGCAAAAGTGGTTGGCGTGAGCGTGGATGACAGCAGTTCGCATGCCGAATTTGCCAAAAAATATCATCTGCCATTTCCCTTGCTAAGCGATAAAAATGGCGCAGTGGCCAGTAAATACGGGGCGCTCACCAATCTTGGCCTTGTTAAAATAGCCAAGCGCTACACGTTCCTGATTGACCCTGACGGCGTTTTGAGAAAAAGTTATTTGAGCGTGGATACATCGCGCCATTCTCAAGAAATCATTGACGATTTAAGTGCCCTGCAACAGATTAAATCTTAACAAGGGGCGCATAATGACTAAGGTTTTTTTACTGTTATTCATGCCTGTTTTTATGGCGGGTTGCGCCAGTCAAACACAGCTGGCCAAACTGGAATCACACGAGTGGACAGAGCTCACCTGCAGTGGATTTTTAACCTGGAATGATTGTAGACAACAGGCGCGCGCTATTTGCCCCAATGGGTTTTACATGGCAGATCAATTTGAAAACTACGCTGTTCAACGCCGGGTTGTGAGCATAGCATGTAAAAAATGATGCTCCAGAGGCCGCATGGATATTGGTTTGCAGGGCATCTGTTTTTTAGAAGAATTTGGTGCCCGGGGCCGGAATCGAACCGGCACGACCGTAAAGTCGAGAGATTTTAAGTCTGTTTATAACTTTCATTATATGGCTGAAACCCGCATTCTGAAGCCATTCATGCATGACAGCATATGCCATTAAAGCACTCCCTGTATCACCTCAATGGTACAAAAATGGTACATCTATCTCATAAAAAACTCATCCGCATAGCAACGGACTGTTAATCCGTGTGTCCCTGGTTCGAGCCCAGGTCGAGGAGCCAATTCGATACAAAAGTGGGCACTCTTAAATCAGTGCCCTTTTTTGTGTCCATAATTGCACCAGCAAGAGCCGCGTAGCTACCTGTTATCTCTGCTTCTTTGCCATCAACCCTAATCTCTTTGACCAGTACTTTTAAGTAATCTTTACCAAATTTTGAATCACGATCTAATAGTTTGGATCTAAGTACTTTTGAGAAGGCGTTAATGTTCTCAGGCTTCAGCAAATCACTCGGCATATCTTGCTTGCGTTTCAAGCCAGCAATTTCAAGCAATACATCTTGCCGCCTAGCTTGCAATTTATGCGAACGATGCTGCAATGTGTCATCCATCGGCAAATAACCTTTCTCAACCGCTTCAAACAGCCTTTCTGAGCTTTGCTTAAGCGTTTCCAGCTCTTTTTGCAGAGGTTTAAGTTTCGATGACTGATCTTTTTGTGCGAGTTGCTGCCGTTTGCGCATTTCATGCATCATCGTGGAAACACGCTCGGGCGCAAAAACCTTGTCGGCCAGAGTGGTGAGCACCAGTTCATCCATCTTCTGCATTGGCAGCGTTGGTGCAGTGCATAGGTCGTTGCCTTTGCCTATTCGCGTATTGCACTTGTAATATCGGTATTTACCGCCTTTGCCCGTCACTGTCGTTAAACCAGCACCACAACGACCGCATTTCAAAAGACCAGTGAGTAAAGTGGGAGAGTTGACTAATCTTGGCGGCACTTTTTCGGGAGCACGCTCCGCACGGCGGACGCGTGCATCCTCAAAAGTGGCCGCTTCGATAAAAGCAGGTATCTCGACTTTGATCCACTCGGATTGCGGTTTGAGACGCTTAGCTTTGTTGTCGACTTTGTTGAAATAGTATTCGCCAGTATAGGCACGGTTATTCAGTACTTCATGCACCCTGCTTCTATTCCATTGCTGCGCTCTTAACGGGATATTTTTTGCATTCAAATAGGTGGCAATGTCTTTGGTCCCCATCGAGCCTTTTTCATTGCCGTAAAGATACAAATCGAAGATGCGTTTAACGATGGTAGATTCAACAGGATCAACTTCCAAGCGTCTTTTTTTCTTGCCCTTGCTGCCCATGATATCGACTTCAACGGCGCGGTAGCCGTAAGGCGGCTTTGAGCCATTCATATAGCCACGTCTTGCATTCTCTTTCATGGCGCGAAGGGTATGCTTGCCATTCTCTTTGCTTTGGTATTCATCAAACAAGCTGAATATCTTGCTTGCCATTTCACCCGCAGGATCATCACTGGTGATCTGCGTGATTGAGATCAGTTTACAATTGGCGCGTTTAAGTCTGCGTTCATAATTCAGGAACTCAAACTGTAATGGTCTAATAAAATGCAACACCAGTTAAGAGATTATAATCACTTAACGGAGCATTAAAAATGACTAAAACTAGAAATCAATTTACGACAGAATTTAAGCAAGAATGCGTTCACTTAGTTCTCAATCAAAGTTACAGTGTTGTACAAGCAGCCAAAGCCATGCACGTGGGACAGTCTTCACTACAGCGTTGGTTAAGGCAATATCGCCAAGAAGTAAAAGGCATCACCCCTCAAGCACGTGCAATATCCCCTGAGCAGCAGCGCATCCAAGCCCTTGAAGCGCAAATCAGACAACTCAAGCGCGATAATGATTTATTAAAAAAAGCGTCGGCCTTCTTCGCCATCGAAATGCAAGCGAACAACAAATCGTCGCAGTAAAGTTGAAGAAGGCTGGATTTAAAGTTACCGAAGTCTGCAAGCAACTCTCGCTGGACCGAAGCCGCTACTATCGCAAGCTTGTACAAAAGCCCATTGATGTCGAAATGGTCAAGCTTAAAGTGGCAGCGCGGCAAATACATTCCGAGATGCATGCGACTTATGGTAGCCGCAGAATGCGTGCTGAGCTCAACGCACAAGGCTTTACGGTTGGGCGCTATAAAGTACGCAGTCTAATGCGCACTTTATCGCTGAAAGCCAAGCGACCTAAACAGCATCGCTATCCTGTTGCAGGTAAGCCTGGTGCTGTTGCACCTAATGCACTCAATCGGCAGTTTAATCCACCCGTAGCTAACATCAACTGGACAGGTGATATTACTTACATCCGCACCAGTCAAGGCTGGTTATATTTAGCCATCGTACTGGATTTGTACTCAAGACGTGTGGTAAGTTGGGCTTTTTCCAATCAACCTAATAGCGAGTTAAGTGTGCGCGCATTAGAAGTGGCTGTGCAACATCGCAGACCAAGCCAATCGGTATTATTTCATTCTGATCAGGGTGTGCAATATGCCAGTGATACCTTTAGGAATGCGCTGAGTAAACATAACATTACCGCTAGCATGAGTCGACGTGGTAACTGCCATGATAATGCAGTCACAGAACGATTCTTTAGAAGTTTGAAATCAGAAAGGGTGAACTATCGACAATATAAAACACGAGATGAGGCGATGAAAGATATTGCTGAATACATTGAGCCGTTTTACAATCAAAGACGGCGGCACTCTACTTTAGGCAATTTATCGCCCGCAGAGTACGAGCAAAAGTATCAACAAAAACCTTAGCTAGTGTGGCAGATTGTTAGACCATTACACTGGCTCAAGAAGCGATACAAGGACTGCATATTCACAACTCTTCTCATTACGGTCTTTGTCGAGCTCTTTAAGAAAATCTTCGTTCCTCTTTTTGGTGGCTGTTTCATCACTCTCGTTCTTCATCTCGAACATAATCGAAACAATCTCAGTGCCAGATTCATCAGAGTCACGAAAGATGTAGTCACCCTTGCTACCATTACGCACGTCGTTGTCCTTCTCGAAATACGCTTTCGGAAACGCCATTGCTCGAATGCGGTTGAACTCGGTCTCGCAGTGCTGTTCAAGGGTTTCGCCAACCATCTTAGTTGACAGGCGAGCCTTCAAGTCTTTAAGGCGCTCAATTGCGTCATCGCGTTCCTTGATCCGCGTCTCGTAATTGTCTTTGATCGACTGCTCGGAAAGCCGCTTCTCAAGTTCCGCACGAGCAAGGCTATTCTTCAGCTCATCTCGTTCTTTCTCGACTGTACTGACTGCTTCGGTGATTGCTAGCTTTTGAGCGACCTCAACTGTATCGAGCTTAGATTTTAAGCCTTGGATCTCAGCATCCTTCGTAGCGGCGGCTTTTTGCAATTCGCTTACACGCTTCACCTCGGCCAGCTCGGAAGCTGCTACTTTGTCTTGCTTCGTCTGTGCAAGTTCGTTGGCTAATCTGTCACGTTCTTTTTCTACGGCGCTTAAGGCTTCGCTAACGGCAAGCTTCCGCGCGACCTCACCAGCATCAAGCTTAGCCTTAAGTTCCTGAATTTCGGTGTCTTTGACCGCAGCAGCCATCTGCAATTCGCTTGCGGCCTTAGTAGTGGCGAGCTCGACGGCATTCTGCTTGTCCTGCTCGGCAAGCACAAGTCGCTCGTGCAACTGCTGCTCGAAGTCGCTGTCACGAACCTGATTAAGGATGTCCTCGTACCCAGCCTCGTCAATTTTGAAAGCTTTTCCGCAATGCGGACAGACGATCTCATGCATGATTACCACCCTCTCTTTTTGGCCAGTATATGCACAAGCATTTCTGACACGAATGCAATTTTAGACTTTATGAGGCTTTGTACGTGATTATTTGGAATCCACCCGTTAAAGCACTAGTAATACCGCCTAGACCAACGTCGAGTTGACCTGTAAGATGAAGCTGGCTTAGATATCCTTTTGCAGGTCATACAAACACGTCCATGGGCTCCTGCACCTTTTGCCAATTCTGAATCAAAGAACTCCTGCAATAGTAATATTTTTTCACATTTGCTGCATACTTTAGACTCCCCTGTTGCAAGCCCTTCTGTATGCGCCATGATTTGATCAAGGCTTTTTAATGACTTTTTTTTTGATGCGTCCTCTATTAACTGATACAGACGAGAAGACAAAGTCCCCACAGGATCATCACTCAAATTAAAGCGATTGCTACGGAGGAATTTATAACCGTATGACTCGATAATAAATTGCCGTTCTATGTCTGATGCTTTGTAAAACTGATCGTAATTAGCCGAATTTATTTTTTCACGATTGATAAAATGCTCTGCAAATCCATCGTATTCAATAATTACTCTGACTTGTTTGTCTTCACCATTGTAAGTTAGAAGAAAGTCTGGACTTCACCCGTTTCAGTAGACATTTTTCAGTTTCCGTTTTGTAACTGCTCGAACACCATCGGGCTCAGTTGGTTGAGATGACTGTGCCGACGAATTCTATTATAAAACACCTCGATATATTCAAATATTTCTGATTTAGCCTCCTCTCTTGTTGTATAGATTTTACGTTTAATACGCTCTTTCTTTAAATTACTAAAGAATGATTCTGCCACCGCATTATCATAGCAATTACCACGGCGGCTCATGCTTGGCACTAGGTTGTTATCTTTGCACCATCTCGCAAAGTCATCACTGCCAAATTGACTGCCTTGATCAGAATGGATAATGACGGGTCGTTTTGGCTTGCGTCGCCATACCGCCATCAATAGCGCATCTAATACAATCTCGGTGGCCATCGTCGGTTTCATCGACCAGCCAACGACGTTACGCGAATACAAATCAATGACTACCGCCACATACAACCAGCCTTCATACGTGTGAATGTAAGTAATATCAGTCACCCACGCAATATCTGGTTCGCTCACCGTAAATTGCTGTTGTAAGCGATTTGGGCTAGCAATCGCAGGCTTACCAGCCTTGTAGCGCGGACGTCTATAGCCGCGTATTGATTGAAGCTTGGCTTGCCGCATCAGTCTTGCAACGCGCTTAACACCACAGTAAATGCCAGCTTCACGTAAATCACGGTGAATGCGTGGACTGCCGTAAATGCCATAGCTATCGTCATAAGACTGCTTAATTTCAGCCAGTAGCTTGGTATCCGCTAAAGTACGCTTAGATTGTGGTTTGGCTTTCCAAGCGTAATAGCCGCTGCGATGCACATTCAATACGCGGCACATGCTGCTTAATCTAAATTCAGCGCGGTGTTGATCGATAAATGCGTACTTTAATCTGGGTTGTTTGCAAAGTACGCCGCGGCCTTTTTTAATATATCGCGTTCTTCAGTGGCACGCTTTAATGCGGTATTGAGTCTAGCGACTTCTTGCTTTAAAGCAAACACGTCTCGACTCACAGCTGGTTGCTTGGCTAAATCCGCGAGCCGTACTCATATATATAACTGAATCAACATATTAAAAACACAATACCTTTTTAAATACTTTTATTACCCGAACTACCTTAAAAAATATTTATCAAAAAGTACGTTATTTTTGCAAAC
>Ga0116176_10000094_pt1 | contig 69723 bp, 60 predicted proteins | sample AD_STIC08_MetaG_FD_89803 | JGI IMG/M metagenome (GOLD analysis project Ga0116176, IMG submission 89803) | Active sludge microbial communities of municipal wastewater-treating anaerobic digesters from USA - AD_STIC08_MetaG | ecosystem: Engineered > Bioreactor > Anaerobic > Digestate | place: USA...
AAATAATAATTATGAAAACAACCACATACGAAAACCTATATCGCATGCCAAAAACCGCCGCAGTTATTTTAGGTGTATTTCTTGTAGTTGGTGCGATAATCGCTGGGAATGTTGGCGCACAAGACGCAAGTACTAGAACAGAAGGAGATACAACAAGCGAACTCATAGCAGTGTCGTCTGGTGAAGGTAGGATATCGTATGGTTCTGGTTCTTCTGCTGGGACTCAATCTGAATGTCAGCTAGACCCGTGGTCTGATCTTCGTGCCCCAGATGGTAGTCCATTTGATCCGTACAGCAATCCTCGTGTTGTTATAGACGGCAATTCTGCAAGCATTTCTGTAAAGAACTTTTCTGATTCTTGTAGTTATCGTATTAATCTAGCTTCTTATGAAGTCTTTGATCCAGAAATGCCATTGTTTGTACAAACACAAAAACTTTTTGATAGCACATGGATAACCATTCAACCAGGACAGACGCAAACGCTTTCCGTAGACCTTCCTGAATGTGCATTTCAAGTTGATTTATTTGAAGGACCTTTTATTCCAACTACTAATCCGAACTTTGACGGTGTTACTTACCCTGACCTTCGTATTTTCGATTGGTTAGTAAAAATGGATTTGCCACTATGCACAACTGTAACTGTCTGTGAACCTTGGAATGATCTTCGAGCTCTAGACGGCGGAGTTTTTGATCCTTTTAATAATCCTAGAATAATAGTAGAAGGAAATATAGCTAAAATTTCTGTAAAGAACTTTTCTGATTCTTGTGTTTATAGAGTAAATTTTGCTTCTTACGAAGTTTTTGATCCAGAAATGCCATTGTTTGTACAAACTCAAAAACTTTTTGCCAGTGAGTGGCAAATTCTGCAACCAGGACAATCTAGAACTCTTATGGTAAATTTGCCTGATTTACCTGAATGCGCATATCAAGTAGAATTATTTGAAGGGCCTTTTATTCCGACCACAAATCCCAACTTTGATGGCATTACCTATCCGGACTTGCATATTCTAGATTGGCTTATAGATATGGATTTGCCTTTGTGTGGTACGACTGGCCCTCAAACTGCATCCCTAAAACTCGTTAAGCACGTCATAAATGACAACGGAGGAACTGCAGTAGTTAGCGATTTCAACTTGTACGCAAATGACATCAAGTTTGTAAGTGGAGTAGCTCAGAATATTCAACCAGGTACATACAAAGCACGTGAAGATCAACTTCCCGGATACACAGCATCTGATTGGTCAGGAGACTGTGCTGCTGATGGAACAATCACACTTGCCCCTGGTGACAACAAAACTTGCCACATCACTAACAATGACAATCCTGAGATTCCAAATGCAGCAGTGCTTACTGTTATAAAGACGGTTATCAATGATGATGGGGGTACTGCTGTAGTAGGAGATTTCAAGTTGTTTGTAACTCAAGGGCGTAGCCTTCGAGGTGATGTTCTTGTACGAAGTGGTGAACCGAATAAATTTGCTCCAGGAAAGTACAAGGTATATGAAGTACAGCTTCCTGGATACACAGCATCTGATTGGTCAGGAGACTGTGCAGCAGACGGAACCATCACTCTTGCTCCTGGTGACAATAAAGTTTGCCGTATAACTAACAATGACAATCCTGTAATTCCACCAAGAGTAGCAACCCTAAAACTCGTTAAGCACGTCATAAATGACAACGGAGGAACTGCAGTAGTTAGCGATTTCAACTTGTACGCAAATGACATCAAATTTGTCAGTGGAGTATCTCAGAATATTCAACCAGGCACATACAAAGCACGTGAAGATCAGATTCCAGGATACACAGCATCTGATTGGTCAGGAGATTGTGCTGCAGATGGAACAATTACGCTTGCTCCTGGTGATAATAAAACTTGTCACATCACTAACAATGACGATCCTGTAATTCCTAATGCAGCAGTGCTTACTGTTATAAAGACGGTTATCAACGATGATGGAGGTACGGCTGTTGTGGGAGATTTCAAGTTGTTTGTAACCAAAGAACGAGTATTAGGACGAAGTCTACTAGATGAAGTTTTGGTACGAAGTGGCGAACCGAATAAATTTGCTCCAGGAAAGTACAAGGTATATGAAGTACAGCTTCCCGGATACACAGCATCTGATTGGTCAGGAGATTGTGCTGCTGATGGAACCATCACTCTTGCTCCTGGTGACAATAAAGTTTGCCGCATCACTAACAATGATATAGGCGGAGGCGATGATGACGATGACGACGATGATGATGATGGAGGCGGAGGGGGTGGAGGAGGTGGTAGTAGTTCACGACGCCGACCTAAAGTAACTCTTTTCTCAAATCCCGAAATCTTAGGAGCCTCTGTTTCACTCACGCAAATTCCTTATACAGGTCTTGGCACAAGTATTCTGCAGATCGCGCTGTTTATGATTGGACTGGTAGCGCTCTCTGGAGGTGCAGTATATCTTTTTGCTCGACGTAGAATAGTCGAAGTCCACACAGAAGATGTTCATATAGATAGCTCTACAACAAGTACTGCACAGCAAGAAGAGGCACGAATCCTTTATGAAGAAACGATAGCACCACCTGTAGACGAAGCATTTGCATCATATGATGAATATGCGTACGCAGATGATATATCTACTCAAGAACAGTTAACAACTCCAACTACACCAGATAATTTGCCAGTTGCTACAGCACCGGTTTCCGTTGGATCAGTAGTGCGCCAGAATCGAGTAGCAGAGATGGCGGAACATCACAAGAAAAACAACGTATCAGTTGCTAGACTACAGGGCGTAGCTCGTTCTTCTCAGGTACTTATTTCAGACGATGGTATTAAACTTATCGTGGCAGCAGGTGAAAACGATGAAGTTAAATCAATAGAGCGTCTTACGCAGGTTATTGAGGTAGCAAAAACACGGTACCCACGCGAAGACGGATGGCTAGTTCTTGATGCTACACGGGTTCGCGAATCACTATTCATTTCTATCCTTACGATGGTTCCTCTATTTATTGAATGGATAGTGCGAGGTGAAGACAAGCATGTGTTTGCATTTATGCGAATGCTTAAGGCACAGAACCAGCCAGTATCGGACTTTGTACGTAAAGTTGTTGCTGAACTTGATAATGCGCACAGGGCACGTCTTGAAGGATCAGAAGATATATCGGTAGATCCACATGTTGCAGAGATTACATACCATCTCAGTAATCGTGATTTGGAGGCGATAGTTTCCGAATTGCTACTGGGTGTTGACGAAAGATATGATTCTGCTTATACGTCTGTTCGACTTGCACTTACTCGTGTTCTAGATATAGTTCGTTCTCGAAGCATGCTCCGCATAGGAGGGACGTACGCATTTGATAAAGAACAGAGAGAGGCATAATAGATTTTAGAATGTCAGGTTAGAGACGTCCTCGCCAAATTGGCGAGGACGTCTTGTTTTTACAGTGAAATGCTCAGTATGCTATAATGCACTCAAATGGTGTCATTTTGCGGTAGTTCGCGAAAAGTCATCTTTATAAGTGATAATTTTTTGTTATGGAAAATTACAAAAAAGGAGGTGTGGGAGTGACGGTTCTTATAATCGTTGTGCTTCTCATTCTGGCAGGAGTTCTCTACTTCAAAAACCGTCGAGACGAGGTTCCGCCGATTGAAGATGCGATTGTCGAGAATAACGTTGCAACTGATACTCCGACTGTTGAGACAGAAATAGAGGTGGAAGTTGAAGCTCCTGTTGAAGCTCCTGCAAACTAAATCTATATTTTTATGTAACAAAACCGCCTTACAAACACGGGCGGTTTTGTTTTAGCAAATAGAGTTTCTTTGAAGTATAATGCGCGCGTATGTCACTATCGTTAGGAATAGTTGGTCTTCCAAATGTCGGTAAATCTACACTTTTTAATGCGCTGACTAAACAAAGCGTTCCAGCCGCAAACTACCCGTTTTGTACGATTGATCCTTCAGTTGGCATTGTTCGTGTTCCAGATCCACGACTTGAAGCTCTTTCGGATCTTTCAAAATCTGCCCAGACTATTCCAGCTGTAGTTCAGTTTGTTGACATCGCAGGGCTTGTAGCAGGTGCCTCAGTAGGGCAAGGGCTTGGTAATCAATTTCTTTCACATATACGAGAGGTAGATGCAATTACTCATGTTGTGAGGATTTTTGAAGACTCTGATATTCTGCATGTTTCTGGTTCTGTTAACCCGATGCGTGATATTGAAGTTGTTAATCTTGAGCTAGTATTGGCTGATTTACAATCGGTAACTAAACGCTTACATTCGGTTGAAAAAGAAGTTCGGGCAGGAGATAAACACGCAAAAAATGAACAGGCGGGTCTATTAAAGGTTAAGGAGGCTCTTGAAGGAGGTTCTTTTGCATCACATGCGCAACTTACCGATGAAGAAATAGCTGAAGTGCGTAAGTTGACTCTTTTAACGATGAAGAAAATGCTATACGTTCTTAACACTAAATCTGGAGGACAGAATCTTGATGAGTTACAGGATGCTCGTTGGGAAGAGTTAATGGAATTTTTTGAAAAGATAAAAGCAGAGTATGTAGTTGTAGACGCTAACACCGAAGGAGAACTCAATACTTTTGATGTTGAGGAACGAGACTCTATACGAAAAGAGCTTTCTGTGCGCGGAGGCATAGATGACTTGATTATTGCAGGGTATAAAATACTTGACCTCATAACGTTTCTTACAACAGGAGAAAAAGAAACACGGGCATGGACAACTCGTCGTGGTTCAACAGCGCCTCAGGCAGGGTCTTCAATTCATACTGATTTTGAACACAAATTTATTCGTGCAGAGGTAGTGTTTTGGCAAGATCTTATTGAATCAGGTTCGTATGCGCGAGCACGTGAAAAAGGATTGGTGGCAACCGTAGGTAAGGAGTATATCGTTCGCGATGGAGATGTAATTGAATTTAAGATTTAAGGAAAATCAGATACAATAATTTTATGCTAATAGTCAAACCTAAGATAGGTAAAAGTAAAATTGAAGGCGTTGGGTTATTTGCAGATCAGTTTATTCCGAAAAGAACAGTGGTTTGGAAATTTGACCCGCGATTCGATATTTATTTTGATACAAAAGAAGTGGAAGAAATGGCTAAAGATTATCGAGCAATTGATGCTACAGATGAGGGTGGTGATGAGGAATATTTGAATAAGGAGGTCCTATAGAGCTTTAAACATAGAAAACGTAATAAGCAGTATGAATTATGAAAATAAACAAAATGCTTAATGAATAGTATGGATATTGTTCCTCAGCTTATATTGAATAGTATTATTGCGGGAGCAATATATACAATGATTGCCCTAGGTTTCAATCTTATCTATGGAACAACAAAATTTTTTGACTTAGGTTATGGATCATTTATTGCAATAGGAGGGTATTCAGTATTATTTTTTTATAGAACCCTTGGATTTAATCTTTATATCTCGATCCCACTCGGTATCTTTATTGCGGGTCTAGTGGGGTTTGTTGTATATCGTTTAATATATTCCACACTAAGATCTAGAAAATCTTCAAACATGGTTTTGCTTGTAGCATCTTTAGGTGTTCTAACGACTATCCAGGCGATAATAGCAATATTTTTTACAAGTCAATTCCATGTACTTTCTTTAAAAAATAGCTCTAACCCTATAAGTATTTTTGGAGGAGTTATAACACAAACTCAATTAGTCACGTTTATTCTGGGAATTGCAGTCATGGTGCTCATAGCCACCGTTTTTCGTTGTTCGTTGTTTGGAAAAACGATAAAAGCTATAGGAGATGATGAGGAAGTCTCTAGAATAGTCGGAATCAATACTAACAATATAATTGGATGGGTTTTTTTCATTGGTTCAGCCATAGGGGGTCTCGCGGGTATTCTAATTGGATTTGATACTGGGGTTGAGCCGATGATGGGTCTATCGTTTCTTTTGAAAGGCATGGTTGCCTCTATAATTGGTGGAATAGGGAATGTGTACGGCAGTGTACTGGGGGCTTTCCTGCTTGCATTTATCGAAAACTTTGGGATATGGAAAATTTCCGGAGAATGGAAGGATGCTGTCGCCTTTTCAGTTCTAATCGTTTTCCTTTTATTCAGACCACAAGGGGTATTGAAAAGATAATATGGAATATTTAATACATCTTCTAATATTAATTTCGATTTATGCAATTCTAGGTCTCTCCTTGGATTTGGTAGTTGGACTAACAGGACTCCTTAGTGTGACTCAAGCCGCATTTTACGGAATTGGAGCATATACTACAGCAATACTCTTAACGAATCTTAATATAAATTTCTTTTTATCTATAATTTTCGGAATGATCATAGCGGGAGTTAGTGGTCTAGTAATTGGACTTGTGCTTTCAAAATTTAAAGGGGATTATTATGCGCTGGGCTCGTTTGGATTTAATGTAATCGTTTATACAATTTTACTTAATTGGCAGTCGCTTACTGGAGGTCCTTTAGGAATTCCTGGAATTTCTCGTCCAAATTTATTTACATTTTCCTTTTCTAACAACCTCTCATTTTTGATTTTATCTATTGTTATTTTTCTGATAATTTTTGGAATCTATTATTTTATATCTAAGTCCTCTTTTGGACGAGTGCTTAGAGCTATTCGGGAAGATGAAGAAGTTATATCTGTTTTTGGTTATCATACACTTTGGTTCAAAATGTCTATTTTTGTGATTGGAGCTATGCTTGCATCTGTTGCTGGTTCACTCTTTGCAAGTTATATAACTTTTGTCGACCCTTCATCATTCACATTAACTGAATCGATTTTTGTTCTTTCTATAATCATTCTGGGAGGACTAGCCAATCGTAGAGGAGCAATTATTGGGGCTGTTTGCTTGGTTTTGCTCCCAGAGATTTTACGATTTGTAGGATTTCCATCTGAAATAGCCGCTCAAATAAGACAGGCAGCGTATGGTCTTATTCTAATACTGCTTATGCTATATAGACCCCAGGGTTTGGTGGGTGAATATAAATTTTGAACTTTACAAATTGAGTATTTATTATAAAATAGGAATCTATTAATAGTAAAAACTTTTATATGAGAAACAAAAAAATAATCCTTGTAGGGGTTTTAATAGTTTTGGTAGTTATTGTTTTAATTACTGCGAAGAATAACAATCAGACTAATACCTCTTATAATATTGGAGCAGTAATACCTCTGACTGGTACTGCAGCATACTGGGGAGAACCAGTTCAACGTGGAATTTTATTGGCACAGGAGACCATAGACAAAAAATTTGGTAACGGAACACTTAAAATTTTAATCGAGGATGGAAAATCCGACCCTAAAGAATCTGTATCTGCAGCCCAAAAATTATTATCGATTAATAAGGCAGATGCGATTTATGTTGAACTTTCAGGTCCTAGCTCTTCAGTAGCGCCAGTAGTAAAAAATGCAGAAAAAATTTATTACTATGGAGCTTTTAACGATAAGGTCGTATCTAATTTTGATAATGCAATAAAAGGGTTTTTATCATATACAGGTCCTTGTGAATTCTTTGGTAAATATCTAAAAAGTAGTGGTATTAGTAAGGTAGCTATACTTAATCAGTTTCCTGATACAGCACCGTCTTGTGCGGTCGCTCTTGAGAAGTATATTCCACATGAAAATATTCTATTGCTTGAAAATCTTCCAAAAGACAATGATTTTCGTAGCATACTTTTACAGATAAAAAGTTTCGGGGCAGGGGCTATCATAGGAATGACTTACGAGGGACCTTCACTTGCTTGGATAAAGCAAATGAAAGATCTAGGAATGAACTTACCAGTTTTAAGTGGGCACGATGATGCACTTACTCAAAATATAATTGATACTATTGGTATAAATAATCTAGAAGGAAGTTTATATTTTGATGCAAGAGTCAATCCTGATTTCGTAAACTTCTATAAAGAAAAATATCCGGATAGCCCAAGTTCAGACCTTATTCCTGCCGGATATGCGTATGAAGGGATAGTTAATCTTGCAGAAGCGATAATTTCTTGTAAATCAAATGTGTCGTGTACAGTTAAATCGTTTAATAATCGAACAAGTGATGCTGGTGCAATAATTGGAGCAGGATTTAAAAACCGTGTACTCACCTCATCGCTGGATTATTATCTGATTAAATCAGGGACCACGACCTTGTTTAATTTTTAATAAAAGATTAGATAAAAAATATTTATAGGTTGAGAATGAACAGAGAGTGGATTATTGAGAACAAGGAGATGTTTGTTGTAGTTGGTTTGTTCTGAGCGTCGTGCATAGGTGTATTTTAGTACAGAAAATTAAAATAATGACTGTACGTAACTCTTCTAGTTGAAAATAAATGGCTATTTTGTTAACAAAGGATTTAAGGAAGCATTTTGATGGATTTTACGCAGTTAATAAATTAACGATCAATTTTGAACAAGGATATATTACAGGAATCATTGGACCAAATGGATCAGGAAAATCAACTCTAGTTAATGTTCTTTCAGGGCTGATTCCTTTCGAAGGAGGGGAGGTGATTATTTCAGGAGAAACTCTGGTTAAAATTCATTCGTATCAAACACTGTCTTTTGGTATGACACGTACGTTTCAGGAGGTGAGATTATTTGAGCAGATGTCAGTAATCGATAATATACTAGTAGTTTTAACTGATAGAAGAATTGGGAAGTCCTTTTTTGAAAAACATACTTCTTTTCATTTAGAGAAGGCGGAATCTTCGTTGAAGAAAGTGGGCCTCTGGGAAAAAAAAGATGAACTTGCTAAAAATTTATCATATGGGCAACGCAAACTGCTTGAAATAGCTCGTGTTACTGCATTGGATCATAATGGGATTAGTGATTTAAAGATTGTGTTATTTGACGAACCATTTGCAGGGTTGTTTCCTGAAATGGTAAAAATTGTTTTGTCGGCCATACAAGAACTTAGAGAACAAGGAAAAGCTGTTGTGCTAATTGAACACAATATGGAATTGATTCGAATGTTATCAGACTATCTTTACGTTTTAGATTCAGGTGAACTGCTAGCTGAAGGAAAACCAAAAGACGTATTGTCCAGGGCAGATGTGATAGAAGCATATCTAGGCGAATAATATGAAAGAGGCATTGTTAAAGTTAGAGGATATTCATGTACATTATGATGGAGTTATAGCGCTTGATGGAGTTTCTATCGAAGTAGAAGAAGGTGAAGTTGTCGCTCTAATGGGGCCAAATGGAGCCGGTAAATCAACTCTTCTTAAGGTTATATTTGGTCTAGCAGAATCTGACTTAGGAAGGGTTTACTTAGAAGGCCAGATAATTGTTCCTTTGTCTCATGAAGTAGTAAAACTAGGAATCTCTTTTGTACCTCAAGGTCGTCGAGTATTTCGACATCTTACTGTATTAGAAAATTTAGAAATTGGAGGATTTATATTATCAAGAGACGAGAGAAATGAGAAGATAAACGATGTTCTTGAACTATTTCCTGTCTTAAAAAACAAAATTAAAGAAAAATCTGGTACTTTATCAGGAGGTCAACAGCAAATGTTAGCCATTGCCAGAGGACTTATGACAGACCCCAAAATACTTCTGCTAGATGAACCATCGCTCGGTCTTGCCCCAAATGTAGTAAAAGAGGTTTTTAAAAAAATAAGAGAAATAAACCAGAGACGTAAAATGGCAATTGTAGTTGTAGAGCATAATATAAAATCATTGATTGAGATTTCTGACAAAATGTATGTTCTTGACAAAGGCAAGGTTGTCGCAGAAGGTGATCCTAAAAAGTTAAATTTACCAGAAATAATGGAGAAAGTATTTCTAGGTAAATTATTATAGAGTATAAAATTGTAACTAAGAGAATCTTGTAGAATTAAATTAAAAAAAGAAAAAGCGCCGAACTCTTCGAGCCCGGCGCACGTTTGGGTTGACCTAGTTTCGAATCTCAAGCTGACTCGATCGCATGTTTACAGTCCTGTAAACAAGTCGACGAGCACAGCACGAGACCTACTCCTGGTCCTACCCGACCGCTCCGGCGGAGCGGTCCTACAAATTATGCTACTCCTTGTGGGTGTAAAAGTCAATAGCAAGCACGGTGACCAAAAAAATAGTATACTTACACATATTATAAAATAACTATCACTTATGGATACAACCGTGGACAAGCCAAAAACAATGCCTAAGGATTTCTTCTTATATCTAGGCGTTGCGGTTTCTCTTTATGCGTCTGCTGGGGCGCTTCTAGCACTTTTGTTTAACATTATAAATATCGCACTTCCAGATTTATTGAACCCGTATTACTCAGCTATGTGGGCAGTGAGCGGTATGCAGTTTGCAATCTCTGTTTTGATTGTTGCGTTTCCTATTTTTATTATTTTGTCGTGGCTTATACGAAAAGATATATCTCGTGACAAAAACAAGTATCAGTTATTGGTGCGCAAGTGGTTTATTTACTTTACACTTTTTTTGGCAGGTGTGGTGCTTGCAGGAGATCTAGTAGCTCTTGTTCACACATATCTCGGCGGAGAAATAACAGCGCGGTTTATTTGGAAAATGGTTTCCGTTTTTGCAGTAGCAAGTGCCATATTCTCATATTATTTCTATGATGTGAGACGTGCATCGTCAGGAGATACACGCGTTAACCGTACGATAATGATTGTTGCTGTGGTTGGTGTTGTGGTGTCCATTATTGCAGGTATAGTTCTCGTGGGTTCGCCTTCAGAAATTCGATCACGTCGTTTTGACGAATCGCGCGTTAACGATTTACAAAATATTTTGTGGAGTGTTACCGATTATTATCAGCTTCACGGAAAATTACCAGAAACATTAGATGCCCTTCAGGATGATATTGCGATGTATAAAGCTCCAGTAGACCCTGAAACACAGGAATCGTATGAGTACACAATAAAGAATGCCTCGTCGCTCACTTTTGAGGTGTGTGCGGTATTTAGCTTGCAAAGCACTGATGAAAACAATAACAGATTGATGTATCCAGAAATGCAAATGTTCAAACATGGAGTTGGTAGGACATGTTTTGAGCGAAGTATTGATCCTAAGCAGTACCCTATAAAGACACAGTAACCTGTACGATAAAGCTTACTTACAGTTCGTTTGATCATAAATGGATAGATCATTTTTGTATTGCGTTTATGTGGTGTAATATGTTCTCACATGGAAGGATATGATCACAAAGAGATAGAACAAAAGTGGCGCAATCGCTGGGAAGAGAAACAGCCGTGGCGAGCAGATGATGCGAGTGATAAGCCTAAATACTATGCACTTGTTGAGTTTCCGTATCCATCTGGAGCTGGTTTGCATGTTGGACATCCGCGACCGTATATTGCGCTTGATATAGTGTCACGTAAGCGTCGTATGGAGGGATACAATGTTCTGTACCCTATTGGTTGGGATGCTTTTGGGCTTCCAACAGAGAATTACGCTATAAAGACAGGAAAGGATCCGAAAGAGGTAACTAAAGAAAATACTGACACGTTTCGAAAGCAGATACAAATGCTCGGAATTTCTTTTGATTGGTCGCGTGAAGTAAACACTACGGATCCAGAGTATTACAAATGGACTCAATGGATTTTTGTTCAATTGTTTAAACACGGTTTAGCATATAAAGCAAAAACTTATATCAACTGGTGTCCTAAATGTAAAATAGGTTTGGCTAATGAAGAGGTAGTGGGCGGTGCGTGTGAAAGATGTGGGTTTTCTCCTATTGAGAAAAAAGAGAAAGAACAATGGATGCTTGCGATTACGAAATATGCTCAACGCCTATACGATGATCTTGATACAGTTGAGTACATAGAAGCTGCTAAGGTGGGGCAACGTAACTGGATAGGACCGTCTCGTGGTGCAGAAATAGATTTCGTTATAAAAGAAACGGATGAAAAGATTCGTGTATTTACTACTAGACCAGACACGCTTTTTGGTGCAACTTATCTAGTTTTATCTCCAGAGCATTCTCTTGTGAAGAAGCTTGAGGCACTCATTAAAAATATAGATGAAGTGCGCGCATATCAAGCACAGGCACGCGTAAAAACTGAGATAGAGCGTACTGATGAAACAAAAGAAAAAACAGGAGTTCTTCTTGACGGGGTGTTGGCAATTAATCCTGCTAATAAAGAAACTCTGCCTGTTTTTATAGCTGATTATGTTCTTTCTCAATATGGGACGGGCGCCATAATGGCGGTTCCTGCACATGACGAGAGGGATTTTGATTTTGCGAAAAAGTTCAAATTACCGATTATAGAGGTTGTATCTGGTGGAGATGGTAGTGGTTTATACACAGGAGAAGGGGAGCTGGTTAATTCAGGTGTGTATTCTGGAATGCAATCACAAGAAGCGAAGGAAAAAATAACTAAATTTGTAGGCGGAGAAATGAAAACTTCATATAAACTCCGTGATTGGGTATTTTCGCGTCAACGATATTGGGGAGAACCTATTCCGATGATTTATTGTGAAAAGTGTGGGTGGGTTACGGTTCCTGAAGAAGAGTTGCCTGTGGTCCTACCAGAAGTTGAAAAATACGAACCCACTGAGACAGGAGAATCTCCTCTAGCTAATGTTTCCAAATGGGTTAATACAACTTGTCCTAAGTGTGGAGGAGAAGCAAAACGAGAGACAGATGTGATGCCGAACTGGGCAGGATCTTCGTGGTATTACATCTCATATTGCATTAGTGAAAATCTTAAATCGCAGGATCCGATCTTTAAACAGATCTCAAGTTCCGAAATTCAGAATAAATTTAGATACTGGTTACCAGTTGATTGGTATAACGGCGGTATGGAACATACAACTCTGCATCTTTTATATTCGCGCTTTTGGCATAAGTTTCTATATGATATAGGAGTAGTTCCAACAAATGAGCCATATTCAAAACGAACAAGCCATGGTCTTATTCTTGCAGAGGATGGAAGGAAAATGAGCAAGAGCTTCGGCAATGTAATCAACCCAGATGATATAGTTGATCGTTTTGGTGCTGATGCTATGCGAGTGTATGAAATGTTTATGGGTCCGTTTGAACAAGCAATAGCTTGGTCAACTGATGGTCTCGTAGGAACAAGACGATTCCTGGAACGTATAGTTCGTGTATCCACTCGTGTTGCGGAAGTGCCTATGTCAGATGCAATTAGAACTGTGATTCATTCCACAATAAAGAAAGTGGGGGAGGATATAGAATCTCTTTCTATGAACACAGCAGTCAGTCAGCTTATGATTTGCTGTAATGAATTGGAAAAAGAAACAACAGTTTCGAAAGAAGGGTTTGAGATGTTTGTGTGCTTACTTGCTCCATTCGCACCTTTTCTTGCAGAAGAACTTTGGGAGCGTTTAGGCCATAAACACTCAGTGCATGAAGAGCCTTGGCCGAAATATGAGAAGGAAGCACTTGTCAAAAAAGAAATATATGTTATAATACAGGTTAACGGTAAGGTTAGGGGTAAGGTTCTAGGATTTCCTGGGATTAGCCAAGATGAAGTTTTTTCGTTGGTACGTAAGGATAAAAAGCTTTCAGGTTATGTTGGGGATGCACAACCTTTGAAGGTTGTTTTCGTCCCCGACCGTATACTAAGTATCGTCTTGCGCTAGTCTTGACTACTATCTCTTATAATGATACATTCATTCTTATAATAACGATTTAATAATACGTGGGTATGTCAAAAGTATATAAAAAAGGCACGACTGTTCCACGCGCAGGTTCTGCGTTTTCATTTAATCCAAAACAGGTCAATAAACGTCTTCTTGGTACGCTTTCTGATCGTGCTCGTGATGTGTTGACGAAGCGATATGGACTTGGAGATAGTAGCAAGCGAATGACACTAGAGGCAATAGGTGAGCAGTATGGTATTACACGTGAGCGTGTTCGACAAATTGAAAATTACGCAATAGCAAGTATCAGAAAATCCGAAGCATATGAAAAGGAAGTCGGATCATTTTTGGAGATTAAAGAGGAGATCTTGTTTTATGGAGGGATTGCAAGTGAAAAAAATTTTCTTGAACACATTTCAAGTGATTTAAGTGTGCAAAATCATGTATACTTCATGTTAGTAGTGGGTCATTTATTTGAGAAACGAAAAGAAGATGATAGTTTTTATCACAGATGGTATGTTGACGGTAATATAGCAAACATAGTTGAAGATGCCCTTCAGAAATTATATTCATCTCTTCCTGATGAAGAACTTTTGTCAGAACATGATATTATCTCTTCATTTCTAGATCCTTTGAAAGATATTACGGAAGAGTATCGTAATGAAGAAGTGGCTCGTCGCTGGCTGACTCTTTCAAAAAAAATCGGTAGTAATCCGTTGGGTGAATGGGGTCATGCAGAATCGCCGAATGTAACTCCTAAAGGTATTCGTGATTATGCATACTTGGCAATTCGTAACCACGGATCACCTCTGCATTTCTCAGAAGTAAGTAATCGTATAAACGAATTGTTTCAAAAAAAGGCTCATGTTGCCACTACGCACAATGAACTTATAAAAGATAAACGTTTGGTGCTTGTTGGGCGTGGTTTGTATGCACTTTCTGAATGGGGATATGTTGAAGGAGTTGTGCGAGATGTTATCAAAAAAATCCTTTCTGAGTATCAACCACTTTCTCGTGATCAAATAGTAGAAAAGGTTCTTAAAGAGAGATATGTTAAACCAAACACAATTGTTGTAAATCTTCAAGATTCGAAGTATTTTGTGAGGAACCAAGATGGAACCTATTCACTTGCATAGAATAAAACACTATTGAAATACATTCTTATGGAGCGGTTGTGGTAGTATGGAGGTGTATGGAAGCTTTTCTAGAATCAATTCGCACATCGTTTGTATCGGCGTGGGGTATCATCGTTATTTTTTTCCGCTTTGCCCCATACTGGGCACCAGTTTTTTTTGTGTTTGCTGGATGGAAATCATGGATGCGGTATCGTCGTGCGTTGTTTCTTTCCAAAAAAGAACCTGTACTATTGGAAATTCGTCTACCTAAAGAAATTGATAAGTCTCCACTTGCAATGGAGATGGTGTTAAATGCATTGTTTGCCACAGGAGGAGAAGGAACTTGGAAAGATAGATATTGGCTCGGAGGAGTGCGTCCGTGGTTTTCTTTGGAGCTCGTATCTCTTGAGGGGCGAGTTAAATTTTTTATTTGGACATGGAGAGATAGCGTGAAGTCAATACAAAACAGCATTTATGCGCAGTATCCGATGACTGAAGTTGTTGAAGTGTCCGATTACACTCTCGCATTTTTATATGATCCAGATAAAGCAGACATTTCTGCCGCGGAGTTTGTATTGAGTAAGGCAGATCCATACCCTATTAAAACATATGTAGATTATAAGTTAGATAAAGATCCTAAGGAAGAATACAAGATAGATCCAATGGCCCCCGTGTTGGAGTATCTAGGTGGACTTGGAAAGGGGGAACAGGCTTGGATACAAATAATAGTTCGTGCACATAAAAAAGAAGATAGCAAGAAGGGGTCTTTGTTTAGCTTATTTTCCTCATTTGAGGATGTCTTCGATGTGGGTAAAAAAATAAAAGAACATTTTGAAAAAACGGATCAATGGAAAGATGATGTGAAGAAAGAGGTGGATTCTATAATCAAAAAACGCAAAATTAAAAGTGGAAAAGATGAAGAATTTGGTATGGTTCAGTTAACTGACGTGGAGAAAGATATGATTACTGCTCTGGAACGTAGTATTACAAAATTGCCATTTGATGTTGGAATAAGGACCATTTATTTAGCAGAACAAGAGTATTTTAATAAGAGTAATAAAGGAGCTTTGAATGGGGTATTTGCACAATACAACACTCAACATTTAAATGGTTTCAAGAAAGTAAATGGAACAAGTTTTGATTACGATATTCAAGATCCGTTTGGATGGCGTGTGGCACGTATGAAGCGAGAAATGTTTGAGGCTTATCGATTGCGTAGTTATTTCCATCCACCTTTTAAGAGAAATCATTATGTGCTTAACTCAGAAGAATTGGCTACTATTTACCACTTTCCTGGTGGTACTGTGGCAACACCCACGTTTGCACGCATAGAATCGCAGAAGGCGGAACCTCCTATGAACTTGCCGATATAGTTATGCGACGCACGTATTTTATTGTTGTTATTGTAGGTATAGTGTCTCTGTGTATCGCTTTTTTTCAAGTTCCAAAATATACTCTCCATCCTAAGGTATTGTCTATACCTAAAGGTGCAACTCTTTCGGAGGTTGCGGATATTCTTAAATCAGAACGTCTTATAACTTCTTCTTTTTTGTTTAAAGTTTCAGCTACACTTTTATTTGGTGCAGATAAAATCAAGGCCGGCGAGTATTTTATTTCTAGACACTATGGACCAATAATTTTAGCTTTACGTCTTATACGAGGCGATTACGACATTGCTCGTGTGCGGGTGCTTATTCCTGAAGGTGTTACGGTTGCACAAATAGGAGAGATACTGTTTAGATCACTTAAAGGATTTGATATAGATTTGTTTGTACGCGAAGCAACATCGATTGAAGGATATCTATTTCCAGATACTTATTTGTTTCCTGAAAACGCAAAACCAGAGCAAGTCATAGGGTGGATGTACGAACATTTTAAGGAACGCATAGCTCCGTTATTGCCGGAAGTACACTCATCAGGTCATACACTTGAAGACATAATAATTATGGCCTCCATAATAGAACGTGAAGCACGCACGTATGAGGATAGGCGTATTGTTTCTGGTATTTTGTGGAAACGCATTTCGATAGATATGCCTCTACAAGTAGATGCTCCATTTGTATACACCATAGGGAAGGGGTCTGCTGATTTAACGTATGATGATCTTGCGGAAGAATCGCCATACAATACGTATGTAAACAGAGGACTACCTCCTGGTCCGATTGCAAATCCTGGCATTGACGCTATAGAAGCAGCATTGCGTCCCGAAGAAACTGAATACTTGTTTTATCTGTCTGACGTTCAAGGCATTACACATTACGCGCGGAATTTTGACGAACACAAGGCGAATAAAGCGCTGTACCTTGACTGAGATTGATACCCTAGAGTGTTTGGAGTAATATGTGCATATGAAAGAATTTGAAGCAGATTTTCTCAGAGATAGATATTGGGGTAATGTAGGGTTCCGAGGAGCCGCACACGGTACAGCGTGGCGGACAGAAATCCGCGAAGGCGAATCGGTTCCCGACACTCCTCAAGACAGGATTAAAAATTATCTAAATCGTTTTGCCGAAATCACTGATCGCGAGGATCTATCTAAACGAGAACACGGCATTGCCGCTATTAAACGATTGGTTGAGCGTAGGTACGTTATTAAACCGAATAATATTTCTGACGCGCATATCAAGAGTGTTCTGTTGGGAAACGAGGCGGAGCTTTTGGGATACCAACGTGACGACATGAATGATGAAGGTGTGCGAAGGTTGGTTCAAGAATCCCTTGAAAGCAAGCTACACACGCCACTTGAGTCATATTCCGTGCCGACAGAATTGAGAGAGCAGCTGGAACACATGATCATCACCGATCAAAAATCAAGAATGGAACAGTGGCTCTCCTACCTAACGGGTGAAGAGTCGCGTCACGCTCCTCTCGCACTTCGGTATTGGGCGTTTGCCGAAATGCTTAAACAGGGAGACTACGACCCTGTTAAGAAAGAGTACAACAAACGTACAGACACGACGATGGCTACTTTCCCAGAACTTGACCAACAGGCACTGGCGCTTGTTTTTGACGAAGTACAAAGACGGCGCACGGGCAAGGCATCGGCACTTTCCTTCACTGATGAGGTACAGCAGGAGAAATGTATGGACTTCCTGAGGCGTGAAAATTTTGGAAAGCTCTATGCGTTTATGCAAGAGCATGTCCGCTCCCTTAAACTACCGACGGAGCGACTTGTGGTGACTCGCGGTGAATGGAAAAGATTCCCCAAAGGATCATCATCGCAGGCGCTTACGGAGCCACTTCAAGGGTTTCAGACAAAGTGGTGCATTGCTGGTGAAGGTCACGCAAGGAGCTATCTTCAAACAAGCGACATGCTCATATACTTTTCAGAAGACGCCGACGGAAACAATACCATACCCCGCGCCTGTATCGTGGATAACAAAAAGCGTGGGATTACTGAGGTGCGTGGCATTGTGTTTAATGAAAAGGTAAAACAGCACCTGGATGATTACATTATTCCAGTTGTTGAGGAAAAATTAAAAGAAATTGATGGCGGTAAGGAATGGATGGACACGATGGAAGACATGAAGAGGCTCCGCGAACTGCACTTCAAGCATCTCCACAATGAACCGTTTACCAGAAATGATTTGGTGTTTCTCTATGAGCTAAACCGACCCATCCAATGTTCTGGTTACGGCCAAGACCCCCGCATTGAGGAACTTCGCGCACATAGAAACCCAAATGAAGATGCACTCATTATCTTTGACTGCACACGAGAACAGATTGCACACAACGAGCGTGAAATCACACAAGATACCAAAGCATACATTGGACCGCTCTTTCCGAACATCTTCCAGACAGACATTGAGCATATCTACACCTCATTTCCTGAAGGAAAAATACAAAAGTACCACATTGAAATCGGCGGAAAGACGAAAAAGCGACTGGAACAAAAACTAAAAGACAAAAACATCTATGTATCCGACTACGCACACGAATTGCTCACAAGCCCTGATTTTATTACCTCAAAAACAATAGAGGGGACGGACCTTGTGCGTTTGACGGTGAAAGACCTCGGATTTCCTCGAGGAGCTACTACAGATGAAATCTATGAACGAGCACAGCAGTACGATCTTGAACTCTGTCCTGCAGAAGTCGGTCCGCACCTGCGTCTTTCCTATTCAGGTGGTGACTGGATGGCTATTGCTATGAAACAAATTTCTGACCGTGACGGCTTTCCGTACATCTTCTACCTGGGTCGCGATGGTGCGGAGTTGGGGTTGTACACGTTCAGCGCCAGACCGGGCAGTAGGTGGTTTGGGAGCTATCAGTTTATCTTTTCTCTGCGCAAGGATTCTTAGGTCCTTTGTCTCTTATTTTTCTTTGAATCCTGGATTCTTGGACACTTTGTATCTTTGAGTATTCGAATTACTGAAGCAGAGAGGCTTAACCTCCACAGGAGGTTAAGCCTCTCTGTCTTGTTGTCGGAACGCTGCCTCGACAGGTGCTATACTGCGGGTATGCGTATCACCGTTGGCATTGATGAAGCGGGGAGGGGGCCCTTGGCGGGGCCGGTTGCCGTTGGTGCTGTTGCTGTTGTTGATTCGATGCGCGCGCGCAAGGCCGTCGCAAAGGCGTTTCCAAAGGTGAAGGATTCAAAGCAACTCTCCGAAAAAGCGCGTGAGGTATGGTTTGCTGAAATCAAAAAACTTGGAGCGGAGGGATATATTTCGTGGACTGTCTCGTTTTCTTCGGCAAAGATAATTGATGATAAAGGTATTGCATACGCTATTACGCACGCAACGACGCAATGTCTTCGAAAACTTCATGTTGACCCTAAATATTCTCTCGTGTTGCTTGATGGAGGACTCAGGGCCCCCGAAGATTTTATTAATCAAAAAACAATAGTTCGCGGGGATACAACGAATATTGAAATTGCCCTTGCATCTATTTGTGCGAAAGTAATGCGTGACAGGAAAATGGTAGAGGCAGGAAAGCGTTATCGTAAATACGGATTTGAAATCCATAAAGGGTACGGTACTAAACAACATTTGCGTGTTATTGAAAAACTTGGCACTTCCTCTTTTCACAGAAAGACATTTTGTGAAAGATTTGTTTAAAATCAGATTTGGCGTATTTGCATAAAAGTACCGTATTTGTTAGAGTATTTTCGTTATGACTGTCCGAATGCGTCATACAAAAGGTCATACTGGCAATCGCCGGTCTCACCATGCCCTGTCAGGGCCGCGTCTTTCAACGTGTGTGTCATGCGGAGGCAAGCATGTTCGACACCGGGCGTGTCAAACTTGCGGTTTATACCGAGGGCGGACGGTAATTAACGTGCGTGGTCGTCAGGAGCGTGCATTGGCTCGCAAACAGGCAAAACTACGCGCCCGAGGCGAAAACGCCAAGGAAGCAGTAAAAAGTGAGTCAAAAGACTCAAAGTAGGAACTTGACACTTCAGCGTCGCGAGTGCGATGCGCACATATGAGTAATCGTCATTTAGCGAGATCAGTTGTTCTTCAAACTCTTTTCCAGATCGATTTCTCCTCTGCTAGCGCACAGGAGGCCGATGGAATTCTATTGCATGTTGCAGAAGAATATGCACCCGGTATCGGTGAATACGAATTTATGAGATCGCTCTTGAAAGGAGTTATTGAAAAACGAAACGCTATAGATACTATTATCACAAAGGCAGCGCCAGAATGGCCTCTTGAAAAAATATCTCTAGTAGACCGGAATGTTTTGCGTATCGGTTTATATGAACTTTTGTTTGGAGATAGGAAACACGTACCTGCTAAAGTTGCTATCAATGAAGCGATAGAGCTTGCTAAGAGTTTTGGTGGTGATTCGTCTGGAAGATTTGTTAATGGTGTTCTTGGTTCTGTATACAAAGAATTGGGAGAACCAGGGAAAAATGAAACCTCAAGGCGTCATAAAGACGTTCCTTATGATGAATTGCCACTAGAGGCTCTTGGTGGGGCAGTAGTATATGCACGACACGAAAAAGATATTTATATAGCTTTTGTGCACGATGTGTTTGGTCATTGGACGCTTTCGAAAGGTAAAATTGAAAGCGGAGAAGATGTGCGTGCGGGTACTGTTCGAGCGATAAAAGAAGAACTAGGGTTAGATGTTGTTTTGCAGGATGAAGTTGGAAGCAATGAATATGTAGCATCACATCCTGAAAAAGGAAAGACAAGGAAACGTGTTGTGTATTTTCTTGCTGAAGCTCCTTTTAGAGATTTGACGTTGGGTACGTCCGGTGGTTTAGATGACGCACGGTGGTTTAGATTGGTTGAAATTGTAAATCTTAATATTTACGATGATATTTTACCTTTAATTACGAAAGCCGTTACTCTATTATCACAGAAACACTCATAATTAAATATCACGAATTAGTATGAGGAACTTTGAAGAATTTGAAGAGAAACTTGGGTATTCTTTTAAAACCCCAGAACTTTTACAGATGGCCCTGACTCATCGTTCTTATATTAACGAATCTCGTACTCGTGATGGAAAACATAATGAGCGACTTGAATTTCTAGGAGATGCTGTTTTGGAACTTATTACTACAGAATTTTTGTATGCTAAGTATCCGAATAAACCAGAAGGTGATTTAACTTCTTATCGCTCGGGGTTAGTAAATACTTCGACGTTAGCAACTGTTTCTCTTGAACTTGGAGTTAATGATTTTTTGTTGCTTTCAAAAGGTGAATCGAAAGATACAGGTCGTGCTCGCCAGTATATTCTTGCAAATGCTTTTGAAGCAATAGTTGGTGCATTGTATATAGATGGGGGATACGATACAGCTCAGAAGTTTGTGGCAAAATATCTTTTGCCAATGACGGAGGATATTGTAGAAAAACACTTGTGGCGTGATGCTAAAAGCAGATTTCAAGAACTTGCTCAAGAACGAGAGGGTATTACACCTTCGTACCAGAAAGTTAGCGAGTCAGGTCCAGATCACGATCGTGAGTTTACAATGGCGGTATTTTTAGGAAATGAAGAAATTGCTCAAGGTATGGGGAAATCAAAACAAGAAGCTGAGCAAATAGCAGCAGGAAAAGCTCTTACAATAAAGGGGTGGTAAGTTGGGTTAGTTGTATGTATCTAAAATCACTAGAGTTATCTGGATTCAAATCGTTTGCCAAAAAAACGATATTGCAATTTACGTCGCCTATAACTGCGATTGTAGGACCTAATGGATCTGGAAAATCAAATGTAGCAGAAGCGTTTAGATTTGTTCTTGGCGAACAATCTATAAAATCTATGCGCGGAAAGCGCACTGAAGATCTCATTTGGAATGGTTCTAAGGAATCTCCAAAAAGCAATCGAGCTCACGTTAAACTTGTTTTTGACAACTCAGGCGAAGTTAACAAAACCCGTCTGTTTGATTTTGATTTTGATGAAGTTGTTCTTGAGCGCATTATTCATCGAGATGCTTCTAGTGAATACATACTTAATGGTTCTTCTTCACGACTTAAAGATATATTTGAACTACTCTCAGGTGCGCATATCGGGGCCTCAGGTCACCATATAATTTCACAGGGAGAAGCCGATCGTATTTTGTCAGTAAATCCTAGAGAGCGGAAAGTGATGGTGGAAGATGCTCTTGGGTTAAAAATATACCAATACAAAAAAGAAGAGAGTGCAAAGAAACTTAAAAAAACTGAAGAAAATATAGAGAAGGTAGAGAGTATTCGTCGTGAACTGAAGCCACACTTGAAATTCTTAGAAAAGCAGGTCGCAAAAATAAACAAAGCGAAAGAGATAGCAGATGTATTGCTTGCCGATTACAGAGAATATTTTGCTAGAGAAAAAATGTACTTAGAAAATGAGGCACAACGAATATCGCAAGAGCTTGAACCTTCTGAAAAACGTATGCATGAACTTGAGGAACAAATTGAAACAGCTCGGCATGACCTAGAAAAACTTACACGAAAAGATACAACTTCTAACGCGCTTTTGGCGGCAGAGCGAGCTCTACGTGAAATACGACAGAAAAAAGATGGTCGTATGCATGAAGCAGGGCGTGTTGAAGGGGAAATTTCGACTCTTCAGACGCTTATATCTAAGCACGAACATAAGATTTTGGAAGACGAAAATCGGGTTATTCCGTTTTCATTAGTTTTACGTAAGATTCGTAATGTAATGAAACGTATTGATGATGCGATCTCTAATCTTGATATGGAGCATCCAAAAGTTGTTTTTAATGATATTAAAGAGATGCTTACAGAGCTTATTACTTCGGCATCAGGTGAAGCTCATCATGACAATGCCAATATATCTGAAATTAGAGAACGACTATCATTTCTTGAAAAGGAACGTCAAGGTATTAAGGCTGATATTGAACGCATAACTCAAGAAGAAAAAAAACGAGAAGATGACTACAAAACTATTCAGCTAAGTATTGAAAGGGATGTTAGTTCAGGTCGTGAGCTTGAGAGAACTATATTTGCACTTTCCAATGAACAACAAATGGTGAGAATGAAAGTGCAAGAGCTTACGGGTTTGCGTTATGCACTTTCTCTTGAAGAAGAAGAATATAAGCGCGAATTGCTTGAAGCGGGTGCGCTCGTTGGGGTTTCTGCAGTTAGGTTTGAAGATATTAGTGCAACTCTTCGTGAATTTGATAATGTGGAAGATCGAAATAAACAGATTTTGCGTAAAAAGGAAATTGAGCGAATGAAAATTCGATTAGAAGAGGCTGGGAGCGCCGGAGGAGAGGATATTTTGAAGGAGTATAAAGATGTTTCTGAACGTGATGAATTTTTGGCCAAGGAAGTTGAAGATCTTATTAAGTCTGCTGAGTCACTTCGCGTGTTGTTCGTAGATCTTGATGCCACATTAGCACGTGAATTTAGAGAAGGAGTGAAAAAAATTAATGAACAGTTTACTGAATTTTTCTCGTTGATGTTTGGTGGAGGTTCTGCATCTCTAGAGGTAGTACGTGAGATTAGGAAATCGAGAAAAGATAATGACCTTGATGAAATTATTGAAGGAGATGTTCTCGAAACGATAGAATCAGAAGATGAACAAGTGCTTGAAGGTGTTGAAATAACAGTGTCTTTGCCTAGAAAACGTATTCGCGGGCTAGAAATGCTTTCAGGAGGTGAGCGAGCGCTGACTTCAATTGCGCTTATTTTTGCAATGTCTCAAGTTAATCCACCTCCATTTATAATTCTAGATGAAACAGATGCCGCTTTAGATGAAGCGAACTCTAAACGGTATGGAGATATGATTGAAAATTTAGCTCAAAAAACTCAACTTATTTTGATAACGCACAATCGCGAAACAATGTCGCGCGCAGGTGTTTTATATGGTGTTACTATGGGGCATGACGCTGTGTCGCAGTTGTTATCCGTTTCATTTACAGAAGCAGTAGCTGTTGCTAAATAATTTTACGCGTAACTCTAATACCTCCAGAAGAACTCACTTTTTTCTGGGTAGATATTTATAAAATTCTCAACATCTAGCTTGCTTTGCAAAACAAAAAAGATTAAGTCAAAAAACAAAGAGTTATCTACTCTCGCTCAAATCGTGTTTGTTTGGTGGTTGCGTAGATTTACCAAATTTTCGTGTGCACGCATTATAGTTTCTTTTATTATCATAGGATTGGAAGCATTTTTTATAGAGAAATCCATTTGACTTCCAGCAGTTTGCACATGAATATCTCCGAACTTCAAGAACGTCGCAAAAATACCATTTACTGATACAGTTACATCTTGTACTCGTTCTAGATTAGTGACCGATACTTCACGCCGAAAAATACCTTGCTGATCTATGTCAAATATACGTTTATTTGTGATGATCCAAACATCAAGGTAGTAGTCAGTCCAATAGAAAAAGAAAAGCACCCACAAAAAAAGACACCAGAGTATAAAAAGAAAACTTACAATTTGCATGCCATAAGTTGCACCAGTAATTTTGTTGATTAGAGTTCCAGTTGTAGGAACAAAAACTAAGGGAACTATCAAAAGCATTAACAAAAAAGTAATTCGACTATATAAAACAAACATATGTCGTCGGGCTTCAAGTAAAACTTGCTCTCCTTCTTCAAGGTTTATAAGCTTGCGAATATTTTTGTCGGGTTGTAGTTTTGTGTCTTCAATGTGATGGTTGTTCATACGCTACAATAAAAAAATAAAACCAATCGCGATAGAAAGTATTATTAGCGAACCAACAAGGTAAACTCGTCTTATACGCACTATACGTTTTGTGTTTGAACCATATGTTCTCCAATGGAACCATAGGATACTTGAAGCAATGGCCCAGGCAAAAATAGCTATTCCAAATAAAGCCCAATATACTTTATTAGGAATTGTTTCAGGAGAGGCAAAAGAAAACATGGTTAGTGGTGACATATCATTAATTGTACAACTGTTTGCTTAATATACAATGTACTAAATTAAGGAAAATTTTAAACTATTGAGCAGTCAATTAGTTTTTTATCTACATCAACATTTATGACGCGAAAACGAACCTCATCACCTAGAGAAAAAACGGTTTTAGTTCGTTTTCCTATAATGCGATATTTTTTTGGCTCATGAATATAATAATCGTTGTGCATATTAGAGAGTCGTATAAGTCCTTCTGCGTGCGTGTCCCGCTCTTCAACAAAAAAACCCCAATCAGAAACCCCAGAGATGACACCGTAAAATTCTTTTCCAATTCTAGCAGACATATATTCAGCCTGCTTTAGTTTAATAGATTCTCGCTCCGCATCTATAATAGATAATTCTCGTTGGGAGAGAGTGTTAGAAAGGGTTTCATACATAGAGTAAGATTCAAAAGGGAGAGTGCCGTATAAGCGATCATGTTCAAGTAAACGGTGTACCAAGATGTCGGGATAACGACGTATGGGGGAAGTGAACTGAGCATAAGCAGAAAGTGCAAGTCCAAAGTGGCCGATATTTCTTGTTGTATATTCGGCTTTTGCCATTGAACGAAGTCCAGCAGTAAGGATTAGGCTTTCTTCAGGTGTTCCTGCAACATTTGTAAAAAGAGTATTGAGTGAACGTCCAGTTATGTAACCCCGTTGGGAAAATTTAATTGGATGTCCAAGAGCTTTGGAGAATTCAGCGAGATCTCTTATACGCTCTGAATTTGGTGCATCATGAACTCTATACATAAACGGATGTTTCTTTTTTCCGTACTTAGAATATATATAGTTTGCTATTTGTTGGTTAGCAAGAAGCATAAATTCTTCAATTAATTTGTGGGTATCAAGGCGCTCTTTAAGATACGCATAGAGTGGTACGCCGTCATCGGCAAGTTCGAAGTGCACCTCGTGTTGTTCAAAATCAATTGCACCACGCTTCATTCGTTTAGCACGGTATTTTTTAGCTATTACATTAAGTGAGTTGAGCTCCTTGAAAAAAATTCCAGATTTTGCATCAAGTATCTTTTGAGCCTCATCATAGGTAAATCGTTTTTGAGAACGGATAATGGAGCGTCCAAAATCATGAGAAAGAATTTTTCCTTCTGGTGTCATGTTGAACCATATAGAGTACGTGTAGCGATCTACGTCTTGTTTAAGACTGCATAAATCGTTAGAAAGTATCTCGGGGAGCATTGGTATAGTACGATCTACCAGGTAAGAAGAAAAACCACGTTTTTGAGCTTCTTGGTCAAGTACACTTCCTGGTGTTACAAAAAAAGACACATCGGCAATATGAATGCCTACTTCTAATGTTCCATCTGACAAATATGAAATTGATAACGCATCATCGAAATCTTTAGCGTCTGATGGATCTATTGAAAACGTGGGAGTTCCACGGAAATCGCGACGATTTGTGATATTTGAATATTTTTCATAGTTGCTGTATACGTACAGCGCTTCATTTTCAACTTCCTTTGGAAAAGTGTCATCTATGTTGTTTTCTAGTGTAATAGAACGTATCTCTACTTCATGTAGACCTTTTTTCCCAATTATTTCTATTATATCTGCTTCCGGATATGAGTTTTTATTATTCCATTTACGTAATTCTACAAATACTTTGTCATCATGTTTGCACAGTATCGGATCGATAAGCTTAAACGGTGTATATGCATTTCGGTCGTCTGGATAAAAAAGCATTACACCATTTTCCCTGCGCACAGTGCCGACAAACTTAGTTTTTGCACGGTGTTGTACTGTGATTACACGACCTAGGAAATCATCTTGAAAGCGATCTTGAGTAAGTATTACTACTACTCTGTCTCCGTTTAATGCAGTATTTAGATTCTTTTTTTCTATGCGAACAGATATATTTTTGTTAGTTGGATGCTGAGTAAAACCGATACCTTTTGATGTAGTTTTTATTACTGCTTCATAAGTAAAGGAAGTTTCTTGGCGTTTACCACCCTTTTTTTGACCTGCAATTCTTTGTGTTTTCTTATAATGTTTTTTCATTTCGGTGTATACTAACACAATCTTGCTTTTTCGCTCTGTTTTTGGTAGAGTTTGACAGCTGTCAATTAGTCGTCGTATTAACTTATGCTTAAGATACGTTTACAAAGATACGGTCGTACCAATAATCCATCGTTTCGCGTGGTGGTTGTTGAGTCATCACGTGGTCCTAAAGCAGGGAAACATGTAGATCAAATAGGTTTTTATAACGCTGTAACGAAACAAAAATCTATCAATGTAGAAAAGGCGAAATACTGGATGGGAAAAGGAGCACAACCTTCGGACACCGTTTACAATATGCTAGTAACAGAAGGCACTATTTCAGGTAGGAAGATAAATGCATTACCGAAAAAGTCTCCGATTCAAAAAGAACAACCAGAGACTACACCTGAAACAACTTCTGTAAAACCAGAAACTTCAGCGGAAACACAACAGGAACAGAAATTAGAAAAAGAAGAAACTTCGGAATCTAAGTCAGAATAATCAGTAAAAGCGTAACAAAAACAGGAAAAAGCTTTCTAAAAGGAATACCGACTTTTGTGTAGAAGGGGTTTTTGAAAGATAATTTTATATATTTTGTAATTAAGTGGACTTTCTAGTTTTCTTTTGTATAATACAAGAGTTCTGGAAGGTTATCTTTCGGACTAGGTTCCGTTAGCTCGGAATCTTCTTATCAGATTGTAGTTTTATAATATGAATAGTGAATATCAAGATGCTGTGTTTCTCGAAAGTGTTGTAAAAGCACTAGTGGAGAATCCGGATGATGTAAAGGTAACGCGCACTGTCGACGAGATGGGTGTGCTAATTACATTGAAGGTTAATCAGAAGGATATGGGAACAGTTGTAGGACGGTCAGGCAATACTGCCAAGGCCATTCGAACACTCTTGCGTGTGGTTGGTATGAAGAATAATGCACGCGTGAATCTCAAAATTCTTGAACCTGAAGGGTCTACACGAATGTCAGCCGCAAATGTAGATGATGCTATGGCGGCTCTTAAAGAAGAATAAAAGACAGTAATTTTTATAACAAAACCCGCTTCGGCGGGTTTTTGTGTTAGCATGTTTTTATGAAGTTTTACATTGTAACAACATTTCCCGAATCTATAGCTCCTTATATAGGAAGTTCTTTGCTTCGTCGTGCCCAGGAGAAAGGGAAGATCTCAGTTTCTTTTGTGAACCCGCGTGATTTTACAGCTGATGTTTATAAAAAAACTGACGATATTCCTTATGGTGGAGGCCCGGGTATGGTATTGAAAGCTGAACCGATTGTGCTAGCAGTAACAGAAACGCTTTCTGCAGAAGTAAAAATAAAAAACAAACATATTGGGATTTTCATAATGTCACCGAGAGGCAAACAGTTTACACAAAAAAATGCTCGCGATTATGCTAAAAAATATGACATCATTGTATTGATTGCTGGCCATTACGAAGGGATTGATGCGCGAGTGAGAAAAATACTCAAAGCAAAAGAGATTTCTGTAGGTCCGTATGTTTTAACAGGCGGTGAAATACCTGCAGCACTTATAGTTGACGCAGTTTCTAGACATATTAAGGGGGTACTCGGAGATCCTGATTCTGTTGAAGAAAAACATGTTGCATCGCGCGATGTATATACTCGTCCTGATGTGTTTGAATGGAAAGGGAAGAGGTATGCAGTACCAAAGGTTTTAAGATCAGGAAACCACGCAGCTATACGTGCGTGGCGAGAATCACACTAGTATTTGACTTTCAGTGTGAAAATATGTGTAATTTATTAATTATCCACAGGCAATAAAAACTGCTTGACCGCAAATTCTTTTTGATGTATATTGCCAATATCACGGGGGTAGAATGAGTTTCGGAGAGCACTCTCGATTTTATATAAATATCATACGTAGTGTTTTGCTAGATATACCTAGCATATAGTTATTTTTTTAGGACGCTACCTTTTTAGAAGGATGCGTCTTTGTGTGCCTCTTAAAATTCTATCATTATTTTTCCTAGCCATACTCGCTTTATGCTTAAACAGAAAGTATTCTCTCGATATCACAAGCCACTTATTGAGCTTCCTAATCTCGCCGAGGCTCAAACAACTTCCTTTCGTTGGCTTATGGAGAAAGGAGTAAAGGAACTTCTTAAAGAATTTTCTCCTATTTCAGATTATTCGGGAAAGAAATTTGAACTACATCTTTCAGATCCAGTATTTACGGAACCTACGTATAATGAGTATTACGCAAAAGAAAACAAGTTAAGTTATGAGGTCCAGCTAAAGATTACAGCTCGTCTTATCAATAAAACCCTAGGAACTGAGAAAGAACAGGAAATTTTTTTGTCAGACTTCCCAATTCAGACAGATCACGGTACGTTTATAATTAACGGAGTAGAGAGAGTCGTCGTTTCTCAGCTGATACGTTCATTTGGAGTTTTGTTTACTTCTCAAGAATTTAGAGGTAAAGAATATTTTGGAGCAAAAATTATTCCTTCTCGCGGAGCATGGATTGAGATAGAAACTGAGCCAAACAAAAGTTTGCAGGTTCGCATAGATCGCAAACGTAAGTTTCCTATTACTCATTTATTACGTATTCTAGGTGCCCAAAGTAATGATGAGATTAAGGCGCTTTTTGCGGACAACCAACAAGCGCTTCCTTATATAGAAAAAACTCTTGCAAGTGATACAGCACAAAATCGAGACGATTCGTTTATAGAGATATATAGGAAACTCCGTGATGGAGAGCTTGCTACTGCTGATAATGCTCGCGATTTTGTAAACTCTATTTTTGATACCGAACGATACGATTTATCAGAAGTAGGCCGTTTTCGTTTTAATCAACGTTTTAAAAAACCACTCGATAAGAAAGCGATTGCACAGCGAAAATTATCGCTTGACGATATAGTAACTATAATCGGATACATTATTCATTTAAATGAAACTCCTGATTCCCAACCCGATGATGTGGACGATTTAGCTTCCCGTCGCGTTCGTTTCGTTGGAGAAATGATGCAACAGAAGATGCGTGTTGGTTTTGCACGCATGAAGCGTAATATACAAGACCGCATGTCCATAATTGAATCAGAGACTACGTTACCGATGCAGATAATCAATCCTCGCCCTCTACAAGCACAAATCCGTGAGTTTTATAGTACCAACCAGCTCTCACAATTCATGGCTCAAGAGAACATTCTTTCTGAACTTGAACATTTACGTATTTTTTCAGCACTTGGTCCAGGTGGTTTAACTCGTGAAAGAGCCGGATTTGAAGTTCGTGATGTGCATAACTCTCACTATGGGCGACTTTGTCCAATTCATACACCAGAAGGTCCCAATATTGGACTTATTCTTCACTTAGCAACTTATGCTCGCATAAATGAGTTTGGAATTATTGAAACTCCATACGCTAAAGTAGAAAACGGGGTTATTACAGGAGAGATACAGTATCTTAACGCACAAGATGAACAAAAATATAAAATTGCTCATGCAGCTTCTGATCGAAATGAGAAAGGAGTTTTGACATCTACACAGGTAGAAGTTCGTATAAATGGGGTGCCTGATTTAGTGCCTCCAAAAGAAGTTGATTATATTGATGTTGCTACAAACCAGGCATATTCTATAGCCACCGCTTTAATACCATTTCTTAACCACAACGCTGGTAACCGCGCCTTAATGGGTTCGAACATGCAAAAGCAGGCGGTTCCAACGGTTCGTCCATCTGCTCCACTTGTTGCAACTGGAGTTGAGGAGCGTGCTGCGCGTGATTCTGGTCGACTCGTATACGCTCGCGAAGCAGGTGAGGTGACGTATGTAGATGCTCAAAAGATAATAATTAAGAATTCTAAAGGGAAACAGGATGAATATAAGTTAGTAAATTTCTCTCGTACAAATGGATTTACTGTATTTCACCAGCGTCCAGCGGTTAATCTAGGACAACACGTTAAACGAGGTGAATTGCTTGCCGACACTTCAACTTCAGATCGCGGACAGATAGCTCTTGGACAAAATCTCCTGGTGGCATTTATGCCTTGGTCAGGAAATAATTTTGAGGATGCTGTTGTTATTTCTGAACGCTTGGTGCGCGAATCAGTTTTGTCTTCGGTGCACATAGAAGAATTCTCGCTCAATGTTCGTGATACAAAATTGGGACCTGAAGTAACCACAAATGACATACCGAATGTTGGAGAAAATAAATTACGAAATCTTGATGAGGACGGTATTATTCGAATAGGTTCTGAAGTACAACCTGGGGATATTCTAGTAGGAAAAATTACGCCGAAAGGAGAATCTCAGCTTACTCCAGAAGAGCGCCTATTGCGATCTATATTTGGCGATAAAGCTCGCGATGTAAAAGATTCTTCTTTGCGTATGGAAGGCGGTAAGCGTGGACGAGTAATCGGTGTAAAAGTATTTTCACGTGAACGAGGCGATCAAATGGAAAGTGGAATCATCAAAAAAATATATATAGAAGTAGCTCAATTGCGTAATATCACCGTCGGAGACAAAGTAGCAGGACGTCATGGAAATAAAGGAGTTATTTCTCGAGTAGTTCCTCTTGAAGATATGCCTCGCATGGAAGATGGTACGCCTGTTGATGTTGTGCTTACTCCACTGGGAGTCCCATCCCGTATGAACTTAGGACAAATTCTTGAATTACACCTTGGTTTAGCAGCGAAAACATTAGGATATCAGGCTGTGGTTCCTCCATTTTCAGGTGCAACTCATGAAGAGATAAAGAAAGAGCTTGTTGAAGCTGGGTTCCCAGATTCAGGTAAAGTTAAATTGTATGATGGACTCACTGGAGAACCGTTTGAAAACGAAATTTCAGTGGGATACATGTATATTCTCAAACTTGAACACATGGTTGAAGATAAACTTCATATGCGCGCCATTGGACCTTATTCTCTTATTACGCAACAACCTCTCGGTGGACGCGCACAAAATGGAGGACAGCGTTTTGGAGAAATGGAAGTTTGGGCTCTGCTTGGTTATGGCGCAGCTTATACACTAAGAGAGATGTTGACTATCAAATCAGATGACATTATGGGGCGCTCATCGGCTTTTGATGCAATCGTCCGAGGAGCTCGTATACCTAAATCAAATACACCAGCATCATTTTCAGTTTTATTGCACTATTTGCGAGGCTTAGCGCTTGATATTTCTTTACAAGAGGGTAATGAAAATCAGTAATTTTAATTTTATGCGTAGAAACACTCAACAAGATATTTTGGAGACGTTCTCCACTGTCGGTATCAAGGTAGCAAGTCCTGAGAAAATTATCGAATGGTCACGTGGAGAAGTGACAAAACCAGAAACCATTAACTATCGAACCCAGCGTAGTGAAAAAAACGGTTTATTTGATGAACGTATTTTTGGTCCTGAACGTGACTTTGAATGTTATTGTGGAAAATACAAAGGTATTCGTTATAAGGGCATTGTCTGCGAAAAATGCGGAGTTGAAATAACTCGATCGGTTGTTCGTAGAGAGAGAATGGGACATATAACACTGGCTTCTCCAGTTTCGCATATCTGGTTTGTTCGTAATGTACCTTCACGAATTGGGTTGGTTCTAGATATTACTGGACAGGATCTTGAAAAAGTAATTTACTTTGCAGGATATATAGTGACAGACGTATATGAGGATGAACGTGAAAAATTACTTCGTGAGCTTGATACAGAATATAAAGCAAAAAATAAAACTCTTAAAGATGATAAATCACGCGAAAAGCTAAAAGAAGTATTTTTGACTACAAAGCGCGAAATAGCTTCTATCCAAAAATACCTAGTGCTTGATGAATCGACATATGCGAAGTTCGTTCTAAAATACGGTTCTATTTTTGATGCGAACATAGGAGCGGAAACTATACATCGATTATTGTCAGAGATTAACCTATCAGAACTAGCAAAAGAAATAGAAAATCGTGTTGATGATGCAGGAACTGAAGAAAAGAAAAAACTTAGAAAACGACTAGCACTCGTTCGGGCTATGATAAAGTCAAAAATCCGACCTGAATGGATGATGCTCATTAATATCCCGGTTATTCCTGCTGCTTTGCGTCCTATGGTAGCTCTAGACGGAGGACGACATGCTACTTCAGATCTTAATGATTTGTATCGACGTGTGATAAATCGTAATAATCGACTGAAAAAACTAATAGAAATTAAAGCCCCTAATGTTATTTTGCGTAATGAAAAGCGTATTTTGCAAGAAGCCGTTGATGCACTTATAGATAATTCAATGCGACATCCTTCAGGGGGTGCGGCAGTATCACAATCACAACGTAGGCCTTTGAAATCTCTTTCTGATAATTTGAAGGGTAAACAGGGTATATTTCGTCAAAATCTGTTAGGAAAGCGTGTAGATTATTCTGGTCGGTCTGTTATTGTTGTTGGACCAACATTGAAACTTAATGAATGCGGGCTTCCAAAACATATGGCCCTTGAGCTCTTCCGTCCATTTATTATTTCAAAACTCATTGCTCGTGGATTTGCATATAACATACGTGGGGCCGGTCGTCTTGTTGATGATATGGGTCCTGAGGTATGGAGTATTCTTGAAGAAGTTATTGAAGATAAATATGTGTTGCTCAACCGAGCTCCTACACTCCATCGTCTCGGAATTCAAGCGTTCAAGCCTATATTGATAGAAGGACAAGCTATACAGATTCATCCGCTTGTAGTGCAGTCTTACAACGCAGATTTTGATGGAGACCAAATGGCTGTGCACGTACCTTTATCAGAAGAAGCGCAACTTGAAGCAAAAGAGATAATGTCTTCAGGGAAGAATATCCTTAGACCAGGGTTAGGTACTCCGATAATTTCATTAGGGCATCAAGATATAGTATTGGGATCTTATTGGATGACACGAATAATACCAGGAGAAAAGGGAGAAGGGCGTGCTTTTGCTTCTCCTAATGATGCTATTTTGGCTTATGATTTCAACGTATTGTCACCTCGTGCAAAGATTACAGTTCAACCTACGAATAGTGAACGATACAGCGCCTTTGAAGGAAAACCATTTGAAACTTCTGTAGGACGTCTCTTGTTTAATGCGACACTTCCTAATGACTATCCATATATAAATAAAGATATCACGAAGAAAGAAATGGCAGAGCTAGTGCTCACGCTTATAGAGCGCTATCCTAGGGAGCAAATTATAGAGATTTTTGACAAAATCAAAAATTTTGGATTTACTTATGCGACTAAATCAGGAACTACTTTTGCGCTTCAAGATGTTCCAATTCCAGAAGGGAAACAGGAAATAATTGAGGACGCACGAAAAATAACTGAACTCAACCGGCGACAGTACGAGGAGGGTCTTCTTTCAGAAGAAGAACAACACCGAAAAGACGTTGATACATGGCATGGTGTACGTACGAAAATGGAAAAAGTGATTGCAGATTCTCTAGATACCAACGGACACGTATATACGATGTGGAAATCTGGAGCGCGAGGTAATATCGGACAAATCACTAATATGGCCGGATTGTACGGACTTATTGCAGGTTCTCAAGGACGTGTAATTAACTTCCCAATTCTTTCATCTAGTAAGGAGGGTCTTTCTCCTACAGAATACTTTATTACCACTAATGGTTCTCGCAAAGGTCTTGGAGATACAGCACTTAACACAGCACAGTCCGGTTATTTAACTCGTCGTTTGTTTGATGTGGCACAGGATGTAGTTGTCATAGAGGAAGATTGCGGAACAAAAGAAGGAATACGAGTTTCTGCTCAAAATCTAGCCGGTATTGAAATATCTCTATCAAAAAACGCTGTAGGTCGTTTTCTTGCAAAAGATATTAAATTTGGTGATTCTGTATTGTATAAAAAAGGAGAATTTGTTACAGAGTCTATCGCCCGAGATATTGAAGAAAAAGGCATAACGGAGATATGGGTACGATCTCCGATGACGTGTGAAACTTCACGAGGAGTATGTCAGCGTTGCTATGGTCGTGATCTTGCAACAGGAGAACCAGTGGATTTGGGTGAGGCTGTCGGGACAGTTGCAGCGCAATCTATAGGTGAACCTGCAACACAACTAACTATGCGCACATTTCACGCAGGAGGAGCTGCGGCTGCTTCTGGAGACATAGTGGCTGGTCTCCCTCGAGTACAAGAAGTCTTTGAAAGACGTCCTCCTAAAAACCCGGCTCTAATTTCTGAAATAAACGGAATTGTAACTGACGTTTCAGATCACAACAATGAAAAAATAATAAAGATATTACCTGAAGTAGAAGACAAAAAGAATTCAAAAGCAGAGATTTCTTATTCTGTACAATACAGAAGAACGCCGATCGTTAAAGTAGGTGATCATGTAAAAAAAGGTCAATTATTGACTGATGGTTCAGCAGATTTAACTGAGCTTTTCAAACATGCAGGCAAAGAGAATACTCAGGAGTATATAATCGATGAAATAAGTAAAATTTACGAATTGCAAGGGGCTTCTGTATCACGTAAACACATAGAGGTCATAGTCAAACAAATGTTCTCACGCGTACAAGTAAAGGATCCAGGTGATACTGAATTACACCGCGGGGCTACTGTTGAAATGTTTGAAGTTCGAGAGGCAAATGAACTTGCAGTTAAGAGTGGAGGAAAAGAAGCTAAAGTAATTCCTCTTGTTTTGGGTATAGCTAATGTTGCTCTTTCTCGAGCTTCATTTCTTTCAGCAGCTTCTTTTCAACATACTACCAAAGTCCTTATTGACGCAGCAGTTAGAGGTAAACAAGACGATCTGCGCGGACTTAAGGAAAATGTCATAATTGGTCGTTTGATTCCAGCAGGAACCGGCCTTCCTGGTAGTCCAAAATGGGAAATGATTAATGAATTGCAAAATATGCTTGATAGTGAAATGACAGATCAAGCATACGAATAAACACACGACGTTTTGTATTACGCCGGAGTGTATGTCGGAAATAACACAACGCATAAAAGATAGACTAGGCATTGTTGAGGTGCTGTCTTCATATATACGGCTGGAAAAGGCAGGAAAAAATTTTAAAGCTACCTGTCCTTTTCACCATGAAAAAACTCCGTCATTTTTCGTATCACCAGAACGTGACGCTTATTTTTGTTTTGGATGTGGAGCATCTGGAGATATTTTCACATTTGTTGAACAATTTGAAGGACTAGATTTTTCAGGAGCTCTAAAAGAACTAGCAAAACGTGCTGGTATTACACTTCCAGAGATACAAAAAATAACAATTAATACGGAAAATAGATTGTATGAAATACTTGAAAGTGCAACAGTATTTTATGAACGAGAACTTGCTAAACGAAAAGATGTACAAGAATATTTAGCTCAACGCGGTGTAAATCAAAAAACTTTGAGTACGTTTCGTATAGGATTTATAGCTGGTCCCGAACAGGTGGGCTGGCGAGCATTGCATGACTATTTGATACAACAACGTTTTTCTGTGCAAGAAATAGAGGGTGCTGGTCTGATCAAACGATCGTCAGAAAATAAATTTGGATCAGGATACTATGATGTGTTTCGCTCAAGGATTATGATGCCAGTTTATGACTCTTCTGGACGTGTAATTGCTTTTTCCGGGAGGTTATTTGGCATAGAAAACAACGAAACTCCTAAATATATTAATTCTCCAGAAACTACATTATTTAAAAAGGGAAAAATATTATACGGATTGGATAAGGCTAAATCGTTTATCCGAAAATATGATTTTTCGATTCTAGTAGAAGGGCCATTTGATCTTTTGTTGGCGCATCAAGTTGGATTTGCAAATACAGTTGCGGTACAAGGCACAGCGCTAACGGCCGATCATATAGAACGCCTTAATCGATTTTCAAAAAATATTTTGTTGGCTTTTGATGCTGATACAGCTGGAGTGCAATCGATACTAAAGAGTGCTCGTATAGCACTTGAAGCTGGTATGGATGTAAAAGTAGCAGATCTTCCTGAAGGTAGTGATCCAGCTGATGTAATTAGAAAAAACACAAAAACATGGAAGACTTCGGTTCGCTCAGCTCGTCATGTTATAGAGTTTTTATTGGAAGTTGCAAGCAGAGGAAAAACTGATGAACGAGATTTCAAGAAGCGAGTTCGCAACGAAGTGTTGCCTTTTTTATCTATTATCAGTAATCGCATAGATCGTAAACATTTTGTCGGCGTTATTGCAAAAGCACTTTCAGTGGATGAAGTTATAGTAGAAGAAGAAGCATCTGCAGTTGAGTTTTCTAAAGTTATGCTTATAGGTTCGAATGAGGCATCTCTTACTGAAGCGGACATTGATAGAAAAACACGTCTAATACAACATATTACTGCTTTCTTTGAGCTACAGAAGAATAATAGTGTTTTAAATGACTCAAAAAATAAATTTCTTAAGCTTATTGGTACGGACCGATTACCTCATGCAGAAACTAAAGTTTTATTTGCACTCGAACAGGCGTCAGGAGAATATGGTGACCCTTATATTTACATAGGCGAGATGCTAATGGCATTGGAAGAAGAATTACTTAAAGAACAATACTCACAATTGAAATCTAAAGTATTGTCTGCAGAAGCGTCAGGAGATGAACAACTTACTGCGAAATATCTTTCTGAATGCAATGATATATTTCGACAACTTACTGCATTACGATCTAAGGTAGTATGACAAAAAATAAATAACATATTATCAAATCACTAATAACATGTAATGTAAATATGAAAAAAACAAATCATAAAAAGAAACCTGCAAAAAAGATATCTAATAAAAAAAGTTTACGTTCACAGAAAAAAAGTAAACATGCATCCAAAAAAACTATAAAACGAAAACAGATTGTAAAAAAACGAGTAGCAGAAAAAAAGATATCTCCTACGAAAATTACACGACGAGAGTTATTAATGCGTGAAAAGGCGGAAAAGCTTTATGCGCGCGCAAAAGAACGAGGATTTATAACTTATGATGAAATTCTTAAAGAGCTTCCAAATATAGAAGATAATGTTTTGCTCTTGGAAGAAGTATACGATCGTTTAGAATCTGAAGGAGTTGATGTTATTGAATCAGGAGGTTTATTAGACATAGGAGATAATGAAAAGATTTTATATCAAAAAGAAGATACAAGATTTGATTCAATTCAAATGTACCTACGCGAAATAGGGAAATATGATCTCATCTCTGCTTCTATGGAGAAAGAACTAGCTAAACGCATAGAGCAGGGAGACGAGGAAGCGAAGAATATACTTGCTCGAGCAAACCTGCGTCTCGTAGTTTCAATAGCAAAAAAATATGCGAATCGTAGCTCGAACCTTACTCTTCTAGATCTTATACAAGAAGGTAATATTGGTTTGTTTAAGGCTGTAGAGAAATTTGACTGGGCTAAGGGTTTTAAATTTTCAACATATGCTACATGGTGGATTCGTCAGGCGGTAACACGAGCTATTGCAGATCAAAGTCGTACAATACGTATTCCAGTGCACATGGTGGAAACTATAGCTAAGTATAAGCGCATTGTACGACGATTAGCACAGGATCTTGGACGAGAACCGCTTCCTGAAGAAATCGCGGTTGAAATGGATCTCGATGTAGATAAAATTCACCATATACAACAGATTAATCAGAATACTGTTTCTCTAGAATTACCTATTGGAGATGAAGATGAAAAAGGTTCAACATTAGGAGATTTCATCAAAGACGAACACTTACCATCTCCAGATAAAGAAGCATCTCAACGTATTTTAGCAGAACATATCAGAGAAATACTTAATGAATTATCGCCAAAAGAGCGTAAGATTTTGGAATTGCGCAACGGACTGGCTGACGGTATAGCTCACACACTTGAAGAAGTGGGTAAGGAATTTGGGGTAACTCGCGAACGTATCCGACAAATTGAAGCAAAAGCTCATGAGAAAATACGTCATCATCAAAAAGCGCAACAGTTAAAAAACTACTAGACAAAAACTTAGAAGCTTAACTTCTAAGTTAAACTTCTACATTGAAAGTATGTCACGAAAATACCCTATTTCTCACTGGAGTTACTCGTCTCTGATCACATATCTTAGAAACCCTTTGGCATGGCATAAACGATATGTAGAGGAAGTGTACGACACACCGTCATCATCGTCTTCTGTTATTGGTCGCGCGGGACATAAAGCTTTAGAGCATTTTTACAGTGGATTGTCAAAAGAAGCTTCTATAGATTTAGGGTTAGAATATTTACGCAATATTCCAGATTTTGAAATACAATTCGGAAAAGCAACTAGCAAAACAGCGAAAAAGAAAAAACGTAAATCAATGGAAGGTGAGTATTTGCGCGCTATAGGTTTTTATCTTGAAAAACCACCAAAACACAAAGTATTGGGTATTGAAGTAAAAGCTCAGACGCGCATTCCTGGTATAGCTATACCAATAAAAGCTATTTCAGATTTAGTTGTGTCATCTCCTGGGAAAGAAGGTGTTGACATTATAGACCACAAATTTGTAGAGTTTTTTGGGCAATCAGATATCAACAATCCGTTGTTTATGATTCAGGCTCTGTTTAATTATTATACAGTTTTATCTATGTTTAAGCTTCCAGTTTATAGATTTGTGGTTTATGAATGTAAAAAGAAAAAAAACCGAAACAGTAAGTCGCAACTTCGCCGACATGTTATAGATTTTAGAAACCATGAAAAAGAGTTCGAGCTTTTTTTTCGTCTGCTAGCAGATGCAACTGAAGACATAAGAACTAGAAAAATTTTTTTACCTAATCCGACGGATATGTTTGATGGGAAAAATTCTATGGAAGTATATCGATGGAGGTTAATTGAAAAATAAAAAAATTAAAAAGAATCATAAAAACACCCCATAGAGAATGAAAGGGTGTTTTTCTTTTCAGTTGGTTATTCGGCGGACCCTAGAAGAAGTGTCTTTACTGTCTCTTCTACTTGAGGGTAAGGAAGAGCCCCATTAAGTGGAATAAGAGTGCCTTCCTGAGTGATTATAATAGTATATGGCGTTCCGCGAGCACCGGCTTTTGCAGCTTCGACAATTTGATCCTCTACTTTCTTTGAAAATGTTTTATCTGCAACACATTTTTCAAATGCTTTTTTATCGACTCCAATAGATTCTGCTATATCTCCTAAATCATTAATAGTTTCATCGCTTCTGGTAAACAAAATTTCCATGTAATTCCAAAAAGTTTCGTTTCCAGCTAGAGAGCCCACACATTCAGCGCTTTCTGCTTTGACTCTCGCATTAGGGTGGAGTTGATCTATCGGAAAATGACGATAAGCCCAAGCAACTTCTCCATTTTTTCCATAAATATCCATAATCTTGCGCATTGTAACATCAAATGTGTGGCAGAAAGGACAGTCCACATCCGAAAAAGTTATAAATGAAATCTTAGCGTTAGGATTTCCAAGTACATAATCACCAGACGATATAGGTTTTATATCTATTTCTGGTGCATCAGTGTTGGTATGTGAGGTTGTTGGGGATGTTCTCCCGTTAAAGTAGATAGCTCCACCAATTAGCGCACCTGCAATTATGACCGCCAGAGGAATAAGTAATTTATTTTCGCTTTGCATTGTAGTATATATTAACGTTTACAAACTTCTTCTAATAAGAGCATGCATTATAACATATATGCTGGGATATTCCTCATTATTTAAAATCCGAGCGTATGTGTTAAGGCGTGGTCACTCCCACTTTCCCAATTGGTAGTATCAAGAGTAAGTTCTCTAATATCAGTGCCATCACGATATTTTATTTTTTTTGTGGAAAGTATGTGATCATATAGATCCTTCGTAACTTTGACATCATGAATACAATATTTTCTAATTTCATCAATTTTTCCTTCTTTCCACCATTGTACTGCCTGTAACCCGTCTGCACTTTTCTTTAGGTTAAGAGTTGTTCCAGCCACATTAGCAAGTGATAATCTTCTTCCTAGAGCATTTTTAATAGTCTCCATGATATCTATGCTTTTGATTTGCAAAAGATTACCTGGGTAATATTTATTTAATAATGGAATATCAAAATGGTTAGAATTAAATCCAATAAGTAGGTCCGCACGCTCAATAATTGGCCATAGATAAGATAACTCCTCTTGTGCATAAGATGAATACGAATTTGTATTTGAATCATAAATACCAACTATAGAAATATCTAAAAGAGTGGGGTCGTTTTTTCCGACATCAGAGAAGATGTTTCTTGTTTCAATATCAAAAACAATTTTTCGCATAAGTTATATTTATGAAGAAATAAGACGTGAAGCTATAAAGTCCTCAGTTCCTGAAAATTCCTCACCAGTTGAAAGCTTCTTAAGCGTGTAACGTCCGGAAATAAGTTCTTCTTTACCAACTGCTATAATACAGGGTATATTTTTTTTATTTGCAATTTTTACCTGATCGCCAATTTTTTTATCACCATAATATACTGCGCACGAGATGTTTTGCGAACGAAGAAAATCGGCTAGTTTGTTTGCAGAATCGCGATATTCATAAGAAAGAGGACATATAAATACAGAGGTTGATGACCGTAAATTAGGCATCAGTCCGTGTGTTTCAAGAAAATCACGTATAATAACGTCTCCTTTTCCAAAACCGACCGCAGGCACAGAACCCTCACCAAACATTTCAGTTAGACTATTGTATCGTCCTCCTCCGAATATTGAACGCGGATTTTTATCGTTGGTGTCATATACCTCAAAAACGGTTCCTGTATAATATTGGAAACCACGTACGAGAGTTCTATCATAACGTATATTTTGTACTCCTCGCTTAGATAATTCCTCGATTACTTTTGATATCGATGATTCCGGGCGCAAAGTGTCTGAGCCCGATTCTTTTGAGATCCCTTTGTCAATTTTTCTTAGTTCTTCTTCTGCTTCTAACTCAGACATTCTAGTCATAAGAGATTCTTTTACCAGACCGCGATCGTTAATGCGAATCTCAAAATCTTCGTTTTTAGCACCGAATTCTTTCATTAAAGCGTGTGCCAACGCAATAATTTCTACTTCGGCTTCAATTCCTGGCACTCCAAATATATCTGCATTTAACTGCCAAAATTCACGCACACGTCCTCGTTGTGGGCGTTCATAACGAAAACAATTAGGAATCGAATACCAACGTAAAGGGAATGAAAGTTCGCGCTTACGACCTGCTACCAAACGAGCCACCGATGGGGTCATTTCAGGTCGTAGGGTTACACTACGTTTACCACGATCTATAAATGTGTAAGTTTGTTCAGAGACAATTTCATCGCTTGTTTTACTCGAATATAGCTCTGTTGGTTCAAGGATGGAAGCACCATATTCTTCGTAACCAAAACGCTCGCATACTTTTTTCCATACATTAAAAATATAATTCTGTACGGCTTGATCTTTTGGGTAAAAGTCTCGAACACCCTTATATGGTTCAGTTGAAAGTTTTTTTATCATACCATTTTTTTATATTGTACCATGATAGACGTTTTTTCGGTTTACAAAAGCGTTTCTGGATCAACAGACACTAAATATTGAGGTGGTAATGAACGTAACATACTAGTTACTTGTTCATCTGGCCAAGCAGATGGTGCGATTGAAATAAGAAGATGTGCTATGTATAAATTTTTTACTTTTGAAACAAAAGCAGGGTAGAGCGTTGTTGTATATCCTGAGAGTTTATGTTGCAGGTCTGTTAAATCAGAGATAACAGAATTTTTCGTTCCTCGACGGGTTATCTTAATAAAAATACGGAAAGGTGGATATCCGAATTCTCTGCGAACGTTTTCTTCATATCTGTACATTCCGATTCCATCTCCTGTTTGAGCATATGATATTGCAGCGTAATCCGGATTTCTAGTCTGCACAATAACTGAGTGTTCTGCATGAGAAGCAAGATTAGAGATGATAGAAAAAACACGTTCACTCATTCGAAAATCAGGTAGAAATGTAAGCGTGTCAAGAGAAACAATAACTCCAAGACCATACGATCGAGGTGCAAGTAAAGGAAGCGCTAGTTCTGTTCCCAACAAAATTCCCGATGACGTTTTTTCCCACGTAGCGATAACTTTTTTCGCAATCGTAGGTGTAGTTGTCAAATCACGACTTATTGAAAAAGTTATTGCGTTAGGGAACAAGCGTTGTACTTCGCGTGACACATTCTCAATTCCAACCCCGTAACTTTCAAATCGCCATGAACGACAATAGGAACAAACAGTATTTGCATTTTCAGTTTTTCCACATCGTCTACATCTAAAAATACGTGATTGTTCTGTGTCTTTTGTTTCGTAAAGTGTCATGGGTACATCACAACGAACACATGTATACACATGACCACAGTCACGACAAATCGTAAAAGGAGCATATCCTTTTCGTACGCAGAATAGAAATGTTCTGCGCTTCGAATTCAAAGATTCTGTAATTGCACGTAGTGCCTCATGTGAAAACAATCCTATTTTATTTTCCTCATTGTTTGATCGTGTTCGCATATCTATAACAGATACAGTTGCACTATATTCTTGCCGCATGGTTGGACGAGAAACATCTGAAATAGCATGGGTAAAATATCGATGTAGAGTTTCAATGCGAGGATATACATCACCCAATACTAAATCACAATCTCGTTGTCTTGCGATGAATTCTGTTACAGTACGTGTATCTAGATAAGGAGATTCTTTGTGTTTGTAATGAGGCGATGATTCATGTTCTACCACAAATAGTCCGATATCTTTCCTATAAATAGAAATAAATGTCCCTGTCGTAATAATAACCACAGGATATGGGTTGAGACTTGCTTGTGTCCAGCGTTCAAGTATTTTTTTTGATGACAATCCACCAGTTAAAACAAACACCCGATCGGGTATTCCTTTTCCTATATGTTCAGCTAAACGTTCGACTTCTATTTTAGTTGGGCAGATAAAAACAACTGATTTATTTTTTGCAAATGCTTCGCGCGTTAGCGATTTGTATCTACTTATGCGTTCTTCATACGAAGCCGCGGCAATTCGCACATCAGGGATAATCCCTGATTCTATATGCGGAAGAAAATTTAAAGAGGAGAATGCAAATTCTCGAATAGATTCAGGAATGAGTGCGTTGACAATGGATCCTATTGGACGAGCGTAATGTTTAGCTATTGAATACATAGCACGCATCAAATCAGGATCAAAAGGCTCTGGGCGCACTATTCCATCAATTTTTTTGAGCAAAAAAGAAGCTTTTCTAATTCTGGCTTTTTCCTTGCTTGCTGCTGATACATCAACTACAAGACCCAGCATCTTTTTGTTTCCAACAGTAATCCTTACAACACTACCTGGCACAAGTTCTTTTGAACTGTAATAAGTAAGTCCTTCGTGAGGAGCTCGTGGTGCAATGGGGATGACAGTAGTGAGATACATACCTATATGTGATATGATACCAATAATACGTTCAATGGACACGTCTAAAGAAGCATTCAAAATAACGGGACTTCACGGGAATAAAACTCTTTCAGGCTCAATTTCCGTTTCTGGCTCAAAGAACAATGCTTTACCTCTTCTAGCATCAAGTGTACTTTTTGATGTACCCGTTTCATTTTCTAATGTTCCAGACATTACTGATGTTACAAAAATGCTTGAGTTGCTGGAAAGCGTTGGCGCTCTTACATCTCGAAAAGGAGACACTGTTGTAATTGATCCGAAAAATATTACTCACGGCACTATTGATACAGATATAGCAAACAAACTACGAGCATCCATCATTCTTACTGGCCCACTTCTCGCAAGAATTGGCACAGTATCGTTTCCTACTCCTGGCGGATGTGTTATAGGAAAACGACCTATAGATATTTTTTTAGAAGGATACGCTGCCCTTGGCGCCTCTATTTCCGAGATAGGAACTTCTTTCACGGTTTCTTCTCAAAAATTGTCTGGGGGAAATTTTTTCTTTCGCTTACAAAGTGTTACTGGTACAGAAGCATTGCTTATGGCAGCTGTGTTAGCTCATGGCACTACAACATTTAAAAATGTTGCGATAGAACCTGAAGTAACCGACGTAGCTGAGTTTTTGAAAGAGGCAGGGGCAGATATCACTGGGATTGGAACAAGTACTCTTGTAGTACGCGGAACTAATGGTACTCCTCTATCCCCAAAAAATCTTACTTCGCACCGTGTCATTCCAGATCGTATTGAGGCAGGTAGTTATCTTGCGCTCGGAGCTCTATGTGCACGCGATCTTACGATTACTGGTGTTGAACCTGCTCATCTAGAACTTCCGGTGATGATTTTAAAGGATATGGGGATTCCGATAACACACTCTAATAATGAAATACGCATTGTCGATAATACAATTAAAAACGAGAATCTTAAACCAATAACCCTAAGAACACATGAATATCCAGGATTCCCGACCGATCTACAATCTCCATTCACTGTTTTGTGTACACAAGCCGGTGGTGAAAGTATTGTGGAGGAGATGATTTTTGAAGGAAGGCTTGCATATACTGCTGATCTGGTTTCTATGGGTGCCAACATTACAGTTGCACACCCACACAAAGCAGTAATCAAGGGTCCTTCCAAACTAACAGGACGTGAGTTATATACGCCAGATTTACGCGCAGGACTTGCATATATTATTGCTGCATGCTCAGCGAAAGGAACTTCGTACATTCACAACATTCACTATATAGACCGAGGTTACGAGAGAGCCGAAGAAAAACTAAAAAGCATCAATGTTGCATTAGAGCGTGTTTCCGTGTAACGTCTGGGTAGACCTACCAGGGAGGTGTCTCGTGAGAGAAGGACTGGAGTTCTTTGAGGCTGGAGTAGCTAGAGAGATCGCAACTTACATCCGCGAGGTTTTGGACCGCGGATGTCGCCCAAGTGAGGAAAGGATAATCCGAAAAAAGATTTTGGATATTCTCTGGGAACACGATTTATTTTTCACTGATATGGGGAAGGAGGATCCCGTTGAGTTTAGGTATTTAAACGGTGTTCTCCATAGTGTCTGGGTCCGCTATATTGACAAAACAAGGCGGGCCAGAGTATTGGGATGTGGAAAGGGATGATTTTATGTTCTTTTTTTGTTTGACGCCCCCGCCTGGGCGTTTCTTTTTTTGAAAAATAAGAAAAAATCCTGTAGCATATTGAGAACATGAAGTTTTGGTCCAAAAAACTAGGTATCGATCTGGGTACAACGAATGTGCTTGTGTATATTCCTGGAAAAGGAATAGTACTAAATGAACCTTCAGTGGTAACGGTTTCTCTTGTTGACAATAAAATATTGGCCGTAGGCAACAAAGCCAAAGAAATGATTGGTAAAACACCGGAAAATATAATTGCGTATCGTCCGATGAAAGATGGAGTTATAGCAGATTATAGAGTTACCGAAGCGATGTTGCGATATTTTATTGGTCGTGCACTTGGTCGATTTAACATTTGGAAACCAGATGTTCTAATTTCTGTTCCGGCTGGCGTTACGTCAACTGAACGACGAGCTGTAGTAGAAGCAGCGATTAGAGCAGGTGCGCGCCAAGCGTATGTTATAAAAGAACCCATTTTATCTGCAATAGGAGCTGGCATTCCCATACAAGATCCTGAAGGACGAATGATTGTAGATATAGGAGGAGGAACTACTGACGTTGCAATTATTTCACTTGGTGGAATTGTAACTTGCTCGTCAGTAAAGGTCGCAGGGAATAAAATAGATCAAGCTATTATTGATTATGTGAAAAAAAATTACAACCTTAACATAGGGGAGAAAACTTCAGAACGAATCAAAATAGGGGTCGGATCAGCGGTTCCTGTTGAAGATGAGCTATCTATGAAGGTGCGAGGGCGTGATGTTGTTACTGGCCTTCCGCGCGAGATGGAAATTAAAACAAACGAGGTTGTAAAGGCGGTACGACGTGAATTGAGAGAGATGGTGCGAGCCATAAAAGACGTGTTTCAGGAGACTCCACCAGAGCTTGCTGCAGACATTATTGAAAAGGGGATTACTATGACCGGCGGAACCTCTCAGCTTAAAAATTTCCCCGAGCTTATTTTAAGAACAACTGGAGTGAAAGCTATAGTTTCAGATGATGCGCTTCTATGTGTAGCCAAGGGAACTGGTATTGCACTAGAACATCTTGATACGTATAAAAAATCTATTGTTGCAAAACGATAACTACTTATGTACGTAATGGCTCATCATGCACTTTTTGCCGTAGGCACGTATGACACTATTTTGCCTCGGATACGGCAAGAATTTATCCCAGAGGATTCTGAGGTGCTTTCACAGACAACGGAAACACTTTTGATTGATGATGTACGAAATATTTTTGAACAAACCCAAACTTGCATTCCTGAAGGTCGACGAAGAATTTTTGTACTTGCATTTGCCCAAGCAACTGTCGAAGCTCAAAACGCACTTTTAAAACTTACGGAAGAGCCGGGTGAGCGTACCCAGTTTATATTTATTATTCCTAGCGAGAGCATTCTTCTTCCAACTTTATTGTCGCGCCTTGAGCACTTAGTTCATGATGAAACAAAACTTCCATCTACTCTAGCTGAAGATTTTCTAAAATCTTCGTTTGCACAACGATTAAAAATACTTGTGCCATACATTGAAAATAGAAATTTGCATTTACCGATTGCACTTCTGCATGCCCTGGAAGAACGGTTGTGTAAAGATATTCAATCTAACCGTCAATCATTGAAGATCTTACAGAGAACACTAGAGTTTCTTCTACGTCGAGGCGTTTCGCTTAAACTCGTACTTGAATATCTAGCTCTATCAATTCCACAACAGACATGACTAAAGCACAACAAGTGCGCGCAAAAAAAATATCTCGCACGCTTAAGAAACTTTTCCCTGACGCAAAAATTGCGCTCAAATTTAAAAACCCTTGGGAGCTTCTAGTTGCAGTTATTTTATCTGCACAGTGCACAGATAAAAAAGTAAATCAAGTTACTCAAACTCTTTTTAAAAAATATCAAACACTAGACGACTACCTTGAAGCTAACATAAGAGAATTTGCTCGCGATATTCGCTCTACAGGATTTTTTAACACAAAAGCACGATATATTCTTGAGACAGCCCGCTTAGTGAAAAAAAACTTTAAAGGAAAAGTACCTCGTACTATGAATGAACTTCTAACTCTCCGAGGAGTTGCTCGCAAAACAGCAAATGTAATTCTTTCAAATGCTTTTGGGATTAATGAGGGCATTGCCGTAGATACTCATGTTATTCGTTTTTCAAACAAACTAGGTCTTACTAAATACCATGACCCAAACAAAATAGAACAAGATCTTATGAAGCTTTTTCCAAAATCTCAGTGGAACACAATTACATATAGATTCATAGAATATGGAAGACAGATTTGTCCTGCGCGTAAACATGACTGTAAGAACCATCCATTGACAAAACTATATCCAAGAGCAGCTAATATATGGCCAAAGAGTAAGTAATCACTAAAAAGAGTCGTTTATTTTTTTAAAAAATCAAAAAATAAAGTACAATTTGCTTTATGAATTTTTAAGAGAAATTTGATTATGAAACTGTCTCCGATTGGAATATTTAGAATAATTTTTCGCGCTTGTAAATTAGTGTGGGGGTTTGCCCCAGGTTTTGCGTTTTTACTTTTACTCATCAATGTGATTACAAACCTATTGCCTCTAGTACAGGCGAAGATTACGGGTTCTATAGTCGACTCTCTAGTAATGACTCTTTCTAAAGGATCTTCTATCCCCGTATTGTTAATTTTGCTTTATGGTGCGATTTGGGCCCTGTTACGACTTAGCGATGCTTTTGAAACATACGTAGTAAAGCGATGGTACATAGAAGCTGAACAAGGAGTTGACATTGCTCTTATGCGGAAACGTGCCGATATTGATATTGCACATTATGAAAACCCTGAATTTCAAAATTTATTGACAAGAGCTTTTGATAGAGGTAATTATCCAGTTATTAACCTCGCTGAAGAACAATTCAACAGTGTTTCTCTTATCATAGGAATTTTTGTATCAGCAGGGCTCGCAATACGTTATCCTATAATTTTTCTAGTAGTATTAGTTAGTCTCATTCCTACGTTAATTGTTCAACTAAAATATGGTAGATTGCGATGGTTTATTTGGTCAGAAAATTCACCACGACAAAAGCTTTATGGAAGTATTCGTTCGCATATTTATTCTCGCCAAGGTGTAATACAGACAAAGTTGCTACAAGCTACAGATTACCTTATTACACGAGCAAAAAATATTATAGACACATTCAAGAATGAACAGATTGTTTTAGATCATACTCGATTATGGTACAGCATTATCGCTTCTTTTATTAGTGCATCGGGAATTGGTTTAGCTTTTTATCTAATAATTAAAAAAGTAATAAGCGGTGAAAGTGGAATAGGAGACATTGTATTCTTAACAAGCGTACTAGGACAATTCTCAGGTATGAGCACCAGTCTTCTCTTCGCTATTGCGCGTCAGTATGAACAAACGCTATATGTACGAGATATTTTTACTATATTGGATACAGATCGAAAGATAAAGGAGGTTTCTAATCCAGTTCATCTTAAGCTTAAGAAATCTCCTCGTATTGAGTTTCGTGATGTATCTTTCAAATACGAAGGGAGTTCTAATTGGGCTCTTAGACACATAAATATAGTAATTGAACCTGGAGAAAAAATAGCATTAGTGGGAGAGAATGGAGCAGGGAAAACGACTTTACTGAAACTTTTGGCACGTATCTATGATCCAACAGAAGGTAAAATACTTATAAATGGCATACCTTTATCTGAGCTATCTCTCAAAGAGTGGGGTTCATATCTATCTATATTATTACAAGAGTATCGTATTCACGATTTTACAATAGCAGAGTCCATTGCAATTGGACGCTCTGAATCAAAGATTTCTAGAAAAGATGTTGAAACATCTTCACAACTAGCCGATGCACATTCTTTTATAAAAATGCTTCCAGATAAATACGACTCACAAATAGGGGTTGAGTTTGATAAAGGAATAGAGCTTTCTCATGGGCAACGACAAAGACTTGCTCTGGCACGTACTATTTATCGAAAGGGACATGTGGTTATTCTTGATGAGCCGACAGCGTCAGTTGACGCTATAGCTGAAGAAAAATTTTTCAGTCATATAGAAAAAGCAGTGAGTGATAGAACACTTTTTCTAGTTTCTCACCGTTTCAACACTGTACGTGGAGTAGACAAAATTGTAGTCTTTAGACACGGAGAGATTGTTGAGATGGGTTCACATAGAGAACTTATCAAAAAAGAAGGATATTACTCTAAAATGTGGCATTCCCAAGCAGATTCATATTTCTCTCAAAAACAAGGAGAGTAGCATTCAAAAGATATATTTTATTTGAAAATTAAGAGAACAGAGATAAAAGAAAAAAATTTGCTGCAAGAGAATTAACTGCTATGTGTACAAGGTATGCAGAATACAGTGAACCGCTTTTTTCATATATCCAAGCAGTAGCACAACCTAGAAGAAAGGTGAAAGGAAATAAGCTAGCTTCCATGTGTAAAGCAGAAAATATCATCGATGAGGAAATTAAAGATGGTAAAAATGCATGGTTCTGTCGCAAATAACGAAACAACACACCACGAAATAAAGTTTCCTCTGCAATTGGAATGAGAATTCCCCAAAAAAGTTTCATACTTACGAAGGTAAGCCATGGCGGACCATCAAACAATCTGCGGATAGTTAAAAAATCAAAACCTCTAGAGATACCTAAAAAATCTGCAATCATAGAAGAAACAAAACCTCCGGCAACTAAAACTACAAATCCTAATCCAATCCCCACAAACATCCATGAAATTTTTATAGGAGTAAATCCTAAAGAATGAGCTGAGAGTCCGTTGCGTCTTGCTATCCATACCATAGGAACTATGATTCCTAACAACAGCCCCATATCAACAAATACCCCGATAATTACCTTCGATGGTTTAAAAAACCACACAAGTAGTACTCCCGATATCATTCCAACCACCGTCCAAACAAAAATTAACAGAGTATCTTTTCCTGATAATATTTTTGGAAGAATGTTCATAAAAGAAGTATAACAATTGTGTTATGCTTTTAGGAATATTTAAATTTTGTTCAAAAAGACCTAACGGGTAAGATAGTAATATGAAAACTGCGATATTAATACACGGATGGGCTGGAAGTCCAAACGAACCACTGTTGCAGTGGCTCAGATTAAACCTTGAAGAGAAAGGTGTGCGCGTTATTGTTCCTACAATGCCAGAGCCAAAGATCCCAAAAATAGAACCTTGGGTAAATGCAATAGCTGAGATTTGTAATCCAGACGAAGAAACTCTTTTTGTTGGTCATAGCATTGGATGCCAGACGGTTATGCGCTATATTCAAACTCTTCCTGTAAATGCTAAAATTGCAGGTGTTGTTCTAATTGCTCCGTGGATGAAACTTGACGAAGAAACAATACGAGAAGAAGGAGAGAGGGCGATTGCTATAGCGCGACCGTGGGAGGAAACTCCTATCGATTTTAAAAAGATACGAGAGATTTCTGGCACTACTGTTGCAATTTTCTCTGACGATGACCCATTTATTCCTCTTGCTCAGAAAGAATTATTTGAGAAAGAGTTTAATTCGGAAATCATTGTAGAGCATAGCAAGGGGCATTTCACGGTGAACGATAAAATTTTTGAACTTCCATCTGCTTTGAATGCAGCAGAAAAAATATTAAAAATTTGAATCAGTTTTATATTCTTGGAGTAATTTAGTATGTCGGTTTCGATTCTTGCTTTCCACTTTCAAAAGTGGAAAGACGAGCTAATGCGTAAAGAAAACTGGAAAGACGATTAATATAAGCGTAAGTTTCTGGTGAAAGCTCTTTTTGAGATTTTAAAGAGATTATTGCGCTCAGCTCTGCGTGCAACAGATCTGGCGTAATCATAAAGAGCTGATTCTACTGTTGCTCCCGGCACTATAAATGAATTAGGATTTTCGATGTAAAATTCGATTCGCCCGATAGTTGTTTCCAAATCCTCAACATTTCTTTTGGAGAGTTTTTTATCTGCTCCTGCTAATTCTGCCTGAACTATGAATAAACAATTTTGTATAGTAAATAATTCATTGGAAACTGAAAGTGTTTTCACAGAACTAGTTCGAGCACGAAGAACTCCCAACAAGGAATTTAATTCATCAACTGAACCTAAGGCGTCGTATATAGGACTATCTTTTTGAAAACGATCTTTAAAATTGAAAAGACCCGAAGTACCATCGTCTCCTTTTCTGGTATAGAACATATAACCAGAAGTTAAGTAGTTTTTACTTTCGCGATTTTTGGAGCATTTTCAGGCATTGGCTCTACTTCACAAGTTCCACCTGCGCAGGCAAGCTCTCTTTTTTGCTCTGTCCCATCAGTTACCTCATACATCAATAATTTTGCATAATCTATATTTGGGAAAGCAGCAACCATTTCATCGTATCGCTTTTTATCTATTTCTTCATAGGGAGCAAGTTGATATACGTGGTCAAAACGAGGAAGAAAAGATAAACCACCTATAATATCCCAGTTTTTCTGAACCCAATCAACCACCGCAATCCATTCGTCTTCACCGACTGAAATGGTGGCTGAAGGGTTGTGCTCGGTATAGTTAAGTTTCACTTTTTTCCAATATTCAAGTTGTTCGATTGCTGAAAAATCGTCTTTATATTTAGAATGTTCTGGAGAACGTACCGGAAATTCAATAACGTAAGTAGTCGCATTGTCTACTGTTTGCCCAACTTCTGGTTGATGTGGAACCCCTTGATCTCTCATCATGCGGAATAGGGAATCAGTTGCAGAGATCCGAATACGGCGAATGTAATACTCAGAATGACGTGGATGAATACCAGAAGAGCAATTAAACGCTTGTGATACAGTTCCTGAAGGTTTAACAGCTGTTATTGATTTAGATGGATTAACTCCAAATCGTTTTGCATATCGCGCATTTACACGAATAGCCTCATTACGCATTGCACGAAGAGTTGCAGGTTCTCGAGATTTTTCACAGTCCCACTGTCCAGTAACAGATACACCAAGTAAAGATTCTTCTTTACAATTCTGAGTCCATTCCTTAGAAATATATTTGAAATTTGTAAGAGTTGATTGATATGTTCCCAAAATAGAAGCAAGTCGTGCCTTTCGCACTAAATCTTTTCGAGTATCTCCTGCACGCGCTATAACTTCAGAAAGATTGCAGAACTGCTTGGGTTGTAGAATGATTTCAGCGCATGGGTTAGTTCCTATTGGAGCAAGCATAGTACCATCCTCCGTCATCAATCCTTTTTTCTGAAAGTATTTCAATCGGCGTTCTGGTATCGTTTTGTGCAATGACCCGCGGTTAAAAATACCTCGTTCACCTGATCCGCTCTTCATAAGAGCAACCCACTCTTCCATAAGTTCAGTATTTGTGGGTCGTGTTTCGTATACCGCAGAATTGTTAGCAACTACACGATAAGGTTCAGTAACATAAAACCTACCTTTTTTAGCGTCTCTCATGTCGGAGTCATCTAGGTCTGTTAAAGAAATCATGGCCGTACGACGTACACCCCCTGAAACCACACATTCTCCAATCTTGCAGATAATATCATGAGCATCTATAGGGCGGAGACGACGCCCTTGCCGTTTCAAGATTTTTTCACGAGCAAATGCAAGAAGGGAACGAAGTGGTTCTGGACCCGAAGCTTTTCCACCCATTATTTTTAAGCGAGCCCCTGCAGGTCGAACAAGGGAATAATCGAATTCAACATCTTTTCCTGAGTACCAAGTTTTTAGGCCGTGGGTTAATGCGTCACACCATCCTTCTTTTGAGTCAGCCACTGTGTACGTTGGAAGCTTTTTTCCTGTCTGTTTCTTAATTTGGGGTAATTGTTCTATGTTCTGACTTTCAACTGTAAAACCTACTCCACACCCCTGCATTGATAGGTACATTATTTCAGCGAAATCTTCTATTTTTGTTGGTGCAGTGTAAGTACAGTTATAAGCGCAAGTATTACATCTGCGTGCTGGTTCTCCTGAAAATTGCATAAGACGCATAGAAGGCATTACCTCCTGTTTAAGTATTGCTTCGTGCAATTCAGCATATTCAGCGTCAGAAAGTTTTCTGCCAAGATTTTCTCGCATAAACGACATATACCTACCAACTGTTTCAACCCATGTCTCACGACGATTTTCTGACTCAATCCAGCGAGCATATGTTCGTAAATATACAAACTCACCAAGCGGGTTACCTTCAAAATATTTTTTACTCTCTTCGGAAAGTTTTTTGACATGCTCAGGAATTTGACCATGTTGGTAACGAATACGAGATCGCTCAACTCGATATAAAATGTAAGCTTTGGCGGTAGTTGTAAAACCTAAAAGCATCAATTCTTTCTCAACCTCATCCTGAACCCCCTCAACACTTGGAATAAACTTAGAATCGGCTTGTTTTCGTCTCTGAAGCGTTTTCTCGACTGCCTTAGCAACTTTTTCATGAGAACCTTCAACATATTCTCCTGTAGCCTGCATAGCTTTTTTTACAGCAATGGCTATCTTTTCTACATCAAAAGGAACTGTCGCCCCATTCCGCTTTGTTATTTTTGAAACTCGAGGAAGAATTTGTTTTGGCATAGGTCACAGAAAAAATTACTTTAATAAATACCTTCACATCATACCTAATGCTATGAGAAAAATGTCTGGGGATAATGTGCAATAGCGCAAAAGAAAAGAAGGGTCAAGAGCTTCGCTCTAAATATGTTTTATAAAAACGTTAAATTTATATCAAAAAAATAATTTTCAAAAATATAAAAAAATTCCGCCCGGTTTACCGCCGGGCGGATGATTCCAGTGAAAGTTTATTAAAGATCTGCGAAGAGTTCGGCTATCAGAGTAGCCAAAGGCGAGCGCTCACCCTTAACCAACTCGATAGCCCCGAACTCCTCACCCCTCATGCGTTCCAGCGCTTTTGCCAGCCCGCAGGACCCGGCGTCGAGGTGTGGAGTGTCAATCTGGGTAAGGTCCCCAGTCAACACCACTCTCGAGCCTTCTCCAGCGCGCGTGAGAAGCGCCTTCACCTCGTGTGGCGTTAGGTTCTGAGCCTCATCCACCACAATGAATGAGTTTGGGAAGGTGGTTCCGCGGATAAACGTAACGGGCTCAATGGAAATAATACCTTCCTTCATATATTTCCCGAGCCGTTCACGTGGATCCGCGGATTGCTTGGGGCGCTTCTTACTCTCTTCTTCTCTCCTAGAGTTATTGCGCCTGGAAAAGAGAAGAAGAAGATTGGCTTGTACAGCGGAAGCCCATGGCGCGAACTTCTCCTCCGCTGAGCCAGGGAGAAACCCTAATGGAGACCCGAGTTCAATCGTCGGTCTGAAGCACAAAATCCGAGGTATTGATGACTCGGGGTCCTCAAGCAGGTCAACACCCGCCTTGAGTGCCATGAGAGTCTTCCCGGTTCCAGCGACACCAACGAGGATAGTCGCCAGAACCTCCTTCTTCGTAGCAAGCGCATACGCAAACAGCTGTTCCGCATTACGGGGAACAACGGTTCCACGCCTGCAATTGTCGCTCTTTCGAACTACCACGATGCGTTCTTGAGCGGTATAAATGCCCAATGCGCATTTATGATTTTTGTCCAACACTCTACAGCACGCGTTGTACTGCATGCCATAGGGAAGACTAACGTCTTCCACCGAAATCGATCCCTCTTGGTAGAGTTGATCGATTACATGAGACGGAGCCGGGACTTCGACGATGTGCGGTGCTAGAGTTTGCGGACGCTCGACCTTGCCGGCATGAAGTTCTTGCGCTTCTAAACCGGCTGCACGCGCCTTCAATCGCAACGCTCCGTCCATCGTGACGAGAATGGTGTTATTCCCTCGTACAGAGGATTCTCCGGCAACTCGCAGAATTAGGTCATCTGCCGTGTTACCAGAATATTCTTTGGGAAGAGAGAACTCACCTCCATCTGCACCAACCACACGCATGACGCCTCCTGAGAGATTTTTTACTCCCCTCAACATGGCGTCTTTATCTGAGAACACGGTGTCAAGGAGCCGAATCACGCGCCTGGCGTTTCCTCCACGACGAGGATCGGACTTCAAGCCATCAAGTTCTCTTAGAACAACGATAGGTAAAACAATATCGTTGTTCTCAAATGGAGAGCGCGTAGGATCCACGATATCTGGCGCGTGGATTAGCGTGCTCGTGTCCAATACGAACACCTTGTTACGTAGGTCGTCGTTCATTTCTCAAACTCCTTTCTGTATGTTCTTTGTTTAACTTTCACTGTCAACGAACAAACCTATAAGCGATAGTACTTGCAGAAAATCAAAAAGCAACAATTTCTATGTTTGACCATTTTACATTTTTATTGAATAACTATCTAGGTTAAAAGTAAAAGGTTAAGTTGATTGTATTACATCATCAACTGAAAACATTGCTGCAAAAATTCCTGGCATAAAAGACTGCATGATATTATGTAAAATATGAAAAATTCTGAAGCTACAGAAAAATTGCGTGCAATTAGGGACGAATTGCTTGCGTTTACAACATCACCACTCTATTCATATCGCACAAAAAATCACTATCTTCCTGTTGTTGGAGAGGGAAGTCACGAAGCTTCTATTATGTTTATTGGTGAAGCTCCTGGACGCAATGAAGCTCAAACTGGTCGACCATTTTGCGGAATGGCAGGAAAAATTTTAGATGAACTGCTTGCTCATATTAATTTAGATAGAAAAAGCGTTTACATTACAAATATCGTAAAAGATCGTCCTCCAGAAAATCGAGACCCGACTCCTGAAGAAATAGTGGTATACGGGCCTTTCCTTGATCGTCAAATAGAAATTATAAAACCAAAAGTTATAGCAACACTAGGAAGGTTTTCTATGCAATACATTATGGAACATCTAGATTTGTCTCTACATATAGAGCCAATTTCTATTGCTCATGGAAAACTGTATACTGCTAATGTCTCTTACGGTAAAGTAGAAGTTGTGCCGTTATACCACCCAGCATCAGCTGTTTACTCACGTGCACTTCTACCTATACATAAGAAAGATATTGAGATTCTTAAACAATTTATATGAATAAAAAATTCTATAGAACTGTTCTTAGCAACGGCATGCGCATTATTGTGGTTCCTATGAAAGGAAACCCGACTGTAACCGTACAAGCGCTTGTTGAAACTGGCTCACGGTATGAAAGTAAAAAGGAAAATGGAATTTCACATTTTCTTGAACATATGTGTTTTAAGGGAACAATTAACCGTCCCTCATCTCTTGCTATTTCTCAAGAACTCGATTCAATGGGAGCAACAAATAATGCGTTCACGAGCGAAGAAGTAACAGGATATTGGGCTAAAGCACGTACGCATCAGTTTGATCGTATACTTGATATTGTGTCAGATCTATATCTAAACCCGCTTTTGCCCGCTCAAGAGATCGAAAAAGAAAGGGGTGTCATAATTGAAGAGATCAACATGTACGAAGATCTGCCTCAACGGACTGTTCATGACGTATTAGATGCATTGATGTACCGTGAGCAGAGTGCGGGACGTCCTATAATAGGATCAAAAGAAAACATAAAAGCATTTAAACGCAATGATTTTATACGATACAGAACACGTCACTATACTGCACCTAAAACCTGCATTACTGTATCCGGAGATATAGATCCTGCAAGTGCTCTACGTACAATAAAAAAACTATTTAAGAATATTCAATCTGGTGTATATCTCAAAAGAAAAAAAACAAAAGAGAGTCAACGAGCCCCTATGATTCTTTCAAAGTACAAAAAAACTGACCAAACCCATTTTCTTCTAGGGTTTCGTTCATGCACATTATCAGACAAACAGAATCCTATATACGACATACTAGCAACAGTGCTCGGACAAGGCATGAGCTCGCGTTTGTTCCAAAAATTACGAGAAGAGATGGGCGTGTGCTATTACGTACGTGCAGGTAATCAAACCGCAACTGACACAGGTATTTTTAAAATCGCCTCAGGAGTTACAACAGAACGTTTTGAAGAAGTCGTAAAAGAAATTCTAAAAGAACTTAACACGTTAAAAAACAACCTGATTTCTAAAGAAGAACTGACGAAAGCAAAGGAATTTATAATAGGAACTATGCTTATGGGTCTTGAATCCTCAGATGAACTAGCAGACTGGTATGGAGGGCAAGAAATTTTTCATCGGCCAATCAAAACCCCTGAAAAAGTAATAGAAGAAATAGAGAGAGTTACTGAACAAGAAGTACAAACTATTGCCCGAAAAGTATTTAGAAACACAAATCTCAACCTTGCTTTTATAGGCCCCAACAAAATTACTTCTTCCCTTAAAAAGAATCTTACTTTGTAGCATGAATTCAAACGATATACGGAACAGATTTCTGACATTTTTTGAAAAACGCGGACACTCTATAATTCCATCCGCATCGCTTATACCTGTTGGTGACGCTTCAACGTTGTTTACGACCGCAGGCATGCAACCTCTCATTTCATATTTAATGGGCACTCCACACCCTAAAGGTAACCGAATAGTCAATATACAAAAGTGCGTACGCACTGGAGATATAGATGATGTTGGCGACAACCGACATCTCACTTTTTTTGAAATGTTAGGCAACTGGTCGTTTGGAGATTATTTTAAACAAGAAGCAATTGCTTGGAGTTACGAATTACTCACATCTACAGAAGAAGGTTTTGGTCTAGATCCTTCACGTCTGTATGTAACCTGTTTTGCAGGAGATAAAAATGCACCTAGAGATGAAGAATCCGCCATGTTCTGGCAGAAAAATGGTGTACCTTCTAAACGTATCTTTTTTTTAGGCGCAGAAGATAATTGGTGGAGCCCTGGAGATAGCGGCCCTTGCGGCCCTGATACAGAGATGTTTTACGATTTGAATCCAAGACAAGGTTCTATTGACAATCTAGACGAGTTTAAGAAAGCAACAAAAACTGGGCGAGTCGTTGAAATATGGAATGATGTATTTATGGAGTACGAAAAAAGAGATGGAAAAGTAGTAGGTAAACTTGCTCAACAAAATGTTGACACAGGTGCTGGGCTTGAACGTCTCTCTATAGTCCTTCAGGACAAACAAAACGTATTTGAAACCGATTTATTTGTTCCTATTATGAATATTGCGCGTACTTTATCGCCTAATGAACGTTCACAACGAATACTATCTGATCATATGCGTTCGGCAGTATTTATGATAGCAGATGGTGTGACGCCTTCTAATACTGAACGAGGTTATGTGTTGCGTCGTCTTATACGCCGTGGAATATTACACACTCAAGGTTATATACCTTCACCTGAAAATATTAAGATTTTTGTAAATGTAATCGTTCGTACATATTCCATTCACTACCCTGAATTACAGAAAAAAGAAACCTCAATCATAACGACTTTGACTGAAGAAGTTGAGAAGTTTTCTAAAACACTTTCACGTGGTCTTAAGGAGTTTGAAAAAATGGGAAGCAAAATATCTGGAGAAAATGCTATGTCTCTATTTACCACTTATGGTTTTCCTTTTGAAATTATAGCAGAAGTAGCAAAGGAAAAAGGAATCGCCGTAGACGAACAAGGATTTTCGGAAGCTATGAAAAAACATAGAGATGTTTCCCGTGTAGGTTCTGATCAAAAATTTAAAGGGGGTCTAGCAGATGCCTCCAACCCTGCGGTTATTCAACTTCATACTGCAACACACTTACTTAACGCAGCATTAAAAAAAGTCTTAGGCTCTCATATAAAACAGAAAGGAAGCAATATCACACCCGAACGTCTTCGATTTGATTTTTCGCACGGAGAAAAACTCACTGAAGAGCAGAAAAAATTAATAGAAACATATATCAATGGATGGATAAAAAAGGGAATACCAGTTATGCGTAAAGAAATTCCTAAAGAAGAAGCTGAAAAGCTTGGCGCAGAAATGGAATTTGGAGCCAAATATCCAGACATAGTATCGATATATGAGATAGTAACCCCTGAAGAAGTTGTTTCTCGTGAATTCTGCGGTGGACCTCATGTAGATAATACACGCGATATTGGTGGTATTCATATTGTAAAAGAAGAGGCGGTAGCAGCAGGTGTACGTCGTATAAAAGCAGTTGTGGTTAAAGACCTTTAACAATGAATGTTCTAAAGTGGATAACACCACATAACAAAGTGGTGCTACAATATACTTACCGTGGGAATATTTGGAACTACACAAAAAAGAGAACGTAGCGTTTTGTTGTGTACAGTGGAAAGTGGTGCTGTACATGCAACACTGTGTTTAATACATCCAAACAGTAAACCGTTTATCGTACATAGTGTCTCAAAATCTATACCTTTTCATGAACGCCTGATTTTTGACCGTTTTGCTAGTGCCACTTTGCAGGCACTCGCTGATGCTTGTCAAGAGATTACCATAAAAGGTATCCCTCACATTGCATCTCGTCACGTGCGTCACGGCCATATTGATTCCGTGCATTGTGCTTACGGATCACCATGGTATGTTTCGCAAACTCATCATATAGACGTCGTACTTCCTAATGAGTCTGTCGTAACAAAAAAAACAATTCTAGATCTACTTGAAAGAAACTCTGCAAAAACACGCCTTGCACTAGCTGATAAACATGACAGAGCAAAAGTTCTTCAACAGGATATAATCGACGTCCGACTTAACGGATATTCTGTAGATAATCCTTACGGCAAAAAAGCAGATCGTATTTCATTTTCAGTTACTACTGGTATATTGTCAGAATCTCTCTCGTTATACATGGAAGATGTTGTGGGAAGATTTTTTGGATATAAACAAATAACGCATCACGCTGAACCCTCGATTCTGTTTTTTGGCATACGAGATACCCTTGCAACTGACACTTCTTTTTTGGCACTTGATATTTCAGCTGAAGTAACAGATATTTCCTTAGTTCGAAATGGAATACTCTCAGAAACATTGAGCTTTCCATTTGGAGTACGAACTGCTATAAGACAGTTTTCACAAAAATCACGTGTCATAGCCAGCGAAGTTTTAGGTATTATGCAAGGACTAAAAAACAAAAAACTTGATTCTACTATTTCTAAAAAATACGAAACGTATGCTTCGTACGTACGTTCTGCTTGGAAATCATCTGCCACACAAGCGCTTATTCCCACTCTAGAAGAGTCTCCACTTCCTAAAACTGCTCTTTTATTCGGAAATAGCGGTGAATTTACACGCATTAAAGACATATTATTGCCCACAGAAATACCTCATCCCACAACAGGTGAAGTTATTCCCACCACTCTTGTCATTGCTGAACAAATTTCGCATTTTTGTGTTGTACGGGCAGGTGTACGCCTTTTAAATCCACTAATACCTTTTTTCGCCCTCTATATCCACAGATTCCTGACTATGAAAAACAATAATTCTCTGTAGAATATATCTGTCTCTAAACATTAATCACTATATATAACGATATGCAAGATTTTATACATCAGGAAAAGCGATCTATTCGTAATATCCCCATCGAACGACAACAAACATCTTCTTCAAGTGATCCATCTAATACAGAAAATACTCTTTCTGCAGATGATCTAGGCGTTTCTCTTCCTCCTCGCTACGTCGATAGAAAAAAATCAAACTGGAAACGGTATGTAATACGAGGAAGCATTGTTGGATTAGGCCTCATTATTGTTGTAATGGTTCTTTCGTCTATTTTCTCTCACGCTACTGTAACCGTATATCCAAAACGTACGTTAGCGAATCTAGATTACTCACTTACTGCGTACCTAACTCCCACACAACCAAATGATATCCGTTTTGAAGTTGTTACTATTGAAAAAGAATTATCAAAAGAAGTTTTGGCAACGGGTGAGGAGCTTATAGAACGTGCATCAGGAGGCTCAATTGTAGTCTACAATAAATCAGCGGAACCACTGCTTTTGATAAAAAACACTAGATTTGAAACTCCAGAAGGACTAGTTTTTCGAACTCCGTCATCTATTTCTATTCCTGCTTCAACAAAAAATTCTTCTGGGGAAATCATTCCAGGAAGTGTTGAGGTAGAAGTTTATGCAGATGCAGTAGGAGAAACATACAACATAGGTCTAACAGACTTCGTTCTTCCTGCGTTTCGAGAAAAAAAAGACCCGTTATTTTACAGTGTTTATGCGAGAAGCAAAACACCTATGACGGGTGGTTTTGCAGGTGTAGTAAAAACCGCAACAAAAAACGACACCCAAACAGCACAAGAAGAACTTAAAACAGAACTTGAAACTTCACTCAAAAATACGGTTTTAGATGCTGTTCCTAAGGGATTTTTGCCAGTTCCTGAAACAATATCTGTAGCATTTCAGGAAATACCAAATTCTACAGGATCAACCGACTCATCTGTTGCTATACGATTAAAAGGAGTTGCCAAAGTTCTTGCTGTAGAAGAATCTTCGCTTGCAGGTCAAATTGCACGAGCATTTGTTCAAGATGTTCCTGGATCATCTGTTTTATTTGAAGATAAATCAGCCGTTGTTCTGCATCCTATAGCAACCACTACAACTCTTATCAATCTCAGTGAAGTAGATCTAAAGGTAACAGGTGTTACAAATTTGGTGTGGCAGTTTGATGCAGAAGCACTTGCAAAAGATATCGCAGGAAAAAAACGAGGAGCTTCAGGTGTAGATCCTATATTAAAATCCTACCCAAGCATTGACAACGCCGATGTTTCAATAGCTCCTGTGTGGCGTCGATCACTTCCATCTGATCCGAAAGATATTAACATTGTGATAGGTTCGAAAAAATAAGATATACTGTTATACATGATAAAAATCCCAGAAGGATCTGAATTGGCTACAGGAATAGTCATAGAAGCGCTTGCAAACGCAATGTTTCGTGTTGAAGTAGATGAAATACCAGAAAACTATAAAACTGCAGATAATTCAGTCGAACAATCGACAATTATAGCCCAATTAAGCGGTAAGATGCGACTTAATCGTATTCGTATCATTGTAGGAGACAAAGTAGAGATCCTTTTTGATCAATATGGCGGACGCCCGAGAATTATCCGTCGCATATAAATTTCTGAGGAAAAATAGTTGCACATAGACGGACATAATGGTATTATGTCGTGGTTCCACGTGTGGCTGAGTAAGCTCGTGTGTAACGTCTGATTTAGACGCTGTTTTTGTTTCTGTCAGACCTTATTAAGTATGCGGGTTAAATCTTCTGTAAAAAAACGTTGCAATAAATGCAAACTTGTTCGACGTAAAGGACGAGTTCGTGTTTTGTGTTCAAACCCGCGCCATAAACAACGACAAGGATAACGAAAGAAAATGAAAATTTAAGTTATATTTTCCATGAGAATCGCGGGCATTACACTACCGGACAATAAACAAATTGCTTTCGCTCTAACCGCCGTATATGGTATAGGTCGTTCTCGTGCACTTAATATTTTAATGGTTGCCCAAGTTCCTGCAGATAAAAAAGCCGGAACTTTAACTGAAACAGAAGAAAATGCAATCCGAAAGGCTCTTGAGGGATACATACTAGAGGGAGATTTAAAACGTGAAATCTCTGGTAACATTAAGAGACTTAAAGATATAAATTCATATCGTGGAGGTCGGCATAGCAGAAAACTCCCAACTAGAGGTCAAAGAACGAAAACTAATTCACGTACCGTTCGTGGGAATGTACGTAAAACTATGGGATCTGGTAAACGTAAAATTGAATTGAAATAGGTATGGGTAAAAAACGTGTTGCAACAAAGGCAGGAGGAACTGAAGGAACCGCACAGACGGCTAGTTCTCGCGTAAGTAGGAAACGACTAGATTCAGGCACACTTTTTATTGAAGCCACGTATAACAACACCAAGGTATCTCTTGCGACACGTGAAGGTGATGTGGTTACTTGGTCTTCAAGTGGCTCTCTAGGTTTTAAAGGGGCAAAAAAGGGCACTCCTTTTGCCGCTGCAAAAGTTGGAGAACTTATAGGTGATCGCGCAAAACAGTTTGGTATTCGTGAAATTACAGCAATCATCTCTGGAGTCGGTTCTGGTCGAGAATCTGCTATACGTTCTTTTCTTGCAAAAAGTGGAGCTACAGTGTCTTCATTACAAGATCGTACCCCAGTACCTTTTAATGGTCCACGTCCAAAGAAACCTCGTCGTGTCTAAATCTCTTGAATATGCAACGTCTCAAACGATTTAAAATAGCTCGTCGCCTCGGCCCTTCCGTTTTCGAACAAACACAAACGGAGCGTTTTGCACTTTCAGAAGCGCGAAAGAAAAAAACACAAGATAAAGACAAACATCGAAAAAATATTTCCGCTTATAATATTGCTCTTCGTGAAAAACAACGAGTACGCTTTTACTATGGTGTTAGTGAACGCCAATTCTCTCGTTATGCAAAAGAATCCTCATCAAAAACTGGGGACCCGGCTGTCATTTTGTTTGTAATGCTCGAACGTCGCCTAGATAACGTTGTTTTCCGTATAGGACTCGCTCCAACACATCGCGCAGCACGTCAAATGGTATCTCATGGACATATCACAGTTAATGGAAAGAAAATTCGAGTTGCATCACACATCATTTCGGAAGGAGATATAATAGCTGTACGAGAAGAAAGTCGTAACTTACGACCATTTACAAAAAGTGATAATGAAAAAGAGATGTCTCCAACACTTCCTTCGTGGATTGTTTTTGATGAGAAAAAAAATTGCTGGAAAATCAGCGGATTACCGAAAAATACAGAAATGCCGTCTGCTTTTAACTTTACATCAATTGTCGAATTTTATTCACGTTAATCGCCTAATTTTTTAGATTGAGTTATGGAATACGCGATTCATTTACCATCACAGCCAAAAGTTATCCTTGAAAAAGAATCTTTTGGTGAGTATCAAATTGACGGTCTTTATCCGGGGTATGGTCACACTCTAGGTAATTCTCTACGTCGCATTATACTTTCATCTATTCCAGGTGCTGCCATTACTTCAGTAAAAATAGATGGAGTTCCACATGAATTTTCTACTATCGAAGGAATAAGAGAGGATGTAGTAACACTATTGTTGAACCTGCGTCAAGTTAAGTTTCAAATGATTTCTGAAGAACCCCAAAAAGTTACTCTTTCTGTAAAAGGACCTAAACGAGTAACTGCGGGAGATATAACAGTTCCGGGTCAAATGTCTGTTCTCAATCCTGACCTATACATAACCGAGATAACTACAAAAAAAGAACTCAATATCGAAATGACCGTAGAACATGGTTTAGGGTATGTTCCAAAAGAGGAAATACAAAAGGATCGTGTTGAAATCGGCGCTATTGTTTTGGATGCGGTCTTTACGCCAATACGACGTGCTTCATACGAGGTTGAAAACATGAGAGTAGGAGATCGAACTGATTTTAACCGTTTAAAAATCTTTATAGAAACAGACGGCTCTATTTCTCCTCGTGAAGTTCTTGAACGATCTATTGCAACAATGATTCATCAACTTAAAGCGATAGTGGGCTTTCAAGAAGAGGATTTTGAAGAAGCAGTAGTCAAAGAAGTGCAGGGTGGAGAAACTGTAGCTGAGCAAGCTACTCATAGTGAAGAAGAATCAAAAGAATTTCTTAAAACACGAATTGAGTCTCTAGGACTTTCCACAAGAACTGAAAATGCCCTTTCAGGAGCCAATATTCGCACTGTAGGAGGTCTTGTACGTAAAAAGGAGAGTGATTTACTTGAGGTAGATGGCCTAGGCGATAAGGGATTACAAGAAATTCGCCGAGCACTTGCAAATTATGGTATCATTTTGCGCCAATAGAAAGTTATAAGATAGATATTAGCGCTTAGAGAAGTATTTATTTTTAAAAATGTAAGTATGAGGCATCACAACACAAACAGAAAATTTGGAAGGGAACAAGGACAACGTAAAGCGCTCCTTCGTTCTCTTGCACGTGAGCTCATTCTTCATGAAAAAATCCAAACAACTGAAGCCCGAGCTAAGGAAATAAGGTCGATTGTTGAAAAACTTATAACACGAGCAAAAACATCTTCTCTAGCAACTCGTAGAGCACTTGTCTCAACTCTTGGATCTAAAGACTTAGCCCCAGTAACCAAACTACTAGATACTCTTGCCCCACGATTTAAAGATCGCGCTGGAGGTTATACTCGAATTACAAAAGTTGGAAACCGCGAAAGTGACGCCGCACCTGAAGCAATCATTGAATTTATATAATCTTATGATAACTATCGATGCACAAAACAAAAAAATCGGAAGAGTAGCTACTGCTGTTGTAAAATCTCTTCGAGGAAAAGATGAAGTTTCTTTTTCAAGAAACATTGACCCTAAACGAAAGGTTACCGTCATCAACGCAAGTAAAATGGATATATCACAAAAGAAATTACGTACAACTGTTTTTCATAGTCATTCAGGTTATCTTGGTGGCGTTAAAAAACGCACACTTGGATCAATTGTAGAAAAGAAAGGTATGCCTGAAGCACTTAGAAAGGCGGTTTATGGTATGTTACCGTCAAACAAACTCCGAGCACGAATGATGCGACGACTTACTATACAAGCATAACTTATGATAACTTCATCACTCAAGAAAAAAGAAAATATGTACTACGAAGGAATTGGAAGGCGCAAGGAAGCTTTAGCCCGCGTACGCGTTACTTTTGGCAAAAAACTACTCATCACAATCAATGATCGTTCGTATAAAGACTTCTTTAACACGGAAGATTTACGCCATACCGTAACCGATCCTCTCGTTGTAACTAAAATACCAGATGCGGAAATAACAGTTAAGGTTAAAGGAGGCGGTATTCGTGCTCAAGCAGAAGCAGTACGTCTTGGGATAGCTCGCGCACTCATTAAAAACGATCCATCTCTTCGCTCTATATTGAAACCTATAGGCTTTCTTAAGCGTGACGCTCGTATAGTTGAACGCAAAAAATTCGGATTGAAAAAAGCTAGACGTGCGCCACAGTGGAGTAAAAGATAAAATAGTTTCTTTTATTTTATATATCCTAAGAAGGTGATAGACGTTTTTAAATCACTAGATAAACGCTATCAAAGATAGAGTATATTTTTATGAACACTCACAATAAACAATCTGAAAATGACGATATAATCTTAACAGAAGAAGAAAAAGAACTATCATCATTCACAAAAAAAAGCGCTACTGCACTAAAAAAAGAGCTCTCTGCATGTAAAAAGCAGGCCAGTGAATATCTTGCCGGCTGGCAACGAGCTAAAGCTGATCTTATCAACTATCGTAAAGGGGATGAAGCAAGGCGTAAAGATGCAGTTCGTTATGCTACGGAAGATTTTATTGCTCAATGTATCCCTATCTTAGATTCATTCGATATGGCGTTTCGTGACCGCAATACATGGGAACAAGCTCCTGAAAATTGGAGACGGGGCATAGAACATATTTACGCTCAATTTTTATCTGTACTTCGTGATAACGGAGTTTCCCAATTAACACCATTGAATGAACCTTTTGATCCTTCACAACACGATTCTGCTGGCACAAATCCAGTTGACACAAAGAAAGATGACGGTATTATTTTGGACGTTATCCAGCGCGGATATACACTCCACGACAAACTTATTCGTGCTCCAAAAGTAATAGTGGGACATTATCAGGAATAAAATATTTTTCATACAAATTATGGGAAAAATACTCGGAATAGATCTTGGTACGACAAACTGTGCGATGTCGTATGTTGAAAGCGGGGAACCGCATGTAATAGAAAACGCTGAAGGAAATCGAACAACTCCTTCAGTTGTTGCGATATCAAAAACAGGCGACCGTCTCGTTGGTTTAATTGCGCGTCGTCAAGCAGTTACGAATCCTAAAAATACGATTTATGGAATTAAGCGACTAATGGGTCATCGTTTTTCTGAAGAAACTGTTCAAAAAGAACGCTCTTCTGTTCCTTTTGAGATTATAGAAGAAAGCGATGGTGGCGCCGCAGTGCGTATGAATGACACGACTTACAGACCTGAAGAAATTTCAGCAATGATTCTCAGCAAACTTAAAGCTGACGCAGAAGCACGTCTGGGTGAAAAAATAACTGAGGCGGTTATAACAGTACCCGCATATTTTAACGACTCTCAGCGCAAGGCAACAAAAGATGCGGGTAAAATTGCAGGTCTCAACGTACAGCGCATCATAAACGAACCGACCGCAGCAGCTCTTGCGTATGGTTTCAACAAAAAGAAAAATGAGCAAATCGTAGTGTTTGACTTTGGTGGAGGTACATTCGATATTTCGGTATTAGAAGTTGCAGATGATGTAGTTGAAGTAAAAGCTACTGGTGGAGACAGCCATCTAGGTGGACGTGATATAGATCAGAAAATTGTTAAACACATCCTGGAAGAATTTAAAAAAGAAAGTGGCCTTGATATCTCAAAGGATCCGTTGGCTCTACAGCGCCTTGATGAAGCTGCAGAGAAAGCAAAACATGAACTATCTACTACTACAGAGACCGAAGTAAACATCCCATTTATAGCATCTGACTCCTCTGGGCCGCGCCACTTACTTGTAAAAATTTCCCGTTCCAAACTTGAAGAGCTAACTCAAGAGTTTATAGATCGAGCGATGACAATCACAAAACAGGTAATTGAAGATTCACCTTTTAAAGTTAACGACATCGATGAAGTTATTCTTGTTGGAGGACAGACACGAATGCCTGCTATTCAATCTGCAGTTAAAGAGTTTTTCGGAAAAGAACCTAATCGTACAATTAATCCTGACGAAGTTGTAGCTTCAGGAGCAGCAATTCAAGCAGGTATTTTGCAGGGTGATGTACGCGACGTTTTATTATTGGATGTTACACCTCTTTCACTTGGTATAGAGACGTTGGGTGGAGTTGCTACGAAACTTATTGATAAAAACACGACGATCCCAGTATCTAAATCTCAAGTTTTTTCAACCGCTGCAGACAACCAGACTTCAGTAGAAATACATGTAGTACAAGGAGAGCGACCTATGGCTTCAGATAATCGTAATTTGGGACGATTCATTCTAGATGGTATACCGCCTGCTACACGTGGAACACCACAAATAGAAGTTACTTTTGATATAGACGCCAACGGAATCCTCACTGTTAAAGCGAAAGACAAAACCACAGGTAAAGAACAGTCAATCAAAATAGAAGGAAGCTCATCTCTTTCTGATGATGATATAAACCGTATGAAACAAGACGCAGAAAAACACGCTGAAGATGACAAAAAGAAAAAAGAACTAGCCGATGCGCGAAATCTAGCCGAACAAACTATAGCAATAGCTGAAAAAGCACTCACAGAAGCAGGTGACAAAATACCTTCAGAACTTGCTTCTAACGTACGTTCAAAAATTGAAGACGTGAAAAAAGCAAAAGATGGTGTCGACTCTACTTCAATTAATCAGAGTATCCAGTCGCTTTCAACAGAAATGCAAAAAATCGGGGCACATATGCAATCAGAACAGAAAACAACAGAAAATGATGAGAAAAAAGATAGCTCCGATGGGAAAGCTTAGTAAATCATGTCTAAGAATTATTACGAAATTTTAGGTGTTGAGCGAAATGCATCAAAAAGTGAAATAAAAAAAGCATTTCGTGAACTCGCTCATAAATACCACCCAGATAAAAAAGGTGGTGATGAAGCTAAATTCAAAGAAATCAATGAAGCTTACTCTATTTTAAGTGATGATCAAAAACGCGCTGAATATGATACGTACGGACGCACCTTTGGCTCTAGCGGACAAGGAGGTTTTTCAGGATTCGAAGGATTTGATTTCTCTCAATTTACACAAGCAGGTAGAGGGTTTGAATTTGATCTTGGTGATATTTTTGGAGATTTTTTTGGAGGAGGAAGAAATAAAGTAAGACGAGGTCGTGATATCTCTATAGACGTTGAACTTTCTTTTAAAGAGTCTGTATTCGGAACTGAACGTAACGTTCTTATAACAAAAAACTCTACATGTGGAACCTGTA